>Ga0207682_10000984_pt1 | contig 13147 bp, 13 predicted proteins | sample KBSM63metaG_FD_184332 | JGI IMG/M metagenome (GOLD analysis project Ga0207682, IMG submission 184332) | Miscanthus rhizosphere microbial communities from Kellogg Biological Station, Michigan, USA - KBS M6-3 metaG (SPAdes) (version 2) | ecosystem: Host-associated > Plants > Roots > Rhizosphere >... | reverse complement strand
GGCGCGCCCCGGGCAGTTGAACTATGCGTCTGTGCAGACCGGTGGCACCGGCCACCTCGGCATGGAATTGCTGAAGCAGGCGGCGGGGCTCGAAATGCTGCACGTGCCTTACAAAGGCACGGCGCCTGCGCTGACTGAAATGATCGCCGGCCAGGTGCAGTTGATGTTCACGAGCCTGCCGTCGGTGCAGCCGCATGTGACTGCGGGACGGCTGAAGCTGCTCGCGACCGGCGCTGCGCGGCGCACGCCGGCGATACCGGATACGCCGACGATGTCCGAGACGATACCCGGGTACGAACTCGTGACGTGGTACGCGGTGTTCCTGCCCCATCGCACGCCGGCCGCCATCGTCAACCGATTGCATGCCGTGCTCGTCAAAATTCTGCTGTCGCCAGAAATCGAGCGCCAGTTCGCGCAAAATGGTGTCGAGCCGGCCAACAGCACGCCGCAACAACTTGCGGCTTACATGCGCGCAGAAACCGAGCGCTGGGGTAAAGTGATACGCACAAGCGGCATACGTCTGGAGTGAGGTTATGAAAATAAATCATTTGGTATCGGCCTGCGCATTCGCAGCCGCGCAATTAGCGGCTGTCGATGCGCTCGCGCAAGCGTATCCAACCCGTCCGATCCGCTGGATAGTCACCTACCCGCCCGGCGGACCGACCGATGTCGTCGCGCGCTCGATCGGCGCCAAACTGACGGAAGCATGGGGCCAGCAGATCGTGATCGACAATCGCGCCGGCGCGGGCGGCGCGATTGGCACCGATCTCGCGGCCAAGGCGGTACCCGACGGCTACACACTGCTGTTTGGCACTTCCGCCGGCCTGACCATCAATCCCGCGTTGTCGAGCAAGCTGCCCTACGATGCAGTCAAGGATTTTGCGCCGGTGAGCCTGCTCGTCATCAATCCGCAAATTCTCGTGCTGCACAATTCGATTCCCGCCAATACGGTAAAGGAACTGATCGCGTATGCGAAGGCGCGGCCGGGACAACTCAATTACGCATCGGTCGGTCAGGGCTCGCCCAATCATATGGGCATGGAGTTGCTCAAGGCGCTCGCCGGCATCGATCTCGTGCACGTGCCGTATAAGGGGACGGGACCCGCCATTACCGATTTGCTCGGCGGCCAGGTGCAGTTGATGTTCAACAGCATGCCGTCGGTGCTGCCGCTCGTCAAAAGCGGCAAGCTGAAAGGTCTCGGTGTCGGCAGTCCCCAGCGATCGCCGGCCATTCCCGAACTGCCGACGGTCGCAGAAGCCGGCGTGCCGGGCTTTGAAAATGTCACGTGGTACGGGATGTTCGCGCCAGCCAAAACACCGCGCGACATCGTCATTAAACTCAATCAGCAAGTCGTGAAAATTCTGGCCGATCCTGAAATGGCGCAGCGCCTTGCGAGCCAGGGCGCCGAACCGCGCAGCAGCACGCCGGAAGAACTCGCGAAGTTCATGCAGGTGGAGTCCGTGCGCTGGAAGAAAGTGATCCAGGTCGCCGGCATCAAGCTCGAATGACCGACGGCTGAGCGGCGGAAATTCGGACTTATTTGCCGCCGTCGGCCAGGCGGGCGACGAAGCCGGCCGCCGTCAACGCGGCGACGATCTCAGCCCCGTGCGCATGGTCGCGTGTCTGCAGCACGAACTCCACGACGGCGGATTGCACCGGCAAGTGCGTAAATTTACGCTGGTGATGAACTTCTTCGATATTGGCGTTAGTCGTGGCAATGCACGCGGCCACTGCGGCGAGCGATCCCGGCAGGTCGGTGAGCTCGACCAGCAGGCGCGTCAGGCGGCCCGCGCGCACCATGCCGCGCTCGATGATGTCGGCCAGCATCAGCGGATTGATATTGCCTCCGCATAAAATCAGACCGACGTGCCGGCCTTTGAAGCGCTCCGGAAAGGCGAGCAGTGCGGCGAGGCCCGCCGCACCTGCGCCTTCCACGACCGTCTTTTCGATTTCGAGCAGCATGACAACCGCTTGTTCGAGCACGCCCTCGCCGACCAGCACAATGTCATCGACAAGATCGCGCACGATGGGCAACGTCAGGACGCCCGGCGCCTTTACGGCAATGCCTTCGGCGATCGTATTGCTGCCGAACTGCGCGGGTTCGCCCCGCACCGCGCGATACATCGACGGGTAGCGTTCGGTCTGCACGCCGATCACTTCGATGCCTGGCTTGATTCCCTTCGCCGCGGTCGCGATGCCGGCAATCAGGCCGCCGCCGCCAATCGGCACGATCAAGGTTTCGAGCTGCGGCCATGCAGCCAGCATCTCGAGCCCCAGCGTGCCCTGCCCCGCGATAATTTTTTCATCGTCGTACGGATGCACCATCGTCAGCCCGCGCGCCGCCGCTACGGTCAACGCGTGGGCCTGCGAAGCGTCGAAGTTCTCGCCGTGCAAAACGACTTCTGCACGATGGCTGCGGGTGCGCTCGACCTTGACCGTCGGCGTGAACCGCGGCATCACGATAACGGCCGGGATCCCCAGCCGGTGCGCGTGGTAGGCCACCCCTTGCGCATGATTGCCTGCCGAAGCGGCTATGACGCCGGATGCGCGCTGTTGGGGCGTCAGCGACAGTAGCTTGTTCAGCGCGCCGCGTTCTTTGAACGCCGCGGTAAATTGCAGATTTTCGAATTTGAGATGGACCTCCGCGCCCGTCACTTCCGACAGCGTGCGGGAATGCAGGCACGGCGTATCCGTCACGGCGTCCCGGATCGCCGTGGCCGCGCTGCGTATATCGGCCAGCGTCACCGCCATGCTCAACGCACCTTGAATTTGAGGGTGCGCATGAAGCTCTCCCCTTCTTTGCGCAGGTCGGCGCTGAGTTCGGATTTCAACTCAGCCGCACGCCCGCGCTCCGAATAGCCGACGTCGACCACCAGATCTTTCTTGTCGGGGTGCAGGCAGGTGATGCCGAAATCCTCGACCAGCAGCGTGCGGTTTCGCGCCAGCACTGCATTGCGGTCCGTGTGCTTCAGTCGATAGCGCACGCACCAGGCTGGATAGTTGGTATCCACCGCTGACTCGAATTCGATGACCTTAAAGCGTAACGGATCGAAGTCCGCCGTGCGCAGCTTGTTCACGTATTCCTGGAACTGCTCGCGGGTTTCGAATTTTTCCCTGATAAGATCCGACGTCGCCGTAGCACCGAACGAATGCGTTGGCGAATCGACCTTCTTGCCGAACAGCACTTGCTGGCGGTCGCGCTGCATTTCAAACCAGCTTTTCCCTGGCGGCGGCGATACGCTATAGCCTTCGAGCTCATACACGGCCGCGGCGTTGGTGATCGGCACCGCATGCAGTTGCGCCGCCGCGTGATGCGCCGGCGCTGCGCCCACGAGCAGTGCGTACGCGGCGATGCGCGCGCCTGATTGCAGCTTGAGAATGATTGCTTTCAACGGCATATCATCAACCAGTCTACGGCCACAGTATTATCAACGCCAGCGCGCACCGGGTTCAGATCGAGCTCGGCCAGCCGCGCGCCGGCGCCCGCGCCGAAACGCGACACTGCCGCGATCTGGTCTGCGAGCGCGGCACGGTTCACCGGCGGCTGCCCCCGCACGCCGTCGAGGATCGCACCGGATTTGAGCTCTTCGAGCATGCGCGCCGCTTCCGCCGTCGACACGGGCGCCTTGCGAAAGACCACGTCGCCCAGGACCTCGACGTGTATGCCGCCAAGTCCCGCCATCACGACAGCGCCGAACACCGGATCGTTCTGCAAACCGATAACCATGTCGACGCCTTCACCTGCCATCTGCTGGACCATCACGCCGTCGATCGCTGCGTCGGCGTTGTAGCACCTGGCACTTTCTGTAATGCGGACGAAAGCAGCGTCAACCGCAGCCGCATCCGGCAGATTGAGCGCAACCCCACCGGCCTCGGTCTTGTGCGGTATATCCCGCGACTCAATTTTCAGGGCGACCGGATAACCGATGCGGTCTGCGCACGCGACTGCCTCTTGCGCGTTACGCGCGAGTTCGCTGCGAGAGAGTTTGACGCCACTGCTCTCCAGTAGTTTCGCGGCTTCGACAGTCGGGACAGGGCCGCGCCGCGCCGGCAGATCGACTGCGGGCAATGCCTCTGCAGCCGCACCGTGTTCCGTCTGCCAGCGCTGCTGAATTGCGGCGTAGCGCACGAGCGCAGCGACGGCATCGACCGCCGGCTCGGCGCCGCGCATGACCGCGATGCCGCGCGCACGCAGCGCGTGCAGAGCCTTATCGGAAGCGGCGACCCAGCACACCACGAACGGCTTGGATACCTGCGCCTTGATTTCCTCGAAGATGGTAATCAACGCATCGACGTAGGCGTCCATCAGCTGCAGCCAGATGATGCCGATGTGCACGTCGGGATCGGCCATCACCATTTTTACGCTTTCGCGCAACAGCGCAGGATCGGCGACGAACTGTCCCGTGACATCGACGGGATTCATGAATGCGCCGAATCCCGGAATCGTTCGGCGCAATGCGCTCTGCGTCGTTTCAGCCAACACCGGCACACGCAGGCCCAGCTCCTCGGCGCGATCTGCCATCAATACGCCGGCGCCGCCGGACTGCGTAATGATGCCGAGGCCATTACCCTGCGGCAGGCCGCAGTACGCAAAGGCTTCCACGATGTCGAGCATGTGCTCCTCGTTGCGCGCGCGGATGATGCCGTGCTGGCGGATCACGCCATCGAAAACCGCATCGGCGCCCGCCAATGAGCCCGTGTGCGAAGCCGCAGCCCGCGCCCCGGAATCGCTGCGGCCGACCTTGGTCAGCACGAGCGGCTTGCCGGCGGCGAGCGCTGCTTGCGCGAGCTCGATCAATTCCGCGCCATCGCGCAGGCCTTCTATATAACCGGCGCCGACTTTGATGCGCGGATCAGCAAGCACCTCGCGCATCACCTGTGCGAACGTGACGTCGCCTTCATTGCCGGTGTTGACGAAATAGCCAAGACCGAGCTCGCGCCGCCGCGCCAATGCCGCGATGGCCGTCCCGAATGCGCCCGATTGCGTAACGAAGCCGACCGGTCCGGGCGGCGTTGCGCCGTCGGCAAACTGACCGAACGTAGCGATCACACGCTCGAAAGCATTGATCAAACCGAGGCAGTTCGGCCCGCACAGGCGCATGCCGGCGGCGCGCGCCACGGCGGTAACCTCCGCTTCCAACGCGCGCCCTGCTTCGCCGAGTTCGGCAAAGCCTGAACTGAAAACGATGACGGCGCCGACACGCTGCGCGCCGAGTTCGCGCAGTACGGCAGCGACAAATTTGGCGGGCACCGCAACAATCGCCAGATCGATCGGGCCCGGCACATCCGCGATCGCGGGAAAACACGCGAGCCCGCTGATCGCCGTGTATTTTGGATTTACCGGATAGATCCGGCCCGCGTAGCCTTTATCGAGCAAATGCTTGAGCGGCCGGCCGTTGACCTTGGCGAAATCGGCCGAGGCGCCGATGATCGCGATCGACGCGGGGTTCAGCAGCGCGCGCAGGGAGTTCATCGGAACGCGGGAACAGGACAGGATTGCGGGTGGACTGACACCCGGCAATTCTACCTTGGAGGCTGTGACGCTACGGCGCCGGGGTGCCATTCCCGGCGCGGACGTGCTCAGCGCACGACCAGGACCGGTATTTTCGAGTGCGTGAGCACTTTCGATGTCTCGCTGCCGAGCAGAATGCTCGCTAGCCCGGTGCGCCCGTGCGAACCCATTACGATCAGATCGCACTTGGCTTTTTTGGCGTGCCGCAGAATAGCCTCGTATGGGTGGTCGCCTTGATCGACCAACGTCGCGCACTTGACGCCGGCACTGCGCGCTTCGGACACGACCGTGTCGACGATTTTTTTGGCTTGCTTGGCGGTCTGCTCGTCGAAGCGTTTCTGGAGCGCGCTCACGTTAGGCAGCACGTATCCCTCGTCGACGATCATTTGAAACTGGGGCATAACGTTCAGCACGGTCGTCTTGGCGCCGGTTGATTTCGCCAATGCGATGCCTTGTCGGACCGCTTTGGTGGCGAGCTTCGAGCCGTCGGTTGGCAGCAATATGTGCTTGTACACGCGAACCTCCTCAATCTGTTGCGGGGTATCAGTGCGAGCTGCGACGGCTACTGCGTCCGCAGGGTTACGGGGACTCGATACGCTAGTGCGGCTTGTCGAGCAGATGCCGCGGCACCGGCACTGCGATGACTTCGATGCCTTCTTCGCGCAGCTCCTCGACTTCGTCGTGCGATGCGTTGCCGCGGATTTTCCGGTCGGGCGCTTCCTGGTAATGGATCTTGCGTGCTTCTTCCGGGAACTCGTTGCCGACGTCTTCGGTATTCGCGATCAGGTGCTCGATCATGCGATTCACTTCGGCGCCGATATTCACGTACTGATCGGGCACGGTCGGGGACGCATTCTCCGGCTTGTCGCCTTGCGGCAGTTGCGGCGCGCTGCCGGTATTGACGTAGGGCGCGTGCAGTCCTTTGTTAACGGTCGTGTTGCCGCATAGCGGGCAATTGAGCTCGGTCGCCTGTTGCTGGCGCTCGAAATCGGCCGCTGAGGCAAACCAGCCCTCGAAGCGGTGATCGTTGCCGCAGGTGAGATTAAAAACGATCATACAGAAATCGGCGGCTGTCGGCAGGTGAGCATGCCGACTAGCTTACCATTGCCGCCGCGAGTGTGCAGCGAGAGAAATGCCGCAATTGATCGGTGCGCGGAGCCGGATCCCGTGCAACCTTGCGAAAACTCCACGCTTTCACCTCTGTAGTTTTATGTCACTGCAAACCTGCAACAACGCATTTCACCACTCGCTCCTGTTTGACCAGAGTTAATAGTCTATTTAATATTTGCGCTCGATCGGCAAGGAGGGGTTATGGCCTCGAACACCGTTCACTTAACGCCCAAGGTGCGGTTCGCGCACATGCCGCTAGGTATTTCCATTGTCGCCGGCTCGCCCCAACCTCCATCGGTTCTGCCGATGTTCACAGAGCAGGCGTGGGCGGAGATTGCGCGCTCGCTCCGGCTATCCGGACGAGAATTGCAAATCTTACACGGTGTTTTCAGGAACGACACCGAATCCGCCATTGCCGCCGCACTGGGCATTTCATCCCACACGGTCCATACGCACTTCGAGCGCCTATACCGCAAACTTGGCGTGTGCGACCGAATTGCCCTGATTCTGCGCGTAGTTGCGGTAGTGCTGACGCTAACGAAGGCGCCGGGAACTGCGCTCTCCCGCGTCTGAACCGACTTCGCGGCCTGCCGCTGTCCGCTTCGCGACTGAAGATCTCGCCAAAACTTTTGGTCTCCGAGTAACGCCTCGTTCAAGGCGCGGTACCTGCAACCACCACCGCAATGCGGCACTTGTGTGCCTAGCATTCCCCAAACGTCCAGAGGCAGATATGAGGGCCACCAAGGTGCGATAGGAAAGCATTGATTGTCCCGGCTGTGGCTTGTTTGTTTCATTTACCTGCGCAAGATTACCATTCTCGCCTGGCTTGTCACTGGCATCTGCGCTCACGTAGCGCACTCAGCCATCCAACATTGCCGTATTGCTGGAATGGATATACAAGGTCGCCGCCTAGGACCTCGTGGGCGCCGTGCTCCACGTCCTTCTTGCCGATCAGCCTGGCTTCATGCTCTTCCGACATATTGCGATTACTTCACACCGTGCGGTGTGAGTATCTGCCGGATGACTTTGACGTCCTGCAGCTTGTCGAATCCGGCGTTCAGCTCGTCATAGCCGATGTAGCCGTCGATCAAGCGGTCGACCGGCAGGCGGCCTTCGCGGTACAGACGGATGAACCTTGGGATGTCGCGCACCGGCACACACGAGCCCATGTAGCTGCCGCGGATGGACTTCTCTTCCCCCACGAGATCGCACTGGTTGACGCTGAACGACGCGGTCACCGCCGGCAGGCCGCAGAGAACCACCGATCCGCCGTGCCTGACGACCCCGTAGGCCGTGGTCATCGCGTCGGCGCCGCCCGAGAGTTCAAACGCATAGTCCACGCCGCCGTCCGTCAGATCGCGCACCTGCTCGACGCAATCGGCATCGCGCGCGCATACCATGTGCGTCGCACCGACGCTTGCGGCGACCTCCAGCTTGGACGGCTCGCGGTCGATCGCGATGATGGTTTCCGCGCCGGCCAATCGCGCGCCGAGCACGCCGCTCAACCCGACGCCGCCGAGACCGACGATCGCAACTGAATCGCCCGGGCGTATGCGTGCCGTATTGATGACAGCACCCACCCCCGTCATGACGGCGCAGCCGAACAACGCTGCATCCGCGAGCGGCATGTCCTTGTCGATGACGACCACGCTGCCGCGATCGACCACCGCGTACTCCGCCATGCAGGACAGTCCCGAATGATGGTCGATGCGCTCGCCGTTCAGCGCGGTGATGCGGCTCCCGCCGGCCATCAGTTCGCCCGCCGCCTTTGACACGCGCGCCCGCTCGCAGACCTGCGGCCGACCTTCGACGCAGCGCCGGCAGCGGCCGCACGCCGCCGTGAACTGAAACACCACGTGGTCGCCGACGCGAACGTCGTCAATGGCCGAGCCGACTTCAACGACTTCGCCCGACCCTTCGTGCCCCAACGCCAGCGGCAGCGGACGCGGACGATCGCCGTTGATGATAGACAAATCCGAATGACACAACCCGGCGCCCGCGATGCGCACCAGCAACTCAACCGGCTTCGGCGACGCGAGATCCACCTCCTCTATCGACAGCGGCTTGGACTTGGCGTACGGGCGCGGCGCCCCGATTGTCCGCAGAACCGCGGCTTTGCAGCGTATCGTCATGAGCGCAATCCTTTGAGCCTGCCAGCTCGAATGCCACGCAAAAGGAATCCGGTTCTGATTATACGAGAGTGCGTTCTATAGATGGCTACCGAACGTGACCGCGTGGCGTGAATTGCGGTGGAATACCATCGCGACGGATGCGGGAATGGCGAGCATCCGCGCAATCTCTTACTTCAACCGGCTATTTCCCCCGAGGCAAACCCGCTCTTCCATTTGGCCTATCTCATGACGCTCTGATCCAGATCAAGGATTCGACTGCAAGATGGCTAAAGAATTATCTGTAAAATAAGAATGTCGGCCACTTTTGGCCCGGCCCGTCCGTTAAACGGTAAGAGGAGTTAAAAATATGAGCACGACGCCCGCGGGGCTCGTAACGTTGATAAATCCCATCGGTGAAAGCGAGACCGAGCACTTCACGTTCGCGCGCCGACTCGATACGCTCGAAGGCAAATCGATCGGCTTCATCGACAACATCAAGCCGAACGCCGGACTATTCCTCCGCTACATCGAAGAGATGATCCGGAAGGACTATCCCGATGTGCAGACGCATACGGTACGCAAGAATTTCACGCCGAACCACCTGATCGCGGACAAGCTTGACGGCAAGGTACACGCGGTCGTGAATGCCTGGGGCGACTGAGGCGGCTGCGCGTCGTGGTGTATCCACGACTCGGCCTACCTCGAGAAACGCGGCGTCCCGACTTCTACAATCATTTCGAGCGCATTCGCAGTGCATGCGCGCCATGCCGCGAAGAACCTGCACATCGATGAGCTGCCGCTGCTCATCACGCCGCACCCGATCAACGACCTTACGCCCGATCAAGTGCGCGATATGGCGAAGGTCGCGTACCCGACCATCGTCAAGCAACTGACCGGGAGCGAGCTCGAGCCGAATACGAAAATCGATTACGTGCTGCCGGCGGAGCGCGCACGCCGTGCCGCCAAGACGCAAAGCGAGGCGCAATGAGCACGGCACAACTGGACAAATCGAAACTGCAGCTCGAAGACTCGTGGGAAGCGGTCAACGCGTGGTTCCTCGAACGCGATATGACCGACGGTTTGCCGATCGTCCCGCCCACGGAGCCGCGCGTTCTCGCGATGACCGACCACGCGGAACGCACACTCGGTTACGCGCCCACCGACATCGTTGCAACGTTAATGCCAAAACGCGGCATTGCCACGATCGGAAAAATTGCAGCGAATGCAGTAATGGCCGGTTGCAAACCCGAGTACATGCCCGTACTGATCGCGTGCGTGCAGGCCATCGCCCATCCGCGCTTCAACCTCGATGCGGTGCAAACCTCGACGCACAACACCTCTGCGCTGCCGGTCGTGAACGGGCCGATGCGCAAGGCGCTCGATTTGAACTGGGGCTACAACCACATCGGCAGCCGCTGGCATAGCACTGCGACAATCGGGCGTGCGCTGCGGCTCATCATGGCGAACGTCGGCGGCACTCCGGGGTCCGTCAACATCCATACGCAGGGTCATATCGCCCGCTTTGAGCACTGTATCGCGGAAAACGAGGAGGAAAATCCGTGGGAGCCGCTGCACGTCGAGCGCGGCTACGCGCCGAATGTGAGTACGGTAACGCTCGTTCCCGCCTGCCCCGCCGCGATGATCGATGACAACGGCGGAAGCCAGACGCCCAAGGATATTCTCGTGACATTCGCACATTCCATTGCGTATGTCGGCAACCGCAATACGAATGGTGAAGGCGAGCCCGTTCTCATCATCGGCCCGCAGCATGCGCGACTCATGGCGAACGGCGGCTACAGCAAGCGCGAGGTCAAACAATTCCTGTGGGAACATGCCCGGATCCGGTTCGCAGACATCCCGCGCGGCAACCTCGCGAGCTTCAGCGAGCGCAACATGAAGCTCTTCGCCGATGTCGGGCCGGACGCGCGCGTGCCGATCGCCGGCAGCCCGGACGACATCGTGATTGTCGTGATGGGCGGAACAGGCACGCACAGTCTTTCCGTGCAGACCCAGCTCGCGTGCAAAACAGTCACGATGCCGATCGCGCGCAAAGACGGTAAGCCGTTGTTGCTATAAAACCGGGCAGGAGAATCATGACCACACGACTCGTACTCGTTGCTGCTTTTTTTACCGTGCCGGCGCTGGTGCTCGCCCAGTCCTTCCCCTCGAAGCCGATCCGGATGGTGGTCGGTTTTCCGCCCGGCGGAACCACCGACATCATCGCGCGTATTGTCGCGGCGAAAATGACCGATCGCACGAACCAGCAGGTGGTCGTGGATAACCGCGGGGGTGCGAGCGGCATTATCGGCGCCGATATCGTGGCGAAAGCGAGGCCGGACGGCTATACCCTGCTGATGTCATCGAGCACGCACGGGACAAACCTGAGCCTGTATTCGAAGCTGCCCTACGACACGGTCAAGGATTTCGCGCCGGTCGCGCTCGTTGCGACCACACCTTACGTGCTCGTCGTCCATCCGTCGATGCCGGTGAAATCCGTGAGCGAGCTTATCGCGTACGTGAAAGAGCGGCCCGGCAAGTTTAGTTTCTGCTCGTCAAGCGTTGGCACCGCGCAGCATCTCGGGGGCGAGCTGCTGAAACGCTCGGCAGGCCTCGATATTCAGCACGTGCCGTACAAAGGCACGGGCGCCCTGCTCCCGGATCTCCTGTCCGGCCGGATCAATCTGGCGTTCGAGAACGTGACGGTGATGACGCCGCACATCAAATCGGGCGCGCTACGGGCGCTCGCCGTCACGAGTGCGAAGCGCTCCGCCGTGCTGCCGGATCTTCCAACGATGATGGAAGCGGGTGTGCCGAATTTCGAAGTGATCGGCTGGTTCGGCGTCTTCAGCGCAGGCCAGACGCCGCCCGACATCGTGAAGATCCTCAATTCGCAGATCACATCGATCATGAAAGAGCCTGACGTCCAGGATCGCATTACCACCCAGGGAGGCGAGCCTCTCGCAGGGCCGCCGTCCGACCTGCGCGATCTCCTTGCGCGCGAGATCAGCGTTTGGGGCAAAGTGATACGCGAAGCCGGCATTCGCGTCGAGTAACTGCGAAGGTCGGGAATAGGTTGTTGCCTATTCGGACTCAGTTACCTCTCCCGCCAGGCCTCGTGCAGATTCTTCTGAATCGGCGACAGCAAATACTGCAGCACGGTGCGGGTGCCGAGATTGATTTCGGCACTCACCTGCATGCCCGGCGTCAGCTTGAAGCGCTGTCCTCTCGCCTCAAGGTCTGTTGAATTAAGCGCCACCAAGGTGCGATAGGAAAGCATTGATTGCCCCGGCTGTGGCTTATTGGTTTCGTTTGCCTGCGCAAGATTACCGTTCTCGCCTGCCTTGTCACTGGCATCCGCGCTCACGTAACGCACGACGCCGTCCAGCATGCCGTACTGCTGAAATGGATAGGCCGACAGCTTGATTTTGGTTTCCTGCTTCGGGATGACGAAGCCGGCATCGAGATTGGTCACCCATACCTCTGCGACCAGCGGTTCGTTATTCGGCACAGCGTCAGCAAAACTGTGCCCGGACTCACGACAGTTCCGGCCGTGTGCGTGGCTAAATCCTTCACCGTGCCGGCATACGGGGCCTTGAGCTCGAGCAAACTGTGCTTGTATGTATGCTTCTCGCGTTCCTCACCCAGCTTTGTATACTGCGATTCAGCCTCTATGCGCTCGTTATGCAGCTGCTGTTGATAGTTCGAAGTGATTTGGGCAACGCGCTTCGACGACTGCGCAATCGTTGATTTGAGGCTTTCAATCGTGTGTCTGCGCCTGCAGCTCCTGTTCCGTTTCAATCCGGCTACGCGTGCGATCGAGCGCCATAAGCTTGCCGGCAAATCCTTCCTTCGCCAGCTGATCCCAACCCTTCTCCTGCTCCCGAAAAATCGGCAGCGTCTGCTTTAATTTCGACTCGATTTCTATCGCGCTACGGAGGTCACTCTGTGGTTTTGCAAGCGCCGCCCGCTCGCTGTCGATCGCATCCTGATAAGCCTGGCGGTGAGCACGATGTTGCGACTCGACCTGCGCGAATAGCGCTGCATCATCGGTCGTGCGCCTGGCAATGGCTACACCTTTCAATTCGGCATCGATGCGCCTCAACTGCAGAGCTTTCAATTGAAAATCCTTATCGAGCACCTTGCGGTCTGCTGTCGAAACGCTGGTATCCATGCGCATCAAGACCTGTCCTGCGTTTACTGCGTCGCCCTCCTTCACAAGAATGTCTTTGACTACGCCCGCCTCGGCCGGCTGGACAACCTTGAGAAATGTTTGCGGAACGAGCTTCCCCTGCGCAACTGCAACGATATCGAGACGTCCAAACGATGCCCACACGAGAACGACGCCGAACAGAATCATCAGCGTATACAAAACCAGCCGCGGTAACGGCGAAGGGGGCGCATGTTGCGCCTGCAG
>Ga0207682_10000983_pt1 | contig 13148 bp, 11 predicted proteins | sample KBSM63metaG_FD_184332 | JGI IMG/M metagenome (GOLD analysis project Ga0207682, IMG submission 184332) | Miscanthus rhizosphere microbial communities from Kellogg Biological Station, Michigan, USA - KBS M6-3 metaG (SPAdes) (version 2) | ecosystem: Host-associated > Plants > Roots > Rhizosphere >... | reverse complement strand
AGATGCCTGGCATGTACGCGCCTGGCGACTACGATCTGGCAGGGTTCTGCGTCGGCGCGGTCGAGCGCGGCGAGGCGCTGACCGGCGATCGGGTCAAGGCCGGCGACGTCTTGATCGGCCTCGCCTCGTCGGGTGTCCATTCCAACGGCTTTTCGCTTGTGCGTCGGCTCGGTGTCGACTTGGGCTGGAAACTGGATCGGCCGGCCCTGTTCGACCCCGACCGGTTGCTGGTCGAGGCCCTGCTCGAACCGACCCGCATCTATGTGCGCGCGCTTCTGCCGCTCATTCGCGCCGGCCGCATCGCCGCGCTCGCCCACATCACCGGCGGCGGGCTGCTGGAAAACGTGCCCCGCATCCTGCCCGACAATGCCCATGCCCGGATTGACGCCGACAGCTGGCCGCAGCCGCGGCTGATGGCCTTCCTGCAGGCGCAAGGGAATATCGAGCCCGGCGAGTTCGCCCGCACCTTCAATTGCGGGATCGGCATGGCCCTGATCGTCGCTCCCGGCGACGCGGGCGAGGTTTCCCGCGTGCTGGAGCAGACCGGGGAAACGGTCTTTGCGATCGGCCGGGTCGAACCGGGCGAACGCGGCTGCACGGTCGAAGGCTCGGCCGAAACGTGGGGCGCCCGCGCCGATTGGGTCGCGGTCCATCATGGCTGAACGGGTCCGAGTCGCGGTCCTGCTCTCGGGCCGCGGCTCGAACATGCTGGCGCTCGCCGAGCATAAACGGCGCGATCCCGAGCGGAATTACGACATCGTGCTGGTCGCCTCGAACGTGCCCGCGGCGCGGGGGCTGGTGCTGGCGAAACGGCTCGGCATCAAAAGCTGGGCGAAGAGCCACGAGGGCATGGACCGTGCGGCCTTCGACGCCTTGCTCGACGAGCAACTCCAGGCGCATGGCGTCGAGCTGGTCGCGCTGGCCGGCTATATGCGGCTGCTCTCCGCAGGCTTTGTGACCAAGTGGGAGGGCCGGATCCTCAATATCCACCCGAGCCTGCTGCCGCTCTACAAGGGCCTCGACACTCACCGGCGCGCGCTGATCGCCGGCGACAGCCATGCCGGCTGCTCGGTCCATCTGGTCACCCCGGACCTCGATTCGGGGCCCGTCATCGCGCAGACGGAAGTGAAGATCCTGCTCCGCGACGACGCCGACAGCCTCGCCGCCCGGGTGCTCGAGGAGGAACACCGCCTCTATCCGATCGCGCTCGACGAATATTGCCGCGCGCTCAGGGAGGCGGAGGCGGCTGCTCCGCCGCTTGGCCGAAGCGAAGGTCCTTGACCGACTGCCAGCCGGCATGAGTCGCGACGACGGGCCGGTTGAGGCCGGCGAGGTCCGTGAGCGCGTACCAACCCTCCGCCGCCGTCACCACGCGCGCGGTGACATCGTTGCTGTCGAGCTGGTAGGACCAGCTGCGGATCGCGGTGGCGTTGAACAGGGCGAGCACCAGGGCCGCTGCGGCGATCGCCTCGGTGGTCCAGCGCAGCGGCGCCGGCAGGGGCTGGGGCGGATCGGGCAGATCGACCGGCGATTCGGTCAGGGCAAGCCCGTCGGGATCGGCCGGCGGCGGGCGTTCCCCGCTTTCGATCTCCCGGTCCGCATCGATCCTTCTGGTCGCCATGTCGTGCCTCAGAACTGGTAGTAGATGAAGGGAGCGACGCCCTCGGGCCGCATCGCGTCGACGATCAGGATCAGGAAGCCCGCGGCAAGGCCGACCGGCAATGCCGGCATGGCGCGGACCCGGATCGCCACCCGCTGGATGGTGAAGGGCGGGAAATGGTGGAACGACATGCCGAGCACGATCAGGGCGAGCAGCAGCGGGGTCAGCAGCGCCGGCGCCCCGCTTGCTCCGAGGCCGCCGAGGAAAGCGAGCGCATCCGCGAAGCTCTCGGCGCGGAAGAAGATCCAGCCCAGCAGTACGATATGGAAGGTCGCGGCGACCCGAACCCAGTGCGGAAGCGGCAGCCAGGGCTTCGGCCTGAATTCGCGCCAGAGCCGCTCGCCGGCGAGGACGCCGCCGTGCAAGGCGCCCCAGATCACGAAATTCCAGCTCGCGCCATGCCACAGGCCGCCGAGCAGCATGGTCGCCATCAGCGCCAGGCAGAGGCGGACGAGCCCGTGCCGCGAGCCGCCGAGCGACACGTAGAGATAGTCGCGAAGCCAGCTCGACAGGCTGATATGCCAGCGCCGCCAGAAATCCTGCAGCGAGGCCGCCCGATAGGGCTGGTTGAAATTGTGCGGGAAGCGGTAGCCGAGCAAGGCCGCCAGCCCGATCGCCATGTCGCTATAGGCCGAAAAGTCGCAGTAGATCTGGACGGCATAGCCGTAGGCCGCGGCGGCGAGGTCGATTCCGGAGAAGGCCGAGGGATCGGCGAAGACGGGATCGACCAGGCCGGTGGCCAGCTCGGAGGCGATCACCGCTTTCTTGAACAGGCCCCAGACGATCAGCGAAAGGCCCGTCGCCGCCATGCCGCGGCTGAGCTCGGGCACCCGCTGAAATTGCGGGATGAGGTGCGAGGCGCGGACGATCGGGCCCGCCACGAGATGCGGGAAAAAGCTCATCAGCAGCGTCATGTCGAGCAGGCTCGCCGGCTCGGCCTTCCGGCGGTAGACGTCGATGACGTAGCTCATCCCCTGGAAGGTGAAGAAGGAGATGCCGACCGGCAGGATCACCTGCATGATGGCGAGGTCGCGCTGCCAGTCGAGCGCGTGCAGCGCCTGCTCGAGCTGCTCCATGAAGAAGCCGTAATATTTGAAGAAGCCGAGGATGGTGAGGTTGATGGCGATGCCCACGGCGAGCCAGGCCTTGCGTGCCTTCGCCCTGCCTTCGGCGGCGATCAGCCGCGCCGCGCCCCAGTTGAGCAGGCCGCTCGCGATCAGCAAAGCGACGAAGCGGGGGTCCCAGCCGGCGTAGAAGAACCAGGAGGCGAGCAGCAGCGCGATCTTGCGCCACTCGTTGCTCGCCTTCAGCCCCCAGGCCAGGGCGTAAACGAGGAGGAAGAACAGCCCGAAGGTCAGCGTCGGGAAGAGCATCTCAGCGTTCCTCCCCGGCGGCCCGCTCGATATCCGAGTCGAGCATCGCGCCGATCCGGTCGCCGCCGGCGCGGGTGAAGTGGACGAGGTCGTCGCGCATCAGGCCGGCCCGCTGCCAGCTCCGCGCGGCGCAGCGGCCGCCCATCGCCGCCTGCCAGTCCCAGAAAGCGGCGCCCATCTCTCCCGCGACCTTGATTTGGCGGCGCCGGACTTCGTCCAGCCTCGCCGGGGTGAACAAGCCGTCTCCGCAGGAGGGGCCGCCATCCTGCCGGGTCGCCGAGTCGGGCGGGCCGAGCAGCAGGATCGGCACCTCGCCGACTGAAAGCCGCCGAAGCCTGGCGACCTGCGCGCGCAACACGGCTTCGTAGGCGTCCGGATCGAAGGCGGGAAAGAAGGCCTCGTTGGTGCCGAAGGCGAGCACCACGAGATCGGGCCGATAGGCGGCGAGCTCGGCGCGGATCGCCGCATCGTCGGCACGGCCGAAATGGACCAGTTGCGCGCCGACTACGCCGAGATTGGAAAGGATCGCGCCGCCGCCGCGGCGGAAGATGGCGAACGAGGTGATGCTCACCGGCTCGCCGTCGCGGGTCTCGAGCGCGGCGGCGGCGACGGGCCGCTCGCTGTCCATGGTCCGGCAGGCGGGTTCGCGGCGGGGCGCGCTCAGCCGCCAGATCGCTTCCTCGGCGCCCATGCGCAGAGCGATCGTGCCCGCTCCCGGCCCGGTCAGGGCGCAGACGACGGCTCCGTCGAAATCCTGGTCCGGCGTGTCGGTGGCGATCGACAGGAATTCGCCGGCGCCCCGCGCCGTCTGGGTGAAGCCCGTGATCCCGAGCGGGGCGCCGCCGCCGCCGCCGAGGATCGCGCTGACGCTCCAGCCGCCGCTCTGCGCCGCGGTGACGCCGAAGGTGAGATAGCCGGCATAGGGCCGGCCCGCCGCCAGCACGCCGCGGCCGGCATTGCCGTAACGCGCCTGCAGCCGCGCCCGCCAGCCTTGCGTGATCATGTCCCCGGCCGAATGGCTGTCGCCGATCTGGAGGATATGGATCGGCGTGGTCCTGGAGGGTTCCCGCAACCGGCTGAGGAAGGGCGAGAGTGCCCCGGCGAAGCAGAGCCGGCACGGCGCTTCCGCGCTCGCCTGCGCCGACGCTGCGATGGCGCCGACCAGGGCCAGCATCACGCGGTCGCTTCGGCGGCGCGGCGGGCCCGGGCCCGCGCTTCGGCGACCGAATGGCGGATCCGCTCGGAAAGGCCGCGCACGACGAGGATATAGCCGGGAATGGTCATGTGGATGCCGTCATTGGCCCGCGCCATGATCCGCCTGCCGTTCTGCGGATCGCGCAGATAGGGGGCGTAATGGCCGCCCGCGTCGGCCGTCGCCGCGGCGGTTTCGACATAAGGCACGTGCAGCGCGCGCATGCGCTCCGCGTAGAACCGGTTCATCGCGCCGATGTCCGCGTCGAACCGGGAATCGCGCATCTTCGGCAGGCCGACCCAATAGACGGCGATCCCGCGCTGGCGAAGCAAGCCGACGATCGCGCCGGCCCGCTCGCTCACGATCCGCTGCCAGCCCTCGCTCATGAAGCGATGGCCGCGGCCGTCGAGATAGATGCCCTGCGTATCGTTGGCGCCGAAGGAGAGCACGGCGATGTCGACCGGCTGGCGGTCCAGCTTGGCGCGGACGTCGTCGAGCAGGTTCAGGCTGCGATAGCGGGTGAAGCCGGTCGAGCGCTCGCTGAGCTTATGGACCTCGAAGCCGTCGGCGCGCCGCAGACTGTGGTAGAGGCCGGCCCAGACGCCGTCGCCGAAGCTGTCGCCGAACACGCCGATCTGGATCGGCCGCCGTTCCGCGACCGCGGCGGCAAGCCGGCGCCCCGGGACGTCCGCCACCACGATGGCCGAGGCTGCCGCCGGCCGCACCAGCCCCGGCGCGCTCTGCGCCGCGCTGGTCGGGTCACCAACGCTGGGGAGGAAGGAAAGGCTGATCAGCCCGCCCGCGGCGAGGCCGAGGAACAGCACCATCGTGCGGTCCAGAAGCAAAATCACCCGTGGGCGCATGGGCCGCCCCCTCCGAAAAGCTGTTACTTCCGCTATGATCTCAAAAAACGCGTTGATTCACAATGCGTTATGGATCAGACTTTAGCGTAAATTACAGCCGGGCGGGAACCGGTTTGTCCGGGCGGTTGACGAAGTTTGCGGCCGGGTGAGGAATCGTGCGAAGCGCCCTCGCCTCAGCCGACAATTTCCTCGGGCTTGAAAAAGAATTCGATCTCGATCTTCGCATTCTCGGCGCTGTCCGAGCCGTGGACGCTGTTCGCCTCGATCGATTCGGCGTGGACCTTGCGGATCGTGCCCTCGTCGGCGTTTTCGGGGTTGGTCGCGCCCATGATCTCGCGGTTGCGAAGCACGGCATTGTCGCCTTCGAGCACCTGCACCACGACCGGGCCGGAGGTCATGAAGGCGACCAGGCCGTTGAAGAAGGGCCGCTCGCGATGGACGCCGTAAAAGCCCTCGGCCTGCTCCTTCGTCATGCGGATCCGCTTGGAGGCGATGACGCGCAGGCCGCCCTCCTCCAGCATCTTGGTGATCGCGCCGGTCAGGTTGCGCCTGGTGGCGTCGGGCTTGATGATCGAAAAGGTGCGCTCGGCCATGGCCTGCTCAAAGCTCCGTGTCTGGGGGATTGTTGCGCGGCTCCCTAGACGCGGAGCTTGCTCAGGGCAAGCCGCCCCTCCTTCGTCATGCCGGACTTGATCCGGCATCCATCCTTTCTTCCCGAGAGCCGCCAAGGCAGGTGGACCCCGGATCAAGTCCGGGGTGACGAAACTTCGGTGACGACCCCCTATTTCTCGTGATTGTCCGCCAGATAGCGGTCGAGCAAAGCCACGCCGAAGCCGGTCGCGCCCTTGTCGTAGAGATGGCTGGCCTTGTCCGACCAGGCCATGCCGGCAATGTCGAGATGGGCCCATTTGACGCCCTCCTCGACGAAGCGGCCGAGGAAGCAGGCGGCGGTGATCGAGCCGCCCTCGCGCGACGCGCTGTTCTTCATGTCGGCGATGGGCGAGTCCATGATCTTGTCATAGGCTTCGCCCATCGGCAGCCGCCACAATTTGTCCCCCGTCGCCTTGCCGGCCGCAAACAGGCCGTCGGCGAGGCCGTCGTCATTGGCGAACATGCCGGCATATTCGTGGCCGAGGCTGATCACCATCGCCCCGGTCAAAGTCGCGAGATCGACCATCACCTCCGGCTTCAGGTTGCGCTGCGACCAGGTCATCGCGTCGGCGAGCACCAGCCGGCCTTCGGCGTCGGTGTTGATCACCTCGATGGTCTGGCCCGACATCGAGGTGACGATGTCGCCGGGCCGCTGGGCGTTGCCGTCCGGCATGTTCTCGGCGAGCGCGCAGACGCCGACCACGTTGACCTTGGCCTTACGGGCGGCGACCGCCTTCATCAGGCCGGCCACGGCGCCGGCGCCGCCCATGTCCCACTTCATCGCTTCCATGCCGAGCGCCGGCTTGATCGAGATGCCGCCCGTGTCGAAGGTGATGCCCTTGCCGATGAAGACCACCGGCTTGGCGCCCGCTTTGCCGCCGTTCCAGCGCATGACCAGGAGGCGCGGCGGCTTGACCGAGCCCTGGGCGACGCCGAGCAGAGCGCCCATGCCGAGCTTGGCCATCGCCTTCTCGTCGAGCACCTCGAACGCCACGCCGTCGCTCTCCATCGCCTCGCGGCAGCGGGCGACGAAGCTCTCCGGATAGACGATGTTGGGGGGCTCGCTGACCAAATTGCGGGTGAGGTTCAGCCCTTCCAGCACCGCCGCCTCGTGCGCCCATTCCTTGTCGGCACCGGCCGGCGCGCCGACGATGACCAGCTCGGCCAGGGTCGGCTTCTGCTTGCGGCCGAGCTTGGTGCGGTAGAGATCGTGGCGCCAGCTGCGGGCGGCGGCGCCGAAGCCGATCCGCGCCGCATCGCGGGCGCTGAGCGTCAGCCCGTCGAGATCGAGCACCGCCTTGGTCTCGCCCGAGGTGAGCAGCCTGGCGGTCAGCGCCCCGCCGACCCGCTCGTAGAGCGAGTCGTCGGCCTGGGCCCCGCCCATGCCGATCAGCACCAGCCGGCGGACCGCCTCGCCCTCGTTGACGAAGGCTTCGGCGACGGCCGCCGTCTCGCGCTCGAAGCGCTGGGCGTCGGCGGCGCGGACCGCCAGGCTGCGCGCCGCCTCGTCGAGGCCGCCGAGCCGGTCGTGCAGCATGTCCTCGCCGCGCACCGGGATTGCGAGCGCATAGGCGCCGCCGGGGCGCCTGGCCGCGAAACTGACTTTGATCACTGCCCTGTCTCCATGGAATATGTGAGCGCCATTGCAGGGAGCGGCCTCAGGTGCAATAGGCTCGGGCGTCGCGTGGGCAGGGCAGCGGGATCAGTGAAGACGCTTGTATCGATCTGCTGGACCGCATTGCCGCTGCTGCTGTGCGCGCCCTGCGCGGCCTTTGCGCAGGATGCGCCGCCCCCGCCGGACGCCGCGTCGGAGGCAGCGCCGGCGGAGATCGTCTTCAGCGCCGACCAGCTCGTCTATGAGGAGACCGCCGACACGGTGACCGCCACCGGCGAGGTGCGCATGCGCCGCGAAGGCTATCAGCTTCGCGCCGACGGCGTCAGCTGGAACCGGGTCAGCGGCGAAGTCCGCGCCAACGGCAACGTCCGCGTGGTCAGCCCGGAAGGCGACGTCGCTTATGCCGATTCCGTCCTGCTCGAGGACACGTTGCGCGACGGCGTGGTCGAAAACCTGCTGCTCGTGCTGGCCGACGGCGGCCGCCTCGCCGCCGATCGGGCGACCCGGCAAAACGGCCTCACCACCCTCTACCGCGCCGCCTACACCGCCTGCGCGGTCACCAATCCGGACGGCTGCCCGAAGGATCCGACCTGGCAGATCAACGCCGTTCGGGTGGTCCACGATCCGGTCCGCCACCGGATCAGCTATCGCGGCGCCTCGCTCAACCTGTTCGGAACGCCGATCCTGGCCCTGCCCGGCTTCTCCCATCCCGACGGCAGCCAGGGCGGCGGCAGCGGCATCCTCGTCCCGGAGATCAGCCTCAGCGGTCCGAACGGGATCGAGCTTTCCGTCCCTTATTACATCCGGCTCGCGCCCAATCGCGACGCGACGGTCACGCCCCATATCTATTCCGACGTGCTGCCGATGCTTCAGGCCGAATATCGCGAGCTGAACTCGCTCGGCGCCTTCCAGCTGCGCGGCTATCTCACCCACGGCTCGCGGCTGCCGCTCAACGCGCCGGCGGGGACGCCGGCGGACGACGGCATCCGCGCCTACATCGAGGGCAATGGCCGGTTCGTGCTCAGCCGGACCTGGAGCATCACCGCCTCGGGCCGCTACGTCACCGACCGCACCTTCATGCGCCGCTACGACATTTCCCGCGACGACCGGCTGCGCTCGTTCGTCGAGGCCGAGCGGATCGACGACGACAGCTACATCTCGATCGCCGGCTGGGCCTTCCAGGGCCTTCGCACCACCGACGTCGACGGCATGCAGCCGATCGCTCTGCCCGCGATCGACGCGCGCTGGCGGGTCGACGATCCCTGGCTCGGCGGCCGCTTCGAGCTGCGGGCGAACAGCCTCGCCATCACCCGGCCGGAGGGCCAGGACAGCCAGCGCGCCTTCGCCAGCGCCCAGTGGGAGCGGCGGGCCATCACCGCGCTCGGCCAGGAGCTGGTGCTGACCGCCTTCGCCCGCGGCGACGTCTATCACGCGGGCGATACCTTGCTCACCCAGACATTGATCTATCGCGGCGAGGAGGGTTGGCACGGCCGCTTCATCGGCGCGGTCGCGGCCGATCTCAAATGGCCGTTCATCGGCCCGTTCATGGGCGGCACCCAGCGCTTCACGCCGCGCCTGCAATTCGTCGCCTCCCCGCCGACCGAGAATCTCGATATCCCGAACGAGGACGCCCGCGCCGTCGATCTGGAGGACAGCAACCTGTTCGCGCTGAACCGTTTCCCCGGCCACGACCGCTGGGAGGACGGCGTTCGCGTGACCTACGGCGCCGATTGGGCCGCCGATCTGCCGGGCATCGCGATCCGCACCAATATCGGCCAGAGCTACCGGCTCGACCGGCAGCCGATCATCCTGCCGCCGGGCACCGGCCTTTCCGGCCGCTTCTCGGACTTCGTCGGCCGGACCACCGTCCGCATCGGCAATTACGTCAGCCTCACCCATCGCTTCCGCCTCGACAAGGACACGCTCGATCTGCGCCGCAACGAGGTCGACGCGGTGATCGGCGGTGCGCGGACCTATGCGACGATCGGCTATTTGCGGCTCGACCGCGACATCGACCCGTCGATCGAGGATCTTCGCGACCGCGAGGAGATCAGGTTCGGCGGGCGGGTCGCCTTCGCCCGCTATTGGTCGATCTTCGGCTCGGCGGTGATCGACCTCACCGGCCGGCAGGAGGACCCGCTTTCGCTCGCCGACGGCTTCGAGCCGATCCGGCACCGGCTCGGCATCCTCTATGACGACGATTGCGTCGAGCTTGGCGTCACCTGGCGCCGCGACTATGAGACCAGCGGCGACGCGCGGCGGGGGAACACCTTCCTCATCCGGGTGGCGCTTCGCAATTTGGGCCGCTAGAGACACGGCAAAGCCGCTAAGCTGCGGTTCAGCAAGTCTCGCGCAGGATAGACGCCTGCATTCACTGGAGGAATGATGAAGCTCGGTAGGTTGGCAAGGGCGGCGGTCGTGTTGATCGCGCCGGTGCTGTCGGTGGTGGCGGCGGCACAGAGCGGGGGGCCGACGGGCCAGCTCAACATTCCCAGCAATGTCTCGATCGTCGGCCAGCAGGACCCCGGGGTCCGCAAGGCCACGGCGATCGTCAACGGCGAGGTGATCACCGGCAGCGACATCGACCAGCGCCTCGCGCTGATCGTCGCCTCGTCGCCCGATTTCCAGATCCCGCCGGAAGAGCTCGAGCGCTTCCGCGCCCAGATCCTCAGGAACCTGATCGACGAGACGCTGCAAATGCAGGCGGCGCAGCAGCAGGAGATCGAGGTCGAGCAGAGCGAGGTCGACCAGACCTACGCCCGGGTCGCGCAGAGCGTCCATCGGACGCCCCCCGAATTCACCGCCTATCTGCGTTCGGTCGGCTCGTCCGAGCGCTCGCTGAAGCGCCAGATCCGCGGCGAGCTGTCCTGGCAGCGATTGCAGCGGCGCTGGATCGAGCCGTTCGTCACGGTCAGCGACGAAGAGGTGCAGGCCCAGATTCAACGCATGGAGTCGCGGCGCGGCACCGCCGAATATCGGGTCGCCGAAATCTATCTCTCGGCCACGCCCGAAACCGCCAACGAGGTCCGGGCCAATGCCGCCAGGATCATCCAGCAGATCCGTGCCGGCGCCAATTTCCAGGCTTATGCGCGCCAATTTTCCGAGGCGACGACTGCGGCGACCGGCGGCGATCTGGGCTGGGTGAGCCCCGAGGAGCTGCCGCCCGAGCTGGCCGCCCTGATCCAGCAGATGCCGATCGGCGCGATCAGCGATCCGATGCCCATCCCCGGCGGCTTTTCGATCGTCTACCTCGTCGACAAAAGGCAGATCCTGGTCGCCGATCCGCGCGATGCGGTGCTCAGCCTGATGCAGATGTCGATCGTCTCGCCGGCGGGAACCAACGAGACGCAGGCGCAGGCGGTCGCTCAGCGGCTCGGGACCGCGACCCAGGCGATGGGCGGCTGCGGCCGCGCCCGCGAGGTCGGCCAGTCGCTCGGCGCCGAAGTCGTGTCGAACGATCAGGTGCGGCTGCGCGATCTGCCGCCGTTGCTGCAGAACATGCTGGTCAACCTCGGCGTCGGCCAGGCGACGCCCGCCTTCGGCACGGTCGAGCGGATCAGCGTGCTCGTCCTGTGCGGCCGCGACGATCCGGAAGTGGCGGCGGCCCCCAGCTTCGAAACGATCTACAATCGCATGGCCGAGGACCGGGTCGGCCGGCGGGCGGCGCGCTACCTGCGCGATCTGCGGCGCGATGCGGTGATCGATTATCGCTGACCGTTTGGACATCCCCCTCGCCGTCGCGCTGGGCGACCCGGCGGGGATCGGCGCCGAGGTCATCGCCAAAAGCTGGGAGCGGCGTCGAACCGACGCCGTGCCGCCCTTCTTCGCGGTCGGCAGCGTCTCCGCCGTTCGGGCGGTCTGGAACGGCCCGGTCGCGGTGGTCGAGGACCCGCGGGAGGCGCGCGCGCATTTCGCCGAGGCGCTGCCGATCCTCCGGATCAAGAGCGACACCGAGGTCGTTCCGGGCAAGCCCGATCTCGAGGGCGCGCGCAACTCGCTCGACGCGCTCGAGCTCGCCGTCGGCCTGACCCGCTCGGGCGCGGCCTCCGGCCTGGTCACGGGCCCGGTGTCGAAGGCGCAGCTCTACGCGATCGGCTTCGTCCATCCCGGCCAGACCGAGTTCGTCGCCGAGCGCTGCGGCATTTCCAGCGAGCTCTACGCGATGATGCTGGCCGGACCGACGCTGAGGGTGATCCCGGTGACGACGCACGTGCCGTTGCGCAAGGTGCCGGACCTGCTCACCGTGGAAGGGATCGTCGCCAAGGGCCGGGCCGCGGTCCGCGGGCTGCAGCGGCAGTTCGGCATCGCCGCGCCGCGCCTCGCCGTCGCCGGCCTCAACCCCCATGCCGGCGAGAACGGCACGCTCGGCCGCGAGGAGGTCGACCTGATCGTCCCGGCGATCGAGCGGCTGCGCGAGGAAGGCCATGACGTGAGCGGGCCGCACCCGCCCGACATCATGTTCAACGACCGCCGCCGCGGCAGCTACGACGCGGCGCTCTGCATGTATCACGACCAGGGGCTGATCCCGCTGAAGACGCTGCATTTCGACGAAGGGATCAACGTCACCCTGGGCTTGCCGATCGTACGCACCTCGCCCGATCACGGCACCGCCTTCGACATCGCCGGCCGGGACCAGGCGGATCCGCGCGCGATGATCGCCGCGATCCGCACCGCGGCGGAGTGCGCGGCTCGCCTCGCGGCGGCATGACATGCAGATGAACCGACGGGCCGATTGCTCCCCCGGAGCAATCTGCGTCATGCTGGGGGCATGACGCACCCGCCGGTTCATCCGCATTTGCCGCCGCTGCGCGAAGTGATCGCGCGCCACGGCCTCAGCGCTTCGAAAGCGCTCGGCCAGAATTTCCTGCTCGACGAGCAATTGCTCGACCGGATCGCGCGGATTCCTGGGCCGCTCGCCGGCGAACGTGTCTACGAGGTGGGACCCGGCCCCGGCGGCCTGACCCGAGCGCTGCTTCGCGCCGGCGCGGAGGTGCTCGCGGTCGAACGCGACCGGCGCTGCCTGGCGCCGCTGGCCGAGCTCGGCGAAGCCTTTCCCGGCCGGCTGACTGTGATTGAAGGCGACGCGCTCGATCTCGAACCGCCGGCCAACGCGCATATCGTCGCCAATCTGCCTTACAATGTCGGCACGGCGCTGCTGGTCCGCTGGCTCGGCGGCCAAACCTGGCCGCCGCCTTGGAAATCGCTGACCCTGATGTTCCAGCTGGAGGTGGCCGAACGGATCGTCGCGAAGCCGGGCACCGGTGCCTATGGCCGCCTCGCCGTGCTCGCCCAGTGGCGCTCGGCGCCGAAGCTGGAACTGAAGGTCAACCGCGCCGCCTTCGTGCCGCCGCCCAAGGTGATGTCCGCGGTCGTCCACATCGTCCCCACCGGACAGCCGCAGGGCGTCCGCCCCGCCACCCTGGAACGGCTGACCGCGGCGGCGTTCGGCCAGAGGCGCAAGATGCTGCGCCGCTCGCTGGCCGCGCTTCCCGGCGCGCTCGACGCGCTGACGGCGCTGGGCATCGACCCCGAACGACGCGCGGAAACGCTCGCCGTCGCGGATTTCGTCGCGATCGCGCGGCTTCTTTGAGCGACACCGCGCATGAAGCCCTCCCCCTGAGGGGGAGGGTTGGGTGGGGGTTGACGGAGTTCGAGTATAACTTCTGCCGCCCGAACCCCTCACCCCAACCCTCTCCCTATGGGAGAGGGAGGTAAAGGCCGGCGGGTCGAAACTATCTCAATTCGGCCGTGGCGCCGGGGCTTCGGTCGGCGCGCCCTGCTCGGGCCGCTGCGC
>Ga0207682_10000970_pt1 | contig 13250 bp, 13 predicted proteins | sample KBSM63metaG_FD_184332 | JGI IMG/M metagenome (GOLD analysis project Ga0207682, IMG submission 184332) | Miscanthus rhizosphere microbial communities from Kellogg Biological Station, Michigan, USA - KBS M6-3 metaG (SPAdes) (version 2) | ecosystem: Host-associated > Plants > Roots > Rhizosphere >... | reverse complement strand
GCGCATCTTCAAGGGCGGCGAGATCAAGCTGTTCTTCACGGATGTCGCGTTCTACCGTGACGCGGCCGGCAACAACATCAAGCCGTACGACCCGCGCATCGCGCTCTCGGTCGGCAAGGTGCACGCCAACAAGCAGGGCGTGAAGCTCACGGGCTTCGACACCGTCACCGACCTGCTGCAGGCGGACGGCACGTACTACCAGAACGGCGAGCAGAACGAGTTCTTCAACTTCCGCGACCCGTTCACCTTCGAGGACCCGGCGCACCCGGGTGAGACCTACATGGTCTTCGAGGGCAACTCGGGCATGCCCCGCGAGTCGGCGCAGTGCACGGCCGACGACCTCGGCTACCGCGAGGGCGACCCGCACGCCGAGACCGTCGAGCAGGTGAACGCCTCTGGCGCGACCTACCAGATCGGCAACATCGGCCTTGCGAAGGCGAAGAACGACGAGCTGACCGAGTGGGAGTTCCTGCCGCCCATCCTCTCGGCGAACGCCTTCGCAGCCGCATCGTCGATGAAGCTGAGATCAAGCGGCGGTCGCTTGGCGATGAGCCGACGTGCCGATGCAACCGCATCTCCGCCCCACGCCTTGCCCCAGCGTTGCTCGACCGCTTCCGGAAGCCTCGGCGAGTCCATCGGCGGAACGCCGCGGCGCAGGAGCGTTCCCAGCACTCCGTGAACCAGCCGCCGCGGGCCGCCATCCACCAGAGGCAAAGCGGTCGCGACCAAGGCATGCTCCGGAGTTCCAAGGCCGACCTTTTGGGCAAGCGCCGCCCGAAGGACCATTCGAGCCTTACTGTCGTCGGGGAGCCGCTGCCGCGTTGCGCTGTCAATCAGCGCGTCGAGGTCAGGCATCCGCCTCAGGACCTCTCCAGTAATCGCGACTGCCAGCGCCTGGTCGGCCGGCTTCAGATCACGGGCGCCTTGCGCGGCCGAATCGAGCGTCCGCCCGCGCCGCAGGACGGCATCGAGCATTTGCAGCGCAGCCCGGCGCGCCGGTAACCCCTCAACGCTTGGCATCGCCGATCCCAACGCACATCTTCACATCATGTCCAAGGTGAAACGCCCGAAAGCGCCCGACTATCTGTCCAAGTCCCCGCCCGTGCCCGAACCCGAGCCGGCCGCCGACGCCGTGCCGCCTGACGGCGAGGAGAAGAGGCTCGATCCCACGCGCTATGGCGACTGGGAGAAGAAGGGCATTGCGATCGATTTCTAGTTCGCTTCCGGTCGCGGGGGCCGCGCGAGCAGCTCCTGCAGGACCTGGTCTACTCCGGCGCCGCCCGACAACAATTTGTCGACCGCAGCGACGACGGGCATGTCGATGCCCTTTTCCTGGGCAAGGCGCGCCAGCACTGGCGCGGTAAAGGCGCCCTCGGCCACCGTCTTGCGATCGCTCATCAGCTCATCGGGCGAGCGCCCTTCGCCGATGCCCTTGCCGAGCGAGAAGTTTCGCGAACTGGTCGAAGAGCAGGTGAGGACCAGATCCCCAAGCCCCGACAGTCCGCCGAGCGTCTCGCGCCGCGCGCCGTAAGCCAGGCCGAAGCGCGTCATCTCGGCAAAGCCGCGCGCGATCAGCGCCGCGCGCGCATTCTGGCCGAGGCCCTTGCCGTCGACGACCCCGCAGGCGATCGCGAGCACGTTCTTGACCGCGCCGCCGATCTCCGCGCCGGCAACGTCGTTACTGAGGTAGATCCGGAAGGTCGGCAAAGCGATCCGGTCGCGAAGGCGCTCGGCCAGACTCTGGTCCTCCGCTGCCAGCGTTACCGCCGTCGGCAGGCCGGCCGCGACTTCATGCGCAAAGGTCGGTCCGGACAGCACGGCGATCGCGGCGCCCGGGCAGGCCTCGGCCGCCGCATGGTGCAGCAAGGAGCCGCTGCGCTCCTCGATGCCCTTCGAGCAGAGGATGAGCGGTTTGTCGCACCTCGGCGCCGCTTCGAGCACCGAACGCATGTGCTGTGCCGGCGTGACGACAAGCCATGCGTCGCACCCATCGAGGTCAGAAAGCTCGCCGGTCGCCCGGATGGCGCGGTCGAGCTGGTGCCCTCGAAGGAAGGTCGTGTTTTCGTGCCCGCCGTTGACCGCCTCCACCACCTCCGGCTCGCGCGCCCAAAGCAGGACGTTGCGACCGCTGCTCGCGCCTACTTGCGCCAAAGCGGTGCCCCATGCGCCGCCGCCAATCACGCCCAGCCGCTCGAAGCTCACGCTTTCACCCCCGCTCCGCGCACCTTTTCCGCATCCGGATCGAGCGGCCAGCGAGCCCGCGCCGGTGCGTCCAGCGTGTCAGTCAGCCCCTGCGTGAATCGCTCGGCCCCGGCCCAGGCGATCATCGCGGCATTATCCGTGCAGAGCCAGCCGGGCGGCACGCTGAACTGGCGTCCTTGATCCGCCGCAAGCTGCTGAAGCGCCGTCCGCACCGCGCGGTTGGCCGCGACGCCGCCCGCGACGACCAGCGCGGGAGAGTCGCTCCGCTGAAGGGCGACGCGGGTCCTGTCGACGAGGCAGTCGACGACGGCCTGCTGGAACGATGCGGCAATATCCGCAGGCTTGTAAGCGCCGGATGCCACGGCGCGCTGAACCGCGCTCTTGAGGCCTGCGAAGGAAAAGTGCGGCTCGCCGGATCCGACCAGCGGCCGGGGCAAGGGCACGGCGCTGCGGTCCCCCTCGGCGGCGAGTGCCTCGATCGCAGGCCCGCCCGGATAGGGCAAGCCGAGCAGCTTCGCCGCTTTATCGAAGGCCTCGCCCGCGGCATCGTCGATGGTCGTTGCAAGCCGGCGATAGTCGCCGACCGCGCGCACCTCGAGGAGCTGGCAATGCCCGCCCGACACGAGCAGCAGCAGATAAGGAAAATCGAGATCGGGATCGACCAGGCGCGGGCTGAGCGCATGGCCTTCGAGGTGATTCACGGCGACCAGCGGCTTGCCCGTCCCGAGCGCCAGCCCCTTCCCGGCGAGCAGCGCGACCATGACCCCTCCGATCAGGCCTGGGCCTGCCGTCGCGGCGATCACGTCGACGTCGGCGATGTTCTTGCCCGCCTCGACCAGCACACCGCGGACGAGGTCGGGCAGGATCTCGACATGCGCCCGCGCAGCGATCTCCGGGACCACGCCGCCGAACGGGCGATGCGCCTCGTTCTGGCCGACGACGGCCTGTGCGAGGATCTGCCGGTCGCTGGTCACCAGCGCGGCGGCCGTATCGTCGCATGAGGATTCGAGGCCGAGGATCAATGCCATCCGCCGCGCCTTTGCCGCAGGCGGCGGCGCTCGGCTAGTGGGGCAGCCGGTTTGCGGCTAGCAGGGCCCTTATGAAACGGTCTCCGATTCTAGGCACGCGTGGCTCTCCTTTGGCATTGGCGCAGGCACATAAGGTCGCCTCGGCACTGGAGGTCGCGAACCGCTGGCCGGCCGACTTCGTGCAGATTCAGGTGGTCGAGACGACGGGCGACCGCGTTCAGGACCGTCCGTTGGCGGAGATCGGCGGCAAGCAGCTTTGGACCAAGGAACTGGACCGGGCGCTGATTGATAAGGAGGTCGATTTCTGCGTCCATTCGCTGAAGGACGTGGAAGCGGTCCGCCCTCGCGAGATCACCATCGCCGCAGTCCGTCCGCGAGGCGACGTGCAGGATCGGCTGATCGGCGCTGAGTCGATCGAGGCGCTTCCCGAAGGTGCCGTGGTCGGGACCTCGTCGCCGCGGCGCAAGGCGCAGCTTCTGTCGATCCGTCCGGACCTGAAGGTCGTTCCCTTGCGCGGCAACGTGCAGACTCGCCTCGCCAAGCTGAAGGCTGGCGAAGTGCATGCGACCCTTCTGGCGGGCGCCGGGCTTCGCCGCCTGGGCATGGGTAACGTCGGTACTCCCATCCCCTTCGATCAGATGCTGCCGGCGCCGACGCAGGCGGTGATCGCGATCGAGTGCAGATCCAGCGACACCGTGATCCAGTCCGTTCTGACCGTTGTCGACGACCCGACGACCCACGCGCTGATCCGCGCCGAGCGAGCCTTCACCGCCGCCCTTGGGGCAAGCTGCCACTCGCCGGTCGCGGCCTATGCCGAGATAGAGGGGGGAAAGGTCCGGCTGCGGGTTCAGCTGCTCTCGGAGGATGGCGGCGATCAGGTGCGCGACGATGCCGTGTTCGACTGCGGCGATCATCGGACTCCGGAGCAGCTGGCCCATGCCATGCTCGAAAAGGCGCCCGATACGATCCGATCGCTGTTCAGAGCTGGATGAGGCGGCTTTTCGTCTTCCGGCCTGAACCGGCGGCAAGGCAGACAATTCGGGCCGCTCAGGGCATTGGTCTCGATGCCGTTTCGGTCCCACTCTTCGAACTTCAGGCGGTCGATTGGACCGTGCCGGACGCGAACGGTTTCGACGCGCTTCTGCTCACCAGTGCGAACACGGTGCGAATGGCGGGCGATGGGCTCGCGGCTTTCCGGGCTCTTCCAGTGCATGCGGTCGGCGAGGGTACGGCCGTGGCAGCGCGCGTCGCAGGGCTAGGCGTTGCGACCGTGGGCAATGGCGGGGTCGATGATCTGCTCGCCGAAATCCCGTCCGATGCTCGGCTGCTTCACCTTTGCGGAGAAGACAAGCGTGAGCCCGCGACTCCCGGCCGGTTGATCACGTCCGTGGCGGTTTACCGCGCAAATGAGAGGACAGACGTGGCTGACCTGCACGTACTGGAGGGACAGGCGGCGGTCGTTCATTCGCCCAGGGCAGCTCGTCGGCTTGCCGAACTCGTCTCCCTGGAAATTCGGTCGACCATCCGCCTGGCTGCGATCAGCAAGGCGACTGCAGAGGCTGTCGGCGACGGCTGGCAGGAAGTTCGCACTGCTCCGATCCCCCGGGATACGGAGCTTCTGGCCCTCGCGGCCCGGCTGTGCGAGACATGACCCCGCAAATGGCTACCGCGACTAACCGCACGGGTCTGGGGTGGGGCACTCGACTGCTGCTCGGCGTCGCCCTGCTGCTTGCCGGCGCCGCAGGCGCGGCCTGGACGCTTGCCCGATACGAAGGCGCGGCCCGCTTCTTCGGCGTCGCGCCGAAGCAGGAGGTCGTCAGGCCGGCCCCGCAGATGCTTGCTGATCCGCGCGCGGAAGCGTCCGATACCGCCCCCGAATCCCAGAACATTGCGCAGATCGAAAACCGCCTCGCCGCGGTCGAGACGACTACGCAGCGCGTCGAGGGTTCCGCAGGCCGGGCGGACGCTTTGCTCGTCGCATTCGCAGCGCGACGCGCAATCGATCGCGGCGTGGCGCTCGGCTATCTCGAACCGCTGCTGCTCGACCGCTTCGGCAGGACCCATTCCCGATCGGTCGCGACGATTGTCACGGGTTCGCATTCGCCCGTCCGCCTGAACGATCTCGTCAACCAGTATCGCGATCTCGGCCCGCAGCTGCGTTCGGGGGCAGCGCGGGAAGGTGTCTGGGCGCAATTCAAGCGGGAGCTTGGCTCGCTGATCCAGATCCGCCGCGCCGATCGCCCCTCGACCCAGCCTGACGCGCGATATCTCCGCGCCCTTTCGGCGCTAGAGGACGGCGAGGTCGACATTGCGCTCGCCGAAACCATGCGCCTGCCGGGCGCCGCCAACGCCCAGCCGTGGGTCCGTCAGGCACGGCAATATGTTGCGGTGCATCGCGCCCTAGACGAGATCGAATCGGGCGCTCTTCTCTCAAGAACGGCCTCAGAAGCCCCTTAAAGGGGTTGGCAAAACCGTCTTCGGATGCGATTCCTGATGGCGCGCCGGGTGGAACAGCCTGCGTTCAGTGAAAATCGCTAAGCTGCTGGCGCTGTGGGAATTTTGGTGGGGGAGACGTGCAGTCATGACGTCACATTGGCTTAGCTTTGGCTTGGCTCTGGTTGCGCTTGGCCAATCCGGGTCCAGTGCAATCTTTCAGACCGCGGCGGCAACCCAGGCCGCGTCGCAACGCACCCAGCCCGCCCAGCGTCCTCCGCAGTCGCCGACTTATCTCGCTGCCCAGGTTGATCAGCTGGGCTCAAGCTTCAACGGCCGCGTGGGAATCGCCGTGCGTTCGGTCGACGAGGGCTGGAGCACGTCATGGAACGGGAATGAGCTGTCGCCGCAGCAGAGCGTCAGCAAACTGTGGGTCGCGATCACCGCGCTCGACGCCGTCGACAAGGGACGCGTCCGGCTTGACGACACAGTGACGCTGACGCGCAGCGACCTCACCCTTTTCCATCAGCCGATCGCCGCCAAGATCCTCGGCGGCGGCACCACCGTCACTCTGGGCGAGCTGATGTACCAAGCACTCACGAAGAGCGACAATACGTGCAACGACAAGCTCATGCGTTCGGTCGGAGGACCGGAAGCGGTCCGCGCAATGATCCGCGCCAAGGGCCTCGGCGCTATCCGCTTCTATGAAGGCGAGCGTTCGCTTCAGAGCCGGATCGCCGGCCTGACCTGGAGCCCGAGCTATTCGATCGGCAATGCCTTCTATCAGGCCCGGAACGCCCTTCCGATGTCCGTGCGCAAGGCCGCGTTCAACCGCTATGTCGAAGATCCCTATGACGGCGCGTCGGCGAATGCGATCGCCAACGCGCTCGCGGCCCTGAAGCGGGGCGAGCTGCTTTCGGCGGCTTCGACCGCGAGGCTGCTCCGGATCATGAGCCAGACCTCGACCGGCAAGAATCGCCTGCGAGGTGGCCTCAAGGCCGGCTGGACGCTCAGCCACAAGACGGGGACCGGCCAAGTGCTCGGCGCGACGCAGGCCGGCTACAACGACATCGGCATCCTGACCGCGCCGGATGGGCGCAGCTATTCGGTCGCGGTGATGATCAAGAAGACTTCCACCCCGCTCGAGGTGCGCATGCGACTGATGAACAATGTCGTCCGCGCCACGATCACGCAGCACGAGATGCGCCACAGCCCCATGGTTTCGCTCTAGCCGAGCTTACTTCGTTCGCGAATCGACGGACTGCTGGAGCGGGCGAAGGGATTCGAACCCTCGACCCCAACCTTGGCAAGGTTGTGCTCTACCCCTGAGCTACGCCCGCTCTGAGCTTGAGCCGCGAGTGCGCCGGTTGGCTGCTCCGCGGCAGGGTGGCGGGCGCCTAGCATGGCCCAGACGATTCCCGCAAGGCCGAACCGCAAGACATCTGCAATGCTTGTGGCCCGCGCCTCGTCCGACCATATGGGGCGCTTCATTCGAAGCTGCAACGGGAGTGCGTGGAGCGTGGCGACCCTTGGCCTGAGCGAGGCGGAGCGAGAAGCGGTCGAGCGCCTGCAGCGCGACGTCATAGAACCGTCGATGACCGGCCTGGTGCTGCTCGACTTCTGGGCAGAGTGGTGCGGCCCTTGCAAGCAGCTGTCTCCTCTGCTCGACAAAATCGCCGGCGATTTTGCCGACAAAGGCGTGAAGCTGGTCAAGATCGACGTCGACCAGGACAAGCTCATCGCGTCGCAATTCCAGATACAGTCGATCCCCACAGTCTATGCCTTCTATCGGGGCCAGCCCGTCGCCGACCTTTCCAACTATCGCACGGAAGGCCAGCTCAAACGTATCCTCGACCAACTGATCGCGCAGCTCGGAGTGAAGGGCGAGTCTGCCGACCAGCAGGCGGAGATCGAGCCGCTGCTTGCGATGGGCGAGGGCATCCTCGCCGAAGGCGACGCGCCGCGCGCCGTGTCTGTCTTCCAGCAAATCCATGAGATGGCGCCGAGCGATCCGTTGGTGATCGGCGGTTTGGCGCGGGCATTGCTCGCGGCTGGCCAGCGGGAAGAGGCGCGGGCGGCGCTGGATGCCGCGCCCCCGGAAACCGCCACTCATGCCGAGATCAGCCGGGCGCGAGCGGCGCTGGAGCTTGGCGAGGCGGCGCCAGAGGCGGACACGTCGGACCTCGAATCGAGGATCGCGTCGAACCCGGACGACTTCGAGGCCCGCTACGAGCTTGCCGGTGCGAAGATGGCGGCGGGCGACCGCGATGCCGCAGCCGATGCGCTCCTGGATCTCATCGCACGCGACCCTGACTGGAACGAAGGGGCTGCCCGCAAGCGCCTGCTCCAGCTGATCGCGGCGCAGGGCCTCGAAGACCCATGGGCCCGCTCGCAAAGGCGGCGGCTCTCCGCCCTCCTTTTCACATGAGTGGCGAACGGCGGCTCCGGCTGCCCATTTTCCCTCTTCCCGGCGCGATTCTATTCCCTCGTTCGCAGCTTCCGCTGCACATCTTCGAGCCGCGATACCGCGAGATGGTCGGCGACGTTCTCGACGGGCCGGGGCGGATCGGGATGATCCAGCCCACGATCGCCGAACAGGAGGGATCGGCACTCTACGCGGTAGGCTGTGTCGGCGAGATCGTTGGCATCGAAGAGCTGGACGACGGCCGCTACAACATCATCCTGCACGGCTGGAACCGCTTCCGAATGATCGCCGAGGCGGACATGGAAACGTCCTATCGCAATGCCGACGTCGACACGGGCGCCTTCGACGACGAGGAGCCGCCGCCGCTTCCGCTGACGCTTAGGGCGGAGGTCGAGCGCGAGGCGCGTCGCCTTGGCGACGCGATGCGGCTTACGGTCGACTGGCAGGCGGTGCAGCGGCTCGACGACGAAATGCTGGTCAACGCCATTGCCCAGGTCGCGCCCTTCGACGTCGGCGCGAAGCAGGCCTTGCTCGAAGCGGCGACGCTTGACGACCGGGCGGACCTGTTGGTGCAGCTCATGCAATTCCAGCGCGCCGCCGTGAACGGTGCGGAAATCCAGCCGACGCTTCAATAATCAGATCGGCAGACCGCGAAGCAGCAGCGGGAGCTCGCCGCTCGTGCCGCGCGCTTCGCTCATCAGCCGGTTTTTGATGGGGCTCAGCCGCTCGATCATGCCCATGCCGAAGCGGCGCACCGCCGATGCCGTCCTGCCGGGAACTCCGTAGACCCGCGTCAGGCTATCCGTCGCGAAGGCCACCGACAAAGCATCGAGCGAGCGCCAGCGCTGATAGCGGTCGAGCAACTGCTTGTCGCCGAGATCGAGGCCCAGCCGCGCGCCTTCGACGAGCACCTGCGCCAGTGCGGCGACGTCCCGGAAGCCCAGGTTCAGGCCCTGGCCCGCGATAGGATGGATGGCATGAGCCGCGTCGCCGACCAGGGCCAGTCGCTGGTCGGTGATCCGCGCCGCGTGATGGAAGCCCAGCGGGAAGGTCGAGCGGGGCGCCGCCATCTCGATCTTTCCGAGGAATCCGCCCATCGCCGCCTGTGCCTCTCCGGCGAACTGCTCGTCGCTCAGCGACATCCACCCCGCTGCGTCATCCTTCGGCACCGACCAGACGATCGCGGATCGAGGGCCCTTCGGATCGTCGTTCATCGGAAGCAGTGCGAAAGGTCCGGTCGAAAAGAAGATCTCATAGGCGGCATTGCCGTGCGGCCGCTCGTGGCGGAGGGTGGAGACCACGGCCATATGCTCATATTTCCAGCGAGCGATGGGGATGCCTGCGGCCTCTCTCGTCGGGGAATGGCGCCCGTCGACTGCAGCGAGGACAGGTGCGCTGAGCTTGCGCCCGTCTTCCAGCTCTACGGTCACGCCGTGTGTCCCGCGCTCGACCGATCGAGCGGCGGATTTCCACAGAAGCCGCAGGTTCCGGCCGGTTTCGGCGCGCGCCTGCAGCGCGGCACGCAGGTGCCGGTTCTCATGCATGACGCCTAGCGGCTCGTCGTCGTCCGGCTCGAACGCGAGCCCGCCGGGCTTCAGTCCGTCGGCCACTTGGATCGTTTGAATCGGGCATCCGGCCTCTGGCAGTTGTGCAGTCACGCCGATCGTATCGAGCATCCGCATGGAGCTCGACGAAACCGCGCTCGTGCGGCCGTCGAAGGCTGGGGTGGTGCGTTCGCCGGGATCGGCGGGATCGATCAGGATTGCCGATAACCCGCTCGAATCGAGAGCGGAGGCAAGTGTCAGTCCGACAAGGCCGCCCCCAAAGATGATTACGTCCGCGCGGTCCATGGAGCAGCGCACTACCGTTCTGTCGCATTGACGCCAAGGCATCGCTTGACCCGGGAGTCCGGCAGGAGGCATTCTAGGCAAGGATTTGGGTGGGGGTTGATTGATGGCGACCGCAGCCGTGCGGACCCAGAAAAGGGAGCTCGAGCCTCATTGGCGCGACGCATTGCGCGCGTCGGTGAAGCGGCTTGCGCTGCGGACATGGGGCGCGCTTCTGCTGGGGCTTTCGATCGCCGGCGCGCTTGCGCTTGCGACGCACAACACAACCGACCCCTCGTTCAGTACTGCCGCCGGCGGCCCTCCCACGAACTGGATCGGCAGTTTCGGCGCTTATGTGAGCGATGCGCTCCTGCTCCTGTTCGGCATGGGCTCCGTGCTGTTCCTGCCGGTGATTGCGCTCGCGGGGCTCAGGTTAATGCGGCTAGAGCCGACCGGCCGGGTCTTTCGCGCGCTGCTTGTCACCGGTGCTGGCGCCATTCTGATCGGGATTGCACTCAGCTTGACCAGCGCGTCCGCAGTGTCCGGACTGCCGGGCGGGTGGGGTGGAGCGATTGGGCTTGGCGCCGCGTACGGCGTGGACGCGGGGATAGAACTCATCCGCAACGAGGCGATCGCCGGTCCTGTCCGGCTCGTCGCCATCGTGATCTTCGCGCTTGCAGGCCTGCTTCTCGGTTATCTCGCGCTGGGCCTGCAGGCGACCGAGAAGGCGTGGGTGTCTGGTGTATTCCGCCGCGAGCCCAGGCCGAGGGTCGCCGCTCCGCGCAGGACAACCGAAATGGCCGAGGATCGGCCAGCGAACGCCGCCCCGCCCAGGTCGCGACCGGCGGTCGCCGTCTCGGAGCCCGCCAGGCCAATCGCCGCCGCTCAACCGCGCGGAAGCAAGCGGCCCAGCACCGCTTCCCAGCAGAGCCTTGCGCTGGGCGACAATTACCAGCTCCCGACGATCGACCTGCTCGCTGCGGCGCCCGAAAAAGGCGGATCCAAGATCGATCGTGCCGGCCTGGAGCGTAATGCGCGCCTGCTTGAGTCCGTGCTCGAGGACTTCCACGTGCGCGGCGACATCGTCGAGGTGCGTCCCGGACCCGTGGTCACCATGTATGAGCTGGAGCCCGCCAGCGGCATCAAGGCGAGCCGCGTGATCCAGCTCGCTGACGACATTGCCCGCAACATGTCGGCGCTGTCTGCCCGCGTAGCGACCATCCCGGGACGAAGCGTCATCGGCATCGAGCTTCCGAACCCGAAGCGAGAATCGGTGGCCCTCTCGGAGCTGATCGGCAGCCAGGCTTACGCCGACCAGAACATGTCGCTGCCGCTGATCCTCGGCAAGAATATCGCCGGCGACCCGGTCATTGCCGACCTCGCTCCGATGCCGCACCTCTTGGTCGCGGGCACCACCGGCTCTGGCAAGTCGGTCGGCCTCAACTGCATGATCCTCTCGCTGCTCTACCGGATGACACCGGACGATTGCCGGCTGATCATGATTGACCCGAAAATGCTCGAATTGAGCATGTACGACGACATTCCCCACCTGCTGGCGCCGGTTGTCACGGAACCAGCGAAGGCGATCCGCGCGCTCAAGTGGACCGTCGAGCAGATGGAGGAACGCTACCGCATGATGGCGAACCTCGGAGTCCGAGCGCTCCCCAGCTTCAACCAGAAGGTGCGCGACGCGAAGGCCAAGGGCTCCAAGCTCGGCCGGCGGGTTCAGACGGGCTACGATGCCAGTACCGGCCAGCCGCTCTACGAAGTCGAGGAGCTGGAATACGAGGTCCTGCCGCAGATCGTGGTGGTGGTCGACGAGCTCGCCGATCTGATGATGACCGCGGGCAAGGAGGTCGAGTTCCTCATTCAGCGGCTCGCCCAGAAGGCGCGGGCGGCCGGCATCCATTTGATCATGGCGACGCAGCGGCCGTCGGTCGACGTCATCACCGGCGTCATCAAGGCCAATTTGCCGACGCGCATCAGCTTCCAGGTCACCAGCAAGATCGACAGCCGCACGATCCTCGGAGAGCAGGGGGCGGAGCAGCTGCTGGGCAAGGGCGACATGCTCTACATGCCGGGCGGAAAGCAGATCATCCGCGTTCACGGACCCTTCGTCAGCGACGAGGAAGTGCGCTCCGTCGCCGAACATTGGCGCAGGCAGGGCGTGCCTGATTATATCCAGGCGGTCACCGAGGAGCCTGAGGACGGCGGCTATCTGTTCGACGGCCAGCCCAGCGGCGAGGACGACGCGGAGACTCAGCTGTTCCGCAAGGCGGTGCAGATCGTCGCGGAAAGCCAGAAGGCTTCCACGTCCTACCTGCAGCGCCAGCTGCGCGTCGGCTACAACAGCGCCGCGCGCCTCATCGAGCGGATGGAAAAGGAAGGTCTCGTCGGCCAGCCTGACCATGTCGGCCGCCGCGAGGTGCTGATCGATCCCGACGGGCACCCGATCTGAGCCGCCGCGAACCTGAACGGCCGGGAACCGGGGGGTTCAGTCCGCATTCAATGGGCCGACGCCACATCGGCCCAAAATTCCAGGAGCCAGGTAATGAGTTTTCCGACACATTTTGCGCGCGCCCTTGCGCCGATTGCGATCGTTGCCGCCGCGGTCCCGGCACAGGCGCAGTCGAACGACATCGCTAAGGTTGAGACGCATCTCGCCGCCGTCCAGTCGATGACCGCGGACTTTGTGCAGACCGATGCTCGCAACCGCGTGGCGCGCGGAACGCTGCAGCTGAAGCGTCCGGGCCGTATCCGCTTCCAGTACCAGGGCGACGATCTGATTCTCGTCGGCAACGGCGCCAAGCTGACTTTCGTCGACTATGCGGTCGGTCAGAAGAACAGCTGGGACCTCAACAAGACGCCGCTCGGGATCCTGCTCGGTGCGCGCCCGGACATCAGCCGGATCACCCGGATCATGCCTCAGGCCGACCAGCGCGTGTTGCTCGTCCGCGCCCGCGATCCTCGCCGGCCGGAGTTCGGCACCCTGATCCTCGCCTTCGTCCGCAGTCCATCGTCGCCGGGCGGGCTCCTGCTCGAAGGATGGACGGCGATTGACGCCCAGAACAAGCGGACGACCATCAAGCTCAACAACCAGCGCTACAACGTCGCGGTGCCCGAAAGCGCCTTTACTTTTACTGAACCCAAAAAGCGGAAGTGACATAAAAACGTAGCCAAATGAAACTGTTCATCGACGCGTCAGGTTGGAATGGTAAACGACGCATTGGTTCGGCAATTTGCTTGGGGTTTCCCCCTGTTACCCGGGCGCCGCTGAACCACCTTGCGTGACGAACGCTTGGTCGGCCCTCGCTCCATGCCCCCGGAGCGGGGGCC
>Ga0207682_10000964_pt1 | contig 13338 bp, 11 predicted proteins | sample KBSM63metaG_FD_184332 | JGI IMG/M metagenome (GOLD analysis project Ga0207682, IMG submission 184332) | Miscanthus rhizosphere microbial communities from Kellogg Biological Station, Michigan, USA - KBS M6-3 metaG (SPAdes) (version 2) | ecosystem: Host-associated > Plants > Roots > Rhizosphere >... | reverse complement strand
CGACGGCTCTCTTCCTGCGCCGCTTCACCGACACCGATGTGCCCTGGTGGGACGCGTTCCCGACCGCCGCAAGCGTCGTCGGCCAGTGGCTGCTCGGCCGCAAGTACGTCGAGAACTGGCCGGTCTGGATCGTCGTCGACGTCGTCGCCGCCGCGCTCTTTGCCTACAAGGGCCTGTGGCTGACGACCGTCCTCTATGCCGTCTTCGTCGCCATGGCCGCGGTCGGCTGGCGCAGCTGGCAGCGGCGCGCGACACGAGCGGAGGCCGCGACATGAGCGGAGCCGGCGACACGAGCGAGCGCGGCTTCGTCGTCGCGCTGCTCGGCGCCGAGAGCACCGGCAAGACGACGCTGTCCGCCGAGATCGGCGCGACGCTGGTCGAGCGCGGCTGGCGTGTTGCCGTCGTCGGCGAAGCCTTGCGCGAGTTCTGCGACGCCAACGCGCGAACGCCGCGCCGCGACGAGCAGGCGGCGATCGCGGCGGCGCAGAACACGCGAATCGACGCCGCGGCCGCGCGCCACGAGATCGTCGTCGCCGACACCAGCGCGGTGATGATCGCCGTCTACAGCGACTTCCTCTTCGCAGACAGCAGCCTCTATCCCAGCGCGCTCGCGGCACAGCAGGGTTACGACCTGACCCTCGTCACCGCGCTCGACCTGCCGTGGCAGCCCGACGGCCTGCAGCGCGACGGCGAACACGTGCGCGCTCCGGTCGATGCCCTGCTGCGCTCGGCGCTCGCCGGCGCGGGGATCGCCTTCACGACGATCGCCGGCATCGGCAGCGAGCGGATCGACGCGGCGCTGCGCGCGATCGATGCCGCGCTGGCGACGCGCTCGGCGGCCGCGCCGAAGCGCTGACCTTCGACGGCAAGGCCGGCTACGCCGTGCCGCCGAGGCGGACGAAGAAGATCACGAAGGTCCCGAGGACGAGATTGATCGAGACTTCCCAGCGAATCGCCGTCAGCGCAGCGGCGCCGTCGGGCCACTTCGCCGCCGTCACCGCCGCGTCGAGGCGCCTGAACAGGACGTTGCGGATGTGAATGAAGACGGCGAGCATCACGAAGAAGGTCGCGATCATCGTGTACCAGTCGAGCGGCATGTTGAAGGCGAGGCCGGCACGTGCCGCCGCCGACCACGCGATGCCGACCATCGCGGCGCCGCACACGAACAACACCGCGATCGCGATCGCGGCGACGGCGAGGAATCGCTTGATCGCTGCGTGCATCAGCGTGACGCGTGCCGGCGGCTCGAGAACGCGCGCTGCCGGGCGCAGGCAGAACAGCATGAACGCCATGCCGCCGATCCAGACGACGACGCCGAGCAGATGAAACGCCTTCAGAATTGCATAGAGCACGCAAGACCCTCGCCGCGCGGCACAGTTGGCGCATTGTCCATCGCCAGAGGGTCGGACCAAATTGCGAGGCCTGATAAAGCAAGGTATCGTCCTTCGACCATCTGGAGACGGCGCGGAGGCCGAACGAATGAGCAAGCTCTGCTCGGTGTGCGGGACCGAAAACAGGGAAGAAGCCCAGTTCTGTCGCGCCTGCGGGACCGCCTTCGCGGCCGCCAGGGCGACAGCAGAGTCCGCTGCCGACGGTAGTGCGGCCAACGTCTGCGCCGAGTGCGGCTTCCAGAACAAGCCCGGCATCCGTTACTGCGCCAACTGCGGCATGAGCTTGGCAGGCGCCGCCGCGGATCCCGCCGGCGACGCAATGTCATCTTCGGACGAGTCGTATGCCGGCGGCTCACCACCGCCGATTTCCTATGAGTCGTTCGCGACCGTGTCGCCCTACCCGACCGCGCAGGAAACCGATCACTCGGCGCTCTTCGACCAGCAGCCCACTCCCGACATTCCCGATCCCGACGCGGCGATCGCGCTACGCCAGCAGGAGGGCTACCAATCCCACGGCGACGCCACCGTGAGCTTCCAGAGTCCGCCGGCGCCGAGTCGCGCGCCGCTGATCCTCGGCATCGTCCTCGCCGTCCTCGCCCTTGCCGGCGTCGCCGCCTGGTTCTTCATGGGCAGATCGAACCCGACACCGCCGGTCGCCGTGCCGGCGCCGACGATCGTGACCCCGCCGCTCGCAGCAGCACCGACGTCGGCGCCGACGAACACGCCGCCGATCATCATCGAGGAACCCGCGCAGGCAAACGCGCCGACGACGGCGGCGAGCGCCGCGGCGCCAGCGAGCGCGACCATGCCACCGCCCCCGACCGCGGCCGCCCCGCTCGGCACCCCGCCGGCAGCCGCCGCGCCGCTGCCTCAGCTCGGCGATCCGGCGGTCGAGAGTGCCGACGCCGAAGCCAAGCGCGTGGCCGCGGAAAAGCAAAAAGCGAAGGCGGCGAAAGACAAGGCCGAACGCGACGCCAAGGCCAAGACCGCAGCCGAACAGCCCAGCACGACCGCCGCCCAGCGCGCCGAGCAGGAGGCAGCGGCGAAGCGACGCGCCGAGGAGGCGCCGCGCGCGCCGCGGCCGAGCACGGCGGCGACGCCGAGCCCGCAGGCCGCCCCGGTCGGGCAGGCGCGCGGCGTGAGGGAGATCTGCGCCGGCCGCGGCACCATCGCCGAGGCGGTCTGCCAGTCGCGCCAGTGCGGACTGCCCGAGCACGCGAACGAGCAGATCTGTCGCCAGTTGCGCGAGGCCGACGAGCGGCGTCGCAACATGGGCAACTAGCGCGACCCGCGCACCCCAGCCGACGCGCGCCTGCGGCGGGTGCGGCCCCTATCAGCGAGGAGTTTCCATGTCGAGCGACATCGCATCCGAAGCGGCGCCCGCGGGCCTGTCCGGCCACGCGTTCTCCAGCCTGTTCCAGGCCGTCGCGGGCCTGCGCAACCGGCGCGCCCTCGTCGCCATGCTCGGCTGCATGTTCGTCGGCGTCATCGTCGGCGGCCTCCTCGTCGCGATGACGGGATCGCTCGGCATGTTCGCGGGCTTCCTGGCCTCGGTCGTCTGGGTCGTCGCGATCGGCACCGGCGTCAATGCGGCAGGCCTGCTGCAGATGGACCATGCGCGTGGCATCTCGCCCCGCAGCACCGCCGACGCGCTCGTCTACGGACTGATGTGCATCCCGAAGCTGATCGTCCTCGGCCTCATCTTCCTTGCCGTCGAGATCGCGGTGTTCATCGTCATCGCGGTGCTGCTCTTCATCTGCAAGATTCCGTTCCTCGGGCCCCTGCTGTTCGTCGTCGTCTTCCCGGTCTCGGTCGTCGTCGCCGGCGTCACCATCGTCGGCCTGTTCCTTTGCATGGTGCTGTCGCTGCCGGCGATCTGGCAGGGCGCGAGCATCACGCGTGCCCTGGCGCAGACGTTCGCCATCGTCAAGAGCCGTCTCCTCGAGGCGGTGCTGCTGCTGATCTTCGTCGGCGTCCTCGCCTTCGCGGTCGCCGCGATCATCTTCGGCGTGCTCGGCTTCGGGCTGGTGCCGACCCTCGGCATGTCGATGTCGATCGTCGGCTTCGGCGGCTTCGGAGTCGAGTCGATGATGGCGATGTCTCAGGGCGGCGGCGGCAGTGCCGGGCATGCGATCGCCGGCGCGATCGGCGGCGCCCTGCTCTGGGCGGTCGCCGCCTCGCTGATCGGTCAGGTCTACCTGCTCGGCTTGTCTCTTGTCTACCTGCGCGTCACTGAAGGGCTCGACCTGACGGCATCGGAAGAGGCGCTTCGCGCGACCTTCGACGACGCCAGGCGGCGCACTGCCGAGCTCGGCGAGAAGGCGCGCCAGGCGACGAAGCGTGACAGTGGCGGCACGGCGGTCGGCGGCGCGGCGGTCGGCGGCACGATGGCGAGCAGCGCGACCACGTCACCTGCGGCCTACAACCCGCCGCCGGCGTACAGCCCGCCGCCGGGATTCGCACCGGCCCCAGCCGCGGCGTCGAGCGCCGCCGAGGAATCCACGACGATCGCATCGACACGGCACGACGCTTCGACCGGCGATCCCGACATCGAGCTGCCCTTCGACGAGCCGGCGCCGACACCGACGCCGCCCACAGTCCCGTCGTACGCCGCCCCGCCGGCGTGGGCGCCGCCACCGGCCGCAACCGCGCCGAGCGTCGCTCCCCTGCCCGCGCCAGCGCCGATGCCGGCGCCGACGACGTGCGCGCAGTGCCTGTCGCCGGTGTCGCCCGAGGATGTCTTCTGCGGCGTGTGCGGCTACCGACTGAAGTAGCGGGACCAGCGCGCGCTCAGTTGATCGCGTTCGAGCCGGGCGCCTGGTCCGCGGGTGCAACGAACAGCTCGCCGACGTCGACCGGATCGAAGCGGTAGCGCAGCCCGCAGAACTCGCAGCCGACCTCGACCCGCGACTGCTCGCGAACGATGTCGTCGATCTCGGCACGGCCGAGACCGCGCAGCATCGCGCCGACCTTGGTGCGCGAGCAAGTGCACGCGAAGCGCGGCGCCGCGGCGCCGACGAGCGGCGCGAAGCGCGTCAGCTTCTCTTCCCAGAACAGGCGGCGCAGGATCGTGTCGGCGTCGAGCGTCAGCAGCTCCTCGCGCGTGAGCGTCGCGGCCAGGGTGGCGACACGGTTGAAGTCCTCGTCGCGGCCGATGCGGGTCTCGTCGATGCCCGCGCCGGGCGGCGGCAACCGCTGCAGCAGCAGTCCCGCAGCGACGTTGTCGTCGGCGGCGAGGATGAGGCGCGTATCGAGCTGCTCGGACTGCAGCATGTAGTGCTCGAGCACCGGTGCGATCGCCTGCAGCGGCTCGCGCGCGTCGCCATGCAGCGGCACGACGCCTTGATACGGCTGCTGCCCCGGACGACGCTCGACCGGCGCCAGCGTGATCGCGCAGCGACCGCCGCCCTGCGCGTTGAGCATCTCGGCCAGCCGAGCGTCATCGGAGACCGCGCCGCGAACCGTCGCGGTGACGCGAAAGGCGAGATCGGCGCGGATCTCGGCGACCGCGAGCTTGACCGGGCCGTCGCCGAAGACCTGCAGGATCAGATCGCCCGCGAACTTGATGTTGGCGTGCATCAGCACCCCTGCAGCGGCCATCTCGCCGAGCAGCCGCTGCACCGGCTCGGGCCACGGCATCGGCGCCCCGGCGCGGCGTGTCAGCACTTCGCGCCAGCTTTCGGTGAGACGGACGAGGATGCCGCGGACGGGCAAGCCATCGAAGACGAATCGGTGCAGTTCGCTCACTAGTTCAAGTCGCTGCGGTTCAGCGGGCGATTATCCGGGCGGTGCGCCGAGCCGTCCGGCGACCACCGGGGGCCGACGGCCACAATGGCGGCATGAACGACATCGACTTCGACCTCGCGCGCGCCGAGCTCGCCAACGCGCGCCGCGACGCACGCGCGATCACGTCCTGGCCCGCGGCCCGGGTCCCGAGCGACCTGGCCGAGGCGTACCGGCTGCAGGCCGCAGTGGCGAGCGCGCTCGGCGCGACCTCCGGCTGGAAGGTCGCGGCGGTGACTCCCGCGCAGCGCCAGTCGCTCGGCGTGCCGGTGCCGATCGCCGGCCCGCTGCTCGCGCCGTGGATGCACGACGCGCGAGCCGCGGCGCCGACCTTGAGCGCGGCCGGATTTATCGCGCCCAAGCTCGAGTGCGAGTTCGCCTTCGAGCTCGCGCGCGACCTGCCGCCGCGGCCGGCGCGCCCCTATTCGCGCGAGGAGGTCGGCGCCGCGGTCGCGGCGTTGCGCATCGCCGTCGAGATCGTCGACTCGCGCCTGCCGCGCGGTCTCGGCGCGCTCGCCGAGCTCGCCGACGCGTTCAACAACGGCGCCTTCGTCGCCGGCCCGGCCATCGTCGACTGGCATGCGCTCGACCTGGCCCAGGTCGAAATCGTCCTCACGCGCAGCCACGGCGGCGCGCGTGACGAAGTAGCGCGCGGCAGCGGCAAGGCGATCCTCGACGGCGATCCGTTCGGCACCGTCGTGCTGCTCGCCAACGCACCGGCCGACGCGCGGCGCGGGCTCGTCGCGGGCACCATCGTCACCACCGGCTCGTGCACGGGGGCGCCGCTGCTGCCCGGGCCGGGCGACTACCGCGCCGAGTTCGCGACCCTCGGCAGCGTCGGGTTCCGCTTCACCGCCTAGCGCGGCGGCGCGTCCTTGCGGGCGGCCTTGGCGCGCATCGCGTCTCGACGAGCCAGGCTCTCTGCCGGCCAGTACTGCTTGCGGTCGTAGTACTCGGCGACCGCCGGCGTACCCGACGGCAACACCACCCAGGGCTGCTTCGAAGCCGTGAAGATGTGGATGTCAGGAGGCAGCCGACCGGGCTCGTCGAGCGTACCGACGCGGACAAAGCGGATCGCGTCGCCGGCACCGGCGTAGTGGCTCCAGACCGCGACGCGGCAGCGCGGGCAGCGCGCGATCCGCTGGCCGGCGCCGCTCGCCGACGGCGTGTCGACCGGCTCCGGCGCACCGCTCAGCAGCTCGACGCGCTCCGACTCGATCATCGCGTTGAGCGCGAACGCGGCGCCGCTTTCGCGCTGGCACCAGGTGCAATGGCAGCAGTGGACGAAGAGCGGCCGGCTGGCGAGGCGATAGCGCACGGCACGGCACGTGCATCCGCCCTCGGGCGGCAGGTCGGCGGCGGTGAGCGTCATAACAAACGATTGTGGCGCGACGAGCGGACACGCCGCGGTCGCAGCGCCACCGCAAAATAAGCATGGGAGGACGCCCCTTGGCATCGGCCACGCAAAGCTTCGCACTCACCAAGATCCAGCCGCCGAGAGCCCGCGCCAGCCTGGTCGCGCGTGAGCGGCTCGAAGAGCGAATGACAAAGGCTGCCCTCGCGCGCCGCCTCGTCCTGATCGCCGCCCCGGCCGGCTTCGGCAAGACCGCGGCGCTGGCGCGCCTGATCGAGCGCCTGCGCGGCAAGGCGTCGGTGGCATGGATCTCGGCCGACATCGACGACGATCCGCTCGGCCTGCTCGCCTGCCTGATCGCCGCGCTGGAGCCACTCGATCCGCCGTGGCGCACCGATCCGGATGCGCTCATCGCCGCCGCCGGCGGCAGCCGCAGCGACCGCCACGACGTCGTGACGCAGGTGCTCAACGCCCTCGCCGCCTGCGACGTCGAGCGCGGCCTGATCGTCCTCGACGATGCGCACCGGGTCAGCGATGCCACCGTATTCGAGTTCCTCGATCTCCTGCTCGAGCGCCTGCCGCCGCAATGGGGCGTCATCGTCGCCAGTCGGACCGATCCGCCGCTGGCCTCGCTGGCGCGGCTGCGCGCGCACGGCGAGCTCGCCGAGTTCCGCCAGCGCGAGCTGCGCTTCACCCTCGACGAGGTGCGCGCGCTGCTGCCGCCCGGCGACGACGGCGCCGCGCTCGATCACGAGGCGACCAGCCAGCGGCTCTACCAGCGGACGCACGGCTGGGCGGTCGGCTTGCGCCTGGCGGTCAACGGCATCCTCTCGGGCCACGACGCGCAGGCGGTGATCGCCGACACCGTCAGCGATCGCCACGTCTTCGACTACCTGCTGAACGAAGTGCTCGGCGAGCTGCCGGTGCCGTTGCGTTGCTTCCTGCTGCGCTGCTCGGTGCTCGACGAGCTCACCGCGGGACGCTGCGCCGCCGTCAGCGCCGATCCTCATGCGGCCGAGTGGCTCGAGGAGATCGAGCGGCGCGGCCTCTTCGTCTCGGTGCTGCAGGGGAACGAGACGACGCTGCGCCTGCACGACCTGTTCCGCGATTTCCTGCGCGACCGCCTGCGCCGCGAGATGGCCGACGAGCTGCCGACGCTGCATCGACGCGCCGCCGCGGGCGAGAACGACATGCTGCGCCGGATCGGCTTTCTCATCGGCGCCGGCGACTGGAGCGAGGCGGAGGAGACGCTGCGCGACGCCGGCGCGACGATCATCGCCACCGTCGGCGTCGCCCCGGTGCTGCGCCTGCTCGACAAGTTTCCCGCCGAAGCCCAGCGCGGCTCGGCCAACCTGCTCTACATGCGCTGCCTCGTCGCGTGGTCGCGCTGGGACTGGCCGACGATGCGCGAGGCCGGCGCCGCCGCGGCGGCCGCGTTCGCGCGCTTGGGCCAGGCACGGCTGGCGTGGCGCGCGGGCGTGTACGAATCGATCGCGCACGTCACCGCCGGCAGCCACGAGGAGGCGTTGCGCCGCCTCGTCGTCGATCCGGACGTCGAGGTGACGCGCGACGACCTCGCCCTCGCCGGCGTCGTGCGCAGCTACATCGCCCTCGACAGCGGCCGTCTCGACGAAGTCGCGCCGCGCTATCGCGAGATGGTCGAACTGCTCGAGCAGAGCCGCGATCCCGTGCTCTGGTACCAGTGCGTGCCGCGCAGCCTGCAGTGCGGCATGCCGGCGATGCGCGAGCTGGCGCGCCGCTTCGCGGTCGGCGCGCTCGCAGTCGCGCCCGAAGCGCCGACGCCGCTGCGCGCGATCGCGCTGGCGAGCTCGGCGTGGAGCGACATCTGGTCAGGCCATCTCGACTCGGCGCTCAAGACTGCCGGGCTCGCCGAGGCCGACGCGCGCTGGCTCGGGCCGCCGCCCAACGTCCGCCTCGCGCTCTACAGCGTGCTCGCCGTCCTGTTCGCGATGCTCGGCCGGCGCAGCGACAGCTACGGCGCGCTCGACGAGCTCCTCGTCCTCTTCGACGATCCCGCCGGCGGCTACCGGCGCGACTCGCCCTTCTACGTGTTCTATCGCCTGTTCGCGGTCCGCTTGGCCGACTGGCACGACGACAGCGCGCGCGTCGAGCGCCTGGCGGGCGAGCTCGACCGGCTCGTCGCGGCCGACACCGGGATGCTGCGGCCGCTGCTGCAGGCGCAGCGTCTCGTCCTGCCCGGCCGCCTCGCCTGGCAACGCGGCGAGTGGCGCGCGGCCCGCGATGCGTTCGAGCGCGCACTCGCGCAAGAAGGAGCGCTGCGCGTCTTCGGTGAAGACGTCGAGGTGCGCCTGCGCCTGGCGCTCGCCTGCCTGCGCCTCGCCGACGTCGACGCCGCGGCGAAGGCGATCGCGCCGGTGTTCGAGACGACGGAGCGCGACGGCAACCCGGGCGGCGCCCTCACCGGACCCAAGAGCGTGCTCGACGCGCTTGCCGCCGCCCCCTGGGACGGTCGCCTGGCACCGGCCCGGATCGCGACCTTGCGACGCTGGGCCGCGATCCTGAAAGCGCATGCCGCCCCCGCCGATGCCGATCCGGCACCGGACCACGCCGCCGAGCCCGTCGGAACCCGCGCCAGCGCGCCGGTCCTCGTCGCCGCGGAAGCGCTCAGCCCGCGCGAGCTCGACGTGCTGAAGCTCATCGCCGCCGGCGACAGCAACAAGCTGATCGCGCGCGCCTACGACCTCAGCCCGCACACGGTCAAGCGCCACGTGGCCAACATCCTCGACAAGCTCGGCGTGCAGTCGCGCGGCCAGGCAGCCGCCTGGTACAACGAGCGCCGCCCGGCCTAGGCGACCGCCAAGCGCGGGCCTGCGCCGCAGGGCCATGGCCCGCGCCGGCCGGCCCGATGGCTCCTTCGGGCGATGCCCCGAGCGCCAGGCGCCGGAACACTGTCGACACCGCGGCACCTCGCCGTCGACACCTTCCGGAGCGCCTCATGACCACGACCTTCGCCGACACCGTTTCGCCCGTGAACACTCGCCCGGCCGCCGCCGCGCCGGGCCGCGCCCAAGCCGGCCGGATGGACCTCTACGTGTCGATCCACAAGGCGCTGCGCCACTTCATGACCGACACGCTGACGCGCGTCGGCCGCATCGACGTCGCCGACCGCGCCGACCGCGACGAGGCGCTCGGCCAGCTCGACGCGCTGCTCGGGCTCTGCCTCGCTCACCTGCATCACGAGAACGAATTCGTCCACGCGGCGATCGAGGCGCGCCAGCCCGCGGGCAGCCAGCGCATCGCGGGCGAGCACGTCGAGCACGCCGAGTCGATCGCCGCGCTCAAGGAAGAGGCCGCGGCGCTGAGCGATGCGAACGGCGTCGACGCCGAGCGTCTCGCGCTGCGCCTGTACCGCCACCTCGCGCTGTTCGTCGCCGAGAACTTCCAGCACATGAACATCGAGGAGACGGTCCACAACGCTCTCCTCTGGCAGCACTACAGCGACGCCGAGCTCGGCGCGCTGCACGGCAGGATCATGGCAAGCATCTCGCCCCAGGAGCATCTCCTGGTCGCGCGCTGGATGCTGCCGGCGTCGACGCCGGCCGAGCGGGCGATGGTCGTCGGCGCGGCGAAGGCGCAGATGCCACCGGAGGCGCTGCTCGGCGTGATGAGCGTAGTCCGACCCCATCTCGACGGCGCCGGCTGGGCCAAGCTCGCCACCGCCATCGGCATCGATCCGGAGTTCGGCCGCGGCTGAGCTGGCCGCCTCGAGCAACGCAAAGGAATGCAGGGAGAAACGTCATGAGAAAGTGGATCGCGCGCGGCGCCGTCGGGCTGACCGTGCTGGTGAGCGGAGCCGGCGCCGCCTTCATGGTGCTGGCCGACATGGGCGAGCGCAAGTTGACGCGTCGCGTCGAGGTGGCCGTCACGCCGGTCGCGTTCATCAACGACGCGGCGAGCATCGAGCGCGGCGCATACCTCTTCAAGTCGCGCGGCTGCGGCGACTGCCACGGCAGCGACGGCGCCGGCCACGTCGTCATCGACGACGGCAAGGGCATGCTCGTGCGCTCGCCCGACATCACGCCGGCGCCGAACGGCGTCGTCGCCGCCTACACCCCGGTGGACTGGGTGCGAACGGTGCGCCACGGCGTCAAGCCCGACGGCAGGCCGCTGATGATCATGCCGAGCGAGGAGTACAACCGCTTCGTCGACGCCGACCTCGCCGCCGTCGTGGCGTATGTCCGACAGCTGGCTCCCGGCACTGGCGCGAGGGCGGAAATCCGCCTGCCGATGCCGGTCAAGGCGCTCTACGCCGCCGGCGTGCTGAAGGACGCGAGCGAGAAGATCGATCACTCGCTGCCGCCGGCGCAGCCGGTGCCCGAAGGCATCACGCCGGCCCATGGCGCCTATGTCGCGAACGGCTGCATCGGCTGCCACGGCGCCAAGCTCGCCGGCGGCAAGATCCCGGGCGCACCGCCCGACTGGCCGCCGGCCGCCAAGCTGACGCCCGGCGACGGCAGCGCGCTCGATCGCTATCCGACCGCCGAGCAGTTCATGGCGATGCTGAAGACCGGCAAGCGTCCCGACGGCAGCAGCGTCAGCGCGGTGATGCCGTTCGCCTCGCTGAAGGAGATGAACGAAGTCGACGTGCGTGCGCTCTACCTGCACCTGCGCTCGCTGCCCGCCGGCTCCTGAGCCGGCCCTCTCGAACCGCGATCAGCCCGGGCTCGCGGCGCCGGGCGACGCCACCTGGCCTGCGCGCGCCGGGCTCGGCTCGCGCGAGACCACAGCGTGAACGACGCGCTGCGGGAACGGGATTTCGACTCCTTCCCGGGCGAGCACGTCGAGGACGACGAGGTTGACGTCGGACTTGACGCTGCCGGGCCCGTTCTCGGGGTCGCGAATCCAGAAGTTGATCGCCAGGTCCATGCCGTCGGCCGAGAACGCGGCGAGCTGCACCGCCGGCGCCGGGTCGGCGATGACGCGCCGCACGGCGGCGATGGCGGCCTCGAGCTTCGGCTGCAAGGCGCGCACGTCGGTGCCGTACGCCACCTGCACCGCCGTCTGCACCAGCACGCGGGGATCGGCGAGCGAGGCGTTCTCGACCCGGGTCGTGATCAGGGTCTCGTTCGGCACGATCGCCTCGCGCCCGCTGAGCGAACGGATCATCGTGTAGCGGGTGCGGATGTCGGTGATCCTGCCCTCGAAGGTGTCGACCTTGACCATGTCGCCGATGCGCAGGCTTCGCTCGGCGAGGATGACGAAGCCGCTGATGTAGTTGGCGGCGATCTTCTGCAGGCCGAAGCCGAGGCCGACGCCGATCGCGCCGCCGATCACCGACAGCGCCGTGAGGTCGATGCCCACCGCCGACAGCGCGACGACGAGGCCGACGAAGATCAACAGCACGCGAATGATGTTGGCGGCGATCTTGCGCAGCGACAGATCGTGGCCGCTGCCTGTCGAGAGCAGCTTCCTCTCGATCGCCGCCGAGATCCAGAGCACGAGGACGAGAACGATGCCCGCCGTGATGGCGCCCTCGAGCAGGTTGCGCAGGGTGATCTCGGTGGCGCCCACCTTCCAGCTCACCTCGCTCATCGCATCGAGGATGACCGGCGAGACGCCGGTGATCCACAGCACGACCGCGATCCACGCCAGCCACGAGATGCTGCGCTCGACGATGCGGACCCAGCGCACGCCCGGGAAGGTGCGGCTCAGGACGCGCACGCTGAGGCGGATGACGACGAGCGAGATCAGGATCGGGATCGCGACCTTGAACACCGCCGGCTTGACCGTCCCCGCGAGCAGGATGCGCGCCGCGTACGCCAGGGCGAGCGCGAGGACCGGGAAGAGAACGCCGTCGAAGATGTTGTTGCCGAACCAGACCGAGGCGACCGGGCGCTCGCTGCCGCGCAGCAGGCGGACGATGATCCAGGCGGCGACCAGGCAGCCGACCAGGATCGCCAGCTCGGCGACAGCGCCCGGACGAACCAGCTCGGCGGCGAGCTCGCTGAGCTCGCTGGCGTCGAAAGACCGGATCACGGCCGGGCGCCGGGCCGCCCCAAGGCCGGCCGCGCCCCCTCGGGGGGCAGCGAACGACGCGAGCGCGGAGGCCTCATTGCATCAGGACGCGCAGGTGAGCGGCGACGCTGCGCGCGAGCGCGCCGAGGTTGTAGCCGCCTTCGAGGCACGACACGATGCGGCCGCCGGCGTGCTTGTCGGCGAGCGCCTTGATCTTCTCGGTGATCCAGGTGTAGTCGGCCTCGACCAGGCCGAGCTGGCCGAGCTCGTCGTCCCGATGCGCGTCGAAGCCGGCCGAGACGAAGATCATCTGCGGCGCGAAGCTGTCGAGGCGGCTCAGCCAGTTCTCCTCGATCAGCGCGCGCACCGCCGGCCCGCGCGTGTACGGCGGCACCGGCACGTTGATCATGTTGTCGCCCAGCGGCACCGCGCCGCTGTAGGGATAGAGCGGATGCTGGAAGATGCTCGCCATCAGGACGCGCTCGTCGCCGGCGACGATGTCCTCGGTGCCGTTGCCGTGGTGGACATCGAAGTCGATGATCGCGACCCGCTCGAGGCCGCGCACGTCGAGCGCATGGCGCGCGGCGACCGCGACGTTGTTGAAGAAGCAGAAGCCCATCGCCTGTCCGCGCGTCGCGTGATGACCGGGCGGGCGCACCGCGCAGAACGCGTTGGCGACGTCGCCGTCGATCACCGCGTCGGTGGCGGCGACGGCGGCACCGGCGGCACGCAGCACCGCATTCAAGGTGCCGGGCGAGGCGACCGTGTCGGGGTCGAGCGCGCGCAACCTTCCGTCGGCGGCGACGCGCTCGA
>Ga0207682_10000963_pt1 | contig 13345 bp, 14 predicted proteins | sample KBSM63metaG_FD_184332 | JGI IMG/M metagenome (GOLD analysis project Ga0207682, IMG submission 184332) | Miscanthus rhizosphere microbial communities from Kellogg Biological Station, Michigan, USA - KBS M6-3 metaG (SPAdes) (version 2) | ecosystem: Host-associated > Plants > Roots > Rhizosphere >... | reverse complement strand
CATCGGCAAGCTGCATTTCTGGGTGACGTTCATCGGCGTCAACCTGGTGTTCTTTCCGCAGCACTTCCTCGGGCTCGCCGGCATGCCGCGTCGCTACGTCGACTATCCCGACGCGTTCGCCGGCTGGAACTACGTCTCGTCGGTCGGCTCGTACATCTCCGGCTTCGGCGCGCTGATCTTCCTCTACGGGCTGTTCGACGCGTTCTACCTGCGCAAGGAGAAGGCCGCCGGCAATCCATGGGGGCCGGGCGCGACCACGCTGGAGTGGACGCTGTCCTCGCCGCCGCCGTTCCACCAGTTCAACACGCTGCCGCGCATCAAGTGAGCGCGAGGGTGATTGCCTAGATAATGTCCCTGATCAGCGAAGGCGCTCTTTCCAAGCCGCTGCCAAGCCTCGCGGAACCGAGTCTTGCCGGCGTGGAAGATTATCTCGCACTGCTAAAGCCGCGGGTGATGTCGCTCGTCGTGTTCACGGCGCTGGTCGGCCTGCTGGTCGCGCCGGGGCACGTGCATCCGGTCATCGGCTTCACGGCGCTGCTGTGCATCGCGATCGGCGCCGGCGCGTCCGGCGCGCTGAACATGTGGTACGACGCCGACATCGACGCCATCATGACGCGAACCTTGCGCCGGCCTATTCCGGCGGGCCGCGTCCAGCCGGGCGAGGCGCTCGCGTTCGGCGCGACGCTTGCCGTCGGCTCGGTGCTGGTGCTCGGCGTGCTGGTGAACTGGTTCGCTGCCGCGCTGCTTGCCTTCACGATTGCGTTCTACGTGTTCGTCTACACGATGTGGCTGAAGCGCTCGACGCCGCAGAACATCGTGATCGGCGGCGCGGCCGGCGCCTTCCCGCCGATGATCGGCTGGGCGGCGGTGACCGGCGACGTCAGCCTCGCGCCGTTCCTGATGTTCCTGATCATCTTCCTGTGGACCCCGCCGCATTTCTGGGCGCTGTCGCTGTTGCGCTGCGACGACTACGCGCGCGCCGGCGTGCCGATGCTCCCGGTCGTCAGCGGCCTCGATGAGACCCGCAAGCAGATACTGATCTACACGCTGATCCTCGCGCCGGTCGGCATTACGCCGTCGCTGTTCGGCTTCGCTGGCCCGATCTACGGCGCGATCGCGGCGATCTGCGGCGCGGCGATGCTGTATCTGGCATGGCGCGTCTATCGCGACCGCGAGGGTGAGGTTGCCGCTTCTGCGGCGCGAAAACTGTTCGCCTTTTCGCTGCTCTACGTGTTCGTGCTGTTCGCCGCGCTGCTCGCGGACAATCTGCTGGCGCGACTCGGGTTCGGATTTGGGCTTGCGCCATGAGCGACAGCAACGACGGGATCGTGCTGACCGAGGAGCAGAAGCGCCGCCGCCGCGCACGCTCGATCGCGATCGCGGTTTCGCTCGGTGTGATCGTCGTGCTGTTCTACCTGGTGACGCTGGTCAAGGGACCGGCGGTGCTGAACCGGCCGTTGTGACATGAGCGAGACGGCGAACCATCTGAAGGCGCACCGCCGCGACATGATCGTGGCGGCGTCGTGCGGCGTGTTCGTCGCCATGATGGTCGGCATGGCCTACGCGTCGGTGCCGCTCTACGACTGGTTCTGCCGCACCACCGGTTTCGGCGGCAAGCCGCAGATCGCGACCTCCGCTCCGCCAGGCGCGCTCGGCCGCACCATCACGGTCCGGTTCGACGCCAATGTCATCAGCGGTCTGCCGTGGCGCTTCGAGCCGGAGCAGAACGCCATCGAGGCGCGCATCGGCGACGTCGTCACGGTCAACTATCGCGTGACCAATCTGGCGGCGCGCGAGACCGCCGGGCAGGCGGCCTACAATGTCGCGCCGTCAACGACCGGCGCCTACTTCCAGAAGATCAACTGCTTCTGCTTCACCGAGCAGCGGCTCGGCCCGGGCGAGAAGCGCGAGATGCCGGTCGTGTTCTATATCGATCCGGCGCTCGCCAAGGATTCCGAACTCGACGACCTCAACACGATCACGCTGTCCTATTCGTTCTACGCGCTGCGCGACCCGGTCAAGCCGGTGGCGGATCGCGGGACGAAATCGGCGACGAACTAAGCCCGGGCGCTTCCGGGAAACGGAGAGAGAGAAGACGATGGCCGACGCTCACGCCAAACAGCACGACTATCATCTGGTGGATCCGAGCCCGTGGCCGATCGTCGGCTCGGTCGCGGCCCTCGTGCTCGCGGTCGGACTGATCTCCTGGATGCACAAGATGTACGCGGCGGCGCCAGTCGTGTTCGCGGCGGGCGCGATCGGCGTGCTCTACACCATGTTCGCGTGGTGGCGCGACGTCATCAGGGAGGCCGAGCACAAGGGCGACCACACCCGCGTGGTGCAGATCTCCCACCGCTACGGCATGATCCTGTTCATCGCCTCGGAGGTGATGTTCTTCGTCGCGTGGTTCTGGGCCTACTTCTCCAGCGCGCTGTTCCCCGCCGACCTGCACCACGTCGCGCGCACCGAGTTGTTCGGCGGCGTATGGCCGCCGAAGGGCATCGAGACGTTCGATCCTTGGCACCTGCCGCTGCTCAACACGCTGATCCTGCTCACCTCCGGCACCACGGTCACGTGGGCGCATCACGCGCTGCTGCACGGGGACCGCAAGGGCCTGAAGTGGGGCCTGATCTGCACCGTCATTCTCGGCGCGCTGTTCACCTGCGTGCAAGCCTACGAGTACGGCCATGCGGCCTTCCACTATGCGGGCCATATCTACGGCGCGACGTTCTTCATGGCGACCGGCTTCCATGGCGCGCACGTGCTGATCGGCACGATCTTCCTGATCGTGTGCCTGGCGCGTGCCTATGCGGGGCACTTCACGCCGAAGCAGCATCTCGGCTTCGAGTTCGCCGCCTGGTACTGGCACTTCGTCGACGTGGTGTGGCTGTTCCTGTTTGCCTGCATCTACGTCTGGGGCGCGGGCGCCCACACGGCGGCCGGCGGCCACTGACGCCGGTCGGAGCAACGCGATAAGAAGGGCGGCCCGCAGGCCGCCCTTCTTATTTCAGCCTCACATCGTGGCCGCACATGCCCGGCATCCACGAAGACTTTTCGGTTCAGGCGCTGGGGCAGGGGCTGCTCGTCGCGCTCGTGGGCTATGCGAGCTCGGCCGCGATTCTGATCCAGGGGCTCGTGGCGGTCGGCGCGAGCGTGTCGCAGATCGCCTCCGCGCTGGTGATGATCGGCATCCTCATGGGCATCGTCGCGGTCGCGCTGAGCTGGCTATTGCGCATGCCGATCTCGATCGCGTGGAGCACGCCCGGCATGGCGCTGCTCGCGACCACCGGCGCCGTCGCCGGGGGATTTCCCGCCGCGGTCGCGGCCTTCATCGCGGTCGGTGTGCTGATCATGCTGACCGGACTATGGTCGCCGCTCGGCCGCCTCGTCGCGGCGCTCCCGAAGTCGATCGCGAGCGCGATGCTCGCCGGCATCCTGCTCAAGCTTTGCCTCGCGCCGTTTCTGGCGATCGGCAAGGCGCCGTGGCTGGCCGGTGCGGTGCTGCTCACCTGGCTCGTCTTCATGCGCATCGCGCGCGGCTACGCGGTGCCCGCGGCCGTCACGGTCGCGCTCGTCGCGATGGCATTCGATGCGCCGTTTGCCGGCATGGCGGCGGCCGACTTCATCCCGCATCTTGAACTAGTGATGCCGGTGTTCACCTGGGAAGCGATGGTCAACATCGCGCTTCCGCTGTTCATCGTCACGATGGCGGGACAGAATCTGCCGGGCCTCGCAGTGCTCGCGGTCTACGGTTATCGCCCGCGCGTCGCGCCGCTGCTGTTGTCCACCGGTGCCGCATCGGTCGCGGGCGCGCCGTTCGGCATGCCGACGATCAATCTGGCGGCGATCACCGCCGCGCTCGGCGCCGGTTCCGACGCGCATCCCGATCCAGCGCGCCGCTACGTCGCCGGCATCTTCGGCGGCGTCGGTTACATACTGCTCGCCGCACTCGCCGGCATCGCGGCGGTGCTGGTCGCGCGTTCGCCGCCGGTGTTGATCGAGGCGGTCGCAGGCCTCGCGTTGATCGGTGCTTTCGGCAGTGCGATGTTGAATGCCGTGCAGGACGAAGACGGCCGTCTGCCCGGCCTCGTCACCTTTCTGGTGACCGCGTCGGGCCTGTCGCTGTTCGGCATCGGTTCGGCATTCTGGGGGCTTGTCATCGGTCTTGGCGTTCACCACGTGCTGCGCTTCGGAGTCCGCACATGACCGAGAGACCTTCGCTGCCGCAGTCCGTCGTGGCCGGCCTCACGGGACGCTGTCCGCGCTGCCGCGAGGGGCATTTGTTCTCGGGTTTCCTCACCGTCGGCAAGGGCTGCGAGCGCTGCGGCCTCGACTATTCCTTCGCCGATGCGGGCGACGGGCCGGCGATCTTCGTCATTCTCATTTCCGGTTTCATCGTGGTCGGCGCCGCGCTGATCGTCGAGGTCGCGTATCAGCCGCCATTCTGGCTGCATGCGCTGTTGTGGGGGCCGCTGATCCTGGTCGTGACGCTGCTACCGCTGCGTCTGCTCAAGGGCCTGCTGATCGTGCTGCAGTATCACCACAGCGCCGCCGAAGGCCGCTTCGAGCACGAGCGGAAGCCGTGAGTGACGAGCGCAAGCCGCGCCGCGGTGGATTTCTCCTGTTCGCGCTGTTCATCATTGCGGCGGCCGGCGTGCTCGTCGCGCTCGGCACCTGGCAGCTCGAACGGCTATCGTGGAAGGAAGGCTTGATCGCCGAGCTCGATGCGAAACTCGCCGCGAAGCCGACCGATCTGCCGGCACGCGAGCGCTGGCAACGCCTCGATGCGGGAGTGGACCAGTTCCGCCGCGTCGCGTTTCCGGCCGAGTTTCTCCCCGGCGAGGAAGCGCTGGTCTATTCGTCCGGCTCTTCGCTGCGGCCCGACGCGACCGGGCCCGGCTATTGGGTGTTCGCGCCGGCACGCCTCACCGGCGGCAGCATCGTGGTGGTCAATCGCGGCTTCGTGCCGGAGGGAAAGCAGAATCCCGACACGCGTCAGGAAGGCCGTCCGTCCGGCACCGTCGAGCTCGTCGGCGTGATACGCTGGCCGGAACAGCGCGGGCAATTCACGCCGGCGGACGAGCCGCACAAAGGTCTCTGGTTCGCGCGTGATCCGGCCGCGATGGCGAAGGCAAAAAACTGGGGCAACGTGGCGCCGTTCTATGTCGACCAGGAAGCGCCGCTGCCGCCGGGCGGATTGCCGAAGGCCGGCCCGCTGAAGGCGAGCCTTCCGAACAACCATCTGCAATATGCGGTAACATGGTACGGTCTGGCTGCCGTGATCCTGATTGCAGGAGGTTTTTTCTGGCGCTCGCAGCGGCGCGATGCACCAGCATAAACTATTGTTATAAAAGAACGATTGCGGAACCAAGGCTGTCCTTGTGAAAGCCTTGGCGCATCTCTACTGTCCAATCGCCGCAACTCAGGTCCATTTTCCGGTGCGCTACATCTCCACCAGAGGCGAAGCCCCTGCGCTCGGCTTCATCGACGTCACGCTCGCGGGTCTCGCGCGCGACGGCGGCCTTTATGTGCCGGAATCCTGGCCGGCGTTTTCGGCCGCGCAGATCGCCGCGCTCGCGGGACGCCCTTACGCCGAAGTCGCCTGCGAGGTCGCGCGTCCGTTCATCGGCGGCACGATTGCCGATGCGGATCTCGCGCGCATGGCGCATGAGGCCTACGGCACGTTCCATCATCCGGCGGTCGCGCCGCTGACCCAGCTCGGCGCGAACATGTTCGTGCTCGAGCTGTTTCACGGGCCCACGCTCGCCTTCAAGGACCTCGCGATGCAGTTCCTCGCGCGGCTGATGGACCACGCGCTGGCGCAGCGCGGCGAGCGCTCCACGATCGTGGTCGCGACCTCGGGCGATACCGGAGGCGCCGCGGTCGAGGCGTTCCGCGGCAGCACGCGGGTCGACGTGATCGCGCTTTACCCGCACGGCCGCATTTCCGAGGTCCAGCGGCGCATGATGACGACGCATGCCGACGCCAACGTACATGCGCTCGCGATCGAAGGCACGTTCGACGATTGCCAGGCGATCGTGAAGGGCCTGTTCAATCATCACGCCTTCCGCGACCGCGTGCGCCTTTCCGGCGTCAACTCGATCAATTGGGCGCGCATCGTCGCGCAGGTGGTCTACTACTTCACCGCAGCGGTCGCGCTTGGGAGCCCGCATCGGAAAGTCGCCTTCACGGTGCCGACGGGAAATTTCGGTGACGTGTTCGCCGGCTATGTGGCGATGCGCATGGGGCTGCCGATCGAGCGGCTGACCGTCGCCACCAACGTCAACGACATCCTGGTACGCACGCTCGAGACCGGCGCTTACGAGGTGCGCGGCGTGACCGCAACCGCCTCGCCCTCGATGGACATCCAGGTTTCGTCCAATTTCGAGCGGCTGCTGTTCGACGCCTATGGCCGCGACGCCAGCGCCGTGCGCGCGCTGATGGCATCGCTCGCCCAATCGCGCCAGTTCACGATTGCGCCGAAGGCGCTCGACGATATCCGCTCGCGTTTTACCGCCGAGCGCGCCGACGAGGACGAGACCGCCGCGGCGATCCGCACCACGCAGCGCGAGACCGGCTATCTGCTCGATCCGCACACCGCGGTGGCGCTCGCCGTCGCCGAGAAGGAAAGCCGCGACCCCGCAATTCCGATGGTGGTGCTCTCCACCGCGCACCCCGCGAAATTCCCCGCCGCGGTCAAAGCCGCGAGCGGCATCAACCCGCAACTTCCCGATTGGCTCGGCGATCTCAACACGCGGCCGGAGCGTGTGACGGTGCTGCCCGCCGATCAGGGCGCGGTCGAAAAGTTCATCACAGCGGCGAGCCGTGCCGCGCAAGGAGTTGCCGCATGAGCATGGACGTGACACGGCTGCCTTCCGGCCTGGTGGTCGTCACCGACTCGATGCCGCACCTGCAAAGCGCCTCGCTCGGCGTGTGGGTCGGCGCCGGCAGCCGCGACGAGCACGCCGACGAGAACGGCATCTCGCACCTGCTCGAGCACATGGCGTTCAAGGGCACGGCGCGGCGCACCGCGCGGCAGATCGCCGAGGAGATCGAGGCGGTCGGCGGCGACCTCAACGCGGCGACCAGCGTCGAGAGCACCGCCTATTACGCGCGCGTGCTGCGCGCCGACGTGCCGCTCGCGCTCGACGTCCTCTCCGACATCCTCACCAATCCGACGTTCGAGCCGGAAGAGCTCGCGCGCGAGAAGAACGTCATCGTGCAGGAGATCGGCGCGACCGAAGACACGCCCGACGATCTGATCTTCGAATATCTGCAGGAGGTGACGTTTCCGGACCAGCCGGTCGGCCGCTCGATCCTCGGCACGCCGGAATCGGTGCGCTCGTTCGACTCGCGCCGCCTGCGCGGCTATCTGGCGCGCAACTACCGCGCACCCGACATGGTGATCGCGGCGGCGGGCGCGGTCGATCACCAGATGATCGTCGCGGAAGTGGAGCGCCGCTTCGCGAGCTTCTCCGGACCGGAAGCGCCGGCACCGCAGGCCGCGACCTTCGTCGGCGGCTCGCGCATCGAAAGCCGCGATCTCGAACAGGTGCACGTCGCCTTCGCGCTCGAAGGCGTGCCGCAGCGCGACCCATCGATCTACAGCCTGCAGGTGTTCACCAACATTCTCGGCGGCGGGATGTCGTCGCGCCTGTTCCAGGAAGTGCGCGAGATCCGCGGACTGTGCTACGCGGTCTATGCGTTCCACGCTGCCTATGTCGATACCGGCGTGCTCGGCGTCTATGCCGGCACGGATGCGTCGGACCTGCCCGAGCTGATGCGTGTCGTGGTCGACGAGATCGGCAACGCGGCGGAAACGATCACCGAGGCCGAGATCACGCGCTCCAAGGCGCAGATGAAGGCGGGACTGCTGATGGCGCTGGAAAGCTCCGGCGCGCGCGCCGAGCAACTGGCGCGGCAGATGATGATCTACGGCCGCCCGATCCCACTCGAGGAGATCGTCGGCCGAATCGAGTCGGTCACGGCGGAAAGCGCCCGTGCGGCGGGCCGCGCGCTGATCGGGCGCAGCCGTCCCGCGATCGCGGTGCTCGGGCCGGGGCGCGGGCTTGAAAGGGCCGCGGTGATTGCCGAAAGTCTGGGACGCCGCGCCGCCTGATCAAGAACGTCCGCCATGGCCTTCTTTCGCACGGTCAGCTTTTCTGAGCCGCTGCCGACCATCGATGGCGAGGTCGTCTACTTGCGCGCGCCGCAAATGTCCGACTACAGCGAATGGGCGACCTTGCGCGAGGCAAGCCGTGCATTCCTCACGCCGTGGGAGCCGACCTGGCCGGCGGACGATCTCAGCCGCTCGGCGTTCCGCCGCCGCCTGCGCCGCTACGCCGAGGATCAGCGCTCGGACCAGTCCTATGCGTTCTTCCTGTTCTGCAAGAGCGACCACGCGCTAACCGGCGGGCTGACGCTCGCCAATATTCGCCGCGGCGTCGCGCAGGCCGGCAGCCTCGGATACTGGATCGGCGAGCCGTTCGCCCGGCGCGGACTGATGAGCGGCGCGGTGCGCGCGCTGGTGCCGTTTGCGTTCGGCTCGCTGCGCCTGCACCGGCTCGAGGCCGCCTGCATTCCGTCGAATGCGGCCTCGATCCGCTTGCTGGAAAATGCAGGCTTTTCGCGCGAAGGCTATGCGCGCCAATACCTCTGTATCAACGGGCTATGGCAGGACCATCTGCTGTTCGCGCGGCTCGCGAGCGATTGAGCGCGTGCTTGAACGTGCCTTGGGACGGCCAAGGTTACCCTGCTATAACGAGGCCGCAATTGTGACGGGTGAACGAATGACTGCCGGAATGAGAGCCTCGACGATGCGCATCTGCGCTGCCGCCGTCGCGGCCGCACTGCTGCTGCCGTCGCAGGCGGCGGCGCAAAGCATCAGCGACAAGCTGAACTCGTGGTTCTTCGGCGGCGGCTCGTCCACGCAGCAACCTCCGGGCAACACGCCGGACAACGCGTCGGTCGATATCGAATGTCCCGGCGTCGAAGTGCGTGCGGGAGCGTCCACGCTTGCCATCAATACGCCCGGTGCCGAGTCGACGCCGATGAACACGCGCTATCAGGTGACGATCGGCCAGACCGCGCGCGAATGCGCGGCGCTCGGCGGCGTCGTCACCATGCGGGTCGGCGTGCAGGGCCGCGTGCTGCTCGGGCCGGCCGGCGGACCGGGGCAGGTCGATGTGCCGCTGCGTCTCGCGGTGGTGCAGGAAGGGCCGGAGCCGAAACCGATCGTCAGCAAGTTCGCGCGGCTGTCGGTCGCGATTCCATCCGGACAGACCGCGGTGCCGTTCGTTCACGTCGAGCAGGACCTGACCTTCCCGCTGCCGCGCGGCAATTTGATCGAAGCCTACGTGGTCTATGTCGGCTTCGACCCCGCGCCGGCGAAGCCGGAACGCAAGCAGAAGACCAAGACGAAATAAGCATGGCCAAGCGGGCGGCGAAGAAAGCCGAGCGGGCCAAGAAGGCGCGCCGGAAGGGGCAGAAATCCTCCGCTCGTCCCCGCGCAAGCGGGGACCCAGTCCTCAAGAAACGAAAACCGAAGGCTGGGCCCCTGGATTCCCGCTTGCGCGGGAATGAACGGAGCAAGCCGGTTCGTCGCGGCAAACCAACATTGCCGCTCAGCGGCATTCGCGTAGTCGAATTCACCCACATGGTGATGGGGCCGACCTGCGGCATGATTCTCGGCGATCTCGGCGCCGAGGTGATCAAGGTCGAGCCGCCCGGTGGCGACAAGACGCGCACGCTGATCGGCTCCGGCTCCGGCTTCTTCAGCCTGTTCAATCGCAACAAGAAGAGCGTGACCGCCGATCTTTCGAACGCGAAGGATCGCGCGCGCATCGAGAAGCTGATCGCGTCAGCCGACATCGTGAGCGAGAACTTCCGCGCCGGCGCGCTGAAGAAGCATGGCCTCGACTACGCGTCGCTGAAGCAGAAACACAAACGCCTCATCTACGTATCGCACAAGGGTTTCCTGCCCGGGCCCTACGATCATCGCGTCGCGCTCGACGAAGTGGTGCAGATGATGGCCGGGCTCGCCTACATGACCGGACCGCCCGGGCGGCCGCTGCGGGCCGGCTCGTCGGTCAACGACATCATGGGCGGTATGTTCGGCGCGATCGGCGCGCTCGCGGCGATCGCTGAGCGCGAGCACACCGGAAAGGGCCAGGAGGTGCAGGTCGGGCTGTTCGAGAACTGCGTGCTCCTGTCGGCGCAGCACATGCTGCAATACCGCCTCACCGGGGTTGCCTCGCCGCCGATGCCGGACCGCATCAATGCCTGGGGCGTGTTCGATCTGTTCGAGACATCCGACGGCGAGCAGGCGTTTCTTGGCGTCGTCACCGACACGCAATGGGCGGTGTTCGGCCGCGCCTTCGATCTCGGCACGCTGGCGAACGATCCGCGCCTCGCGAACAACAATCTGCGCGTCCAGGCGCGCGAGTGGATGCTGCCCGAACTGCGCAAGATCGTCCGGCGCTATTCGGCAAAGGATCTGCAGGCGGTGTTCGAGCGCGAGGGGCTTCCTTACGCGCCGATCGTCAAGCCGGAGCAGCTGTTCGATGACCCGCATCTCCTGGCGAGCGGCGGGCTCGCGGACCTGACGCTCGACAACGGCAAGACGATGCCGGTTCCGCTGCTGCCGCTGCTGTTGGACGGGCGGCATCTGAAGCCGCGCATGCCGCTGGCGAAGCTGGGGGAGCATGACGGGGAGGTGTGAGCTGCCGGCCGCTAATCGGCGGCCGCCTTTCGCAGGAATTCCAGCACCAGCGCGCTAACTTCCTCCGGCCGTTCCTGCTGCACCCAGTGGCCGGCGCCCGGAACCAGATGGCAGCCGAGCATCTGCGTGCACGCCTGCGTCTGCATCTGCTCGAAGTCGCCCGGCTTCTGATAGACGCCCCAGTCGCTTGCGCCGGCGATGAAGCAGGACGGCTGACCGATCGTGCGGCCGGAGAAGATTTGCAGATCGGCGTTCGGCGTGCCGGCGGTGCGGCAGCGATACCAGTTGAGGCCGCCCTGGAATCCGGTGCGGGCGAATTCGGCGCTGTAGACGCTGAGCTCGTCTTCCGTCAGCCACCGACAGGCCGCGATCTCGGCTGCGGACGGCATTTCGTGCGCAACCGTCTCGGCCATGCCCTGCGCCAAAGCCATGATGTAATAGGTCGGCATCTTCGCCAGTTCGTCGGCGCTCCAGGCGTTGAGCTTGAACGGCCGGTTGCCGCGCCAGTCGGCACTCTTGTGGTGATAGTAGGCGCGCAGGAAGGCGTGAATGCCTTGGGGCGCGTGCTGCATGTCGGCGTTGGCGGCGTGCGTCGAATAGTACCAGTGATAATGCTTGCGCGGCCGTGAAAGCGCCGCGAGATCGTCGAGCACGTTAACGGGCGCGGTCGAGGCGTTGGCGCGTCCCGCCGCTCCGCCGAACGGCAAAGACGGCGGCCCGGGAAACGGGGCGCTCATCATCACCACCGAGCGAAACACGTCCTGGCGGGCAAGCGCGCAGAACGCCGCGGCGGGCGAACCGAAATCGTGCCCGATGACGGCGGCGACCGATCGATGGCCCAAAGCAAAGACCAGCGCCAGCGCATCCTTGACCACGTTGAGCATGCGAAACGGCGTCAGATCGCCGTCGTAATCGCTGTCCCATCCGGTGGTGCGGCCGTAGCCGCGCTGGTCCGGCGCAACGACATGGAAGCCGGCGGCGGCGAGCGGTAGCATGATGTTGCGCCAGCTATAGGCGAGCTCGGGAAAGCCATGGAGCAGCAGCAGGCAGGGACGTCCGTCTTCATATCCGGCCTCCAGCACGTGCATGGTCAGACCGTTGATATTGTCGAGGAGGCGCGAACGGATGCCGCCGGGAAGCGGAAGGTCCGCGAGGTCTGCGTTTCGTTTCATCGACTCCCTCGCCGCGAGCTCTCATTCAGGCGAGGCGCTGCGTGTTGCTCAGTTCGAGCCGTCGCCGATCAGGGGTGACCAATGTGCGTCAACGCCGAGCACGTCGGCCGGAACGATTTTCACCGTCTCGAATGCGCGAACATTGGCGGGTGACGCCTTGTTCGCGACCGAGGTTGCATTTTGCGGTATCGCGATGACCGCGGCAAGAACGAGCGCGGCAAGGAACCATATAACGATCGCGTCCTTTCCCATTGTGAGCTCCCGATCTGCTGCCGCGGCGCCAGTTGGCCTTGGCTTGATCGGGAAGCTAACGCCGCGTTTTCACGCGCTGTATGAAGCGCGTCACACAGCGCACGTCTATCCTTATGGTAGCGGTTCGCCACATTACGACCTTGCGGAGCTTGAGACTGGCGAACACGGGCGGGCGTCAAGGCGATGCATTGAAATGTATTGGGAACAGGGAAAGAATGATAACGCTGCACGGGATAGGCCGCGGCACAGCAGAGCTTTGAGGGGCGGCGTCGTTCCGCTTAGGCAGATGACTGATCTGCATCAATGGCTCAGGGGTATTGGCCTCGATCAGTACGCGGACCTCTTTGTCCAGAATGACATTGACCAGGAGACGCTGCTCGATCTCAGGGACGAGGAATTCGAGAAGCTCGGCGTCACCCTCGGACATCGCAAGAAGCTCATCAAGGCGGCGGCACAGTATGGTGCCGAAGCGCCACAGGCATCAGGGCGCGCCGATGACCTTCGGCCACGCGATGGGTCGGCGGATGCGAAGGCCGAAAGACGGCACCTGACCGTATTGATGTGCGACATCGTCGGATCGACCGCGTTAACGGCGCGGCTCGACCCCGAGGATGCCCGCGAGATCCTGCTTCAGTTTCAAGGCCGTTGCGGCGAGGCGGTCCGCCGCTATGACGGCCATGTCGCACGATTCATGGGCGACGGCTTGCTGGCGTATTTCGGGTTTCCTGCCGCCCACGAGGATGACGCCGCGCGCGGGGTGAATGCCGCGCTGGAAATGTTGAGCGCGGTCTCCGCGCTGGCCGATCCTGCGGGGCGACGGATAGAGTTGCGGATCGGAATTGCAACCGGTCTCGTCGTGGTTGGCGATCGCATCGGTGAAGGACCATCGCGCGAATTCGCGCTGGTGGGAGATGCCGCAAACCTGGCGGCGCACCTGCAGAAGCTCGCGGAGCCAAACCAGATCTTGCTGGCGCCCGGCACGCAGCGTCTCCTCGGCCGGAGGTTTGAACTGGAGGATACCGGCGACCACGCCATCAAGGGAGTCGATACACCCGTCCGGGTCTGGAGGGTCATCGAGCCGCGCCCGGTCGAGAGCCGGTTCGAAGCGCGGCAATCCTCGCACCTCACGCCGTTCGTGGGCCGCGATTCAGAACTGGAATTGCTGTTGACGCGCTACGACCTGGTCAAGCGCGGCGAGGGG
>Ga0207682_10000949_pt1 | contig 13441 bp, 12 predicted proteins | sample KBSM63metaG_FD_184332 | JGI IMG/M metagenome (GOLD analysis project Ga0207682, IMG submission 184332) | Miscanthus rhizosphere microbial communities from Kellogg Biological Station, Michigan, USA - KBS M6-3 metaG (SPAdes) (version 2) | ecosystem: Host-associated > Plants > Roots > Rhizosphere >... | reverse complement strand
ACAATCACACGACCGAGATTGTTTGCGGCCGGCGCACGCGGGCGACGCGGACCGGTCTTCTTGCGTGTTCAAACCCGAGGTGAGTCCGACTGAAGTCCAACGAGAGCGGGAGGGAGCATCATGTACTTACCGACCAAGGCGTCGCGTGCGCGTCAGCGCGAGGCGGAGAACGCACGCCAAAACCGCGCCGAGATCGTCAAGGCGCTGTCGCACGGGCAGATCACGCGCCGTGATCTCTATAGATGGGGCATCTACACGGCGACCGGCGCGCTCCTGCTGAAGAACGGACTGAGCCCGTTCGCGCGCAGCGCCTATGCGGACGATATCCCGACCGGCACGCCGCGCAGCCCGCTCGGCACCGCCACCAAATTCAGCCAGCCGATGCCGCGCCTCGCGCTGCAGACGCCGTACACGCTGACCAGGGACCCGGCGACCGGCAATGCGGTGTTCCCGGCGGCGCTCGGCGAACGTCCCGCCAAGCGGCTCTCCTACCACACTGACTTCACCGCAAACCCGGGCAATCCGGCGTTCCGCAATCCGCTCAACAATCGCGGGCCGATCGAAGGCCGCCCGCCGGGAGAAATTTTCGCGCATCAGCGCTGGGACGAGTTCTTCCCGCAAGTCGGCTACGTGATGACGCTCGGCCAGGTCGCCGCGGGAAGCAAGTTCCACCCCGGCATGACGGCGACGCAGAACCCGAACAGCGTCTGGACCTACGGCAGCGGCCGATTCGTGCGCGGCACGCTGCCGCCGTTCCTGATCAAGGGACGCTACGGCCAGCCGATCCTCACCCGCATCTACAACAACACGCCGCTCGACCGCACGCAGAACGAAGGCTTCGGACGCAACGAAAGCCAGCTGCATCATCACAACGCGCATAACGGCGCGGAGAGCGACGGCGCCGCGAACGTGCATCACTTCCCCGGCACGTTCTACGACTATCGCTGGAGCACGACGCTCGCGCGCCGCGACAAGATCAACACCGCGGCGACCGAGATCCGCGCCTCCGGCCCGAACGGCAACGGCGGCCTCAACAAGGTCGCGGGCGACTTCCGCGAGATTCAAGGCACGTTGTGGGCGCACGACCACCGCTTCTTCTTCACCGCCGAGAACGTCTACAAGGGCAATCTCGGCATGGTGAACTATTACTCGGGGCCTGATCGCGGCAACGAGGAGCTGGTCGACGGCGTGAACCTGCGGCTGCCGAGCGGCCGGCTGCTCGACTACGGCAACGTCGACTTCGACGTGAACCTCGTCATCTCCGACGCGGCGTTGCGTCCCGACGGGCAGCTGTTCTTCGACACGTTCACCACCGACGGCTTCCTCGGCGATCTTCCGCTGGTCAATTTCGCCTACGCGCCGTATCTGAACGTGCTGCCGCGCAAGTACCGCTTCCGCATCCTCAACGCCTGCATGTCGCGCTTCTTCCAGTTCGCCATCGCGGCGCCGAACGGCTCGGCGGTTCCGTTCCAGTTCATCGCCAACGACGGCAACTTCGTGGTCAACCCGATCACGCTCAGCTCGCTCGACCATCAGGGCATCGCGGAGCGCTACGACATCGTGGTCGACTTCTCGTCCTTCGCGGTCGGCTCCAGCCTCAAGCTGGTCAACAAGCTGCGGATGCGCGACGACGGCCGCGGCCCGACCGACACGCTGTCGCTGTCCGCGGCGCTCGCCGGCGACCCTAACGATCCGGTGATCGGGCCGGTGCTCGAGTTCCGCGTCGCCAGCTCGGTGCCGAGCGTCGACGTTCCGGGGGTCACGCTGTTCGCGACCACGCCGGACCTCAGCCAGGTGCCGAATACGCTGACCGAGCAGATCCCGATCGTGCAGCCGGTGCGCACGCGCCTGGTCGAGTTCGGCCGCTCCGGCGGCGGCGACTCGCGCGGACCGAACGGCCAGTGCACGCCGGACTGCCCGGAAGGCATGCCGTTCCCGTGGACGATCAAGGTCAACGGGCAGGAAGCGCATTCGATGAACGCCAACCGCATCTCGCTGCTGGTCCCGCAGCCGGGCCAGATCGAGCACTGGACCTATGTGAACGGCGGCGGCGGCTGGGACCACCCGATCCACCTCCACTTCGAGGAGGGGATCACGATGAACCGCGGCAGCATGTCGATCCCGAACACCGAACTGCTGGTGCGCAAGGACGTGTGGCGGCTGCGCTCTTCCGGCAGCGTCACGTTCCAGGTGCAGTTCGGCGAGTACGGCGGCAGCTACGTGAACCACTGCCACAACACGGTGCACGAGGACTTCGCGATGCTGATGCGCATCCAGCTCCTGACCGGCGTCGCCGGCTCGCCGCAGACCGCGGTCACGCCGACGCCGAATCCCTCGCTCGACGGCGTCACCTTCACGACGCCGGAAATCCTCCCCGAAGGGGACCCGCGGACCTGATTGGGCGTTGAACAAGGGATGGAGAGAACGATGAACCAGATCACAACGCTCGGCCTGTCGCTTGCACTTGCGGTCGGATTCGCGAGCGCCGTCTCGGCCCAGACGACGACGTCGTCGTCTACGTCGACAACGTCATCGGCGGGCGTCCTGACGACCGCGACGCCGACCACGACGACTTCGGGCACGACGACGGTGAAAAAGAAACCGACCTCTGCCACAGCGGACATGGTCAACGAGGCGATCCAGCGTTCGCAGGCGCGCGCCGCCAAGGAAGCCCAGACCGGGACGCCGCAGCAGTGGGGCAGCGAGGAGCCGTTCACCTACAATCCGGCGGTGAAGAATTTCACCGCTGGCCAGCAATAGACGGCACCGGCGGGGCGCTCGCGGAGGCGGGCCGGAGGGTGTCCCCTTCGGCCCGGGCAGGGGGGAGTGACACCATGCGACGCGTGATGACGGCCGCGCTTGCGGCCCTCGCGATCCTGTCGGCGGCAACGACCGGCGACGCGCAGATGCGCCGCGGGCCGGAGTTCTTTCCGAACCTTCCGGTGGTGAACCAGAACGGCGAGACGCTGAAATTCTATGACGATCTGATCAAGGACAAGATCGTCATCGTCATGTTCATCTACACAAGCTGCACCGACATCTGCCCGCTCACCACCGCGCGGATGACGCTGATCGAGGACAAGCTCGGGCCCGCGATCGGACGCGACATCTTCATCGTCTCGATGACCGTCGATCCCGAAGTGGATACGCCGGAGAAGCTGAAGGCCTATTCGAAGTCGTTCGCCACCGGCCCCGGCTGGACCTTCGTCACCGGCAAGCCTGAGGATATCCGCGCGATCAACTACCGGCTCGGCGAGCGCAGCAAGATCCTGAGCGATCACCGCAACGAGATCGTGCTCGGCAACGACGTCACCGGCGAATGGCAGCGCGACAACGTCATGGGCGACCTCGACCGGGTCGTGACCACGATCCGCGAGATGGACCCGAAGTGGCGCGCGCAGGTGCAGCCGGCGGCGCGCAACACCGCGATGAACACCGGCCTGGCGATGGGCATGCAGCCCGGACAGGCGATGTACAAGAAAATCTGCGCGCCCTGTCACACCATCGGGGTCGGCGACAAGGTCGGCCCGGACCTGCGCGGCGTCACCGAGCGGCGCGACCGTGCCTGGCTTGCGAGCTATCTGCGCAATCCGCCAGCGATGCTGGCGATGAACGATCCGGTCGCGCGCGAGCTGGCGGCAAGGTTCGATCCGGTGCGCATGCCGAACCTGCGGCTGTCCGAGCAGGATGCCGACGATCTGATCAGCTTCCTGCATCGGGAGAACGCGAAGCTCGTCGAGGCACCGGCCCCGGCGCGGCCGCACGAGCACAAGCATTGAAATTTGATTCAATCAGGCTTGGCCATCTCCGCTCGTCCCCGCGAAAGCGGGGACCCAGGGCCAAGAGCTGGATGCCCGCTTTCGCGGGCATGAGCGGATTTTCCGATCGGACGTCGACCGCCGCCTAATCCTTCTTCGGCGACCAGCGATAAGCCTTGGCGCAGGCGCCGCCCATCAGCATGGCCCGCTCGGTCTCGCTCAGGCGGTCGGTCTCGAGGAAGGGCTTCACCGCCTGCTCGTAGTTGACGACCGCGAATGCGCGCGTCCAGTCGGTGCCCCACAGGCAGCGCTCGAACCCCCAGGCATCGAACACGCGGGCAAGCGGGTCCCAGATATCCGGGAACGGATACGGTTCGCGCGACAGCGTGCAGGCGCCGCTGACCTTGATCACGGCGTTCGGGCGCTTGGCGAGTTCCAGCACTTTCGGCAGGTCGGCCCAGGGCTGCGGCGGCGCGGGCGGCGTGCGCGGCTGCAGGATGCCCAGATGGTCGATGATGAAGCGCGTGTCGGGATGGCGATCGATCAGCGCGGCGCCGGCGTCCAGATTGTCCCAGCACAGCAGGTTGACCGGAAAATCGTAGCGAACCGCGGCGCGCGCGATCCGCTCGAGGCCCGGATCCGTCGGCGCGCGCTTGTTCTCCTTCGTCAGCATGATGCGGATTCCGACCGCGCCGGGCGTCTTCTTCCACTCGGCGACGACATCGGCCACCGCCGGATCGTCCGGGTCGACCGGCTTGACGATGGCAAGGCGGCCGGGATGCGCGCGCTGCACCTCCACCGCATAGCTGGCGTCGTAGCGGTACATGGAAAAGGCCGAGATGAAGATCGCGCCGTCGACGCCGACCTTGTCCATCGCCGCCACCATCTCGTCGCCGGTGACGTGATCGGGCCAGTTCGGCACGCTGTGCCACGGCCGCTTCGGCGTGTTCGCCTCATAGGCATGGACCTGGGAATCGATGATCATCTGTCGAAGCTCCTGTGTGACGGGTTAGTTTGATTGTCGCGCGAGGCTCGCGTCCAGAGGGTTTGAGGCGCGGTGGGGGTTGCGACCATGCGGGTTGACGGCGGCACGGATTGACGTTCTTCGCGTCCCCTACTCCCCGGCCTTGATGCCGGCATCCCTGATCACCTTCGCCCATTGCGGCGTCTCGATCGCGATGACGGCGGCGAACTCGGCGGGCGTGTTGCCGATCGGCTCCATGCCGAGCACGTCGAAACGCTCGCGCACGTCGGCGCGCGCGAGGATGCGCACGGTCTCCTGATGCAGCCTGTCGATGATCGGCTGCGGCGTCCCGGCCGGCGCCATCAGACCGAACCACGCGCTGGAGTCGAAGTCCTTGAAGCCGAGCTCGATCATGGTCGGCAGTTCGGGCACCGACGGCCAGCGCCGCGGCGAGGTCACCGCAAGCGCGCGCGCCTTGCCCTCGCGAACGAGCGGCTGCATCGCCGAGATGTTGCCGAACACCATGGTGAGCCGCCCGGCGAGCAGGTCCGGCACGGTCGCCGCGATGCCGCGATAGGGAACGTGCTGCAGGTCGATGCCGGCCATGGTCCTGAACAGCTCGCCGGCGAGATGCTGCGAGGTGCCTACACCGGCAGAGCCGAAGGAGAGCTTGCCGGATTGCGCCTTCGCATAGGCGACGAGCTCGGCGACGCTTTTCACCGGCAGGTCGTTCGGTACCACCAGCAGGTTCGGCGTGGTGACGATCTGCGTGATCGGCGCGAAGTCCTTCACCGGATCGAAGTTGAGTTTCGCGTAGAGGCTCGGATTGGTGACGATGGTGGCGGACGCGGCGGCGAGCAGCGTGTAGCCGTCGGGCGCGGCCTTTGCGACGCGCTCGGTCGCGACGTTGCCGGCGGCTCCGGTGACGTTCTCGACAATCACCGGCCTGCCCAGGACCTCGGCCAGACGGTCGCCGACCGCGCGCGCCGCGATGTCGGTCGGCCCGCCAGCCGCGAAGCCGACGAGCAGCCGGATCGGCCTGTCGGGCCAGGTTTGCGCAGTCGCCTGACTCGCGGCGAACAACGCGAGGACAACAACACAAATCCTCATCCTGAGGAGCGAGCGAAGCGAGCGTCTCGAAGGATGGCCGCGTGCACCGGCCTCGCTTCGGGCCATGGTTCGAGACGCGCCGCTATCGCGGCGCTCCTCACCATGAGGGCCGGAGGTGCTACTCACTCGCCTTGATTCCGGCATCCTTGATCACCTTTGCCCATTTCAGCGTATCGTTGCGGATGATCGCCGCAAAGGCGTCAGGTGGATCGCTCACGACATCGAGACCGATCTTGCCGAACTTCTCGCGCAGGTCCGCATCGGACACGATCCTGATCGCCTCCTGCGACAGCTTCGCGATGATCGGCGCAGGCGTACCGGTCGGCGCCAGCAGCCCGAACCATGACGCCACCTCGAAATCCGGCACGCCCTGCTCGATCATGGTCGGCAGCTCCGGCATGTTGGGCGAGCGCGTGCGCGCCGTCATCGCCAGCCCGCGCAGCTTGCCGTCGCGCACCGTCGCCAATACCGCGCCGGCGTTCTGGAACGTCATGGTGATGCGCCCGCCGATCACGTCGGTGAAGTTCGCGCCGCGATACGGCACGTGCACGATGTCGAGCCCGGCCTGGGCCTTGAACACTTCGCCGGCGATGTGCTGCGGCGTGCCGGTGCCCGGACTCGCATAGGAGAGCTTGCCGGGCTGCGACTTCGCGAGCGCGATCAGCTCGGCGACGGTCTTGACCGGCACGTCATTGTTGACCGCCAGAATGGTCGGCGAGACCAGCAGCCGCGCGATCGGCGCGAGGTCGCGCTGCGGATCGAACGACGGGTTGGGCAGCAGCGACGGATTGATCGTCATCGCGCCGTTCGCGCCCCAGTAGAGCGTGTAGCCGTCCGGCGCCGCTTTGCCGACCCGCTCAGCTCCGACGCTGCCGCCCGCGCCGGGCAGATTCTCCACCGTTACCGGAACGCCGAGCGCCTCGGTCAGCTTCTGCGCGAAGATGCGCCCGGTGATGTCGGTCGCGCTGCCCGGCGTGAACCCGACCATGATGCGGATCGGCCGGTCGGGCCAGGTTTGCGCGTTGGCGTGGCCCGTCGTGAGCAGGGACAGCGCAATCAGCGCGACGCGAATGACGTGCATGCCCGCCTCCCTCACTCGCTCGCCTTGATACCCGCCTCCTTGATCACCTTCGCCCAGTAAGGCGTCTCGTCCCTGATCACGGCGGCGAACTCCGCGGGCGTGCCGCCGATGACGTCGAGGCCCTGATTGACCAGCGCGGTGCGTGCGTCCGGAAACGCCAGCGCCCTGACGGTTTCGGCGTGCAGCCGGTCGATGATCGCTTGCGGCGTGCCGGCCGGCGCCATCAGGCCGAACCACGGCACCGCCTCGTATCCCGGGAAACCCGACTCCGCCAAGGTCGGCAGCTCGGGCACGAGCGCAGATCGCTTGCGCGACGACACCGCGAAGGCGCGCAGCCTCCCGTCCTTCACCAGCGGCGCGGCATTGACGATGTTGGTGAAGCCCATCGCGACGCGTCCGGCGAGCAGGTCGGGCAGGAGCGCGGTGCTGCCGCGATAGGCGATCGGACGGATGTCCACCTTGGCCATCGCCTTGAACAATTCGCCGGCGAGATGCTGCGAGGTGCCGGCACCGGTGTGAGCGTAAGTCAGCTCACCGGGTTTCGCCTTGGCGAGCGCGACCAGCTCGGCCAGCGTTTTCGCCGGCACGTCGGGATGCACGACCAGGATATTGGTCGCGACGAAGACCCGGCTGATCGGCACGAAGTCCTTCACAGGATCGTATGGCAACTTGTCGTACAGGCTTGGAGCGACGACCAGCGAGCCGTTGCCGCACATCACCAGCGTGTAGCCGTCCGGCGCCGATTTCGCGACCTTGTCGCAGGCGATGTTGCCGCTGGCGCCGGACACATTCTCGATCACCACCGGCTTGCCGAGGCTCGGCGCCATCTTGTCGGCGATCACGCGCGCCGCGACGTCGGGCGCGGTGCCGGCCGGAAAGCCGACCAGGATGCGCACGGTCTGCTCGGGCCAGCCTTGCGCAACGGCATGACCGGCTGCGAGCGACGCAAGCGCGACGACGAGACCGCGGAGCATTCTCATGACCCCTCCCCTCCAGGCAGCGACAATGTCTTTTCTTCTCGTTGCACCGGCGCTCGGCGTCGGCGCTTATTCTCCCTTGACTATTCTCCCTTGACGTTAGCCGCCTTCATGATCGGCCACCACTTCTCGATTTCGGCGGTCTGGTGCGCGCGCAGGCCTTCCGGCGTCTGGCGGTCGCGCGGCGGGCTTTCCAGGCCGAGCTCACCGAGGCGCTTCTGCACCGCCGGATCGGCCATCGCCTCCTGCGCGGCGGCGGTCAGCTTCTCGATCGCCTCCTTCGGCGTGCCGTGCGGCGCCCACAGCCCGTGCCAGATCGAGATGTAGAATCCGGGCAGGCCTGCTTCGTCGACGCTCGGAATGTCCGGCGCGGACGGCAGGCGCTTCGCCGCGGTCACGGCGAAGGCGCGCAGCTTGCCGGCCTGCACCTGCGGCAGCGAGTTCGACGACTGGTCGATCATCAGGTCGATCTGGCCGGCGATGAGGTCGAGGATCGCGGGCCCGGTGCCGCGATAGGGCACGAAGGTGTAGTTCGTTCCGGTCATCTGCTGAAAGTAGATCGCCGCGACATGCGAGGCGCTCCCGTTGCCCGCGGTGCCGCCGGTGATCTTCGCCTGGTTCTCCTTCACCCAGGCGATCAGCTCTTTGAGATCCTTCGCCGGCACGTTCGGCTTGGTGACGATGAGCTGCGGGTTGGCGGGCAGCAGCGCGATCGGGTCGAGGTCCTTCAGCAAGTCGTAGCCCAGCGGATAGATGGCGCCGTTGACGACGTGCGTGCCGACGTGGCCGATGCCGATCGTATAGCCGTCGGGCGCCGCACGCGCGACACGGCCGACGCCGATCGAGCCGGCGGCGCCCGTCGTGGTCTCGATTACGATGGTCTGTCCGAGCGACTGGCGCATGCGCTCGCCCACGATCCGCGCCAGTTGATCCGTCGGACCGCCAGCCGCGAACGGCACCACCAAAGTGATCGGCCGCGACGGATACGGCTGCGGCTGCGCCTGCGCGGTGCAAATCCCGACGATGCCGCAGAGTCCGGCGAGCAACGCTTTCATCCCTGAAATCTCCCTCGTTTGCGGGAGCTTAGCCTAGTTCGTTAGCGCCGCGAGGGTGTTTCAAGACTCTGTCGGCGCAGAGTCGAAGTATTTGCTCGCGCGGCTGTTTGGGAGAAGACTTTTGCCAGGCCGGCCGTCCCAGCGTTAACCACTCGTTAACCATAAATCACGGGTTTGCCGTTATTCGTCAACAGGTTCGCCGCAGTCTGCCGCGATATGTGACGGCGGGAACCGAGGCGCGGTGGAAGGGTTCATGCAAAGGTTTGATGTCCAGAGACGACAATGTTCAAAGAGCCCACCCCCTCCGGTTTCGCGGTTGCGCCGCGCGATGAGCGCGCGCCCAACCATGGCCCGTTTCCCGCGCTGATCGCGACCCTGTCGCTGGTCCTCTCGATCGCCGTCGTGCTGACCGCCGTGACAATGAGCGCCGCCCGGGCCGGGCAACTTTTCTGATACTTTCGCGTATCCGGTCTTGAGGATCGCGCGCGAAGGATTCCCGATGAAGACGCTTTGCTGGATCGCTGTCGCGATGGCGTGCGGCAGCGTGCCGGCGGCGGCGCAGACCTTTCCGTCCAGCGCCGGCAATCTCAGCGTCGAGACGATCGCGAGCGGGCTGACCAATCCATGGGCCCTCGCCTTCCTGCCCGACGGGCGGATGCTCGTCACCGAACGGCCGGGCCGGTTGCGCATCGTCGGTCGCGACGGGAAACTGTCCCCCGCGGTCGCGGGCGTGCCCGCGGTGCGCGCATCCGGACAGGGCGGGCTGCACGACGTCGCGCTCGACCGCCAGTTCGCCGGCAACAAGACGATCTATTTCTGCTTTGCGGAGCCGGCCTCCGGTGGCGGACGCACCGCGATGGCGCGCGCGAAACTCAACGACGGCGATGCGCCCAGGCTCGACGACGTCAAGGTGATCTTCCGCCAGGAGGGGCCGCTCTCGGGCGGCAACCATTTCGGCTGCCGCATCGTGCAGGGCCGCGACGGCAACCTGTGGCTCACGATGGGCGATCATTTCACATATCGCGACGAGGCGCAGAACCTCGCCAACCACCTCGGCAAGATCGTGCGCGTGACGCCGGACGGCGCGGTGCCGCCGGACAATCCGTTCGTCGATCGCAAGGACGCGAAGCCGGAAATCTGGAGCTACGGCCACCGCAACAGCCAGGGCGCGGCGCTGCATCCCACGACCGGCAAGCTGTGGGAGCACGAGCACGGCCCGCGCGGCGGCGACGAGATCAACATTCCGCTTGCCGGAAAAAACTACGGCTGGCCGGTGATCGGATACGGCATCGACTATTCGGGCGCCAGGATCCACGAGACGACCGAGAAAGCCGGCATGGAGCAGCCGATCAAGTATTGGGTGCCGTCGATCGCGCCGTCAGGCATGGCGTTCTACACCGGCTTTCTTCTGCCCGGATGGAGAGGCAACCTGTTCGTCGGCGCTCTCGCCGGACAGATGCTGGTGCGGCTCGAGCTCGACGGCGAGAAGGTCACCAAGGAAGAGCGACTGCTCGCCAATCTGCGCGAACGCGTCCGCGACGTACGGCAAGGGCCGGACGGGGCGCTCTGGCTCTTGACCGACAGCGGCAACGGCAAGCTGCTGCGCGTGACGCCGGCGAAGTGAGCCGCGCGCGCCGCCGGTGCGATCGGCCGCGCGTTTGACAGCGAAGAGGCAGCACGCACATAGTCGCCGTTGAATATCGATCCGCCTTCACCGCGCACGGTCCAACTCGCCCGCGGAGTCGAAAACAAGAAATGAAGAACTCGCGGCGGGAGATCACGCGCTATCTGCGTCGTTTCGCGGACGAGAACGGCATCTCCATCACGGCGTTGTCCGATGACTGGATCTTCGTGCTCGAGCGCGGCGCGATCCGGCACGTCGTCTTCGGCTACGACCTCGGCCTCAATCCGTCGACCGCCCACCGGATCGCCAACGACAAGGCCGCGACGTTCGAAATCCTGGCGGCCGAGAAGGTGCCGGCCCTGCCGCACGTCGTGTTCATGCATCCGCGTTACGCCGAACATCTGTCCTATGACGGAAACTGGACGCGGATGCTGGCGACGTTCGAGGAGTGGCGCCGCGACACGGTGGTGAAGCCGAACGAGGGCACCGGCGGACTGCAGGTCAGCCGGGTGCGCACGAATTTCGAGCTGGAGCGCGCGATTCAAAGCATCCTGAGCGACGAGCGAAGCGTCGCGATGTCGCCGTATATGACGATCGACAGGGAAATTCGCCTGTTTGTCCTGAACGGCGAGGCCGTTCTCGGCTACGAGAAGAAAGTGCCTGCCGTGACCGGCGACGGCAGCTCCACGCTCGCGCACCTGATCGCCCGGCAAACGGGATCGGGCATCAAGGCGCGGAATTTCGGCGACCTGAACAGCATCCCGCTCGACCTTGGGCAGATACCGGCCGCCGGCGAGCACGTGCTGCTCCACTGGAAGCACAATCTGAGCCAGGGGGCGCGGGCCGAATTCCTCACGCTGTCTTTGCATGGCGCCGCGGTCGCGCTTGCGGTGCAAGCCGCGCGTTGCATCGGCCTTCGATTCTGCACGGTCGACCTGATCGAGACGGGCGGCGCGTTGATGGTGCTCGAAGTCAATTCCGGCGTCATGATGGAATCGATCGTGCGTCAACAGGCGAATGGCGATGACCTGCTCGACAGGATTTACGGCGCCGCCCTGGCGCAGATCTTTCCCGCCCGGCGCGGCGCCTGAGCGCGCGGCGAGCCCGCCCCCTTGTCGGAGAACTCATGAGCCTGCTGCGGATGACTGCCGGAACGAAAGGAAAGCCGTTCCTGACATCGCTCCTGTGCGACATCGGGGCTGAGTTCGGCGCCTCGGTTCATGTCGATCCGGATTACGGTTACGTCGGCTATATCGAGTTTCCGTCCGGCAGGCGGTTTTTCTTCAAGAACACCTCTTTCGACATCAATCCGCAGGCGGCGAGCGCGATCGCCAGGGACAAGGACTATTGCGCGCTTCTCCTGAAGCAGTTCGGTCACCCGGTTCCCGACGGCGTGCTGCTGTATGCGCCGCGCTACACGCAGCAGATGAAGCTCAAGAATGAGTCGGTTGCCAGCGGTCTCGGCTTCGGGGAGCGCGCCATCGCCTTCGTCGGCGCCCGAGGTTTTCCGGTGTTTCTCAAGCCGAACGAAGGTTCGGAAGGCCGCGGCGTCACCAAGGTCGACACGATCGAAGAGCTCTTCGGCACGCTGTGGACGCTGTTCGAGCAGGACGACATGGTCCTGCTGCAGGTTCCGCTGCAGGGCCGCGACTACCGGGTCGTCGTCCTCGACGGCGAAGTGGTGTCCGCCTACGAACGCGTTCCTTTCAGCGTGATCGGCGACGGACGATCCGACATCGCTGCGTTGCTCGCAGATGCCGTTGCCGGCCTGCGGGCCAACAAGCGCGGGTCCAAAATTCGCGTCGAGGACCCGCGCATCGCGGCCGAACTGAAGCGGCAGAACCTCGCGATGGATTCCGTCGTCGAGAATGGAAAGACCGTGCGGCTGCTGCCGAATGCGAATTTGTCGGCTGGAGGAAGCTCCGTGGATCTCACGGATCGTATCGACAGGTTTTATCAGGACGTCGCCGCGAAGGTGGCGCGCGATCTCGGTCTGACATTGGCGGGCATCGACATCATTGCCGACGACATCTGCGCCCCTGGAGGAAACTATTGCATCCTGGAGGTCAATTCCGCCCCGGGTCTGAACAATTTTGCCGGCTCCTCGAAGGAAAGCGAAGCCCGGACACGAGAGCTATACCGCCGGCTGCTGAAAAGAATGAGCGAGCCTTGATCCGCCGGCGAAATCCTCAGCATCAGCAGAAGTCGTGTGACAAGCCTGTTGCCGGCGCCTAGCTAGAGCATGATCCCGAAAAGTGGACCCCGGTTTTCGGAAAAGATCATGCTCAAACAACGGCGCAAACCAGCGTCCACCTTGGCCGGGACACGAATCGCGCCTAAACACGCGGTCCGTTTCGTCCATATATCAAGGTTGCGCCCGCGGTCGTGTCGTCGCGACCGGTCCGGGACGGCCCCCTTGTGCGAGTTGTCATGTTCGCGCTCTTCGAACGGCTGCTGAAGCCGACCGCCATCAGCGAGACCGCCGAGCCCCCGGGTGGGCTCATCGCCTTCTATTGGCATTTCGCCCGGCAGGGGAAACTGCTGTTCGCCGCGCTGTTCGTTGCGGGCTTCCTGGTTGCCGTACTCGACACGATGGTGCCGATCTTCCTCGGCCGCGTCGTCACGCTCATCACCGCCGCGGACCCGAAGACGCTGCTCGCCGACTACGGGCCGTTGCTGCTCGGGATGGCGCTGGTGCTGCTGATCCTGCGCCCCGTTGCGATCACGGCGCAGAACCTGCTCGCCAATCAGGCGATCGCCGCGAACGTGTCGAACCGCATCCGCTGGCAGAACCACTGGCATGTGGTGCGGCAATCCTGGGCGTTCTTCCAGAACGATTTCGCCGGCCGGATCGCCAACCGCGTGATGCAGA
>Ga0207682_10000946_pt1 | contig 13452 bp, 9 predicted proteins | sample KBSM63metaG_FD_184332 | JGI IMG/M metagenome (GOLD analysis project Ga0207682, IMG submission 184332) | Miscanthus rhizosphere microbial communities from Kellogg Biological Station, Michigan, USA - KBS M6-3 metaG (SPAdes) (version 2) | ecosystem: Host-associated > Plants > Roots > Rhizosphere >... | reverse complement strand
GCCTTGAACTCGGGAGTGGTTGGCAGGCGGGTGCCTTCCGGCGCGAAATCCGCCGGTTCGTTGGCGAGGCAGTCTTGTTCGTTGAACGGATCGCCGGTGAGCGGGTCGATGGACTTGCAGAAGTCTTCGCCGAGCTCGGCCTTCTGCAACGCGAGGCCACCGTAGATGGAGAGCGCGTCGGTCACCGCCCATTGAACGTCCATCTCCACGCCTTCGAGTTGCGCATTGCCGGCGTTGGAGACGTTGGTGAGGCCATTTTCACCAAGGAACGAGAACTGGAAGTCATCCCAGTCGCCTTTGAAGATGGCGCCATTGAAGCGCAGGCGATGGTCCGCCCACTCCGACTTCCAGCCGATTTCGTAGTTAGTCAGGAAGTCTGCCTTGTAAGGCGGAAACGTTCCGCGCCGGTTCACGCCGCCGGGACGGAAACCTTCGGACCACGTGGCGTAGAACATCACGTCGTCTGTCGCATGGAACGTGGCATTGAAGCGGTACGTGCTGTCGTTTTGCTTCACGGTCTTGTCGAGATTGGTACAGGGCGCGGTCTCGAAGACCTGCCCGGTATCGAAGCAGGAAGCCTCGCCGGTACTCGAACCGTAGGCATTGTTGATGCCGAAGCCAAAGAACCCTTCGAGTGAATTCTCGGTTTCGAAATAGCGCCCGCCGCCGGTCAACGAGAACTTGTCGGTGACGTCGAAAGTGACCTCGCCATAGATCGCGGCATCGCGGTCCACGCGCCACTGCTTGGTGAGCCAGAACGAATCGTCCCAGCCCGTGACGTCGGCGTCGTCGGCCAACCCGGTGATGAGGTAGTTTTGCTGGATATCGTGCGTCTGGCGCTGCGCGAACAGGCCACCCACGAAGCGCCAGCGGTTTTCCGCCGACGTCGAGAACCGCAGTTCATTGCTGGTCTTGGTGTAGCCGTCCTTGCCCTGGATGTACTGCGAGGGATTGATGAGCTCGCCGGCGTTGTCGGTGAAATAGCTGCCGTAGCCCACCAGCGTGTCGTAGAAGAACGCATAGTCCGAGTAGTCGGAGTTCACGTCCACGTCCCGCTTCAGGTACGAGCTCGCGAAGGTGATGTCGAGGTTGCTGATCTTGCCTTCGACGGTGAGCGCGGCCTGCGCCCACTGGTCATCGGTGTTCTCCGGATGCCAGTGCGCAACCTCCAGATCTCCGATGTCGCTCTCGCCGGCATAGACGCCGTTGCCCTTCTGACTCTGGAACATCACGCTCGGCGTAATGCTCCAGTTGTCGTTGAGGTCGATCTTGAGCGCGGCGCGCGCGCCATAGGTGTCCGCGTCGTTGTAGTTGTCTTTGGCCAGTGAAGTCTGCGAGATGCCCGAAGTCGGGAAGGTGCGAGTGGCGGCCACGTTGTCGATGTAGCCGCCATCGTGGCGCACCCATCCGACGAGGCGAATCGCGGCGCTTTCGCCGAGCGGAATGTTGGCGAAGCCTTCGGCGAGATAACCCGGGTCGCCATCGGCGATCGTGTTGCCCTCGAGGCTGAAGCCGCCATCGAAGCCCGACTTGTCAGGCTTGTTGGTGATGATGCGGATGGTGCCCGACTGCGAGCTGGCGCCGTACAGCGTGCCCTGCGGGCCCGCCAGCGCTTCGACGCGCGCGATGTCGTACATGTGGATGTCGAGCGCGCCCTGGATCGTGGTGATGGGCTGCTCATCGAGATATTGACCCACGCCCGGCTGCGGACCGGAGTGGTTGCCGTTGTCGCCGGCGGCCGCGCCGCGCATGAAAACTCGGGCGAAACCAGGACCCGCGGATTGATATGAGACGCTGGGCAGGTACTTCACGTAGTCGTCGAAGCTCGAGATGTTGAGCTCTTCGAGACGTTCGGTGCTGATGGCCTGGATGCTGACCGGCACGTCCTGCAGGTTCTGCTGGGTTTTGAGCGCGGTAACGACGACTTCGTCGAGTCCGCTGCTCTGCTCCTCCGCCTGTTGCGCCTGCACGACGGGCGCGCCCACGAGCATCGCGCTCGCGAGCGGCACTCCGGTGAGGAACACCCGCGTCTTTTTCGCCTGATTACGCCGGATCTTGCGCAGTTTGCTGCGAGTCATGAGTGATCCCCGTTATTTTGTTTAGAGCGTGTGCGCCGAGTGTATGCTCATCACCACGAATTCAAAACTGCGGCGTGGAGGGATACGACGAAACGACATCCCCCAGCGCCTTCTCGAGGGGCGCGAGCCACGGCTCGAAATGCCTCCAGTGGTCGACACCCTCTTTGAATATCGGCTGCCGTACTTGCTCTGAGCTGGCCGTGCGCACCGCGCGCTGGTTCTCGTGAAACCGCAGCACGGACTCCTCGAATGGAAGGCCGCAGTAGTCCAGCAGCCGCCGCACCTCGCGTTCGGTGTCCTCGACCATGTTCTCGTACAGCACGCGATGCACGCGCCCCGGCAGCACGGCGTCGAAGTGCGCCATCAGCTCCACGTAGTCGCGGTAGTAGCGGCCGATTTCACCGAGGTCGTAGGTGAAGTTCTGGCCGCGCGCGAAGTGCTGCTTGAACCCGGAGAAGCAGCAGCCGAGCGGATGGCGGCGCGCGTCGATGATCTTCGCATTCGGCAACATCAGGTGGATGAAACCCACATGCGCGAAGTTGTTAGGCATCTTGTCGATGAAGATCGGCGCGGAGGTCTTGCGTTGGATGCGGGTCTGCGCGAGATATCTCGTCCCGAGCGCGTGCAGCTCCTCGGCGGAGAATTTCTCGAGCGCGCGCGGATAGGCGCTGCCGGCGTTGCGCGTGGTGCGCGCGCCAACTACGCGCGCCAGCATGGCGACGTCGGGCAGCTCCATGGTGCCTTCGACACTCGAGTGTGACGCCAGGATCTGTTCGATGAGCGTGGAGCCGGAGCGCGGCAGACCGACTACGAATATCGGATCCGGCGCCGGATTGCCGAAGCCTGAGCGCTCCGCGAAGAATTCCGGCGTGAACAAGCGCTTCGAACGTTCGACGTGCGCGTGGTTCTCGTCGGCGTCGTAGCGAATCATCTGCCGTCGCAGGTGGTTGCCCTCACGATAGTGCTCGAACGACTCGGCGTACTCGCCCGCGTCTTCGAGCGCCTTGCCCAGCGAGAACTCGAAATGAAACCGGTCGTCGGGCGACAGCGCGGTGCCGGCGAGCTGCTCGCGCATTGTTTGGGTCTGCGCCGGCGAGAATCGGAACGTCTTGAGGTTCGCGAGGCTCCAGTAAGCCTCGCCGAGATGCGGCGCCCGCTCGATGGTCTTGAGATAGGCGTCGATGCTTTCGGCGTGGTTGCCGGCGGTCTTGAGCGCATGCCCCAGGCTCATCCACACCTTGGCCTGGTTCGGATAGTCGGCGAGCACGCTGCGGTAGTGCTCGATGGACGCCGCGTACTCGCCGACGCGCCCGAGGATCGCGGCCTTGAGGTTGCGATAGCCGGGATTGCGCGGGTCGTCGATGAGTAACCGGTCCACCTGCTCGAGCGCGGCTTCCGGCTTGTTCTGCCGGTGCAGCACCATGGCGAAGTTGTGGCGTGCGGCGCCGAATCCCGGAGCGAGCTCGAGGCAGCGCGTCAGCAGGTTTTCCGCGTCGACGTAGCGGCCGAGACGCGCCGCCACTTCGGCCAGCATGCGGATCGCGGCCACATCCGTGGGATGGCGCTTCAGGTGTTCGCGTAGCGCGCCTTCCGCTTCGGGTATGCGGTTTTCCGCGAGTGCGAGCGCGGCTCCCATGAGCCTTGGATCGTGCGTCGAGTGCCGGATGGATTGCGCGTAGGCGCCGTCGGCGGCCTCGCGCATCTCGAGCGCGGTGTAGTGATCGCCGAGCGCGCGCCAGGCGTCAGGCAGCGCGGGCTTGAGATGCACCGCGCGCCGCAGGAGCTCGATGGCTTCGTCGCCCTGCCCCAGCCGGCCAAGCGCCAGCCCCTTGAGCGCCAGCGCATTGGGCTGGTCGGGCACCGCTTTGAGGATCTCCGCGGCCTGCTCCGCGGCCGCGCGCGCATCACTTTCCAGCAGACGCGTCGCGTGCGCGAGCGCCACCTCGAGCGTGCCGGTCGGTTGCGCGGACGTGGCGGCCACGGTCTATCTACCCGCGAGTTCCTTGATGAGCAGGTACCACATCTCGAGCCCGTCGTAGAACGACTTCACCGGCAGGCGCTCGTTGAGCCCGTGCGCGAACGCGTCCTTGTCGCGGATGAAGGTGGGATCGACGCCGTAGGTCGGGATGCCGACCGAACGGAACACGAGACCGTCGGTCGCGCCGGAGGCTTGCTGCGGCACGATGGTCGCCTCCGGATAGAACTTGTGCACGACTCGCGTCACCGCGGTGAGAATGTCTTTGCGCAATGGCGAGGCATCGCTCGACATGGGCTGCTGGTCCACCGTCACCTCGACACCCTGGCCTGCGATGCTCGCCAGTGTCTGGCGCACGTCTTCGATCTTAACGCCCGGGAAGATGCGGCAATTCACATTGGCGACCGCGCTCTGCGGCAAGGCATTCTGCGCGTGCCCACCCTCGAGCATGGTGGCGACGCAGGTGGTGCGCGTCTGGCCGACGTATGACGGGTTCGCCGCAAGCGCGGCGGCCGCGGCTTCATCTTTCGGGTTGGCGGCAAACTTCGCCATGGCCTGACCGAGCTCTCCCGGCGTTGTCTTGCTCGACGCGCGGAAGCCCGCGATGGTCGTGTCGTTCCACATGACCGGAAAGCTGAACTCGCGCAGCTTCACGAGCGCCACGGCCAGTTCGTAGATGGCGTTGTCTGAGCGCGGCGTGGAGCTGTGCCCGCCCGCATTCCGCGTCGTCAGTTTGAAATCCGCGTAGGTTTTCTCCGCCGTCTGCAGGCCGAAGAACAGCGGCCTGCCCGTCTCATCGTCGAGCGTGCCGCCACCGCCGTCGGAATTCAGGGCGTACTCGGCGTCGATGAGCGGCCGATGTTTGTTTGCCACCGCCACCGTGGTCGCCATCGCGGTTTCTTCGTCACCGCTGAAGTAGATGATGAGGTCGCGCTTCGGAACGTACTTCTCGGCCTTGAGACGCAGGAACAGCGTCGTCAGCTCGGTGACACCATGTTTCACGTCATAGGTGCCGCGACCATAGAAGAAGCCGTTCTCTTCGACGAGTTTGAACGGGTCGCGCTCCCAGTCCTGCCGTTTGGCCGTCACCACATCCATATGCGCGAGCAGCAGGATGGGCTTGCCGCCGCTGCCGTCGCCCCGGTAGCGCACGACGAGCGCTGCCGTTTCATCGTCCGGTAGTTTGAGCGGCACGATCGTGATGTCTTCGGCGGGAAAGCCGGCTGCCCGGAACTCGCCCGCCAGGTACTCGGCCATCTCCGGAACCTTGCGATTCCCCAGCGAAGTGGGGATCGAGATCACTTTCTCGAAGATTTCGCGCGCCTTGGCGTCGAAAGGACCGCGTGCGGGTGGTGCGGCGACCGCCACGGTGAAGCATCCGGCTAGCAGGCTGCCGAGACCCAAACAGACTTTGAATTTGTTAAGCATGAGTTTCCCCAGGAGCAATGGAGCGAATCTTACCCACACAGCCCTTGCATTGGGGGCGCGTGCCTTTATTCTTCGTGCTCGCGCGTTCGTTGCGCGCCGTTCTGGCGGGAGGTTCCATGTTCAGCCGCATTGCCAACCTGTTCAAAGGTTTCTTATCCCTGTTTGTTTCGGGCGTCGAAAGGCGCAATCCGGAAGCCTTGCTGGAGCTCGAACAGGAAAATCTTCGCAAGCAGATCGGCAACTTCAACCAGGGCCTCGCTTCCCACGCCGGCTTGTCCGAGCGCCTCATGAGCCAGGTCCGCAAGCTCGAAGCCGAGCAGAAAGACCTTCGCGCCAAGACCACCGCGCATGTCCGCGCGGGCAACAACTCCGCCGCCGGCCAATACGCGCTGCGCCTGCAGGCGGTCGAAGCCCAGCTTGCCGAGAACCGCACCCAGCTCGAGCAGGCGGAGACCACCTATAAGAATCTGGTGAAGGCCCGGGACGTTGCGATGCAGACGGCGCGCGCCAAGATCGAAAGCCTCAAGGGCGCCATCAACGACATGCGCATGAAGCAGGCCATGGCCGAAATCCACGAGATGTCGGCTGGCATGATCACGAACATCGGCGGCGCCGGTGACACACTCAATCGCCTCGAAACCATGGTCACCGAAGAACGCGACAAGGCCGCGGGCCGCGCGCGCGTCGCCAGGGACTCGGTCGACATGTCGCAGGTGGAGGTCAAGGAATCCGAGATGAACGCGCTTGCCGACCAGGCGCTGGCGGACTTCGCCGCGCGCGAGGGCATTTCGCTGAAAGGCGCCGCGGCGCCCGCCCCGGCTGAACGCTCCATGGGCACGGCAGAAAAAACGCCAGGCCAGGGCTAAGGGTCAGTAGCTAGACTGGACGCCATTCAAGGACAAAGCATGGTCGTGCCCGCCCCGCAATCCGCGCCGGCCTGGGCGAATGATCTCGCGCTGGCCTACGAGAGCGGCGCGTCTTCGCAGTTCATCCTGTTCGGCAACGTGCACGACCGGCTGGCCGTCGGCGAGCGGCTGGTGAGCCTCGCCGACTTCCTCGAAGACACACTGCTCAAGAGCTTCGGCGTGGTGCTGTCGTACGATCTCGGCAGCGGGCTCACCATCGAGCGCGGCGGCGACATCGTGGATAAGTGGAAAGGCGCCGAACTCAAGCAGCAAATGCGTGAGCCGCTGCAGGCGGTGCAATGGATCGACCGTTACTTGCGTTACCTCGGGAACCTTCGATCCATCGGCAGCAGCGAAAAGACACCGAACGTCGCGGTGATCCTGCGCAGCGTGGATCACATCGTGCCGGCCGACGGCGCGGGGTTCGAGCATGGCAGCATCACCAGCATGCTGCGCGCCTGGTCCTGCGACTCCCCGTTCGCCGACCTCCCGTTCGCGAGCCTGCTGATCGCTGACAATCTCAACGACGTGGAGCCGCTGATCGCCAGCGCTGCGCAAAGTGTGCGCACGCGTGTGTCCCTGCCCGACGCGCAGGCCTTGCAGCAGGCACTCGGCATCCTTCGCAAACAGTCGCCCAAGGCGTTCGGAGCGGATGCCAACCTCGCGCAGATCGCCGGGATGCTGACGGGCGTCACCGTATCGAGCCTCGAAAGCCTCACGCGCATCCGGCACCACGAGAACAAACCGCTCGCCGACGCCGATCTCGCCAAGCTCAAGAAGGAACTGGTCGAGCGCGATTCCGCGGGCCTGGTGGAATTCATCGAGCCCGGGCGCACGCTCAACGACTACCACGGACAGGAAGCCCTGAAGGCCTGGCTGCGCCAGGATATCGTGCTGTGGCGCGCCGGCGACTTGAAGGCGCTCCCCATGGGCTATCTACTCTGTGGCCCCGTGGGCACGGGCAAGACCTTCCTCGTCGAGTGCCTCGCCGGTGAAGCCGGCGTGCCGGTGGTCAAGCTCAAGAATTTCCGCGACCGCTGGGTGGGTTCATCCGAAGGCAATCTCGAGAAGATCTTCCGGCTCATCCGCGCGCTCGGCCGCTGCATGGTGTTCATCGACGAGGCCGACCAGACGCTCGGCAAGCGAGATTCAGGCGCGAACGACTCGGGCCTCTCGGGTCGCATCTATTCAATGATCGCGCAGGAGATGTCAGACAGCGGCAATCGCGGCCGCGTGCTGTGGTTGCTGGCTTCGTCGCGCCCCGACCTCATCGAGGTGGACCTCAAGCGTCCCGGCCGCATCGACGTGAAGGTGCCGCTGCTACCGACGAGCACTCCGGCCGAAAGCGCGCAACTCATTGCGACACTGGCGAAGCGCTACGGCCTCGAGCTTGCGCCCGCGGACTTAGCGCGCCTCGAGCCGCGCATGCCCACGCTGCTGACGCCGGGCGCCGCGGAGGCGCTGGTGGTCAAGGCCTACCGCCACGCGCGCACGCAGAACGTCGCCGGCGGCGCAGCCCTCGAAGCGAGTCTCACCGGCTACCAGAATCCCGTGCCCGCCGACGTGCTCGAATTCCAGATGCGCATCGCGATCCGCGAAGCGACCGATCTCAACTTCGTGCCGCCGGCATTTCGCGCCATGGCTCAGACCACATGAAGGACAAGCCGTCCTATCTGGCCAAGGCGTTCAACGCGCGGCCGCTTGGAATGCCGATTCCACCCAACTGGTTTGGCATCGCAACCTTCGGTCTGCTCGGCGCGCTGATCAATCCCGGCCTGTGGCTCATCGGCCTCGGCGCGGAAGGGCTCTATCTGTGGTGGCTGTCGAGGAGCGAACGTTTTCGCGCCACTGTCGACGCCGAAGCGGGCGTCACGGACAGTACGTCGCGTTACGAGAACCTGCTCGCGCATCTCGACTCGGGCGAGCAGTCGCAGCAGTACGAAATCGAACAGGAGGCCGCGGAGATCGTCGCGCTCTTGCAGCGAAGCGAAGCCCACGGCTCTCAGATCGGCGATGTGCGGCAGATGGCCTGGCTGCACCTGAAGCTGCTGGCCGCGCGCGCTGCGTTCTCCGAGGTGGTCGAAGTCGCCGAGCGCGAGCGCAAGAAGCTCGATGAGCAGGAGCGGCGTTGCCGCGAGCGAATGGCGGCCAGCGACACCGATGACGAACTCCGCCGCTCGCTCGAACAGCAGATCGAAGTCATCCAGTCGCGGCTTGCGGCACACGCCGATGCCAAGCGACGCATGGAGCTGGTGGACGCCGAGCTTGGACGACTGCGTCAGCAGGTCTCGCTGGTGCGCGAGCAGGCGCTGCTCGCCACCGAAGACAGCAACATGGCGCAGTCGCTCGACGCGCTGTCGGCGTCGCTCAACGAGGCCAATCGCTGGCTCAAGGATCAGCGCGAACTGTTCGCGGGCCTCGACAATTTCACCGACGAGCCGCCTCCGGCGGATATGTTGGCTTCGAAGCGCGCCACGCGGCGCGCGTCGAAGGTTTCTGAGTGAGCGCAATGTTCAAAGGAGAGGCGCACATGTCGTTACGTCATTCACGCGGGTCGGCCGCCGGCAACATCATCACTTTGCTGCTGCTGCTGGGCATCATCGGCCTGGGCGCGTGGCTTTGGCTCGGCAAGAAGGATGAATCCAAGCCGGCGAGCGAAGCGCAGAACACCAGCTTTCCGGCGAAAGCCGATAGCGGCGTTGCCAAACCCGAGGGCGATGCGCCTGTTCCCATTGAACCGGTGACCGGAACTCCAACGCTCGAAGCCGCGAACACGTTCGTGCCGAAAGACAACGTGCTGCGCATCGACATCAGCGAGTACGCGGGATACGGCGGCCTCATCGTCGCCAACGGCGGCCTCGAGCCGAACGCGGAATCATTCTTCGCGAAGGAATACGGCTTCAAGGTGGCGATCTCGATGAGCGAGAGCGAGACCTGGAGCCCGCTCAACAACGGCCGTCTCGCGGCCACTGCCACCACGGCCGACGCGCTCGCCGTGCTCGGCCGACAGTTCGACGCCATCGTGCCAGTGCAGATCGGTTACTCGCGTGGCGCCGACATGGTGGTCGTGGATCGCGGCATCGCTTCCGTGAATGCGCTCAAGGGCAAAACGCTCGCCGCGTCGCAATTCAACGAGAGCGAGTTCTTCATCCGCTATCTCGCGCAGGAAGCCGGCGTGCCAGTGACCGTGCTGCGTGATCTCGATTCCAAACCCACCGAAGGATCACTCGGCCTCGTGTTCTATGACGACGCGTTCGTCGCCTGTGACGCCTATCAGCACGAGCTTGCGGGTGGCGGCGGCCGGTTGAACGGCTGCGTCGGTTGGACACCAAAGACCGACGAGGTCATCGAAGCCAGCAAGGGCGCCGCCAAGGCGCTGGTGTCGAACCGCAACTTGTTAGTCATCGCGGATGTGCTGGCCGTGAACAAGGGCTTCGCCAAGGCGCACCCGGAGATGGTCAAAGGCCTGGTGCACGGGGTCCTCGAAGGCAACCGGCGTCTGCGCGACAACCAGGCCGAGAACATCGGCGTCGTCGCCAAGGCGTTCAAGTGGAGCGAGGCCGACGCGCGCGACGAGCTCGCGCACGTGCATTTGTCGAACGCGCCGGAAAATCGCGCGTTCTTCGCCGGCACCATCGACTCGGCAGGATCGTTCGGCGGCATCTTCCAGTCCTCGGTGCTCGCGTACGGCAGCGTCATCAAGAATCCTGCGGATCCGGCGCGTTTCGTCGACTCGAGTTTCCTCGACGCCATCGCCAAGCGCAGTCCGTTCTCCGAACAGAAAATCGCCATCGCGCCGATCCGCACGTCGACGCAGGCAGCGCTCGAGGGCGACCCGCTGCTCAGCAAGGACATCCGCTTCTTCTTCGAGCCCAACTCGTCGAACCTGGACCGCAACGCGCCGCAGAACCAGGAATACCTGCAGACCATCAAGCGCTTCCTGCAGGTCTCGCCTGGTTCCACGGTGCTCCTGCGCGGCCACGTCGACAACGCGCGCGTCAACAAATTCCGGCAGTCAGGCGGGGAACAGCTCGTGCAGAGCATGGCACTGAAGGCCATGGAGCTGTCGCGCCAGCGGGCAATCGCCGTCAGCGATGCGCTGCTCGCAAAATTCCCGGACATCGACAAAGCGCGTGTGGAAGCGGTGGGACGCGGGTGGGAAGAACCAACCGGCGCCACCGACAACGCGCAGAACCGGCGCGTCGAAGTGCAGTGGTTCACAATCGAGTGAGGTCAGTCGGCGCGACTCGCGTGTCTTGCCGCGAGCTTGAGGTCGGCCACGAGTAACGCGAAGGACTCTGCACGCGCCGCGGGATCCGGCGCGCGCAGCAGCGCCGAAGGGTGCAGCGTGGCGATGAAGGAACCGCGGACAACCTTGCCGCGGTCGCGTGTCACGCGAAAGGTCGGCCCGAGGATAGCCTGCGCCGCCGTGGCGCCGAGCAATACGACGACCGCCGGCCGCAGCGCTTCGAGTTCGGCATCCAGCCACGGGCGACACGCCTTGACGGCCGTCGCCGGCGGCCGCTTGTGCAGCCGGAATTTGCCGCGCGGTTCAAAATTGAAATGCTTGACGGCGTTCGTCACATAGACCGCGCTGCGCGTCAGCCCCGCCGCGGCGAGGGCGCGATCCAGCAGCTTTCCCGCAGGCCCGACGAACGGTCGACCCGCCAGATCTTCCTGGTCTCCGGGTTGTTCGCCGACGAGCACGATGCGCGCGTCGGCCTTGCCCTCGCCGAAGACTGTCTGCGTCGCCTGCAAATACAGTGGGCAACCGCGGCAGCCCACCGCCGCCTTGCGTAGCGAGGCAATCGTCCGCCTGTCGGGAAGGAAGTTTTCCGTCGGGACGATAAGCGGAGGTTTCTTGCCCGGCATGGCGCGGCAGTTTATGCGCGCGGACCATCGCGGGATGTCGGAGGGTGCCCGGAATCTGGAGGGAAGTGCGCGGATCGATGCGCACTTCCCTCACGGTGTCTCGCCTACGGAAGCTCGCAGCGCGCGACCAGAGTATCTCCTCGCGGAGCGCGCCAGATCTTCACATAGCCGGTCTCCACTCCGTACAAGTTGCTCTGGAGGTAGTAGGTGCGGCAGGGCGTACCTATCGGTGCGGTGCCGACACTGCGACCCAACACCCAATTGCCCGGGCTGACGCGGACAATGTCGTAGACGGTCGTTGCAATCATCCGGCGAGTCGAAGTGGCCTTTGGCGTGATCGTGATCCCGACAGTCTTCGCTGCGCTGGCGCCAGAGATCGCCTTGGAGCTGATATTGCTATCGGATGATTCGACCTGAGCGGAGTTCACCGCGCGGACTTTGAAATACCAGGTCGCCGGGGTCAGTGCGCTGATGGTGGCCGCGGTCGCGGAGCTGTCGGTGATCTCGTTGACCTGCGAAAGCGAGTTGCTGCTGGTCCCGTAATAAACCCGATACGCGGCCAGATTGGTGAGCCGGGAGCCATCCGTGTTGGTGGTGGGCGCCGTCCAGCGCACCGTCGCCGAGCCCACGCCCCAGGTGCAAGTCAGCGTGTAGTTAGTGCTGGCGGTGATGGTCGAGAGCGTCTGGGTGCCCGAGGCCGACTTGGTGCCGGACCAGCCGCCACTCGCCGTGCAGCGGGTAGCCGTGGGGCTGGTCGACCAGGTCAGCACCGGGACCATGCTTCCTGTGGCTGAGGTCGCATTGGCGCGCAGGGTGACAGTACCCGCGGTCTGAGCTTGAACAGCGCCCGCGGCCAGAAAAAGAACGATCAGCAGTGCAGTGTTTTTCATGGCCGCAACGTTGCGGCCGTGTCCGACACGGTTCAAACGCAAATGCCTTTTCTGCAGGCGGGGTCCGACCGCAAACTGTGGCGCTTACGCGCGACAATTGGGCGTGAACATCCCTCCACCGTCCGTACAGCACGACAATTTCGTAAAATTTTCTACGCAGAGAAGTCGTTGTTGCCAGATCGGCGTAGGACAGCATAAATCTGCTCGCTCCATGAGAGTGATGGCAGATGGCGACAGTTCAGGAACCGCTTACTGGAATGGCGCACACGGGATCGTCGTTGGCGCTCTGCGCTAACGCGGCGTCCACATGCTGGCGCGTATCGTTGACCGCCTCGAGTAACGGCGATTGCAGCTTGCCGACGTCGATGGACATGAGCTGCTCGCGCGCGTGGCGTGGACAGCCCTGTTCGAGCAGCGTCTGCGCGAGGTTGTTACGCGCCCCCGCATTGCTGCCGTCGACGCGCACTGCAGCCGCATAGTCGAAAGCCGCTGCAGACAAATTCCCGGCACGGTACTGCGCAGTGCCACGGCCGATCCAGGCCACGGCTTCGGTTGGCCAGCGTTTGACCGCCGCATCGAATGCGAGCAGCGCGTCCTCAGGGGTCGCGCCGTGTTCGAAATCCGCGGCGGCTTCGAGATAGAGCCTCGCGTCGGCGATCACGGGAATTTCCCCGGGCCGCAGCACCACCATCGCCCACCGATGCGCCTGGTGCCACGCGACCATGAACGTGCGAACACGCCACTCATCGCGTTGCTTGGTCCCCGAGCGCAGGATGAATCGATCTCTGGCGGAGTCGTAGCCGATGACCACTGCGTAGTGCCAACGCGGCATCATTGGAAAGCCATAGTTGTGCAGGACCAGCACCGGTCTGCCGGCATTGATCTCCGCGAGGATGGAATCCATGTTCGGCGACAGCAGATACGAGAGGCGCCCGAACTTGCGCGGCGCGGCCTGCATCTCGACCTGCAGGCTTCCCTTGCGTGCCGGGATGTACACCACCGGAACGAGCGCGTCGGGTGTCGTCACCACGTCCGATGCGGCGAGCACGCTTGCGAGCGCGGCCGGACCACACTGGTATTTTTTCTGCGGGAAGAACGGCGTGGCATCGAGCTCTACGCTCGGGCGGGCACCGGGCGCCAGATTGGCCGGAATGAACGGCCCGCGTACGACGCACGCGGACAACAAGCTTGTGAGTGCGAGGAAGAACGCGAAGCGCGCAGCCTTGGCGGCTGCGCGCTTCTGCATCGGAGGGCCGCTCAGGTCTTCTTGAAGATGTCGATGACGCCGGTCAGCTCGAGGATGA
>Ga0207682_10000943_pt1 | contig 13479 bp, 11 predicted proteins | sample KBSM63metaG_FD_184332 | JGI IMG/M metagenome (GOLD analysis project Ga0207682, IMG submission 184332) | Miscanthus rhizosphere microbial communities from Kellogg Biological Station, Michigan, USA - KBS M6-3 metaG (SPAdes) (version 2) | ecosystem: Host-associated > Plants > Roots > Rhizosphere >... | reverse complement strand
GCGCCGGCCCTGTGTCCAGCCAGGTTTTGCAGACAACGATGGTGCGCGCTTGGACTCAGGCGACAATCGCTTGGACGGAAGCGCACTCGCGAGCTTTTTCAGCGGTGAGGACGTGCGCATGACGCTAGTAGACGTCCTGCTGATACCGGCCCTGCTTCTTCAACTCCGCGACGAACGCGATCGCCTGATCGGTGGAGCGCGCGCCGTGCTGCGCCACGATGTCGACCAGCGCGCGCTCGACATCCTTCGCCATCCGCTTGGCGTCGCCGCAGACATAGACATGCGCGCCGTCGGTGAGCCATGACCACAGATCGCGGCCGACTTCGCGCATGCGATCCTGCACGTAGAATTTTTCCGCGCCGTCGCGCGACCAGGCGAGCGAGAGGCGCGTGAGCACGCCCTTCGCCTTCATGCCGGCGAACTCGTCTTCGTAGAAGAAATCGGTGGCCGAGCGCTGATGACCGAAGAACAGCCAGTTGCGCCCTTTCGCCCTGGTCGCCATCCGCTCGTGCAGGAACGCACGAAACGGCGCGACGCCGGTGCCCGGGCCGATCATGATGATCGGCGTTTTCGGATCGGCGGGAAGGCCGAACGCGTGCGCCTTCTGCACGTATATCTTCAGCGGCGCGTTCTCTCTGACGCGCTCGCCGAGGAAGGTCGAGGCGACGCCGAGGCGGTCGCGCTTCGCGATCCTGTAACGCACCGTGTCGACGGTGAGCGACACGCGGCCCGGATTGGTCCTCGGCGAGGACGAGATGGAGTAGAGCCGCGGCTGGAGCGGATCGAGCGCCTCGATGAAGGCTTCAGGATCGGGGCGGATGCCGGGAAATTTTTCGATCGCGGCAAGCACGTCGAGCGTCGCGGCATCGCCGTCCGGATCTTCGCCGGCCGCCAGCGCCTTCGCCTTCTGCCGCCGTGCGCCGCCGGTCAAATACGAGTAGAGCTGGAACAGCATGTCGGGCGCGGGCGCGAGCGAGACGCTGTCGATCAGCACCGCGCGTAAGGTGCGCCCTCCGATCGGAAAGTCCGCCGGTGCATCGAGCGCCCTGATGACGGCGTCGACCAGCGCCGGATCGTTGGTCGGGAAGATGCCGAACGAGTCGCCGACCGTGTAGTCGATATCCGAGCCCGCAAGGTCGATATCGATGTGCCAGGTGATCTTCTCGGAGCCCGCGCGGTTGAGCCGCGTGCGCGCGAGGAATTTTCCGGTCGCCGGATTGTCGCGCGTCGGAGTCGCTGAGACCGGCACGGCCGGCGTGGCAGCGGCTTTCGCTGCGGGCGCAGGTGCCTTGCCGAGTTCCTCATAAAGCGACTTCAGCATGCGGGTGGTTTCCTTGCCGCCCGGCACGCACAGATTCAGCCGCTCCTCTTTCTTGGTGACGATGAGGTTCGAATAGTCTTCGCAGTTGTAGCCGCACTGGCCGCAGTCCTGCTGCGCCATCGCGGCCATCATCTTGCGGCGCAGCGGCTTGCCTTCCGCGAGCGTCATGCGCTCGGCAAGCGGCATGGCCTGGTCGTGCCACGGCGCCTCGCCGCTGTCGCTGTCGCCGAACTCGTTTACGGCGCCGGGCATCAGCGCGGCACTCTGTTCGGGCGAGAGCGCTGTCACGCCCGCGCCGTCGAGCGAGACCAGGCCGGCAAAGAAGCCGTTCAGCCAGGCGCGTTGCTCGTCCGAGAACGGTGCGGTTTCGGGGACGAGCGAGGGGATCGGCGGCGCGACGGTCTGGCTCATGCCACGGGCTCCATACCTCCCCCTGCAAGGGGCAGGTCGACGCGCGAAGCGCGGCGGGTGGGGGCCGACGTCGCACGCGAAGAAGACCCCACCCCGCCCGGCCTTCGGCCGGTCGACCCTCCCCTTTCAGGGGAGGGATGAAGAAAGCGAGGGCTCATTCCGCCGCCCCTGCGTCGAACATCGCTTTCAGCGCGCCGGCCTCATGACGCTTGCTGAAGGCAAGGAAGGTTTCATCGCCTGTGCGATTCGCCAGATAGCCCTTCAGGATGCACTCCACCGTGCGCGGCGCATCCTCGGCCTTCACGTCCTTGTAGACGTCGCGCGCGAGCGCCGCGTCCGGTCCGAAGCCGCCGCCGACCAGCACGTGATAGCCGTCGACGGTGTCGCCCTCTTCGTTGATGGCGACGCGCGCCGCGATCAGGCCGATGTCGCCGATGTAGTGCTGCGCGCAGGAATGATGGCAGCCGGTGAGATGGATGTTCACCGGCGTATCGAGCGTGACGCGCGGCTCGCACCACGCCGCGATCTCCTCGGCCTGCTCCTTGGTATGCGCGGCGGCGAAGCGGCAGCCGGTCGAGCCTGTGCACGAGACGAGCCCGGCGCGGATCGCGCTCGCGGTCGTGGCGAGGCCGAGCGCCGCGAGCGCCGCCTCAGCGAGCGCGACCTTGTCGTCGGGCACGCCGGAGATCAGCAGATTCTGCCAGACCGTGAGACGGATATCGCCATCGCCGAGGTCCTGCGCGATTTTTGCCAGCCCGCGCATCTGCATGACGGTGATCTTGCCGACCGGGAACACGACGCCGATCCAGTTCAGGCCCGGCTGCTTCTGCGCGCGCACGCCGATATGCGCCGAGCGATCGAACGCCGGGCGCGGCTTCACGGCTTGGCTTGGCGCACGCGTGAGCTTCGAGCCGAGCTTCTCCTCGACGGCGGCGAGAAACTTCTCGAAGCCCCAGGCATCGAGCACGTATTTCAGCCGCGCCTTGTTGCGGTTGGTGCGGTCGCCATGCTCGATGAACACGCGCACCACGGCGTCGGCGACCTTCGTCGCGTCCTTCGGCTTGACGATCACGCCGGTGTCACGCGCGAAGTCGCGGTGCCCGGTGATGCCGCCGAGCGCGAGGCGAAACCAGATGCCGGGCTCTGCGCCGTGACCGTCTGCGATTTCCACCGCCTGGAAGCCGATGTCGTTGGTGTCCTCCAGCACCGGGATGATGCCGCCGCCGTCGAAGCCGACATTGAACTTGCGCGGCAGGCCGTAGAGCGCGCGATCGTTCAGGATATGGAAGTGCCATTCGCGCGCGAAAGGCCGCGTGTCGATCAGCTCCTGGGGGTCGATACCGGCAGTCGGCGTGCCCGTGACGTTGCGGATGTTGTCGGCGCCCGAGCCGCGCGACCACAGCCCGAGGCTCTCGATGCCTTCGACGACCTCGACCGCGTGCTTCGGCGCGATCTCGCGGATCTGCAAATTCGCGCGCGTCGTCACATGCGCATAAGGCCCCGCGCAGCGCTCCGCCAGATCGGCGATGCCGGCGAACTGCCAATGCTTCAGGATGCCGTTCGGAATGCGCAGCCGGCACATGTAGGAATCCTGCGCGGGCGCGACATAGAACAGGCCGTAATAGCGCCAGCGGAAATTGTCCGCGGGCTTGGGCGGCTCGTTCTTCTCCGCCTGCTCCTTGAGACGATCGTAGGCATCGAACGGATGCTGTTCGCGCTTGAACTTCTCCTGATCGGCGATCTTGCCGCCGCCCGCCGTGACGCGGTCCTGCGCCTTGAGATGAATCGCATCGGGGCCGGACGGCTCGCCCTTGGTTCCCGGCAGCGCGCCGCGCGTCGCGCGCGCGGCGTTCAACCCCGAGACAAAGCCTTCGAGGTAGCGTTTCTGGTCGGGAGAAAAATCGCCTGACATGTCACGCCGCCAGCCGCGTCGGCGCAGGCTGCGTGCGCTCGGCAAGCGCGCGGCCGAAAGCAAGATCGTCGCGCATGGTCTCGATGTCCGCGCCGGAGCGGATCAGGTCGAAGTACCAGAGACCGTCCGCGGTATCGCCGAACAGCACCGCGCCGACGAGACGGCCGTCCGCGATCACCAGCTTCTTGTAGAGACCGATGCCAGGATCGGAGAGCACGATCTCCTCGGTGCCTTCGGCGCCGAGGAAATCGCCGGCCGAGAACACGTTGACGCCGGAGACCTTCAGATTGGTCGAGAGTACGCTGCCGGCGTAACGCGCATCGCGTCCGCTCAGCCGCGCGGCGAGAACGCGCGCCTGCTCATGCGCCGGCTCGACGAGGCCGTAGCAGACGCCGCGATGCTCGGCGCATTCGCCGATGGCGTGGATGCCGGCGACGTTGGTTTCGAGCGCGTCGTCGATCACGATGCCGCGCTTGACCGCGATGCCGGCAGCGCGCGCAAGGTCCGCGCTTGGACGGATGCCGATGGCGACCACGACGGCATCCGCCTCGATGGTGCGGCCGTCCTTCAGCGTGACGCCCTCGACGCGGCTTGTGCCGCTGATCTCGGCGGTGTCGGCATTCAGAATGACTTCTATGCCCATCGCCTCGACCGCGCGCTGCAACATGCGCGCCGCTTGGCGGTCGAGCTGGCGCTCCATCAGCCGGTCCATCAGGTGCAGCACGGTGACGCGCGCACCGGCCTTCGCCAAACCGTACGCCGCTTCCAGCCCGAGCAGCCCGCCGCCGATCACCACCACGCGGTCGCCGGAACCGGCGCGATGCCAGATGGTCCAGATATCGTTGATGTCGCGGAACGTGATGACACCCGGCAGCGCCATGCCGGGGAGCGCGGGCCGGATCGGCTGCGAGCCGGTGGCGAACACCAGCTTCGAGAAGGCGAGCGACTCGCCATCGGCGAGCATCACGCTGCGTGCATCCGTGTCGATCGCGGTCGCGCGGCAACCATAGCGCAGCGTGATGCCGCGGTCGCGCCACCACCCTTGCGGCTTCAACTCGATCTCCGACGACGCAACCTCGCCGGCTAGCACCGACGACAAGAGCACGCGGTTGTAGGCAAGGCGCGGCTCTTCGCCGACGACAGCGATCGCATAGCGGCCGAGCGCGCGCTTGCTCAGCTCGTCGGCGAAACGTGCCGCCGCCATGCCGTTGCCGATCACCACAAGGGGTTCGCTCATTCCAAACTCCGCAGGACCTTCGACTTCGCTCTCCGCTTCGTTGCGGTCCTCGGGTGGCGCCGCGTCGTTGCGGCGCGCTTCGCTTGCGACTACGCCGCCTCGACGAAGCGGTGCCGCTCGTAGAGGAATTCGAGCACGCGCTGGCGGCACTTGAGATAGGTCGGGTCGGCCGCGAGCGAGAGGCGCTTGCGCGGACGCGCGAGCGGCACGTCGAGCACCTCGCCGATGCGTGCCGCCGGCCCGTTGGTCATCATCACGATGCGGTCCGACAGCAGCACCGCCTCGTCGACGTCGTGCGTGATCATCAGCACGGTGTTGCCGAGCTTGGCGTGGATCGCCATCACGCTGTCCTGCAGATGCGCGCGCGTGAGCGCATCGAGCGCACCGAACGGTTCGTCGAGGAGGAGCACCTTCGGTTCCATCGCAAGCGCGCGGGCAAGGCCGACGCGCTGCTTCATGCCGCCGGAGATCTCCGCCGGACGCTTGTCCCTGGCATGCCCCATCTGGACGAGCTCCAGGTTGTGCATCACCCAGGCGTGGCGCTCGGCGCGCGATTTCCTGGCCCCGAACACCTTGTTCACCGCGATCGAGACGTTGTCGTAGACCGTGAGCCACGGCAGCAGCGAGTGGTTCTGGAACACGACCGCGCGATCCGGGCCCGGCTCGTTCACCTCACGGTTCTCGAGCAGCACGCCGCCCGTGGTCGTGGGCAGCAGGCCAGCCACGATGTTGAGCAGCGTCGACTTTCCGCAGCCCGAATGCCCGATGATCGAGACGTATTCGCCGCGCTCGATCGTCAAGGTCACGTCGTGCAGCACTTCGGTCTCGTTCGAGCCGCGCTTGAACGACTTCGAGAGGTGATCGATTCTCAGATAGCTGCTCATCGTGTCCCTCAATTCGCCGCCGTGCCGCGGGTGATGACGGTCGCGACCGCCGCGACGATGCGGTCGAGGATGAAGCCGATGATGCCCACGTAGATCAGCGCGAGGATGATCTCGCTGATGTGCGAGGAATTCCACGCGTCCCAGATGAAGAAGCCGATGCCGACGCCGCCGATCAGCATTTCGGCCGCGACGATCGCGAGCCACGAGAGGCCGATGCCGATGCGCAAGCCAGTGAAGATGTAGGGCGCGGCCGCCGGCACCATGATCTTGAAGAAGAACTCGAACGAGTTGAGCCGCAGCACGGCCGCGACGTTGCGGTAGTCCTGCGGAATGTTGCGGATGCCGACCGCCGTGTTGATGATGATCGGCCAGATCGCGGTGATGAAGATCACGAAGATCGCCGAGGGCTGGCCGTCGCGGAACGCCGCGAGCGAGAGCGGCAGCCAGGCGAGCGGCGGAACGGTGCGCAGCACCTGGAAGATCGGGTCGAGCCCGCGCATCGCCCACATCGACTGACCGACCAGCGTGCCGAGCGCGACGCCGGCGGTTGCGGCGAGCGCATAACCGAGCGCGACGCGCTGCAGGCTGGCCGAGAGATGCCAGAACAGGCCCCGGTCGATGCCGCCGCGATCGAAGAACGGATCGACGATCAGCTCCCAGGTGTCCTTCAGCACGCGCGACGGCGGCGGCAGGGTGGCGCCGGGCCGATTGCAGAGCATTTCCCAGATCACCAGCGTCAGCGTGAGAACGATCAGCGGCGGAACGACCCGCACCGCGACCGCGGATGCATGCGCGAGCAGTCGTTCGCCGATCGGCGGACGCTTCGGCGCGCCGAGGGCCAGTACCTTCGCGCTGACGGCCGGCGCCGGAAGCGCAACGGCCGTGTCGGATTTCTTCAGCGGCATATTCATGCTTCGGATTCCTGTTCGCATCCTTGACCGAGGCCGCGGGACGCGCCCGCGGCCGTGCCGTCAGCTGATGTCCGCGCGCTTGATCGCCTGGCTCTTGAGGTAGGCAATCGGATCGGCCGGGTCGAAGACCTTGCCGTCGAAGAAGGTCTCCTTGCCGCGCGACGTCGATGTCGGGATCTGGTCGGCCGGAACGTTCAGCTCCTTGGCCGCCTCGCGCCACATGTCCTCGCGGTTGACCTTGGCGATGAGCGCCTTGGTGTCGTAGCCGACCTCGAACTTGCCCCAGCGGATGTCCTCGGTGAGGAACCAGAGGTCGTGGCTCTGGAACGGGTAGGAGGCGAAGTCATTCCAGTAGCGCATGATGTGCGGCGACTTCTCGACCACCTTGCCGGGAATGCCGTAGTCGAACTTGCCTTTGACGCGGTCGGTGACGTCCTCGACCGGACAGTTGATCCACTGGCGCTTGGCGCAGATCGCCGCGACCTCGGCGTGGTTCTCGGGCTTCTCGCACCATTGCTGCGCCTCCATCGTCGCCATCAGGATCGCCTTGGCGGCGTTCGGGTACTTGTCGACGTAGGCGGCGCGCATGCCGAGTGACTTCTCCGGATGCCTGTTCCAGAGCTCGCCGGTGGTGATCGCCGTGTATCCGATGGTCTGGTGGATGAGCTGCAGATTCCACGGCTCGCACACGCAGAAGCAGTCCATCGTGCCGACCTTCATGTTCGCCACCATTTGCGGCGGCGGCACCACGATGGTCTCGATGTCCTTGTCGGGATCGATGCCGCCGGCGGCGAGCCAGTAGCGGATCCACAGGTCATGCGTGCCGCCCGGGAACGTCATCGCGGCCTTGATCGCCTTGCCGGAGGCCTTCTTCTTCTCCAGCGCAGCCTTGAACGGCTTGGTGTCCACGCCGACCGCGATGTCGGTGTATTCCTTCGCGACCGAGATACACTGTCCGTTGAGATTGAGCCGCGCCAGGATGTACATCGGCGTCGGCTGGTTGTTCTGCGTCACCTTGCCGGCCGAGATCAGGTACGGCATCGGCGTCAGGATATGCGCGCCGTCGATGCCGTTGCCTTCCGAGCCGAGCACGAGGTTGTCGCGCGTCGCGCCCCACGAGGCCTGCTTCACCACCTCGACGCCCGGCATGCCGTATTTGGCGAAGATGCCCTTCTCCCTGGCGACGAACAGCGGCGCCGCGTCGGTCAGCGCGATGAAGCCGAGGTTGGCCTTGGTGGTTTCCGGTCCCGCGGCCTGCGCGACGTGCGCGCCGAACGGGAGCGCGGTCTTCGCGGCAGCGAGCAGTGCGGTGGTCCCAGTGGTCTTCAGGAGCGTGCGCCGGCTGACGCGTCCCGTGAGCTTTGTCGTCATGGAAGTGCTGTTCCCTTTTTCGTTGCGGGGCCCGCCCGGCGACGTGTCCCGAAAGCCAATAAAAAAGCCGCAGCCTGAGATGCGCGTTTGCGGCGCGTCGTCAGAGCGGCGGCGTTGCCTGTCGGCCCGTCATTGGACCAGTGGCGCAGCGTTTCAGGCGGCGCCGATCGCCCTCTCCTTTACAAGCGGCGTGCCAACTCGCTGGCGCGGAAAAAACCGTTTGAAATCAATCGAAAAAAGTTAATTGCCGCGTCCGCAAGCAGCGGCGCTTGCTGCCGATTGGCGCATCGGCAGCAAAATCCTGCAGAATTATTGTGCAGTGCGAAAAATTAGGCAGCCGCTGATTTCAAAGGCAAATCGGCCGCGGGCGCTATTGCGTCGGGATCTTCGCGGCCTTCACCAGCGCGACGTTCGCCTCGACGTCGTCCTTGATGAATTTGGCGAACTCGGCCGGCGTCATCGGCATCGGATCGACGCCGAGGGATGCGAGCCGCGCCTTCACGGCGTCGGCCTGGAGTGCCTTTGCGATCTCGTCAGCGAGCTTCGCGACGACATCCGGCGGCGTCTTCGCCGGCAGGTAGACGCCGGTATAGAACGGATAGACCGAGCTTGGCGGCAGACCCGCCTCGATCGTGGTCGGGACATCCGGGAACATGGTTGCGCGTTTCTGCGCGCTGACCGCGAGCGCGACAAGCTTGCCGTCCTTCAGGAGCGGCAGCGTCGTCGCTGGAAGCTGCACGCTGAAGTCGACGCGCTCCGCGATCACGTCGGTCACGGCCTCGGCCGCGCCCTTGAACGGGATGTGCTGCGCCTCGAAGTTGACGCTGGTGCGCAGCCGCTCGGCGCCGATGTGCGAGGCCGAGCCGACACCCGCGCTCGAGTAGTTCAGCGCGCCGGGCTTGGCCTTCGCGGCGGCGACGAGATCGCCGAGCGTCTTGTAGCCTTTGGCGGGCGAGGAAATGATCACGAGGATCTGCTGGCCGAGCGAGGCGACCGGGATCAGGTCGTTGAGCGTGTCGTAGGGCAGCTTGTCGTGCAGCGCATGCGCGCTGGCGAGCGCGCCATAGACCAGCACCGCGTAGCCGTCGGGGGCGGCTTTCGCGACCATGTTGGCGCCGATCGTGCCGCCGGCGCCGGGACGATTCTCGACCACCACCGTCTGCCCGACCTGGCGCCCGACCTGCTCCATCACGACGCGCGCGATGATGTCGCTCGCGCTGCCGGCGCCGAGCGGGACGATCACGCTGATCTGACGCGCGGGCCAGCCTTGCGCGGATGCGGCCGCCGGTATCGCGAGGGATGCGACCAGGAGCGCAAAATGCAGAGCGCAAGGGCGAAGGTTCATGGCGTTTCCTCTTTTGTCGTTGTCATTGTCGGCCAGACTTCCGGTTCCGGCAACCGTGTGACGCGCGGCGCGGTGCCGCAAGTTTCACGACACGCGCTTGATGTTCCACGCGGCGAGGTGCGCTTCGATATCGTTCGGATCGAAGGCCGGCCCCGCGAACGCGCCGATGCCGTCGGCGGGCTCACCCGCTGCGGGCGCAACAGTTCCGCCGAGCGCAGCGTCATACAAGTCGGGACGCCAGACAGCTTTCGCCGCGACAAGCATCTCGCGCGACAGCGGCGCCTGCCCCCAGCGCACCATCTGGGCGTAGAGCCATGCGGCCTGCGCAGGATCGGGGCGCGCCGCCCCCGCGCGGCCGACCAGAAGGTAGCGCGCATCGTTGCGGTAGGCGCCGTCAGGCGAAACCTTCAGCCGTCCGTCAAGCGTGCGGCGAATGACGTCAGTCTCGACGCCGATGCGGTTCGGCGCGGCAAGCAGCGCCGCGACTTCGTCGCGGTTGGCGGCGTTCTCGACGAAATCCGCCGCCCTGGCGTGCGCGCGCACCAGCCGGATCAGCACATCGGGATTCTCGTCCGCCCAGCGCTGGCGCACGGCGAGCAACTTCTCGGCGGCGCGCGACAGGATCTCCGAGACGAAATGCAGGATGCGGCCGATGCCGAGATCGACCGCAACCGAATTCCATGGCGCGCCGACGCAGAAGCCGTCGACATGCTTGTTCTGCAGGCTTTCCACCATATAGGGCGGCGGCAGCACGACGAGCCGCACGTCCTCGTCCGGATCGACGCCGCCCGCCGCCATCCAGAAGCGCAAATGATAATTGTGCGTCGAGAACGGGAACGTCATGCCGAAAGTGAGCGGATCGTCGCCGCGCGCCTTGCGTTGCGCGACCACACGCGCGAGCGCCTTCGCGGTCACCATCGGATCGAGGATGTCGCCGTCGGCTGCCTCGGAGATCGCCGCGTAAAGCGCGGGCGACACCGTGATGGCATTGCCGTTCACGCCGAGCCCGAACGGCGCCACGATCGGCACCTTGATGTGGCCCAGGCCCAGGCTCGACGCGATCGCGACCGGTGCGATCAGATGCGCTGCATCGAACAGACCGATGTTGAGCTTGTCGCGGATGTTCGACCACGACACTTCGCGCACCAGTTCGACATCGAGTCCTTCGGCAGCCGCAAGGCCCTTGTCCACCGCGACCAGCAGCGCGGTCGCGTCGGCGAGCGGGATGAATCCGATGCGCAGTCTCATTTGAACAGCTCCGCCGCCGTGATGACGGACTGCGCCACCTCGGCGATCTTCTTGTTCTCGTTCATCGCGGTCTTGCGCAAAAGCGCGTAGGCCTGCTCTTCAGTCAGGTTCTTCGCCTTCATCAGGATGCCCTTGGCGCGGTCGATCACCTTGCGCTCCTCCAGCGCGCTCTTGGCGCGGTCGAGTTCGCTCTGCAGGCGCGCGAAGGCATTGAAGCGCGAGATCGTCAGATCGAGGATCGACTTGATGCGCTCCTTCTGCAGATTGCCGACGATGTAAGCCGAGACGCCGGCATCGACCGAGGCCTCGATCGAGGCGGTGTCGCTCTGGTCGACGAACATCGCGATCGGCCGTTTCACCGCGCGGCTCACCTGGAACATCTGCTCCAGCTCGTCGCGGCTCGGATTTTCCAGATCGATCAGGATGACGTCGGGGTCGATCGCGTAAATGCGGGCGAGCAGGCCGGTGCGATCCTCGATGCGGGTGACGTTGACATAGCCGGCCTCGCGCAGCCCGCCTTCCAGAATGGCGGCGCGGATCGGGTTCGCGTCGACGATGACGATTTTGAGCGAGGGCTGCATCGGCTCACAAAAGAAGGGTGGACGATCCTAGCGGCTATTGTGCACTGCGGCAAAGACCCGGATGGTGACTTGGCGTATGGCAGATTGACGCCGACCCGTGGAAGCCGCCGATGAAGACGCTGATCCGCAACGCGCATGTGCTGACCTTCGACGCGCAAGACCGCGAATACCCGCGCGCCGACATCCTGATCGACGGCGACAGGATCGCGGCGATCGGGCCGGGGCCGCTGCCGGCCGCAGACGGCGCGCGGATAATCGAGGCCGCCGGCAAGCTCGCGATGCCGGGGCTGATCAACGGGCACTTCCATTCGCAGGCGAGCTTTCTGGCCGGCGCGCTCGCCAACCGACCGCTCGAGCTGTTCATGCTGTTCGAGGTGCCGCCCTCCGGCGCGGCCGAGCCCGATGCGCGACTGACTTATCTGCAAACCATGCTCGGTGCGATCGAGATGCTGAAATGCGGCGTTACCGCCGTTCACGACGACGCTTTCCACAATCCGTATCCAACGCAAGACTCGATCTCGGCGCTGATGCGCACTTACGCCGACGCAGGGCTGCGCGCAACGGTCGCGATCAATCACCAGAACCTGATCGAATACGAGAAGCTACCATTCCTCGACGAATTGCTTCCCCCCGACATCCGCGCCGAGATGGAACGTGCGCCGCGCGCCAGCACGGCCGAGATGACCGATCTCTATCGCTGGTTCCTTTCGACATGGCACGGCGCGGAGAACGGGCGGTTGCGCATCGCGATATCGAACTCGGCGCCGCAGCGTGTGAGCGAAGATTATTTCGCATTTCTTTCAGCGTTCAGCCGCGAGCACGATCTGCCGTTCAACATTCATCTGCTGGAAACGAAGACGCAGCGCGTGCTGGGGCAGGCGCGCTGGGGCAAGTCGCTGATTCGCCATGTGCACGATCTCGGCTTTCTCGACGAGCGTGTGATGGCGATCCACGCGATCTGGGTCGACGATGACGATATTGCGCTGCTGGCTGACGCCGGATGCGTCGTCGCGCACAATCCGATCTGCAATCTGAAACTCGGCAGCGGCATCATGCCGTTCCGCAAGCTGCGCGACGCGGGCATTCCGATCGCGCTCGGCAGCGACGAGAAGGCGGCGGACGATTCGACCGACATGTGGGCGGTCGCCAAGATGGCGAGCCTGATTCACCGCGTCACCGATCCGGACTATTCGCAATGGCCGGAGCCGAAGGAAGTTCTCGAATGCCTGCTGCGCGGCGGCGCGCGCGGAATGCGACACAAGGAGATCGGCTCGCTCGAAACGGACAAGCAGGCCGACCTCATCCTGCTCGACCTCGATCATCCGGCTTTCACGCCGCTGAACGATATCCGCAATCAACTGGTCTATTGCGCAAACGGCAGCGCGGTGGCGCTGACCATGGTGGCGGGACGCGTGGTGGCGGAGCAAGGCAAGGTGTTGAGCGTGGATGAAACGGCGATCCGCGCGGAAATCCGCGAGCGCACGGCGGCGCTGCATCGTGATCTGGCCGAGACCGCGAAGGCGGCGGAACGGCTCGAGCCGTATTACCGCGAGATGTACAGGCGTGCGGCGGCGACCGACGTGGGTTTCACGAGGTGGCTGAACGGGAAGTGAGCACGGCCGGAGCCACCTGCGCACCGAGTCCGCTGCGCTAGTGCCCGTGCGAAAACAGCGTCAGCAGCAGAATGCGCAGATCGAGCCAGAGCGACCAGTTGTCGATGTAATAGAGGTCGTGATCCATGCTCTAGCTGAAAAGCAACGTGTCGAGCAGCCAGCCGATCCAGATCGCCGGCGCGAAGAACAACCCGAACGGAAACTTCAGCGCAGTATCGAGCGGCTTGCCCGCCACGTAGTGGCGCACGCAGAACACCGCGATTGCCGCAAGCGCCGCGATCTCGACCACGATCGGAATTGCGACGAGCGAGAGCCACGCACCCGCGACGCCCGCGAGTTTCACGTCGCCGAGCCCGATTCCCTCGCGGCCGCGCATGCGACGGTAGCCGGCACGAAGCCCGTAAAACAGCAGCGCCAGCACGGCGCCGCGCAGCAGCGCGAAGCCGACGGCTTCCCATCGGGCAAAAGGTGACGTCACCGCGGCGTTGATCAGCGCGAGCACGAAGCCCGCGATCGTCAGCTCGTCCGGAATGATGAACAGCCGCGCGTCGATCACGGCGATTGCGACCACGATCAAAACGAGGCCGGCGCCGAGCCAGCCCGGCATGCCGGGCGCGGCCCACAAGCTCGCGGCAACGCCCGCAA
>Ga0207682_10000940_pt1 | contig 13488 bp, 11 predicted proteins | sample KBSM63metaG_FD_184332 | JGI IMG/M metagenome (GOLD analysis project Ga0207682, IMG submission 184332) | Miscanthus rhizosphere microbial communities from Kellogg Biological Station, Michigan, USA - KBS M6-3 metaG (SPAdes) (version 2) | ecosystem: Host-associated > Plants > Roots > Rhizosphere >... | reverse complement strand
CTTCCACCGGTCGCTTCCATGGCCCGCTCCCCGATCCCCTCCGTCCCTCCCGCGCGCCGCGAGCGCCTCGCCGCCGTCGCGCTCGCCGGCGCCGCGCTCTTCTGGTCGGGCGCGTTCATCGCCGGCCGGGCGCTGCGCAACGACGTCGACCCGGCGATGCTGACGCTGCTGCGCTGGGGCCTCGCCCTGCTCGCCTTCCTGCCGCTCATCGGGCCGAAGGCCTGGCGCTGCCGCGCCGTCGTCCGGCGCGAATGGCGGCTCGTCGCCGGTCTCGGCATCACCGGCCTGGCGGCGTTCCACACGCTCACCAACCTCGCGATGCACACGACGACCGCGCTCAACGCGATCCTCATGCTCTCGCTGGTGCCGGCGACGATCCTCGTCGGCGGCGCCCTGAGCGGCGCGAGCCGGCCGAGCGCGCGGCAGTGGGGCGGCACCGCGGTCTCGCTCGTCGGCGCCGGCGTCCTGATCACGCACGGCAGCCTCGACGTGCTGCTCGGCCTCGACCTCGTGCGCGGCGACCTGTGGATGGTCGTCTCGGTGCTGCTCTGGACCGCGTACTCGCTGCTGCTGCGGCGCCGGCCCGCCGACCTGCCGCCCGATGTCGCCCTGATGGCGAGCATCGTCCCGGCGCTCGCGGTGCTGCTGCCGGTCGCCCTGCTCGGCGGCGCCGCGCTGCCCACGCCGACGCCCTTCGTCGTCGGCGCCGTCCTCTACATCGCGATCTTCGCGTCGCTGATCGCCTTCTCGCTGTGGGCGCACGGCGTCGCCGTGCTCGGCCCCGAGCGCGCCGGCCAGTACGTGCACCTGATGCCGATCTTCGGCGCCGTGCTCTCGACCGTGCTGCTCGGCGAGGCGGTCGTCGCGGCGCAGCTCGCCGGCGGCGCCTTCGTCTTCGCCGGGCTGTGGCTCTCGCACGCCGGCGCGGGCGCGGGCGGGCGGGCCACCGCGCACCGCGCGGCGGAGCCGGCTACGCCGATTGCGCTGCGGCCTTGAGGCCGGCGACGTCGATCTTCACCATCTGCAGCATCGCGTCGCAGACACGCTTGGCTTTGGCCCGGTCGGGCTCGCCCATCAGCTCGCCGAGGAGCTTCGGCACGATCTGCCAGCTGACGCCGTAGCGGTCGCGCAGCCACCCGCAGGCCTCGGCGCTGCCGCCGTGCTCGAGCAGGGCGTTCCAGTACTTGTCGATCTCGGCCTGGTCGTCGCAATTGACGACGAACGAGATGGCGTGGTTGAAGGGGTCGAGCGGCCCCGCGGTCATCGCCGAGAACTGCTGGCCGCAGAGGACGAAATCGACGACCGTCACCGAGCCCGGCGGCCCGCTCGGTGATTCGCTGGGCATCGTGACGACGCGGACGACGCGCGAGTCCGGGAAGAGCGAGGCGTAGAAGGCGGCGGCCTCCTCGGCCTCCTTGGCGTACCAGAGGAACGGGGTGATCTTCTGCATGGCGGAAATCCTTGGGAAGGTTGGCATGGGAACGCGGATGCGCCCTGCAACCACGACGAATGGAGGATCGCCGGATCGACATCCTTCGACAAGAATTCCCCTCCCCTCGACGCGTAGGCTTTTTCTTTCAGGTCGATCAGACAAGCGCCCGCAACCGCTTCAGGCATCGGCTCCTCCCGGGCTCACGGGGTGCGCCATATGGTTCGCGATGCCCTCACGCATCCCGCATCGAACTTCGATGCACCGCCGACCAGGAGACTCCCATGGCTGACGACAAGACCAAGCGCGGCTCGCCCGACAACAAGCGCCTCAACAAGAGCGAGCCCTACGAGCTCGCCTATGCGCGCAAGAAGGCCAAGGCCGCGCGCGGCGCGACCGGGACCGCGACCAAGCGCGCCGGCGCCGCGACCAAGCGCGCCGGTGCCGCCAAGAAGGCCGCCAGCCGGGCCGGCGGCGCGCGCCCGCCGGCGTCACGCGGCACGCGCAAGCCCGCCGCGGCGAAGGCGTCGGTTCGGGGCACGCCGCATCCGCCGACGGGCGAGAAGACCGGCGAGAACACCGCGCCGAGGACGATGAAGACGGCCGACGCGGTCGACCTCCTGACCGACGACCACCTCCAGGTGTCGGCGCTCTTCAAGCAGTACGAGAAGCTCGCGAAGAAGAAGACCCCGGCCGACGAACGGCGCTCGCTCGCCGCGACGATTTGCGGCATGCTCAAGGTGCATACCATGATCGAGGAGGAAATCTTCTATCCGGCAGCGCGCAAGGCGCGGATCGAGGCTTCCCTGCTCGACGAGGCGGACATCGAGCACGCCTCGGCCAAGGAGCTGATCGCGCAGATCGAGTCGGGCAACCCCCGCGACGATCACTACGACGCCCGGGTCAAGGTGCTCGGCGAGTACGTCACGCACCACGTCGTCGAGGAGCACACCGAGATGTTCACGAAGTGCCGGCGCAGCGGAATGGACCTCGTCGCCCTGCGCGAGCGGATGGCGGCGCGCAAGGCCGAGATCGAGTCGGCGGAGTCGGGCTTCGCCGAGGAAGGCGTGTCCATGCCGATGGCCGCCTCGGCCGAGACGCCCGGGCTTCTCACACGCATCAGCGACTCGCTGTTCGCAGCGAAAACTCCATGATGAAGACGCAAACCCTTTCCCCGGCCGACTGGCGCGAGCGCTGCGCCCGCCGCATCCGCGAGATCGACGCGGACATCACCGAAACCGAGGCCGAGACCGTCGCCCAGGACCTCTACGATTTCGAGCGCACTCGAGCGATGCAGCCCGACGAGGCCGCCGACTTCGTCGCCGAGCAGATGCGGCAGACGGAGCCGCCGCGCTTCGAGCGGCGCTCGAAGGAGCGCTCGGAAACGGCGCCGCTGATGCGCTCGATCCTGCGCTACCTGACGGAGCCGAAGACCTCCTGACCCGGTGCGCCGCGCCGCGCGGCCGCCGTAGCGCATATCCTCCGGCCGGAGCTCGCTCCGACCGGAGGAACCGTTGTCCGACAAGATTGCGCTCGTCGTCGTCCACGGCGTCGCCGACCAGCTTCCCGGCGCCACGGCCCGCTCCGTCGTCGACCTGCTCGTCGCGTCGTCGTCCGCTTCGGTCGCCTATCGGAGCGTCGCCAGCCAGGACCTGACGCTCGCCGTCCCGCCGCTCGATCCCTGGTTCGAGGCGCCGCGCGCCGACGGCCCGACGCCGCACGCCGCCGACCGGACGCTCTTCAAGTCGTTCCTGCAGTCGTACCGCTCCGACTTCCAGCGCCAGCGCTGGGAGGCGCCGAGCGCGAGCCGGATATTGGAAGAACTCAAGGCAGCGAAGGCTCCCGCAGCGGCGCCGGCCGCGCCGAAGCCCGACACCACCGCGATCGCCGCCGCGGCGCATGCCGAGCCGAGCGGCCAGCCCGATCGCGGCCTCGCCTTCACCGACTACCTGCTCGGCAAGCATCGCGACAACGGCGCCCTCACCGAAGCCTACGAGACGACCCGGATCGAGCTCGAGCGCCGGGCCGGCGACGAGACGGCGCAGGTCGACGTCCACGAGATGTACTGGGCCGATCTGTCGCGCCTGTCGGGCGCGATCCCGCGCATCCTCACCGAGTTCGGCACGCTCGTCTTTCGCCTCTCGCGCCTCGGCCGCGACACGGTCGACGAAGGTCGCGGATTCCTGTGCAGCGAGACGAAGGCGCCGCCGGCGTGGCGCGCCCTCGCCTTCCTCCAATCGGCGATCGACTGGCTGTTCGTCAACCTGCTCGCCCAGCTCTTCTTCCACCTGCTGCTGTTCGGCGGCGTGCTCGTCGTCCTCGGCCTCGCCAGCGCCGTGGTCCCGGAGCAGCGGCTCCATCTCGGCGTCGCGATCGTCCTCGCCGTGCTCGGCGGGCTCCTCCTCCTCTACCGTCGCGGCGGCTCGCCGGCCTCGAAAGCGCTGCCGGTGGCGATGCTGGCGCTCGCGGCGATCTCGGGCGTCGTCGGCGGCGGCGCCGGTGTCGCCGTCACCGGCGTGGTCCTGTTCGCGATCGTCACGGCGGCGTACGACGCGGTGCTGCGCGTCGCCGACGAGCGCTTTCCGTTCGTCCGCGCCGTCGGCCTGGCGGTCTGGGCGGTGCTGCTCGGCGTCGTCGCGTGGCAGCGCTTCGCCACCCTCGGCGGCGCCGATGCGACGCTCGACGCGTGGCGTGGCGCCGCCCTCTACGGCACCGAGCTGACGCTCTGGGCGATCCGCAGCTTCTGGGTCGGCCTCGCGCCGCTGCTCGTGCTCTGGATCGTCGCCGGCCTCTTCGCCCAAGGCGGCGGCCCGGAGCGACGGGCCAGCGTCGCGACCGGCCGGCTCGGTATCGGCGTCTCGCTCTGCGCCTTCGTCGTCGTCACGATGGCGATCTGGGCACTGCTCAGCAACGCGCTCGACCTGTCGCTGAAGGACGTCGACTACGTCGCGCGGATCTTCCTCGCGCCGCCGCCGGACGCCGGCCAGAGCACGGCGCAGGCGTATCTGCACCAGCGCTACGTCAGCAGCACCGAGACTTTCGCGCCGGTCGCGATCCTGCTGCTCACCCTGCTCGCCTTCGCCGTCGTCACGCTCTTCCCGAGCGTGCTCGCCGAGCTCACCGTGATCCGCAACAAGGACCGCGACGCCGGCGGCAGCAGGGGCGACGCGGCGGCGGAGCGCGCGGTTCGGCGGCAGCGGCGCTTCGGCACCGCGGCGCTGCGCCTCGGCCGCTGGCTCACGGCGGGCTACCGGCTCGCCGACGTCCTGATGCTCGTGCTCTGCCTCGCCGGAATGCTGATCAGCATCGCGGTGCTGTACGTGTTCCTCGGGATCGAGCTGCCGTCGTGGCTGCGCAAGGACTTCAACGACTGGCGCCTGGCCCTCGGCGGGCTGTCGCAGGTCTGGCTCGGGCCGCTCGTGCTCGGCGCCGCCGGCCTGGTGACGGCCTTGTCGCTGCTCGGCGGCCTGCTGTCGCGCTACGCGCCGGCGGTGCGCGCGCCGCTCGACGTCGCCCTCGACGTCGACAACTACTTCCGCGAGTTCCCGCGCCGGCAGATTCCGCGCGCGCGCATCTTCGCCCGCTACGTCGCGCTGCTCGAGCACATCGCGGCGCAAGGCTACGGCCGGATCGTCGTCGTGGCGCACAGCCAGGGGACGATGATCAGCGCCGAGACGCTGCGCTGGCTGCGCGAAGGCCGCGAGCGGCCCGCGTCGACCCCCGCGCGCGCCCGGCTGATCGAGCAGCTGCGCGGCGACGTCCGGCTGCTGACCGCCGGCTGTCCGCTGCGCCAGCTCTACGCGGCGCGCTTTCCGACGCTGTATCGCTGGGTGCTCGAGCACAAGGGCGCGTTCTGCGGGCCGCGCGCCGAGGACGTCGGCGTGCGGCAGTGGCTCAACGCGTTCACCAGCGGCGACTACGTCGGCCGCTGGCTCTGGACCCGCGACGGCGGCAAAGGCGACGTGCTCGGCCATCCGCTCGCCGAGGCGCTGCGTCCCGCGGCCCTCGGCCGCGCCTCGGTCTACGACCCGTTCTCGCCGCACCCGCCCGCCGCGGCCGATCTCGTTGCCGCAAGCGAGGCCGAGACCTGCCTCGGCGTCGGCGCGCACACCCACTATTTCGAGCCGGACCAGCGCGAGGTCGCCTGGCTGATCGACTACCTGATCGCCGCCCCCGGCGCCATCGCGAAGGGAGCTGCCGCGCCGCCTACACCGTGACCGGGTCCTCGCGCTCGGGCTCGTGCTGCGGCGGCGTCGCCGGCAGGAGCCGCGTGCCGAGCTGGCCGAGGTTGCCGAGCAGGAGGAGCGCCACGACGATGCCCGCGAGGACCGACGTCGTCCGCGGCCAACTCCTGCCGTTCGTGAACGTCACGCCGCGGCAGCGGATCCACGCCACCCTCGCGATCGCGCCGAACAGAAGCACGACGGCGAGCCACACGGCGATGGCGACCGCGACCCATTGCCAGCCGGTCCACTGCCATTCGGCCGGCAGGAGCAGGAGCAGCGGCGCCAGCATCGCCGAGATCAGCGCGCCGAAGAAGACGAGGAAGAGGCCAACCAGCGCGATCGTCAGAAACAGCGACGCGGAGAGGCCGCTGAGGCAGGCCCAGCCCGCCGAGGCGAGCCAGGCGCGGACGTCGGTCACGTGAGGCTCCCCGTGCAACGGCGCCGGGACGCCCCGGCCGAGCGCCGATGTTAGGCGGGCCGGGGCGTCAGCCGCCGAAGTGCATCTGGTAGTAGGCGCCGTCGGAGAACTGGCAGACGCCGGTGCCCGAGCCGGGCCCGGTGAGCACGTATTCGCACTGCGCGTTGACGCCGCGCACGCCATGCGCGTTGGCGACGCCGCGCCGGCCGCTCACCGTGCGCGGCGCGGCGCCGAGCACCTGCTGGTGGACGATGCCGAAGGAGGGATAGCCGGCGTCGACCCGCGTCGACTCGCCCTGCAGGAGGTCGCCGAGGTAGGGCACCGTGAAGCTGCCGTGGCCGGAGTTGTTGTCGACGACCTGCGCCTGCAGCAGCCCGCCCTTGTTGGCCTGCGCGTTGAGCGGATAGAGGCGGACGTTGACGAGCGTCGGCTGCGGCGGCTGCGCGACGATCGACGGCGAAGGCGCGGGCGTCGGCGCCGGCGTCGAGTAGGCCGGCGCGTTCACCGTGTCGCGCGACGGCGTCGGATACGGCTGGTTCGTGCGCGGATCGACGGGCACGACGTAGCACGCGCTCAGCGAAACGACGGCGGCGGCGATCGCGGAAAGCGACGCCGCGCGAAAGGCGGCACGATGGAGGGGAGACGCGTTCATGGACGTTCCGGGAGGCTGCGGCACATGCCGCGGCCCGCAGCGTCGTCGAGGCACTTCCTGCCGGCAACCGATCTCCGCCGAGTAGCGGATCGCGGCGCCGGCGAGCGCGCACGCGTGCGCCGCGGCGACGCCGTCTCGCTCTTGCGAAGGACCCTCGGGGCCGGCCTCGTCAGACGACGAGGTCGGCCATCCACGCGACGGTCGCGTCGAGCATCGCTTCGAGCACCTGCGCGTCGGTACGGCCGCTGCGGACGCGGACGTGGAACGAATGATCGGCATCGTCGAAGAGCTCGAGCGTAGCCTTCGTGCCGAGCGCGGCGACGACCGGGTTCAGCAGGTCGAGCGACGCGAGCTCGTCGCGCGTGCCCTGAAGGAAGAGCATCGGCACGTCGATTCGCGACAGGTGATCGGCGCGCTCGGTGCCGGGCTTGCCGGCCGGATGCAGCGGGAAGCCGACGAAGGCGAGGCCGCGCACGCCGGGCAGCGGCGACTCGGCCTGCGCCTGCGACGTCATGCGGCCGCCGAACGAGCGACCGCCGGCGAAGAGCGGCAGGCCCGGTGCGTGACGCGCCGCCGCGTCGACCGCGGCCCGGACCGCGGCGTGCGCGACCGCCGGCGGATCGGTGCGCCGCCCGCCTTTTTCCATGTACGGAAACTGGAAGCGCAGCGTCGCCACGTCGCGCGCCGCGAGCCCCGCGGCGAAGCCGGTCATCGAGGCGTGCGTCATGCCGGCACCGGCGCCGTGCGCGAACACGTAGCAGGCGCGCGGCTTCGCCGGCGCGAGCCAGAGCGCGGAGACGCTGCCGCCCTCGCCGACATCGATCGTCGACGGGACGGCAGGATCGGCGGCGGGCTCGTCCTTCATGCCGCGGCGGCGGCAAGCGCCGCGCCACGCCGGCTGCCGGTCGTCAGGAAATACGCGTAGCCGATCGCCATCAAGCCGACGAAGACGCAGGCGACGAGCGGGTTGAACCAGACGAGCGTGCCGAGGCAGATCAGGGACGCCGAGAGGGCGAAGACGGGGAACAGCGGATAGACGGGCGCGGCGAACGGCCGCGTCATGCCCGGCGCGATCCAGCGCAGCCTGAACAGGCTCGCCATGCTGAGCACGTACATCACGATCGCGCCGAACACCGACATCGTCACGATGTTGGCGGTGAGCGACTGGCCGCCGAAGTGGATCCACTCGTCGCTGAAGATCGCGGCGATGCCGACCGCGCCGCCGGCGAGGATGGCCACGTGCGGCGTGCCCAGCCGGGGATGGATGCGGCCGAGCAGCGCCGGCAGGTAGCCGGCGCGCGAGAGCGCGAAGATCTGCCGCGAGTAGCCGATGATGATCCCGTGGAACGAGGCGACGAGGCCGAACAGGCCGAGCCACACGAGCATGTGCAGCCAGCCGCTGTTCGAGCCGACGACGATCTTCATCGCCTCGGGCAGCGGCTTGTCCATGTTGGCGAGCTTGGTCCAGTCGCCGACGCCGCCGGCGAAGATCATGACGCCGAGGGCGAGCGCGACCAGCGTCAGGATGCCGCCGATGTAGGCGATCGGCACCGAGCGGCTCGGGTCCTTCGCCTCCTCCGCCGCCATCGCGACGCCCTCGATCGCGAGGAAGAACCAGATCGCGAACGGCACCGCCGCGAAGATGCCGGGCCAGCTGGCGATGCTGAAGCTGTCGGCGCCCGACCAGCCGCCCTTCAGGAAGTTGGCCGCCGAGAAGCCCGGCGCCACGACGCCCATGAAGACGCAGAGCTCGAAGATCGCGATCAGCGTCACCGCGAGCTCGAAGCCCGCGGCGATCGTCATGCCGGCGATGTTGAGCGCCATGAAGACGATGTACGCGCCGAGCGCGACCCACTTCGGTTCGAACGCCGGGAACTGCACGTTGACGTAGGCGCCGATCGCCAGCGCGATCGCCGGCGGCGCGAACACGAACTCGACGAGCGTCGCGAAGCCGGCGACGTAGCCGCCGGTCGGGCCGAAGGCGCGCCGGCTGTACTCGAACGGGCCGCCCGCATGCGGGATCGCCGTGGTGAGCTCGGTGAAGCTGAAGATGAAGGTCGTGTACATCAGGGCGACGAACGCCGAGGTCACGAGAAAGCCGAGCGTGCCCGCCTTGTCCCAGCCGTAGCTCCAGCCGAAGTACTCGCCGGAGATGACGAGGCCGACGGCGATGCCCCAGAGCGGAAACGTGCCGAGCGTCTTGGGCAGCGTGCGGCCTTCGTCCTGTTTCATGCGAATTCGTCCCCGGCGCCCGGGGAAGCCGCGCGCGATGGGCGATCATGCGGAAAAGGGGCTCCGAGGGGAAGGGCTTGGGCATCGTCATCGGGACGTGCGGCACCACGCGGCTGCGCTCGGGGATCGGCGCACTGCTTCTGGGCAGCGCCGCTGCAGCGGTCGCGGCCTGCCCGCCCGCGGGTCTCGACACGGCCGCGCTCGAGGCGCTGAAGAAGGCCGAGTGGGCCGTTCCCGACGACGCCCGCCGGCAGGCGCTCGCCCTCGAGCTGCTCGACTGCCTCGCCTCGCCCGACCCGCGCCTTCGCGACGAGCTCGCCTTCGACGCGCTGTCGCGGTGGCTGCGCGGCAAGCTCGTCACGCCGGCGACGCTGCAGGCGATGCGTGCCGCGCTGCTGCCGCAGCTTCGTCCCGATGCGACCGATGCCGCGGGCTTTCGCCAGCCGTTCGCCGCTCTCGCGCTTGCCGAAGTGGCGCGCGCCGATCGCCTGCAGCCCTTTCTTTCGCCCGCGGAGCGCGCCGAGCTCGTCGATGCCGCCGCGGCCTACCTGCGCGGCGTGCGCGACTACCGCGGCTTCGACGCCCGCGAGGGCTGGCGGCACGGCGTCGCGCACGGCGCCGACCTCGTGCTCCAGCTCTGCCTTCACCCGGCCCTCGATGCGGCGCAGCTGAAGACGCTGCTCGCGGCGATCGCGGCGCAGGTCGCGCCCGCCAGCGAGCACTTCTATGTCTACGGCGAAGGCGAGCGGCTGATGGCACCGGTGTTCTACATCGCTCGACGCAACGCGCTCCCCGCCGAGGAATGGAGCGCCTGGTTCGGCGCGCTCGCCGCCGCGCGGCCCAAGGCGGCGCCGCCGACCGCGGCGTCGCTCGCGGCGCGGCACAACCTGTCGCAGTTCTTCCTTTCGCTCTACGCGTCGCTGCAGGAAAGCGGCACGCCCGAGATGCAGGCGCGCCTGCTGCCCGGGGTGACCGCGGCGCTGAAGTCGCTCGACTAGCGACCGGTCTGCCGGTCGTCGGCCGGGCCTTGCGCCCTAGCGCACGCTTGCCGACCAGTGCGGCGGCCACTCGCACAGGCGCGAGCGCGTGGCCCGCGCCGGCGCGCTGGCCCGCTGCAGCATCGACTCGACCGGCGAGCGCAGCGCCTCGCCGTACATCGCGTACGCATCGAGCGCGGCGCGGCACTGCCGCTCGGAGCTGCCGCCGAGCGCGAGCGCGACCAGCCAGCCGTTGCGCGCGTCGCGCTCGCGGCCGGTGAGCGCGCTCGCGATCGCGAACGTGTTCCAGTCCTCGATCCGGCCCGCGGGGTACTTCCAGTCGTGCAGCGTCAGCGCGTGCAGGGCGAGGCGACGCGCCGCCTCGGGCTGGCTCTGGCGAAGGCGCAGCCAGGCGAGGCTGCCGACGACCTCGGCGTCGGTCGGGTTGGCGCCGAAGGCGCGCGTCTGCAGCGCCACCGCCTCGGCGAGATCGCCGCGGCGCAGCGCCGTGCGCGCGCTCTCGTGGAACTGGCGCGCTTCACGCACCGCGGTGCGCGCCAGCTGCGGGTCGTCGGGTGCGAGACGGATGCCCTGCGCGGCGAGGCGGATCTCGTCGTCGTCACGGCCGTCCTCGTCGGCGTGGCTCGCGGCGACGAGCACGCGCAGCACCATCCGCTCGGCGCGCTGCGCGATGCGCGGCACCTGCGTCGACAGCAGCTCGTTGGCGCGCAGCATGAAGTCGGGCGGCGCCAGGGCGGCGCTCTCTTCCGCCGGCGACGCCGTCGAGGGCGAAGCCGTCGTCGACGGCGCCGCGGCGACGATCGTGCCCGCCGGCGCGTCGAGCGAACGGCCCGGCAGCGGCGCGAGGCCGACCGCGGGCGGAAGGTAGACCGGCGCGCGGCCGCCGGGACGCGGGCTCGCCTTCGCCGACAACGGGAACGCCGCCGGGCGCACCGCGACAGGCGCGCCGCTGCGCGCCGGGACGGCGACGCCCTTGGACGGCGCCGCGGCGACGCGCGTCGTGGCCGCGGGCACCGTCTTGCCCGGCGCGGCGCGACGCGCCGGCGCGGGGGTGCCGCGCTTCGCCGCCGAGTCCGCGACCTTCGCCGTCGCCTCGACGGTCTTCGCCGCAGGCTCGGCGGGCTTCGCCGCGGGTTCGGTGGCTTTCGCTACAGGCTCTGCGCCCTTCTCCCCGGCCTCCGGCGCCGGCTCGGCAGCAACGGAGGGCTCAGGCGGAGTGGCGGACGAAGGCGACGCCACCGGCTCCGGCGCCGCCGTGGCGGGCGCGTCGCGCTTCGGCTCGAGCTTCGCGACGACGCTGCGCGCCGGCATCGCCTCGCGAAGCGCGGGTGGTGTCGTGTTCGCCGCCGGCAGAGTGGCGATCACCGGCGCCGTCGCCGCCGGCGCGACCCAGGTCCGCCAGCCCTCGCCGAGCAGCGGCACCGCCGCCGCCGCGGCGGCGACGCCGGCGAGCCCGGCGACCCACGCGACGACGCGTGGCCGCCGCGTCGGCGGCGGCGGATTCGCCGCCGCCCAGCCGGCGACGTCGCTCGGATCGATCGAGATCGGCTGGTCGCTGTCGACGAAGCGCACTGGCGTGGCCGGCAGCACGACCGGCATCGCGATCCGCGTGATCGGCGTCGGCGACTCGTCTTCGCTCGCCGCGAGGCTTTTCTCGCCGAGCCGCCAGCCGCGCTCGAGCGATGCGGCGAGCTCCGGATCGCGCAGCTCGTCGTCGGCAAGCGCGATCAGCCCGGCATGCGGTCGTACCGAAGGCAGCTCGGCGTCGTGCGCCTCGAGCAGCCGGCGCACAAGCGCGCACGCCTGGGCGCGGCGCGCCGCCGTCCAGCCGCCGGCATCCGCCTGCTCGGGCTCGGGCAGATAGCGCCTCAGCATCGCCGCCAGGCTGAACAGGTCGCAGCGCCAGTCGAGCAGCCGCGTCGGCCAGAGGTTGCCGCGGCTGCCTTCGTCGAGCGCGGCGAGCAGGCGCGGCGACTGGTAGTCGAACTCGGTCTGGCGCGCGATCGGCAGGGCGCTCTCGAGACGTTCGCCGGAGACGAGCGAAAACGCGAAGTCGATCAGGGCGATCCGCTCGAAGTCGGGGAACAGCCGCGCCTCGGCATCGGCCGGATCGAAGTCGACCGGGCCGACGGGGATGCAGACGTTGTCGGCCTTCAAGTCGAGGTGGACCAGGTGCAGGTCGTGGATCGCGTCGAGCGCGACGAGGCTGTGCTTCGCCAGCGCCCACCAGTGGGCGCAGTCCTCGAAGACGTGGCTGCGCGTCTCGCCGTCGCGCTGCACCGGCAGCAGCGTCGTCCAGTGATCGATGGTGACGCCGGCGTCGTAGGTCTGCACCAATGCCTGGCGGCCGCTCGCGCCACGGTCGAACTGGACGACGTCGGGCACCGGGCCGATGCCGTGGCCGACGAGGCGGGCGAGGATCCGCCACTCGCGCTCGGTCCAGTGCCGGAAGTCGCCGGCCGGCGTGGCGAGGAAGCGCTTGGTGTAGCGACGCCGCTCGCCCGGCTGCGATTCCTCGCGGAACACCTCGACATGGTCGCCGGTGACCATGCGCAGGCGCCCGCGCCCGAACACCCTATCGATCGCCGCGGGCGTCATGACGCTCCCCCCGCGACGTCGCCGGGGAACGGCGGCAGCCAGTGCGGCCGGGCGCCGGCGAAGCCGGTGCGCCGGATCAGGAGCACGGTCGCGTCGTCGGTGCTGCCGTTGGCGGCGGCGAGGGAGATCAGGTCGTCGCAGCGGCGTGCCAGAGACACCGGCTGCGTCAGCACCCGTCGCCACTCCGACGGCGTGACGTGCTTGTGCACGCCGTCGCTGCAGAGGGCCAGCAGCTCGCCCGAGCCGAGGCCGCGCACCGCGACGTTGGCGCCGGTGGTGGCGCCGTTGCCGACCATGCGCGCCGGGTCGTCGGGCGAGCCCCCCTCGGGCGGCGTCTCGTCGAGCTGGCGGAAGGTGTCGTCGCGCGTCAGCAGCTCGAAGCGAAGCTCGCCGCGGCCCGACAGGCGATAGGCGCGGCAGTCGCCGACCCAGCCGATCAGCCAGCGCGAGGCCAGCACGTTCACGGGCGCGCACATCACGACCGTCGCCGCGCCGGGCGCCGAGGTCACTTCGGCGATGCGGCTGGCGATCGCCCGGTCGGCGCCGAGCATCGCCTTCTTCACCGACGCGGCATCGGGCCGTGCGCCGTCGAGCGCGGCGTGGAGCTGCGCGACGAGCTCGCGGCTCGCGGTCTCGGCCATCGCGCCGCCGCCGACGCCGTCGGCGACGACGAAGAGCAGCGTCGGATGGCCGGCCGGGCTGTGCGCATCCTCGTTGCGGTGGTGCAGGCTGCCGCACGACGACGCGACGGCGACGTCGATCCGGCCGAAGGCGATGCTGTAGCTGGTCTCGCGCGCCGACGGCGGCAGCGCGAGGCTCGCCCGCAGCCGCGCCGACGCCGGCTCGATCGGCGTGACGAGGCCGCGCGGCGCCGACGGGAAGGACATCGCCATCTCAGGCTCCCTGCGGCGGCGCGAGCTCGAGCACGCACGGCA
>Ga0207682_10000937_pt1 | contig 13503 bp, 7 predicted proteins | sample KBSM63metaG_FD_184332 | JGI IMG/M metagenome (GOLD analysis project Ga0207682, IMG submission 184332) | Miscanthus rhizosphere microbial communities from Kellogg Biological Station, Michigan, USA - KBS M6-3 metaG (SPAdes) (version 2) | ecosystem: Host-associated > Plants > Roots > Rhizosphere >... | reverse complement strand
GGCGCAAGACGAGGAGGCCTTGCGATCAGCCGTACGCTGGATTGTCGATCAGCAGCGCGCGGTTGGCATCGACATCATCAACGAGGGTGAGCTCGCCAAGGGCGGCGACTGGTTGTCGTTCGCGGACAGCCGGCTTGGCGGTTTCGAAGCGCGCGCAGTGCCGGCCACCGGATCGATGCTGCTGCGAGGCAAGGATCGCCAGCAGTTTGCGGACTTCTACCGATACGCGACTGAACGACAGACACTGTTTTTCACCGCCGATGATCGCATCAAGGCGACGCGCAGATACACTGCGGCCACCGCAGCGGTGACATACACCGGGATGGCAGCGCTCACGCGCGAGATCGAATTGCTTCGCGGTGCAGTTGGCGACACACGCGGCTGCTTCCTGACGAGTACGGCGCCATCGAGTCTCGAGGTGTACCGCGCCAACGAGTACTACAAGTCGGCCGAGGAATATGTGTTCGCGCTCGCCGACGCGTTGCGCGTCGAATACGAAGCGATCGTGAACGCGGGGTTCGTGCTCCAGGTCGACGATGCCTGGATGGTTGCGCTGTGGGATCGGATCGGCATCGAGATGGGGCTGGCAGCGTTCAAGAAGTACTGCATGGTCCGCGTCGAGGCGTTGAACCACGCGCTGCGAAACATCGCCGAAGAATCAATCCGGTATCACCTGTGTTGGGGCAGCTGGCATGGTCCCCACGCCTTCGATCTCCCGCTCGCCGACATCGTCGACGTGATGTTGGCGGTGAAGGCGAAGTTCTATTCGTTCGAGGCGGCCAACGTCCGTCACGAGCACGAGTACCGGCTCTGGGAACGAGTGTCATTGCCGCCGGGCAAGGTCATCATGCCGGGGGTGGTGACGCACTCCACTGATTTGATCGAACACCCCGAGCTCGTGTCCGAGCGCATTCAGCGGTTCGCAAGGCTCGTCGGGCCCGGTCGCGTCATTGCCAGCTGTGACTGCGGGTTCGGCGGACGGACGCACCCGCAGATCGCATGGGCCAAGCTGCGCGCGCTCTCCGAAGGCGCGGCGCTCGCCAGCCGGTCCTTGTCGGGCAGGTCGTAGTCTGGCCGCCGCGCCAAAGGTCTGTTCCGATAGGCACGCGACAACGTTTCCACCTATAAGGATCTGTGTCCGAAGGCCGTCGAGCGCGGCTCTATAATGGCGCCGCGAGTGGCACCGCGTTATGGCAGACGTCTTCATCAGCTATCGTCACGGTGAAACCGACAAGTTGGTCGCCGGCCGCCTGGCCGATCGGCTTGCGATGAAATTCCATGTGTTCTTCGATGGAAGCCGGGAATCCATCGATTTCGGCAGCAACTTCCCCGACGAGATCGATGAAGCGCTCGGGGAGTGTTCCGTGCTTCTTGCCGTCATCGGTCCCGACTGGCTCAGTGTCAAGAACCTGTCCCGCCTGCATAGCGAGGACGACTGGGTCAGACGCGAGCTGCGGAGTGCCATCGGCCGCCGGCGGATCCGGGTTGTTCCAGTGCTCGTCAACGCGGATGCTCTTCCCGACGCCTCCGTGCTGCCCTCCGACCTGCAACCGTTTCTGCAGAACAGGGCGTACTCACTGGACCCGGATCGGTGGGAAATCGACTATCGGAACCTCGAGAGCCTGGTGCGCGAATGGCTCTCGAAGGGTCCCTCGGTCGTCGACCCCCGTTCTTCCGTTCCGGAGAACCTGCCGTTTCTCTGCGATCGTCGCGATCAGGAGGAGGCGTTCGTCGAGCTCATGCGGTCGTCCGAGTCGTCAACGGGATTTGTCGCGTGCGTTGTTCATGGGCACAAGTGGGAGTCTCACGACGAACTGCTCCAGCGATTCAGGGAAGAAGGCGTAGTGGACGACCTCTTTCACTCCGTCGAAGAGGGCGCGGCATTTTATCCGGTTCGGTTGAGTCGAACTCGCCTCAAGGCGGGTCGTTTTTCCGACGAGCTGAAGAGCGTTCTCAAGGCCGAAGTGGTGCGGCGACGAGGGATTCCCGATAGCGAGCTGGCGTCCGTCTTCACATCGCTCGCTCGGCCGCTCGTCATGATCGTGCAGCTCACATGGTCGGACTGCCGGGAACTCGGGGTCAGCGCGGTAAAGAATCTGGCTGAAGCCTGGGTTGCCCTTGGCGCGTCGCTTCCCGGCGCCGCCGAGCGCCTCCCGTTTCCGGCCATGCTGTGGATCAACGTCACGTACGACGGGCCGGACGACGAACTCCCGGCGGAAGCGCTCCACAGTCCGTTACCCAAGTTGTGTTCAGTGGAAGAGGGTCACATCCGGGAATGGGTGGGGCTCGATCGGGTCAGACCCTATCTCTCGGGAAAGAAGCGTGAGCTCCTGGATCTACCGTCCGACCCGCGCTACTGTCACAGTCCCGGCAAGTTGCACATGGAGCGTTTCGCCGATGCCGTGCGAGAGATCATCGCTGCGAGCTGATAGCGCAGCATTCCGTCAGCCATGCACTACACACGCGATGTAAACGACATCGAGCCGACCACCGAGGAGACCGTCTCCCTGCGCTCAAAGTTCGATCATCCTTCCGGCTACCTGCCCGATCAGGGGCTGGTCGACGCGGTGAACGTCGCACTCATCCTGAACAAACCGTTGCTGGTGACCGGGGATCCGGGAACCGGAAAAACGCAGCTGGCGCATAGCATCGCGTGGCAGCTCGCCTCGCGTCGCCGGCTGAATGTCACGACGGCGGAAGTCGAGAAATTCGAGGCCAAGTCGACGAGCGCGGCGCGGGATCTCTTCTACACCTTCGACGCGATCCGCAGATTCCAGGCGGCGCAGAATCCCGGGCGTGGCGACGCCAACGGCAACCTCGGAAACGCGCCGTTCATCAGCTACAACGCCTTGGGCCGGGCCGTCATGCGGGCATTGCCGCCCGAGCGCGTTCCGCAACAGCTGCAGACGGAAGTGCTGTACAACAGCGCCGCGCGAACGGTGGTGCTCATCGACGAAATCGACAAGGCGCCACGCGATTTTCCAAACGACCTGCTGAATGAGATCGAGCAGATGTACTTCCGCATCCCGGAGCTCGACAACATTCAGGTCGGCGGCCCCGCGGCGATCACCAGCGACTATCGACCGATCGTCGTGATCACGAGCAACTCCGAGAAGAATCTTCCAGACCCGTTCCTGCGTCGATGCGTGTACTACCACATCCCGTTTCCGACCACCGAGCGCTTGCGTGAGATTCTGCTGTCGCGGCTCGGCCAGCTGCCGTCAACGCAGGGTCCCCTGATTCAGGACGCGCTCGCATTCTTCGCGCGCCTCCGCGACCGCAAGGTGCTGAAGCGGCAAACCTCGCCGGCGGAGTTGATCGACTGGCTCACCTACATGCTGCGGCGAGGCGCCAAGCCCAAGCATCGTCTCAACGACGTTCGCTCGTACGCGTTCGCGTCCCTGAGCGCGCTGACGAAGGATCCGAAGGATCAGGACTCGATCAGGACCGAGCTGGAGTCCTTTCTCGAAGAAGCCTAAATGACTGGGGTGGAAGCGGTGCCGGCCCTGGATCTGTCGGCCCTGGTCGAACGGCTTCGACTGTGCGGATTTCGCATCGACACGCGGCAATACCTGACGGCCCACGAACTGCTGCTTGCGCTCGCGGCTTCCGCTGAGCAGCTTGACGACGACCCTGATCGACTCGTCTCCCACCTCGGTCCGATCTTCTGCACGTCCGTCCACGAACAGAACCTGTTCGCCGACGAAGTGCGCCAGTGGTTTGGACGGGATCAGGCAGTTGAGCCGACTCTCGTTGTTCGTGAGAAGGCGCGCGAGACAGGGCACACAGGCGTTCCGTTCTGGCGTAGCTGGCGTCTCGGTCTGGCAACAGCTGCTGTTGCCGTTGCACTGCTGATTTCCTGGCGATGGTATTACCTGCAGAACATCGCCGTCTTGATGGTGCAGGGCACAGTGGTCCTGGAGCAGCCTGACGGCAGGCTCGAGCCGCGCCAGACGACCCTCGTCTGGAACGGGGACCCCGTGGCGGTGGATCAGCGCGGACGTTTCGTCATTTCCGCCACGCGGTACCAGCTGCGAAATGATCTGACTCGCCTGTCGGTGGACGATGGCAGCCTGCCGTCGGCCAGTGTCCAGGCGCGATTGGCCTCAGACACGTTGCAGGTCGTGATCAGGGTTCCCTCGGTGCCGGCCGCTGCGGACCCCACGACGAGATCGCGGCGGGTCGCACTCGCGCTGCCCGCCACGCGCACTGAAACACACGTCACTCCATGGATGCTCGTAGCCCTGGTGGCGCTTGCGTGTGCCGGTCTGGCCTGGGGTCTGTCGTGGCTCATCGAGCACGCGCGCCACACTCTCGCCATTCGCCGGTTGCCGACCCAAGGCGACCCGGAGATCGTCACGCTCCGCGTGCCAGAGACTCAGGTGCTGCCTGTGTCTGAGGCGCAGCTGCGGAGAGCCGCCATCGCGCTGCGTCGCCGGCGCGACGAATCGCTGGTCGAGCTCGACGTGTCATCGACGATCGACGCGACGGTGCGCGCCGCGGGCTTTTTCGTCCCGCGATATTCCAGTCGTCGTGCCACTCCGGAATACCTCGCGCTCGTGAGCCGCCGCGGCGAGAACGATCATCAGGCGCGTACCTTCGACGCGATCCTCGACCATCTCGCCGAGTTGGGCGTGGTGCTCGATCGCTACTCGTTTCACGACGATCCACGGTTCGTCCATTCGGATACAAGCGCTCGCGGGTTCCGCCTCGCCGACGTCATCAGCCGCCACCATCGCGCGACGCTTCTTGTCTGCGCCGAAAGCGCTGCCGGTTTCAACCAGCGGGCGCGGCAGGTGGCAAACTGGGTCGAGACGACGCGTCCACTCGTCCAGCGGATCTACCTGACGCCCGAGGCGCCCTATCGTTGGACGCGACTTGAATTCGAGTTGATCGAAGCCGGGTTCATCGTCTTGCCGGTTACGGAGAATGGATGGACGGCGCTGGCCGATCTGATCATGAGCGGCCGCCTCCAGAGCTTCGGGACGGCACCCTATGCGCGGGCGTTTCCGCAGATCCTCGGCACGAACGACATGCGGTGGCTCGATCGCAATGAACCGCCGCCCGAGATGGTGCAGAAGCTGACACGTCAGCTGAAGGGATTCCTTGGTCCCGACGGTTTCGCGTGGCTCTGTGCATGCGCCGTGTATCCCGAGATCACGTGGCCGTTGACGCTCCGCGTCGCTATCGAGCCGCTCGACTATTCATTGCTCCCGTCACTGGCGCGGCTCCCATGGTTCAGGCACGGCTTCATGCCCGACTGGCTTCGTCAGGTACTGGTCGACCTCCTGCCGCCTGCCGACGAAGGGCGATTACGGGCGACGCTCGAGCGGCTGCTCGAGGAGCTCGCGCAACATCCGACAGGTCGCGCGCAGCCGCACCAATCGGTGCTACGCATTGCCCGCTGGATGGGACCGCGCGGCCTGCTCGCTGGCGCAGCAGCGGGAAGCCCGCTCCGCGATCACGTCTTCATCGGATTCATGTTTGGCGCGCGCCCTGACCGCTTGTGGCTGCGCGCGCCGGCGCTGCTCGCCAGAGTCTTCCGTCGAGAGATTGGACGATTCGTGGCGCCGCCCAGCGACATATCGCCGCCGGTTCGATCGTTCCGCGAGCGCCTCACCGCCCGGTTCAGGTGGTGGCAGGTCTTCCGCCCAGGCCTGCTGCGTCTGACGTTGTCGTGTGTGCTCGGCCTGGTGGCGATCGCACTACTACCAGTCGTCATGACACAGGCGCAGGTGACGACCGAGCAGGAATCGATCTCGCTGGTGGAGATTCCCTCTGGCTCCTTCGTCATGGGCAGCGATAAGAACGCTGACGCGGCCGCCGAGAGCAACGAGCAGCCGCAGCATCTGCTTTTCGTCCCGACGTTCTTCATCGCCAGCACCCCGATGACCGTCGCGCAGTACAGCGTGTGCGTGAGCGAGGGCGCGTGCCGACCGGGTGATCGGCGCGCGCTCGAAGGTCCGGTGAACTGGCCCGTGCGTTACGTCTCATGGGGCGAAGCGCTCGAGTACTGTCGTTGGCTCGAGAGCGGACTGAAGACCTGGACGGGAACTCCCGATCTGATTGCGGGTGTTCTCGCCGGACGACTGGGTGACCGTCCGTGGCATGTGACGCTGCCCAGTGAGCCGGAATGGGAGAAGGCGGCGCGCGGATCCGATGCGCGCATTTACCCGTGGGGGAGTGACGTGTCAGCGGTTCGCGTAAGCCGTCAGCAGGCGTCGCCAGCCGGCACTCCATATCCCGTGGGCCGCAATCAATCCGAAGCGAGCCCTTACGGGGTGCTCGACATGAGTGGCAACATCGCGGAGTGGACGAGAAGCCGGGATGGGTCGTATCCCTATTCGTCAGCAGACGGCCGCGAGAATCTCGACGATGCGGGGGGGAGTCAAGGTACCCGCGTGATTCGCAGTGGCTCCTCTGATTCCTCTGCGACGGCCAATGGTGAGGTCCGCATCGCTCGGCGACGAGCGAGCGCCCAGACGCGGCGGGACGCAGCCATTGGTTTTCGCGTGGCGATCTCTCCACTCGAACCGGTCAATCCATCCCCGCCTGACCTGAGGTTGGCGCGCAACGAGCCGGCGGCTCCGATCGCGCCGGCCCCGCGAGCCACGGCGCCACCCAAGAAGGACGACTCGCCCCGGAAGGGCACGGCTTCATCCCTGCCGGCGCAGCAAACTGGCCAATCAACGGCGATCCCTGGCCCGACCGGAATTCCGAAGGCGACCGTTCCACCGACGCAGTCGCAACCTGACTACGCATCGGTGCTCGCGGTCCTGGAGAGACTCGAGGCAGCGTATGCGCGCCTCGACGTGAACGAGGTGGCGCGCATCTGGCCCTCACGCGCGGGTCAGTTCAGGAATCAAAGGTCGGCGCTGAACGGCATGAGCCTCGACGTTGTCCAGTCACAGATCACGATCAACGGGGACACCGCCACCGTGCGCTGTGAGCTGCGTTGGAAGTACGACTGGAAGCGCTCCAATCCGGCGGGGGAGTCCTCGACGGCCAATGCCGAACTGACATTGCGGCGGACGCCCGATGGATCGTGGGTCATCATCCGTCCGTAGGACGGACATCATCCGTCCGTAGGACGGACATCATCCGTCCGTAGGACGGACATCATCCGTCCGTAAGCCTTTCTTCCCCGATTCTACGGCTGTGTTTGACAGCTCTTCTGCGCGCGCGTATATGTCGCGTCGCTGTTCAGCCTTACACCAGCGTGCGTTAATCACAAGGAACGTCCACGGATCTCTACGGCTAGGAGTGTGCGCCATGGTCTTCGATAAAGTTCACGAGAGCGAATGGTTCGAGGTTCCTCCTGCCGTTGGCGGACCAAAACTGTATGAAGCCCGGGATGAACTGCGTAAGAAGAATCTGCACGACACCGAAGAGCCTCCGCTCGCGAAGGCGACGACGTCGGCACCGGCGGAGGCCGTGACCGGCCGCACGGTCGATGGGTCGTATAACGATCTGTCGTGCCCGTTCATGGGAAGGACCGGCGCTCGCTTCGGGCGCAATACGCCGCTCCAGGACACGTTCCCTGACACCGACAATCTCATGAACCCGAGTCCGCGGACGGTCAGCGTCGAGCTGTTCACGCGGACCACCTTCCAGCCGGTACCGTTCCTCAACGTTCTTGCTGCCGCCTGGATTCAGTTCGAGGTGCACGACTGGTTCGTGCATCAGAAAGGATCGTGGGACAAGACGCACGAGGTCCCGCTCGCGGCAGGTGACAACTGGCACGAAAGCCCGATGCGCATTCCGATCACGCCAGCTGATTCGCACAGGCTCGCCGGGTCGAAGCGCCCGCCTGCGTACATCAACGACAACTCACATTGGTGGGATGGATCGCAGGTCTACGGCTCGGATGCGGCGGCGCAGAAAAACATCCGCACCGGGCAGGATGGGAAGATCAGAGTGGCTGCCGATGGGCGATTGCCGATCGATCCCATCACTGGCTTCGAGATAACGGGCATGACGGACAACGGCTGGGTAGGGCTCAGCCTGCTGCATGGCCTCTTCGCCCTCGAGCACAACGCGGTATGCGATCGGCTCAAGCAGCGCAATCCGAGCTGGGGCGACGAAAGACTGTTCCAACAGGCGCGTCTCGTCGTGTCTGCCCTCATCGCCAAGATTCACACCGTCGAGTGGTCGACGTCGATCCTGCCGAGACCGCTCGTGTCCACCGGACTGCGTGCCAACTGGTACGGGTTGCTGCGCGATGCGCAGAATGTGTTGACCGGGCTCCAGGACAACGACCTGCTGGCCGGCATTCCCGGGTCGGCGACGGAGCATCACACCGCGCCCTACTCGCTGACCGAGGAGTTCGTCTCGGTGTACCGTATGCATCCGCTGATGCCTGATGACTTCGTGCTCCACTCGGCCTCCACCGGAGCCGAGTTGGGCCGCTACGAGCTCCCGCAGATGTCAGGTCAGCGAGGCCGTCAGATCGTCAGACGGTTCGAGCTCCCCGATCTCTTCTATTCGCTGGGCATCGCGCATCCTGGTGCGATCAGGCTGCACAACTACCCGCGACATCTCCAGAATCTCGTCAAGGACAGCGGTGAACGCTTCGACATGGCGACGGTCGACATCATGCGCGACCGCGAACGTGGTGTCCCGCGCTACAACGCGTTCCGCCGCATGGTCCACAAGCAGCCGTACGACACGATCGAAGAGATGACCGACAACCCGCAGTGGGCCCAGGAGATCAAGCACGTTTACAACAACGACATCGAGAAGGTCGATTTGATGGTCGGGTTGATGGCCGAGACGCTGCCAGAGGGGATGGGCTTCAGTGATACGGCGTTCCGCATCTTCCTGCTAATGGCGTCTCGTCGTCTCAAGAGCGATCGGTTCCTCTCGAAGGACTATCGTCCCGAGGTGTACACGAAAGAGGGGATCGACTGGGTCGAGGAAAACTCGATGATCGACGTGCTGAAGCGGCATTTCCCGCAGCTCGGTCCGGCGCTCAAGGACAAGGAGAGCGCGTTCCATCCCTGGAACGCCGTGAAGGCCTAGCACGGCGCGCGGCGGCACCTCGTGGTCACTGACCTACGAGGTGCTGCCGATCTTTTTCGTTTTCGTTGCAGACTCCTTCGATCACGTCGGTGTCTGGAGTCAGGGTCTGCGTGAAACGGATCGAGAAGGGCTTGGTGTAGGCGCCGGGATCCTCGAAGGTCATCTGCACGTCGATGTGGCCGAAGTCACGACGCGTGAAGCGCTCGGTGATACGCAACGCTTCGGTGTGCGGATGACCGAACGCGTCGAGCCATGTCCGGTCGTTGAAGCCGCGGGTATCGACGACCAGCGTGTCACCCTCCCAGTTGCCGACCGAATACCCAAGCCACGCGGGGTTCTCGAGGACGTGCTTGCGTCCGTCGAGATAGATCATGCGCTGCGGGTTGACGCCTTCATACAGGATGACCAGCAGGTTCGGCAGGTGAATGAATCGGCGTGGGAACGGCAACAGATCGCCCATCGACACTCCGGCGGGGAGGCAGTGCGAGGTGGGGTTGTCCTTGCCCAGGCTCTTCGCGCGCTCCAGGAACACCGGCAGCATCTCCTTTTTGATCGGAACGTCCTCATTCTTGTAGTCGGCAAAGACGTTCAGAAAGTACTTCGGGAAGACGCGTGGATCATCACCGGGAACGGCGAGATCGCTGATCCCCGGAAACAGGCGATCGATCTCACCTGGCGGTGAGCCGTCGGTTGTCCATACCCCCGAGAAATCCGGCTTGCCATCGGAGCCGCGCGGGGCGCGGGCAGTCAGGTTCGGCTTGCCGTCCTTGGTCCTGGGGATTCCCGCAGCAGGATATTTCAGCCACTGTGCGTGTGCTGTCGCGACTGCTGTCACACACAGCAGCGCGATCGCCGCCTTGCGAAGAAGCATGAGTCCTCCGCAAAGCAGCGTATCCAGCAGAGATATCAAACGCAACGGCAAAGTCGGGTGCCCGCGGCGGGTGCCCTTGCCCCGGACGAGACTCACGGTGCATAGTCTCCATGCGAGAACGACACTAGTCCCTGGTGCTTCGTGCTTGGGTCTTGGTCCGTCCTGGGTCCTGCGTCCGTGGTCCACAACGCACAAGGACAAGCGGACCGAGGACGGACCCAGAACAAAGGCCCAAGAACCAGGGACGGATCGTCTTCTCGCCGAGGAGATCGATCATGAGAAAGCCCTTGTTGCTATCGATGGTCACCGTGGCGCTTGCGCTGGCAGTCTATGCCGTTCAGGCGCAGAACACGCCTGCTCAGAATGCCCCCGCGCAGAATCCGCCGCCGGACCAGCCTCAGGGACAGCAGCCTGCGCGCGGACGCGGCGGCGCCGATCCTTACGTCAACAATGCGGCGCCCGGGACGCTGACGTTCCCGCTTGCCGCTCCTGCCGGCAAGGATAGCAATGCCCGGATGGTCGCGCCCCAAGGGGCCGTCAATCAGGGTGCGTTCGACCCGGCGACATGGAAGTACGGCAGCGCGTTTGATGCGCCGCCCGGTTCGAAGATCTGGAATCCCGCCAGGTTGAAGTTGATGCAGGGCGGCAAGGTCACCGGTGGCACGCTCTTCAGCGCCACTGACCCGGCCACCTACTGCGCGATGGCCAACGCCGGCTACGACTTCATCTGGACCGAGATGCAGCACGATCAGCGCGACTGGGAGAACGTCGCGCGCATGTGGCGCACCTGCCCGACCGCGAAAGCCGTGCCCGGTGTGCGGGTGGCCTACACCGATGAGCGTGAAATCCAACACGCGCTCGACGCGGGCGCCCTGGTCGTCGTCGTGCCGACGGTCGATACGGTGGCGGAGGCGATCGAGGCGCGCAACTGGACCTACTTCCCGCCACTCGGCCGGCGCAGCAACGGTGGCGGTCAGGCCTTCGACGGTGGGATGTGGGGCAGCGTGCCCGGCGGCTATCGCAACACCATCAACGACAACATCGTCCTCATCCTGATGATCGAAACGCTCGAAGGTCTGAAGAACGCCGACGAGATCGCGAAGGTGCCTGGTGTCTCGGCGCTGTTTGCGGCAAGCGGCGACCTCGGCAACTTCTCCGGGTTCAGGCAGGGCACGCCCGACTACGAGCGCGCCATCAACATCGTCCACGACGCGACGCTCCGGGCGAGCATCCGTTTGTGTGGCCCGATTGCGTGGCGCGATCGTCCCGACTTCACCTGCTTCCAGGCCGGGAGTGAGACCGCGGCGATCGCGCGTGGCGTGGCCGCGGAGCTTGGACCGCTGGCGAATACCCAGGGCAAGCCCGAAGTGGGTCCGTTTGTTGCGAAGAACTAGCGAGGAGTCGCGCAACAGCATAGTCGCCGTCCGGGACTCCGTCGTCACGACGGCGACGTGACAGGCCACGCCTTCACGTGCGGCTATCATGAGTAGCAGACGTGAAGGTGATGGAGCGCCGCATCGTTCGGCACGTGTTCGTCGTCTGTGTTTTGACCATGACGTGGGCATGCGCTTCGCGAACGAGTCCACCGGCGGTGTCCGTACCTGAGCCCGCAACCCAGGCGCCCGAGTCGCCACCTGCGCCGGCGCCCAATCCAGAGCCGCCACCACCTGCGTTGCCGGCGCCGGTCCCGCGCCAGGAGGTCGTTGCGCCGCAATGCGGGGTGATCTCCGAGGCGGGCGCGCCGATCGCGACAGTTGCGCTCAACGATCGAGTCAACGCGGCGAATGCGCCGCGTCCGACAAACGACAGCGAGCGGCTGCTGTTCCGTCAGATCTACGAGACGCTGGTTCGAGTTGACTGTGAGGGCCGCGTCGTTCCATCACTGGCATCATCGTGGCGGCTGAGCATCGACGGGCATACCTGGATCGTGGCTCTTCGGGAAGGCGCGCGTTTCTCGGATGGTACCCCGGTGACCGCGAGAGAGGTGCGTGCCTCGTGGAGTCGGGACGGTACGGGTGGCGAATTGCAACCCCACGTCAATCGTCTCGTGCGGTCGCTCATCTCCATCGACGACCAGACGCTTGCAGTTACGTTGCGAAGCCGGCGCGTCGATGTGCCGCTTGCGCTGGCACACACCGATCTGGCGATTGCGAAGCCGGTTCCCGGATCGCTATGGCCTGCGGGCACGCATGGCGCACAGATTACGGGCAATCGGGAAACGCTGGTGGTGACGACGGCGGACGATGTGCCTTCGGTTCGGTTCCTGGCAGGTCCAGGTGATCCCCGTGATTTCCTCGACAAAGGCGTCGATCTGTTAGTGACGCGAGATGCCGCGGCGCTCAACTATGCGGCGACACTTGGCCAGTTCCAGTCCGTACCACTGGCGTGGCAGCGCACGTATGTGCTGCTGACTTCGGGGCGGACGCGCGCCTCGTCCACCGTGTCCGAGGAGGCGAGGCAGGCGCTTGCCGTTGATGCGGTTCGCGGTGACGCGCGCGGGGCGATGGGTCCGTTCTGGTGGCAGATGGCGCCGGACTGCGAGATCCCGTTTCCTCAGCCGCGTGATCAATCTGCGCCCGCGAGCGGTCGCATCGTATATGAGGCCACTGACAGCGCGGCGCGCGATCTCGCCGAGCGGTTCGTGGGCCTGGCCAATTCTTCCGGCGCAGGCGCGAGCGCCGCCTTCGAAACGCTTTTCCCGGATCGCGCTCGCCGGGCGAATCACCGCGCAGCCGGGTTGGCGGGTGAGGCATTGGCATTGGCACGCCGGCGTGGGACGGACGCTGGCTATGTCGTGGCGATCGACACACGCTCGCTCGAACCCTGCCACGACGTTCAACTGATGATCGAGGGAGCGCCGTGGGTCGATCCTGAGACGGTCGTTCCGCTTGTGGAGACACGGCTGCACGCGATCGTGCGACGCGGGCGGTCCGGAGTGGATGCGGCCTGGGACGGCGGATTGCTTATCACAGGACTGAATGGTTCGAGATAAGCGATGACCCTGCGCACCCGCCTGCTCCTCGCCTTTGCTGCCGTAGTCCTGATCCCGATCGCGTTATTGGCCTTCGGTCTCCGGCAGGAAATGAGCCGCCGCCTCGCGAACGAGTATCAGCTTCGCGTTGACACCGTCGTCGAAGTGATTCGCGAGGATCTCAATCGTGAGAGCGCCGCGATCACTGATCGACTCGCCTCGCTCGAGGATGCTCTGCTCAACGACAATCGGTTCCGGTCGGCGGCTGTCGCGGGAATCGAGTCGGAACGCGAGTACCTGCTGGACTACGCCGGCACGGCGATGCGCCTCACCGGTCTCTCGATGCTGCAGATTCAGGATGGCGAGGGGCGCATCATCAGTTCCGGTCAATTCAGGAACGAGCATGGACGCCTGGATGCAGACCTGCCATCGGCGCTGGCGAGCGCTCCAGTCGCCCTTGTCGCGGCACGCGCGCCCGATCGCGAGTTTCTCGCGCTCGCGCGCGCCAGATCGTTCACCATTGCCGACCGCCGCTTCTCCCTTATTGGCGGCGTCACGGTGGACGAAGCCTTTCTTGCCCGATTGGCTCGCGATCGCGAGATCGTTGTGTCTTTGATTTATCCGGGCGGTGAGCTGTCCA
>Ga0207682_10000924_pt1 | contig 13606 bp, 13 predicted proteins | sample KBSM63metaG_FD_184332 | JGI IMG/M metagenome (GOLD analysis project Ga0207682, IMG submission 184332) | Miscanthus rhizosphere microbial communities from Kellogg Biological Station, Michigan, USA - KBS M6-3 metaG (SPAdes) (version 2) | ecosystem: Host-associated > Plants > Roots > Rhizosphere >... | reverse complement strand
GATCGTCGTCTTCACCGAGTTCACCGACACGATCAACGCCGAGCAGATGCTGAACGCGGTCGGCGCCCTCTTGAAGCGCCACCTCGTCCTGTTCGTGGTGCTCCGCGACGAGGAGCTGGAGGGCCTGGCCGCAGCCGAGCCGGCCGAGCCCGAGGATGTCAGCCGCGCCGTCACCGCCGCCGCTCTGCTGCGCGAACGCCGGCTGGTGATCACGAAACTGCGTCATCTCGGCGTCCATGTCGTCGAGGCGCCCGGCGCCGAAGCGGGCCCGGCCTTGGTCGGCGCCTATCTCGACCTCAAGCGCCGGAGCCTGCTGTGACGTCACCCGTCACGTCATTCCGGCGAAAGCCGGAACCCATGAACACCGACCCAGACAGGTCGGTAACGGCGGTGTTCATGCGTCCCGACTTGCGTCGGGATGACTCGGGGAAATCGGAGGGCCTGCTGTGACCGCTTTGGCCGATTCCCGCCGCTTCCGCGCTGCCCGCGAAGGCGAATGGCGGCGGCTGGAGGAGATCCTCAACCGGGCCGAGAAGCGCTCGGTCCGCAAGCTCTCCGACGAAGAGCTGCTGGCGCTGCCGGTCCTCTACCGCGGCGCCCTCTCCTCGCTGTCGGTGGCGCGGGAGACCTCGCTCGACCACGAGCTCGTCACTTATCTCGAAAGCCTCTGCGCCCGCGCCTATTTCTTCGTCTATGGCGTGCGCACCTCGGCCTGGAAGCGCCTGGGCGACTTCTTCGGAGCGGACTGGCCGAAGGCAGTGCGGGGCCTCTGGCGGGAAACGCTCGTCTCGCTCCTGCTCACCCTGATCGGGGCGCTGACCGGCTATCTGCTGGTGCGCGGCGACCCGAGCTGGTTCGGCGCCTTCGTTCCCGAAGGCCTCGCCGGCAACCGCGATTTCGGCGCGTCGACCGAGCAGCTTCGCTCGACGCTCTACGACAGCCCCGGCTTCCTGAGCACGTTCGCCACCTATCTCTTCACCCACAACAGCCAGGTCGCGATCTTCGCCTTCGCCCTGGGGTTCGCCTTCGGCATCCCGACCGTGCTGCTGCTCCTCTACAACGGGCTCACGCTCGGCGCCTTTTTCGCCTTGTTCGCGAGCCGTGGCCTCGGCATGGAGCTCGGCGGCTGGCTGACCATCCACGGCACCACCGAGATTTTCGCGATCGTGCTGGCCGGCGCCGCCGGCTTCCGGATCGGCTGGAGCGTGGTCTTCCCGGGCGAGCAGTCCCGCCTCGCCGCCGCAACCCAGGGCGGCCGCGCTTCGGCTCTGGTGATGGGCGGGGTCATCGTCATGCTGCTCACCGCCGGCCTGCTCGAAGGCTTCGGCCGGCAGCTGATCAATTCGGACGGCACCCGCTACGCGATCGGCCTGACGATGCTGTTCCTGTGGTGCGTCTATTTCTATTTGCCGAGGCGGGCGGCGAATGGCTGAGATTGTCCTCCGCCGCGGCGAGGATGCCGAGCGCCAGCGCAGCCTGGTGACGCCGGAAGGCGTCGACCTCAGCCTCAAGCTCGCCGACGCCGGCCAGCGGGTCAGCGCCTTCCTGATCGACCTGATGGCGATGGTCGGCATGCTGATCGGGATGGGCATTCTGCTGTTCGGCCTGCTCCTCCTCCTGCTCCGCTTCGGCCAGCCTGGGGTCGAGGTGGTGCTGGTCATGGCGCTGCTCGGCTTCTTTCTGCTCAGGAACTTCTACTTCATCCTGCTGGAGATGGGGCCGAGCGCCGCCACCTTCGGCAAGCGCGCCGTCGGCTTGCGCGTCGTCGCGCGCAGCGGCGAGCGGCTGACCGCCGACCGGGTGATCGTCCGCAACATGGTCCGCGAGATCGAATTCTATCTGCCCATCTCCTTCCTGCTCTACAACGAGGCGGAGAGCGGCAGCGACGTTTTACTGACGCTGGCGGGGATCGTCTGGACGGGGCTGTTCCTGCTGTTCCCTTTGTTCAACAAGGATCGGATGCGGGTCGGGGATCTGCTCGCCGGGACCTGGGTGATCAGCGCGCCGCGCCGCAACCTGAGCATCGACATGTTCCACCGCGCGCCGGCGGCGCCCCAGGCGCAGGCCGAGGCCGTGCCCGCGACCCAATTCAGCGATGCGCAGCTCGACGTCTACGGCGTGTTCGAGCTGCAGACGCTGGAGCAGGTGCTGCGCGAAGGCCGCTACGACAAGGTCGCCACCGTCGCCGACGCGATCCGCGCCAAGATCGGCTGGGAGGGCGGCGAGGATCATGTCTTCCTGCGCGCTTATTACGACGCCGCGCGGGCGCGAATGGAGCGCGGCCTGCTGTTCGGCAAGCGCCGGGCGGACAAGTACGACCGCTAGCGCGGAACCCGCGGGTCGTGGTGGATTGCGCCGATCGGGATCAGCGGGGAGGAAGAACCCAGCGGATCACGCTCCGAATCCTATCGGTCGTCGGCCGCCCCTCCGTATCGCGCGCTGGCATGAAGCGCGGCCGATCGCGCATGATCCGGCACGTCGCTTCGTCGAGCGCGGCGCTCCCGCTCGACGCGAGAATCCGGCAGGCGCCGGGAGAGCCTTCGGGCGAGATGGTCAGCTCGAACTCGACCCTGCCCTGCTCGCCGCGGCGGATTGCCTCGCGCGGATAATCGTTGGTGCTGAGGTAGGTTGCCAGCGCCACGCCCGGCGGCAAGGCCCAGTGGACACTTGAAACGACGACATCGGCAATCGCCGTGCCCGCCGCGTCGCGCGCCGGCGTGAAGCGAGCGTCGTCAAGGAGGATTCGGCACGTCCCCTCATCGAGTCTTGGCGAGCCGCTCGATTGCGTCACCTCGCAGCGGCCGACCCGGCCGTCCGGACCGACCACCAGGCGAAAGCCGACGTCCCCCTGCTCGCCGCGCTGGACCGCCCCGCGCGGATAGCCCGCCTGGCGAAACAGAGCTGCGAGATCGGCCCGCGGCCTCACCGGGGGAACCGGGCCCGAAGGCCAAGGCACCGGCTCGGCAGCAAACATGGACAGGATTGCTAATGGAATCATAGGGCATTGTTAAAATGGAGAAATTCGTCCGGCGTCAACAGAAAAGGCTGCCGGCCTCTGGGGCGAGCGCGAGATCGCGGCGAAAGCCGGAACCTAGGAACACCTTTCCCAGCGAAACATAGGCCGACGTCCGAGTTCCTGGGTCCCGGCTTTCGCCGGGATGACTCGAGGGAGCTTGTCCATTACGCAGGCGGCATGAGCCTGCCCCCTTTGTTCGACCGCCTGCGCCTGCCCGCCATCGGCGCGCCCCTCTTCATCGTCTCCAATCCGGACCTGGTGATCGCCCAGTGCAAGGCCGGGATCGTCGGTTCCTTTCCGGCGCTGAACGCGCGGCCGCAAAGCCTCCTGGATGAATGGCTGCACCGGATCACGGAGGAGCTCGCCGCCTGGGACCGCGACCATCCCGACACGCCTTCGGCGCCTTATGCGGTCAACCAGATCGTCCACCGCTCCAACGCGCGGCTGATGGAGGACATGGCGACCTGCCAGAAATGGCAGGTGCCGATCGTCATCACCTCGCTGGGCGCGCTGGTCGAGGTCAATGACGGCGTCCATAGCTGGGGCGGGATCACCCTGCACGACATCATCAACGACCGCTTCGCCCGCAAGGCGGTGGAGAAGGGCGCCGACGGCATCATCGCCGTGGCGACGGGCGCCGGCGGCCATGCCGGACGGCTCTCGCCCCTCGCTTTGGTCCAGGAGATCCGCGACTGGTTCGACGGACCTTTGATCCTGTCGGGCGCGATCGCCACCGGCCGCGCCATCCTCGCCGCCCAGGCGATGGGCGCGGACCTCGGCTATATCGGCTCCCCCTTCATCGCCACCGCCGAGGCCAATGCGACCGATGCTTACAAGCAGGGCATTTGCGAGGGCCGCGCCGACGACATCGTCTATTCGAGCCTGTTCACCGGCGTGCACGGCAATTACCTGAGGAAATCGATCGAGCTGGCCGGCCTCGATCCCGCCAATCTGCCCGAGGGCGACATCAAGACCATGGATTTCGGCACCGGCGACGGCTCCAAGGCCAAGGCCTGGCGCGACATCTGGGGCTCCGGCCAGGGGATCGGCGCGATTGGCGAAGTCCTGCCCGCGGGCGATTATGTCGCCCGGCTGATCGAAGAATATGCGGGAGCGAAGGAAGCCCTGCTCAGCGCGCGCTGAGGCCCGCCTGCTTCATCCGCCAGAGGGCGATTTCGATCCGGTCCTGGCCGAAAAAAGGCTCGCCCTGGAAGACCAGCGTCGGTACGCCCCAATGGCCGGCCGCCTCCAGCGCCGCCTGGTTCGCCGCCAGCTCCGCATCGAGCGCTTCCGCGTCCGTCTCGGCCTCCGCCGCCAACTGGGCGAAATCCAGCCCCGCTCGCGTGGCCGCGCCGGCGAGATGCTCGCCGAGATGCCAGTTTTCGGCGCCGCTCCAGATGATCCGCGCGGCCTCGTCGCAAAATTCGAGGCCGCGCCCGCGCCGGGCGGCCGCCTGGCCGAGCCGGACGAGGCGGAAGATGTAGGGCTGCTCGGCCGCGATCTCGCGGGTGGCGAGATCCTGGACGATCGGGTCGGGCCGGGGCCGCGCGATCGGGATGCCGAGAAACTGGCTGAGCCGGGCGACGTCCCGCGCCATATAGCCGAGATAGGCCGGATGGTTGCGCGCGAAGAAATCGGGCTGCCGGATGGCGAGCGGATAGACCGGCCTCAAATCGATCGCGAGATCGTAAGCCTCGGTCATCGCCCGGTAGCGGCCGATGGCGAGATGGGAATAAGGGCTTCGGAACGACCAGTAGAGATCGGCGTGAAGCGTCATGATGGAATCAGCTCCCAGCGCCAGACCAGGCCGTCTTCGGGATCATTCACCTCGCCGGCATAGCTGAAGCCGTTCCGCCGCAGCGCCCGGTTGGACGCATTCTCGACCGGGAGGGTGTGGGCGATCGGCTTCGCGCCCTCGGCCTGGGCGATGGCGGCGAGCGCGGCGATCGTCCGCGTGGCATGACCACGGCCCTCGAACCGGGGGAAGGTCATGTAAGCGAGCTCGACCTCCCCCGCCGCGTCCGGTGCCGACTTGAAGGCCGCGATGCCGATTGGCTCGCCCTCCAGCGTGACAAGATAGCTGCCCCAGGGACTCGCGCGCGGGTCCCGGGTCAGGAGGGCAATCGTGTCGGCGAGTATCTCTCGCGCCGGACCCTGGTCGCCGCCGAAGGCCGGGGCCAGTTCCTCCGCGAACCGTGTCGCGTCGGTTTCGATTCCGATCGGAACCAGCGCGAGCGTCACGCGGCCTTCTGAAGATGCCGCCGGCCGAGCAGTTCGGCGATCTGCACCGCGTTCAGTGCCGCGCCTTTCCTCAGATTGTCGGAGACGCACCAGAGCGACAGGCCGTTGTCGACCGTGGAATCTTCGCGCACGCGGCTGACATAGGTGGCATATTCGCCGACCGCCTCGACCGGGGTGACGTAGCCGCCGTCCTCGCGCTTATCGACCAGCATGATGCCGGGCGCTTCGCGCAGGATGTCCTGGGCTTGGCTTGCGGAGATCTCGTTCTCGAACTCGATGTTGATCGCTTCCGAATGGCCGACAAAGACCGGCACGCGAACGCAGGTCGCGGTCACCTTGATCTTCGGATCGAGGATCTTCTTGGTCTCGACCACCATCTTCCACTCCTCCTTGGTCGAGCCGTCGTCGAGGAAGCTGTCAATGTGCGGAATGACGTTGAAGGCGATCTGCTTGGTGAACTTCACCGGCTGGTTGGGATCGCCGACGAAGATGTTGCGGCTCTGCTCGAACAATTCGTCCATGCCGGCCTTGCCCGCGCCCGAGACCGATTGGTAGGTCGCGACCACGACCCGCTTGATCTTCGCGAAATCGTGGAGCGGCTTGAGCGCCACCACCATCTGCGCGGTCGAGCAATTGGGGTTGGCGATGATGTTCTTGCGGGTGAACATGTCGATCGCCTCGGGATTCACCTCGGGGACGATCAACGGCACGTCCGGGTCCATGCGGAACAAGGAGGCATTGTCGATCACCGTGCAGCCGGCCGCCGCGGCCTTCGGCGCATAGAGTTTGGACACGCCGGAGCCGGCGGCGAACAGCGCCATGTCCCAGCCGGCGAAATCGAAATGCTCGATGTTCTTCACCTTCAGCTCGCGGCCGGAATCGCCGTAATCGATGATGTCCCCCGTGGAGCGCGCCGAAGCGATGGCGGCGATCTCGTCGGCGGGGAATTGGCGCTCGGCGAGGATGTTCAGCATCTCCCGTCCGACATTGCCGGTCGCGCCGACCACGGCCACCCGATAACCCATCGTCCAAATCTCCGCTTCGAAGCCGTGCCGCCTATCGCATGAATGCGGCGGAAGCGATATGGCATGCGGCGAGCGGGGCGCAAGGAGGGGGCGGCATGAAGCGGGCGGCGGCATTCGTGGCTTTTTGCGCGGCCCTGCTCGCGGCGATGGCGCTGAAGGGGAGCCTGCTCTCCCTGCCCTCGCCGCCCGCCCAAGCGAACGGCCCCGGCTTCGACGCCAACCGCGCGACGGCGCGGCTGGCCCGGATCCTCGGCGACCAGCGCCCGCACCCGGTCGACAGCGACGCCGGCGACGCGGTTCGCGACCGGCTGCTTGCGGAAATGCGCGCGGTGGGCCTCGATCCGCGAGTCACCGATGATTTCGCCTGCAACGACCGGCGCGGACAGGCCGTGAGCTGCGCCCGGATACGCAATCTCGTCGCCACCGTGGGCCCCGCCGAAGGTCGGCACCTGCTGCTGGTCTCGCATTATGACAGCACCCCGGCCGGGCCCGGCGCGTCCGACGACGGCATCGGCGTCGCCTCGATGCTGGAGGTCGCCGCTCTGCTGCGCGGCCGCCGGCTCGACCGCCCGGTGACCTTCCTGTTCAACGAAGGCGAGGAATCCGGTCTGCTCGGCGCCCGCGCCTTCCTCGAGCGCGATCCGCTGGCGGCGCGGGTCGACACTGCGATCAACCTCGAATCGCGCGGTGTCAGCGGGCCGGCGATCATGTTCGAGACCAGCCGGCCGAACGGGCCCGCCATCGCCCTCTACCGCCGCTCGGCGGATCGGCCGGTCGGCAACTCGCTCTCGACCGATCTCTACGGGCTGATCCCCAATTCCACCGATGTTTCGGTGTTCGAGGAGCGGCCCTGGACGATCCTCAACTTCGCGGTGATCGGCAACGAGACCCGCTACCACAGCGCGGGCGACGACCTCGCCGCGCTCGACCGGCGCAGCGTGCAGCATATGGGCGAACAGCTGCTGGCCGCGGTGGAGCAGGCGGCGTCCGCGCACCCCGGTGCCGCCGCGAAGGGCGAGCGGCTCTACACCGATATCGCCGGGCGCGCGCTGATCGTGCTGCCGATGAGCTTCGGCCTGGTGCTGCTCGGCCTGCTCCTGCTCTTCTTCCTGATCGAGGGTTGGCGGCGGCGGGCGCTGGCCATGCCGCTGCTGGCGATGGGTACGGCGCTGACGGGTTCGGCCGCGCTCGCTTTCGCCGGCCATTTCATCGTCCAGCTGCTCCGCCCGGGCGATTATTGGCGCGCCTTTCCGCTCGCCGCGACGACGGCGGTTTACGCGTCGGCGCTCGCCGCCTGCATCGTCGCTTTGCTGCTGGTCCCCCGAACCGTCGAACGCAGCCGGCTTCGCGCCGCTTGCTGGCTGCTGTTCGTCGCGCTCGGTACCGCGCTTTGCATCGTCGCGCCGGGAGCGGCGATCTACTTCCTGCTGCCGCCCCTGGTCGCCGCGATCGGCATGGCGGCCAAATGGTGGTGGCCCCACGCCGAACGCGTCGGCGCCATCACCGCGGCCCTGCTCCTCTATCTCACCTTCGGACCGGCGCTTCACCTGTTCGAGGAATTGATGAACGGCGGCCCGCTCTGGGCGTTCGCGCCCTTGGGCGCGGCGATCATGCTGCCCGCTCTGATCGAGCTCGCGCCGCTCTTCTCGCGGATGCGTGCGGCCCTCGCTGTCGCCGGCGCGCTCGACCTCGCCATTGCCGGCTGGCTCCTCGCCGCCCTCGTGCCGGCCTATAGCGCCAACAAGCAGCAGCTTTTCACCATCGAATATGTTTGGGACGAGGCCGCCCGCGCCGGCCGTTTCGCGGTCAATAATGACGGTGCGGCGGTGCCGTTCGAGGGCGCCTGGGAGCGGGCCGAAATGCCCTATACGACCCGCCGCCGCTGGGCCGCCCCCGCTCCCCCGGTCCCGGTCACGGCGCCTGCCGTCTCGCTCGTCGACCAGCGGCCCGTGCCGGGCGGGCGCCTGCTCCGCCTCCGTCTCCTGGGGAACGGCGCCGAAAGCATCGCCCTGATCGCGCCTCCGGACACGAGCCTGCGCGCCGCCGGCAGCGGCGGCTTCCTGCGGAGCTTCGGCGATATCGAGCGGGGCGGAAAATATTCCGTGCGCTGCGCCGGCCGGGCCTGCGACGGCGCGCTGATCGATATCGTCGTCGGGACCAACGATCCCGTCATCTTCACGGTCGTCGGCACGCGGTCGGGTCTGCCGCCCGCCGCCGCGCCACTGGTCCGCGCCCGGCCCGCTCATGCGCGCCCGCAATATGGCCCCGACGCCACCATCGCCATTGCGAGGGTGCGGCTTTGAGGGAAATGCGCTAATTCGGCGCGCGTGGCCGATCTCTTCCCGAACGATCCTCCGCAGGAGCAATCCCAGGCGCCGAGCGACAATGCGCCGCTCGCCGACCGCCTCAGGCCGCAGCGGCTTGAGGATGTCGTCGGCCAGGAGCATCTGACCGGTCCGGACGGCGCGATCGGGCGGATGGTCGCGGCCGGCAGGCTCGCCTCGATGATCCTCTGGGGGCCGCCCGGCACCGGCAAGACCACGATCGCGCGCCTCCTCGCCGATGCGGTGGGGATGCGCTTCGTCGCCATCTCCGCGGTCTTTTCCGGCGTCGCCGATCTCAAGAAGGTGTTCGCCGAGGCGCGCGAGCATATGAAGCTCGGCCGGCAGACCTTGCTGTTCGTGGACGAGATCCACCGCTTCAACCGCGCCCAGCAGGACGGCTTCCTGCCCTATGTCGAAGACGGCACCGTGGTGCTGGTCGGCGCCACCACCGAGAATCCCAGCTTCGAGCTCAACGCCGCCCTCCTCAGCCGGGCGCAGGTGCTGATCCTGAACCGCCTCGATACGAACGCGCTTTGCAAATTGCTCGACCGCGCCGAGACGATCGAGGAGCGCCCGCTCCCGCTGACCGCGGAGGCGCGCGACGCGCTCGTCGCCACCGCCGACGGCGACGGCCGCTTCCTGCTCAACCAGGCGGAGACCCTGTTCTCGATCGCGCTCGAAAAGCCGCTGGAGCCGGGCGAGCTCGCCGCCCTCCTCCATCGCCGAGTCGCGGTCTACGACAAGGACCGCGAGGGCCATTACAACCTGATCTCGGCGCTGCACAAAGCGATCCGCGGCTCCGATCCGCAGGCCGCGCTCTATTATCTGGCGCGGATGCTGACCGCCGGCGAGGAGCCGCTCTATCTGCTCCGCCGCCTCACCCGGGCGGCGTCCGAGGATATCGGCCTCGCCGATCCCAATGCCCTGGTCCAGTGCATCGCCGCCAAGGACACGTACGACTTCCTCGGCTCGCCGGAGGGCGAGCTCGCCATCGTCCAGGCCTGCCTCTACCTCGCCACCGCGCCGAAATCGAACGCCGCCTACATGGCGCAGAAGAGCGCGTGGCGCAGCGCGAAGGAGACGGGCTCGCTGATGCCGCCGAAGAACATCCTGAACGCGCCGACCAAATTGATGAAGCAGATCGGCTACGGCAAGGGCTACCAATACGACCATGATGCCGAGGGCGGCTTTTCGGGCGACAATTACTGGCCCGAGGAGATGGCGCCGCAGACCTTCTACACGCCGACAGACCGCGGCTTCGAGAAGCGCGTCGCCGAGCGCATGGCCTGGTGGGAGGAGCAGCGTGCGAAGAAGGATTAGCCTGATCGCGCTGGCCGGTGCGCTGCTCGCCCCGAGCACCGCTTCGGCCCAGCAGGCGGGCACCGGCCCGACCGAGCTGGAGGAGGCGCTCGGGCGGCCCCGGCGCATGCCCGCGATCCCGGCCGAGCTCCGTCCGCTGGTCCGCGAGGTCACCCGCGACCGCATCGTCGTGCGCGGCCTGCGGGGCGACATCCCGATCGACATCAGCGACTTCGAGCCGGAGAATTTCCGGCAGTTCGCCGACGGCCGCTTCCTCGGCTTTTCCTATCTCGGCTACGAAGCCTCCGGTTACCTGCTGGTCGATCGGGCGATGTCGGATGCTGACGCGGTGATCGCGACCGGCGAAGCGCCGATGCTTTCGCCCGATGGCCGCTGGTTCGCCGCGGTCCAATTCTCCGGCGCGGGCTGGGGGAATCTGGAGGCGTTCGGGCTCTGGGAGGTGACTCCCGAGGGCTTGCGCGAGCGCCTGTTCGATACCGCTTTGCCGGCGGGCGAGGATTGGCGCGTGGACGGCTGGGCGCGCGAGGATTGCGTCGCGCTGAGCGCCGCGCCGCTCACCGCCGGCGGTAGCAGCGATCCTGGCGCCGAGCGGATTCGGCTGAGCGTCGAGACGGGCGAGCGGATCGCGATCCATGCCGATTACAGCCCGCCCTGCGGCGCGGTGGACGCGACCCAGCCGTGAGCGAACCGCTCGACAGCTGGGACAAGGCCGTCGCCTTCGCGCTCACCCTGCCCGGCACCGAACTCTCGACCAGCTATGGCAAGCCGGCGGTCAAGGTGAACGGCCGCGCCTTCCTCTACACCGGCCATGAGGACCGGACCTCGTTCGGCATCGCCATCGATCTCGACACGGTCGAGCTGCTCAAGGAGACCGATCCCGACACCTTCTGGCAGACGCCCCATTACGAAGGCTGGCCCGCGGTCCTGATCCGCTACGGCAGCGCCGATCCGGAGCGCGTCCGCGAGATGGTCAGGCGATCGCACGCCTGGACCGCCGCCAAGCCGAAGCCGAGGCCGCGGAAGAAGAAGTGACGCAGTTCGAGCGCTTCGCCGCGATCGACTGGTCGGGCGCCAAGGGGAAAAGGCACAAGGGCATCGCGGTCGCGCTGTGCGATGCCGGCGGGTCGGCGCCGGTCCTGGTCCGCTCCGGCCATATCTGGTCGCGGGCCGAAGTGCTCGACTGGCTGCTCGCAACGGCGGCGGAAGCCCCGACCCTGTTCGGCTTCGATTTCAGCTTCGCGCCGCCGATCGCGGAGCGCGGCGAATATCTGCCTGGCGAGCCGGGCGTCCCGTCGACCGCCCGCGAATTCTGGGCCTATGTCGACCGCTGCGCCGACGACGAGGATCTGGGCGCCGCCAGCTTCCTGGAGCGCGTCCACCGCCGCCATTTCTATTTCGGCATCGCGGACGGCGTGAAGGCGGACTTCGTGCGTTTCCGCCGGTGCGACGCCGAGCTTAATGCGCAAGGCGGCCGCAAGACGGCGAGCGCCTATGACGCGATCGGCGCGGCCCAGGTCGCCAAGGCGAGCTTTTCCGGCATGCGGCTGCTTCACCGGCTGGACGGCAGGGTGCCCATCTGGCCGATGGACCCGCTTCCCAAGCAAGGCAGCGCCGTCGTCGAAATCTATACGCGCATCTACCTGCGCCGCGCCGGCCTGCCCGGAACCAAGCTCAGATCGAGGGCCGAGCTCAACCGCGCGTTGAAGGCGCTCGACAGCCCGCCGGCGCGGCTGCGCTTCGAGCCGAACGACCACCAGACCGACGCGCTGGTCACCGCCGCGGGAATGCGGGCGCTGGCGACGGCCGAACCAGGGGCCTTCGCTCCGGGCGGACTGACGCCTCAGATCGCCCGCAGCGAGGGCTGGACGTTCGGCGTGAGTTGATCGCTGTTCGCCGTCAAAGCAAAATAATGACCGGGGACCCAAACTTGTCCGCCGAGACATGGCATGACATAAGCTAAGGAAGAATAAGAAAATTCATCGGGGAGGGGCTCATGGCGGGGGACGATCTCGACAAGGCGCCGAGAGCGCCGCAACCGGCCGCGGAGGCCAGCGGGAACGGCGACGCATGCGGCGGGGATCCGATGGCGTTCATCCTCGATCGTACGCGCAACGAGGTGCATCTGCTGCTCGACAACATATCCGCCAATCCCGAGGTCACCATCGCCGCGCTTTCCGCGCGTGTGCCGCGGCCCGACGATTTGCCCGAGGACTGGATCGAGCAGGTCTGCAAGATCACCTGGCCGCCCGAGGGGAACAAGTCGCAGCCCGACAGAATGGCCAAGGATGCGGCCCTGCTGATCAGGGCGCGCGACTATCTGAACGGCCTCGCCAAGCCCGCCAGCGGCGCAACGATCGCCTTCACCCTGATGGTGTCGCAGGAAGAAAATCCCCGCCTTTTCCGACGGCGGCGCAAAAACGGCGTCAACCCTCCGCCGCCTTCGCGCAGCTCGCTCGCCTGTGACGCCTATCCGGACCTCGTCAAGCGCGCCCGCGTCTTCCGCGGCATGATGTCGTGGGTCATCTGGCTCGCATTGGTCGCGCTCGTCGCGACGCTCAGCCTTTCCTGGTATCTCGCGATCGGAAATGCGGCGCTTGCCGATTTCACGGCGGCCCGCGCCGAGCTTGCCCAGGCCGATGCCGCGGTCGGGACGGCGCAGGCGGCGATGATCGACGCGGCCGCGGCGGCCGAGCCGTCCACGCCGTCCGCCGAACCGGCCGGACCTGCGGCGGCGCCCACGTCCGCGACGCAGCCCGGGGCGGAGGCCAGCGCGCGTACGGCGGCGCTGAAGGCCGGTTCGACGCCGCCCCCGCCGATGGCCAAAGCGCCGGCCGTGCGGACGGCCACGGCACCGGCCGCCGTGCCCGCCCCCACGCCGGCCGCCGCGCCCGCGCTTGGCGCGTACCATCTCTATCCCTGCAATCCGAGCCAGCGCTATACGACCAGCGAAATGCGCAACGCCTGCCTCGCGCGGATGATGGCGGTCGAGCGCTGGGTGCCGGTCAAGGCAGGCCTCGACAACTGGGCCGTCGGCGCGGGCCCTTATTCGGCCGGCTGGTTCGCCGCGTTGCTCGGATCGGGGATCCTGCCCGTGCTCTACGGATTTCTCGGCGCGATCGCGGCGGTGGTGCGGACGCTGTCGCGCAAGATCAAGGCCAGCCTGCTCAGCCCGCGCGACGTCCAGCTGACCTTCCAGCAGCTTGCGCTCGGGGCGGTCATCGGCGCCTGTATCAGCCTGTTCATCGCCGCGCCCGGCGCGGGCGAATCCGAGACCGCGCTGCTCGGACCGGTCACGCTATCGGCGTCCGCGATCTCCTTCGTTGCCGGTTTCGGGGTGGATTCGGTCTTTCAGGCGCTCGAGGCCCTGATTTCGCGAATCTTCAACATCGCCCCGGCCGGGATGGGTGCCCGCACCGAACCCCGTCCGCCGGTCTGACCCGCCCGCCTCGCGCCCGCCGAGGGCTGGACGTTCGGGGTTGCTTAGCCCATTTGGGCTATCGCGATGCACGCCGGGTTAGCTCAGCTGGTAGAGCAACCGCCTTGTAAGCGGTAGGTCGTCGGTTCGAGTCCGACACCCGGCACCATTCCGCGACCTGCCGGGAGCGGCAGGAGCGGGCGAAGCCGCCCGCTCCTGGCCTTTGTCCCTTATTCGGGGTCGATGACGGGCGGCGTGAAGGTGC
>Ga0207682_10000922_pt1 | contig 13620 bp, 14 predicted proteins | sample KBSM63metaG_FD_184332 | JGI IMG/M metagenome (GOLD analysis project Ga0207682, IMG submission 184332) | Miscanthus rhizosphere microbial communities from Kellogg Biological Station, Michigan, USA - KBS M6-3 metaG (SPAdes) (version 2) | ecosystem: Host-associated > Plants > Roots > Rhizosphere >... | reverse complement strand
AGACGCTGCGCTACGGCCACGCCTCGATGGCCGGCGAGTTCGTCTACGACCATCCGTTCCAGTGGGGCAGCAAGCGGACCGGCCCCGACCTGCATCGGGTCGGCGGCAAGTACAGCGACGAGTGGCATCGACTGCACCTGGCCAACCCGCGCGACCTGGTTCCCGAATCGAACATGCCGGCCTATCCGTGGCTGCTCACGAGCAAGGTCGACGACGCCACGATCGCCGCCCACATGACGGGCCTGCGCCGGGTCGGCGTTCCCTACAGCGACCAGGACATCGCCGCGGCGGCGCAGAGCGTGCGCGGCAAGAGCGAGATCGACGCGCTCGTCGCCTACCTCCAGATCCTGGGCACATCGGTCAAGTGACGAGGAGCAACCCATGAACCTCAACGACCTTCGCATCGCGATCACGGTCCTGTCCTTCGTCGCCTTCATCGGCGTCGTTCGCTGGGCCTGGTCGCAACGCAACCAGAGCCGATTCAGCGAAGCGGCTCGCCTTCCTTTCATCGGCGACGAGGGCGAGCAGTCATGAGCGACTTCTTCAGCAGCGGCTGGTCCCTCTTCATCGCCTTGGCGACGCTGGTCAGCCTCGTCGCCTGCCTGGCCCTCCTTATCTTCGCCAGCCGCAGGACGAAGATGGCCGACGACAACAGCACCGGGCATGTCTTCGACGGCGACCTGGTCGAGATGAACAACCCGATGCCGATGTGGTGGGTCGTCCTGTTCGTTCTCACCGTCATCTTCGCCTTCGTCTACGTCTATGCGTTCCCAGGCCTGGGCAGCGTCGCCGGCAGCCTCGGCTGGACCAGCCGCGGCGAGCTCGAAGCCGACCAGGCGCGTGCATCGCGCGAGATGGCCCAGGTCTACGCCGCCTACAACGGCGTGCCCGCCGAAACGCTGAGCCAGGACGCCAAGGCCATGGCGATCGGCCAGCGCCTCTTCATCAACAACTGCGCCACCTGCCATGGCTCCGACGCGCGCGGCAGCAAGGGCTTCCCGAACCTGACCGACAACGACTGGCTGCACGGCGGCACGCCCGAGAAGATCGAGGAGACGATCACCCTCGGCCGGACCGGCGTCATGCCGCCGATGGCCGCTGCCGTCGGCACGTCGACCGACGTCCACAACGTCGCCCAGTACGTGCTGAGCCTCTCGAAGAGTCCGTACGACTCGATCGCCGCCTATTCGGGCAAGGCCAAGTTCGCGGCCTGCGCCGCCTGCCATGGCGTCGACGGCAAGGGCAACCAGGCCCTCGGCGCCCCCAACCTGAGCGACAACGTCTGGCTGCACGGCTGGGGCGAAGCGGCGATCGCCGAGATCGTCAACAACGGCAAGACGAGCGTGATGCCGGCGCAGCGCGGCCGCCTGAGCGGCGAGCAGATCCACGTCCTCGCGAGCTACGTGTGGAGCCTGTCGCATCCTCGCCAGACCGCCGCGCGCTGAGGCCGCTGCGGTGAGCCGGATCATTCCGATCGCGGCCGTGCCGCCCGCGACGGCGACGGTCTCGCTCTACGTCAGCGAAGAGAAGATCCAGGCGCGCTCGGTGCGCGGATGGTTCGCCGGCTGGCGCTGGGCCACCGTCTGGCTCACCCAGCTGCTGTTCTACGGCCTGCCCTGGCTGCAATGGAACGGCCGCCCCGCGCTCCTGTTCGACCTCGGCGCGCGCCGCTTCTACGTCTTCTCCATGGTCCTGCATCCGCAGGACGTGATCTACCTCGCCGGCCTGCTCATCCTGTCGGCCTACAGCCTGTTCCTGTTCACCGCCGTCGCCGGGCGCCTCTGGTGCGGCTTCGCATGCCCGCAGACGGTCTACACCGAGATCTTCATGTGGGTCGAGCGCCGCTTCGAAGGCGATCGCCAGGCGCGCATCAAGCTCGACGCAGCGCCGTGGTCGCTGCGCAAGATCGCCCGCCGCGGCGGCAAGCAGGCGGTCTGGCTGGCGATGGGCCTGTGGACCGGATTCACCTTCGTCGCGTACTTCACGCCGGCACGCACCCTCGGTGCGGAGGTCCTGGGCTTCGCGCTCGGCCCGTGGGAGACGTTCTGGATCCTCTTCTACGGCCTGGCCACCTACGGCAACGCCGGCTACCTGCGCGAGCAGGTCTGCAAGTACATGTGCCCGTACGCGCGCTTCCAGAGCGCGATGTTCGACCGCGACACGCTGATCGTCAGCTACGACCCGCTGCGCGGCGAACCGCGCGGCTCGCGCAAGCGTGGCGTCGATCCCGCCTCGATCGGCAAGGGGGAGTGCATCGACTGCACGCTGTGCGTCCAGGTCTGTCCGACCGGCATCGACATCAGGAAGGGACTGCAGTACGAGTGCATCGGCTGCGCTGCCTGCATCGACGTCTGCAACGGCGTCATGGACAAGATGTCGTATCCGCGCGGCCTGATCCGGTTCGCCACCCAGAACGCGATGGCACAACGCTGGTCGCGCCGGACGACGTGGAAGCGCGTCGCGCGCCCGCGCGTACTCGTCTACGGCACCGTCCTGGCGGCGCTGGGCTCGGCCTTCGTCTACAGCCTGGCGACGCGCGCGCCGATCCGGGCCGACGTCGTCCGCGACCGCGGCACCCTGGCCAGGATGGTCGAGGGCGGGCGCATCGAGAACGTGTACCGGCTGCAGCTGATGAACGCGACCGAGGCCGTCGAGCACGTCCGCGTCGAGGTCGAGGGGTTGCCGGGCGCGTCGGTCGCCGCCTGGTCCGACGTCGACCTCGCCGCGACCGAATCGCGCTGGGTTCCGGTGGTCGTCCAGATCGGCCCGGAGCAGGCGAGCTCGCTGCGGCCCGGCGCCCACCCGATCGAGTTCCGCATTCGCCTGGTCGCGCCCGCCGACGCCACGCGCGAAATTCGCGCCGACTTGCACGAGAAATCGACGTTCATCGTCCCGCGCTGAGGAGACCTGCATGACCACCGACGCGAACCGTCCCGAATCCAGCTCGCCCGCCGGGCGAACGCCGCCGTGGTGGCGCTTCGCCATGGTGTGGTTCGTCCTCGCCGGCCCGGCGCTCGTGGTCGTCGCGGGGTTCGCCACGATGGCGATCGCCTTCGCCCACGCCGACGTCGAGCTTCACGAGCCGTCGGCCGTGGCGGCGTTCTCGATTCGCGTCGGCGCGGAGAGCCGGTTGCCGATTCCTCGGCTGTCGGAAAACGCCGGCAACAGGGCGGCCCAGCCGCCGCGCGCGACCGCTCCCTGAGGCCGGCGCCGTGAAGCACCGCACCCTGCAGATCCTCTGGCCGGCCTTCCTGGTCGCAGCGGTGATGGAAGTCCTGCTGTTCGCGATCGTCGATCCGGTGGAGATCCGCTGGTTCGGCCGATTGATCGGCTGGACGCCGGTCGCCATCTGCTCCGTGGCCTTCCTGGTGCTGTGGCTGCTCGTCGCCAGCGCCGGCGCGCTGACCGTGCTGCTGCGCCTCACCGCCGAGGAGCTGGACCCTCCGAAGGGCAGCCCGCCGAGGTTCTGAGATGGACTTGGCGCTCGCCGCCTCCGCGCTGTTCATGGGCCTCACGGGAAGCCTGCATTGCGCCTCGATGTGCGGTCCGGCATTCGGCGCGATCGCCGCCCGATCGGGTGGCACGCAGTTCGTCGGCGCGACGATGTCGTTGCACGCCGGCCGTCTGCTCAGCTATGCCGTCGCCGGCGCGCTCGTGGCCTCCAGCGTCGCCGCGCTCGGCACGCTGCAAGCGGCCGGGCCGCTACTGCGTCCGCTCTGGACCCTGGTCCACGTCGCCGCGATCGCCCTCGGCCTCACGCTGGTCTGGACCGCGCGGATACCCCGCTGGTTGAGCCGAGACAGCGGCCGGTCCGCCGTCGCGGAGGAGGCCAGAGTCGTTCGCGTCTTCAGGCGAATGCCCGCTTCCGGGCGGGCGGGACTGGCGGGGATGTGCTGGGCCGGCATCCCCTGCGGCCTGCTGCAATCGGCGCTTCTCGTCGCCGCGTTGGCTTCGGGACCGGTCGCGGGCGCCACCGTGATGTCGACCTTCGCCCTGGCGTCGGGCTTCGGCTTGTGGGCCGGGCCGCGTCTGTGGTCGACGCTGCGAAGCACTTCCGGTGACGAGCGATGGACGCGGCTGGCAGCGCGCCTTTCGGGCACGCTGCTGGTCGCCTCGTCGGGATTCGCGCTGTGGCACGGGCTCGGCGCGATCGTCGCCCAGATCTGCGGCGTGCCGGGGTTTCCACCCTGACCGCGCTACGGAACGACCGCGAAGTACTGCAGCCTGCCCTGCCGCATGACCAGGAGGGCGACAGTGGCGTTCGGCCCGATGCGCGACAGTTCGGACTGGTAGCGGACCAATCGATCGAGAGGCACATCGTTGAGCGCGACGATCACGTCGCCGGCGCCGATGCCTGCCCTCAGCGCCGCGCCGTGCGCTTCGCGCACCTCGAGACGCAGGGCATTCGTCTCTGCGCTTCGAGCCGATTCGACGACCATCAGACCGAGACGATCGCCGCGCCCGAGGACCTCGCCTTCCTGAACCGGGGGCGAGCCGCTGTCGAGCGCGCCGATGTCGATCGCGATCGAGCGCAGCGCGCCAGCGCGCCAGACCGTCAGCGGCAGCCGCGTCCCGGGTGGGGTGGCGGCGACCGCCAGCTGGAGTTCGGCGAAGCTCATCGGCGGCCGCGCGCCGACGGAAACGACGATGTCGCCCAGCTTCAGGCCGGCTCGTTCAGCGGCGCTGCCGCGATCGACCCGGGTGACCAGCGCGCCGGCAGCTTCGCTGCGGCCGAACGCGCGCGCGAGCGCAAGGGTGACCTCCTGAACGCGTGCGCCGAGCTGGCCGCGGACGACACGGCCCTCCGTCCGAAGGCGATCGGCGACGTCCATGGCGACGTCGATCGGCAGCGCGAAGGAGACACCCATGTAGCCCCCGCTCGAGGTGTAGACCATCGCGCTCATCCCCACCACGTCGCCCTCGAGGTTGAAGAGCGGTCCGCCCGAGCTGCCGGGGTTCGTGGCAACGTCGGTCTGGATGAACGACACGCCCAGACCGCCCGGGAAGCCCCGGCGCGCGCTGACGATCCCGGCCGTCACGGTCGCCTCGAATCCGAACGGCGCGCCGATGGCCACGACCCAGTCGCCGACCGCAAGCCGGCGTGGGTCGCCGATGCGCGCCACCGCCAGGCCGCTCGTTTCGATCTTCAGGAGGGCGACATCGCTGCGGACGTCAAGCCCGACGACACGGCCCTTGAACTCACGACCATCGGCGAGGATGACGCTCGCCGCCTCGATGTTGGCCACCGCGTGCGCGCTGGTGAGGATGTAGCCGTCGGCCGAGATGACGATGCCGGACGCCTGGTTGCGCGTCGGCGCCTGATCGAAGGTCGGCTTGCGCGGCGCTTCACGCACCGGCGCGGCGGTGCTGTCGGAAAGGAGCGGGTCTTCGCCCTCGTCCTCCCCCGCGAACGGACTCCAGGGCGTGACGGTCTTGATGCTGACCACCACCGCCTCTTCGCGCGACACGAAGGAAGCGATGTCGGGCACCGCCGGAGCTGCGCCAGCGCCGGCGGCGAGCACGCTTTCGCACAGAAGCCCGGCCGCCGTGGCGAACGCGACTCTTCGGATCGCATCGCAGAGTGATGGCCACCGACGCTTCATGATCGGCAATTCGGCGGGATCAGCGAGACATCGGCGTCGGCCCGGTCACGGCGCTGCCTCGACGATCGTGGCGACGGCCGGCGCCGGCACCATGTCCGTCACGTCGAGTGCTGCGGCGAGGAAGACCGCGATCGCACAGCAAAGGGCCAGCGGCCCCGACAGACGTTCGCTTCGTGATTCGTGCTTCATGGCTGCATCGGGTAGTGGTTGTCTCAGTTCAAGGTGCTGAGCAAGATCGCCTGGAGCATCAGGCGATGGCTCTGGTCCGACTGCCCCCAGGCGAGCTGCGTGGCCAGCTTGGCCGTCGGATGATCGACGGACGAGATGCCGTCGAACACGGGGACCTTGGCGGCGACGCTCAGGCGCTTCACGACGCCCGCGTCCAGGCCGACGCACTCGACGGCGTCGTACAGGCGGCCGAGCATTCGCCCGGTATCGACGACTTCCGAGTCCGGGCTGGCCGGCGACAGGTCGGGACGGATCTGCGCGACCCGCGCACCCAGGTCCGTCGCTGCGCGGCGAAATCGCAAGGCGTCCTCGCGTCCCTCGGTGTCGCACAGGAGTCCCAGGTTCTTCCCGCGCAGGAGCGATTGCCCTTGCCCCGCGTCGATCAGGCTTTGCAGCGCGCGGGCCTGGGCAAGCAGCAGCCCGGCATCACGCGACGAGAGGGCCTCGAGGCTCATGTCGCGGAGTGAAGCGAGGTTGAATGGCATGGCCCGCGGAGATGTTGCGATCGCGAAGCCTAGGCGCGTCGCGTCGCTCGGCATTGACTTGAATCAACCCCCCGCTCGCGTCGTCGACGTTCTCGATCCGTTTACCGACGGTTTACACAGTGCGACCAAGTGATTTCCGCCGTTGTCACGGGGTTCGCAGTCGGTTCCTAGAGTGCACTGCACGCGGACAACGCGGATCGCCAGGAGCACTCGCCATGTTGACCACCGCAACCCCGCAGCCGACCGTCTCGTCTCCGCTGCTGTCCGCCGAAGTCCGGCGCAACAACGACACCAAGGCCGATCAGCGCGCGAGCCGCGAGGTCGTCGATACATTGAAGCTGCTCGTGGACACGCTGGCGCCGCAGCGTCGCGTGGTTCACGCCGGAGACATCCTCTACCAGGCGGGCGAGCGCTTCGGCAACCTCTATGTCATGAACTCCGGGTTCTTCAAGCTCGTCACGCTCTCTCCCGATGGCCGCGAGCAGGTCGTGAGCCTCAAATTCCGCGGTGACTGGCTCGGCTTCGATGGCATCGCGCACGGCACCTACTCGTGCGACGCAGTCGCCATGGACACCGGCGACGTCTGGGTCATCCACTATGACGCGCTCCTCGGCGCCTGCTTCCGCTGCCCGGACCTCCTGACCGCGCTGCACACGGCGATGAGCCGCGAGATCGGCCGCGATCGCGACTCGCTGATGTCGGTGTGCACGCTGCCCGCGGACGCCCGGGTCGCCGAGTTCCTCCGCCAGTGGGCGCAGTCGCTGGCCCAGCGCGGGCTGCGCTGCGACCAGATCACGCTGCGGATGACACGCGCCGAGATCGGCAACTACCTGGGCATGACCCTCGAGACGGTCAGCCGGGCGCTGTCGAAGCTGGCGCGCGACAAGGTGATCGATTTCGCCGAGAAGGGCCGCCGCGACATCCGGATCCCGCACGTCGACGCGCTCTCTGCCTTCATCCAGCGCTGCCTGTCGCCGGTGCCGACGCTGCAATAGGCGGAAGGTCGCGCCTAGCGCGGGCGCGACGAGCTCAGCACATTCGCAATCGCCGCGGCCAGCTCCTCGCGGCTGCAGGGTTTGCGAAGAAGCTCCCACGTCGGCGGCGAGACGCGATCGGCCTCGAGAAGCTCGGACGAAAACCCGGACATCAGCAGGATCGCGGTCTGCGGCGACAGCTCGCCGACCCGGGCGGCGAGCTCGGTGCCGCGAATTCCCGGACCGAGGGCGATATCGCTGAGGAGGAGCGCAAAGTCTCCGGACAGCTCGAGCAGCGCCTGCTCGCCGCTGGCTGCCTCGATCACCCGGCACCCGAAGCCGTCGAGAAACTTGCGGATGACGGCGCGAACTTCGGGATCGTCCTCGACGAGCAACACGCTGAGGTCGACAGGAATGGCCTGCGCTTCGCCGGGCTCGCTCGCTAACGCGGCGGTCGCTTCCCGGGCCGGAAGATAGAGCGTCAGGGTCGTGCCCGAACCGGGTTCGCTGTCGACACGCAGCGCGCCGTGCGACTGCTTGACGAAGCCGTACACCGTGCTCAAGCCGAGTCCGGTGCCGCGCCCCGGAGCCTTCGTGGTGAAGAAAGGCTCGAACGCACGCTCCTTCACTTCCTCGCTCATGCCGACGCCGTTGTCGGCGATCGAGATCGCGACGAAGCCGAGCCCGGCCGGATCGGGTGAATCGGCGCTGTCTTCCAATCCCGCCGGCGTTCCTTTGAAGACCTCGGCCCGGAAACGGAGCACGCCCCCGTTCGGCATGGCATCGCGCGCGTTGATGGCGATGTTGAGGAGGGCGGCCTCGAGCTGTCCCGGATCCGCGAGCACCGCGGGGCACGGCGAACCGATCTCGACGTCGATCGTGACCCGTTGATCGAGCGTGCGCCGAAGCATGTCGGCCAGCGAATGGAGCAAGGCGCCGACATCGATCGCGCTCGGCTGCAGGACCTGGCGTCGCGAGAACGCGAGCAACTTGTTGGTGAGCTCGGCACCGCGGCGCGCCGCACGCGTCGCGGCGCCGACGAGCTGCTCGCCGTGGGCAATGCCCGCGAGCGCCGGCAGCTCCTCGAGGACCTGCAGGTTGCCCTGGATGACGGTGAGCAGGTTGTTGAAGTCGTGGGCGATGCCGCCGGTCAGCTGGCCGACGCTTTCGAGCCGCTGCGCGTGGCTCAGGTCCTCTTCGGACTGCACGCGTTGCAGGCTGCTGGCCAGGAGGTTGCCGAGCGATTCGAGAAAGCGCACTTCGTCGTCGCCGAAGGCGCGTTGCTCGCGCGAGCGCACCACCAGGACACCGATGGTTCGGCCCCGGTCGGAGAGCGGCACCGCCAGGGCGCTGGTGAGGCCCTCGTCGAGATACGCCCGCGGCACCGTGAATCGAGTCTCGTGGCGATAGTCCGGGGAGTTGATCGATCGCCCCTCGGACAGGACGAAGCCGAGCGACGTGTCGGGCCGATGTACCACCGTGTCGCCCGGCCGCTCGCCGGGCACGGACCCGACCGCGCTGGCCACCCGCAGCTCGCGTTGGTCCTTCTCGACCAGGTAGACGACGGCCATGTCGACGTTGAGCGCGGCCGCCGCGCGCACGGGCACATGATCGAGGAGCACCTGGGGATCGCGCGTGTCGACCGCCAACCGGCCGAGCTGCGCCAGGTGCTCGCTGTAATGGGCGCGCTGCAACGCCTGCTTCATGCGCGGGTAGGCGCCGATGTCGCGAATCGCAGCGACGACGAGGGGGAGGCCGTGGTCCTGCAGGGGGCTCAGCGCAATCTCGACCACGACCTCGGTGCCGTCCTTGCGCCGGGCAACGAGCTCGGTCTGCTTGCCCATGGGCCGAGCCCGCGGCGCCCGCGCGAACGCGCCTCGGTAGGTCGCGTGCTGCGGACGAACGTGATCGGGCACCAGCTGGTCGACCTCCAGGCCCACCAGCTCGTCGACCGCGTAGCCGAGCAACGTGGCTGCCGCAGGATTGGCGAGAACGATTCGACCGCCGGCGTCCGTGACGATCAGCGCATCGGGATTCGCGGCGAACAGGCTGCGGAAGACGTCGGTTTCGTCAAGGCCCTGCAGCAGGCGAGCGGGCAGCGGCCGGCCGGGCTTCATGCAGCGTCAGGACACCGTCACCGGCGCAACCAGGATGTAGCCGGCACCGCGAACCGACTTGATGAGCTGCGGATCGTCGGCGTCGGCCTCGAGCTTCTTGCGCAATCTGCCGATCTGGACGTCGATGGTGCGATCGAACGGCCCTGCTTCGCGACCTCGCGTCTTCTCGAGCAGGTAGTCGCGCGACAGAACCCGGTCGGGATGCTGGACGAATGCGCTGAGGATGGCGAACTCGCCGGCGGTCAGCGCGACTTCCTTGCCCTCCTGGTTGACGAGCCGGCGCGCGGACAGGTCGAGCTGCCATTGAGCGAATCGGTAGACGTTGCGCTGAGCGGCGACCGAGTTGGCGAGCGCGCTGCCAGAGGTTCGCCGAAGCACGGCCCTGATCCGCGCCAGCAGCTCGCGCAGATCGAACGGCTTGGTGACATAGTCGTCGGCACCGACCTCGAGGCCGACGACCTTGTCGATCGAATCGCCGCGGCCGGTGACGATCACGAGCCCGCATTGCCAATGCTCGCGCAGCTGCCGCGCAATCGAGAACCCGTCTTCGCCCGGCAGGCCGAGGTCGAGGAGCACCAGTTGCGGGGTGTCCGCCGCCATCAGGCCCAGCAACGTCGCCCCGTTGTGAGCCTGTGAGACGCGGAATCCCTGCCCCTGCAAATAGGTCGCCAGGAGCGTCGTGATCTCCGCTTCGTCGTCGAGGACCGCGATATGGACGGCGGTGTTCACTGGGATGGAATGGCTTCGCGACGTGGTCACGAGGCCGGCAGCGTATCAGCATTCGAATTGCACCCGCCAGGCGGCCCGTCGCAGCAGGCCGCGACGCGACCTCGAAGCCCGCCGCTTACGTTCCCGCGGGATGCGAGGCGCGCAGTGCCTCCATCGCCGGCCCGAGCCCGATCGGCGCCGGAAGTGTCATCAGGATGCGCTTGAAGAGCGGCCTGAATTCGTCCTGTCCGTCCCGATAGGTGAGCGGGTCGCGGTTCTGCATGAACGCGGCGTCGAGCTCGACCCAGTCCCCGTCGGTCAGCAGCTGCTCGGCGAGCGGCAGCACTTCGGCTTCCTCGAGCCGGATGTGGTCGAGGTAGGCGGTGACGTACGCCTCGGTCGCGGCTTCGAAACGGACTCGCCTCACTTCGAAGTCGGTGGCGTCCTCCATCATCTCCAGGGCCAGGACCTGATGCTCGAGGTCGCGCACGGCTTGGTGGCTGGCGGCGTGGTCGCGGTCGAGCCGCTCGAGGACATTCACCGCCACCGGGCTGCGCTTCCTCAGGATCGGGAAGAGAAGCTCGCTTTCCTTGGGGTGATGCACGCGCTCGGGAAACTCGTCGATGTAGAACAGCATCGCCCTGAGCACCCGGTAATCGAGCTTCGCGCCGCGCCGCCGGCATTCCGAGAGCAGCAACGCGATCGATCGGAGAACGGCCGACAGAGTGCCGTGCTCGTCGCGAATGATCCGCAGGGTCGGATGCGCCGTCATGATGTCCTCTCGGCAGTCCCGCGCCCCCGACAGGTGCCGGGCCGAGGCCTGCCTGCGCATTTGACGCGTCGCGGGGCCGCGAGAGATTGCGATATCTCAAACCGCCCAAGCCACGGCAAGCCGTTTCGGGACGAGCCGCCGAGTGCGTGCGCGCCGACGAGAACCAGGATCGCGATGCCGTCACTGACGGTCGACCTTCGCGGCCCACGCCCGAGTCGCCTGACAAGTCTCCATCGCCCGCTTGTAGCCCTCGCGTCCGCTGGTCCGGGCCAGGTAGGCCCGCTCCGCCTCGCCGAGGACGACGCCCCCGCTTCTTTGCGCGAGCTCCAGGGCATAGGTTACCGAGATGTCGGCGGCCGTGAACGTCTCGCCGGCCACGTACGGTGAGCGGGCAAGCTGCCGCGTCACCAATCGCAGCCGGCTCTCGAATACTTCCAGCGCCTTGCGGGCGCCCCAGTTCCGCCGCTCGGCTTCGGGCGCGAGGCTGCGGCTGACGACGACGAAGTAGATGGAGGCGGCGAGGCCGGCTTCGCCGAGATGAAGGAACTGCTGGTACGCGGGGAAGGCGGAGTCGTGCGGGTCCGGCGCGAGCGGAGTCGGCCCGTGGCGCGCCATCAGGTACTCCATGATCGCGATCGACTCGACCATCGTGACGTCGCCGTCCTGGATCGCCGGGATGAATCCGGCGGGGTTGACGGCCAGGAACTCCAGATCGTTCTCGACGCCGGTCTTGAGGTCCACCGGCCGCAGCCGGTACGCGAGCCCCATTTCCTCCAGCAGCCAGACGACCCGGAATCCTCTTCCTTCGCCGAAGACGGTGATCATGTTCGCGTTCCTTTCGGCACGGCTCAGTTCAACGCTCGACGACCGTCTTCCCGTCGCGACGCACCGATCTGGCCAGCGAGCACCGTCTTGTAGCACCGGCGCCTCGCTTCGGTGTGACGCGCGAGGTCGCAGCGGCGTCGGCAGGCGAACGGATCCGTTCCGTGCACCTTCCCTTGGCACGGCCGTTGCAGTCAGCCGCGCCCAGGCCCCCCATGAGCAGTCCCGACCTCGAACTGATCCACCTCGTCAAGCAGTACGGCGCGACCACTGCCGTCGACCGGATCGACCTGCGCATCGAAGGCGGCCGCTACTGCTGCCTGCTCGGTCCGTCGGGCTGCGGCAAGACGACGACGCTGCGCATGGTCGCCGGCCACGAGGCGGTCACCGACGGCGACATCCTGCTCGGCGCCCGCAACATCACCGACCTGCCCGCGGCCGAGCGCGGCACGGCGATGATGTTCCAGAGCTACGCGCTCTTTCCCCACCTCAGCGCGCTCGACAACGTCGCCTTCAGCCTGAAGATGCGCGGCGTCGATCGCACGACGCGTCATGCGCGCGCGATGGAGCTGCTCGAGCGCGTCTCGCTCGCCGCGCTGGCGGCGCGCAAGCCCGCCGAGCTTTCGGGCGGCCAGCAGCAGCGGGTCGCGCTCGCCCGCGCCCTGATCAACGAGCCGAAGGTGCTCCTCCTCGACGAGCCGCTTTCCGCGCTCGACCCGTTCCTGCGCATCCGCATGCGCGCCGAGCTGAAGGAGTGGCAGGCCAAGCTCTCGATGACCTTCGTCCACGTCACCCACTCGCAGGAGGAAGCGATGGCGCTGGCCGACCTGGTGGTGGTGATGAATGCCGGCCGGATCGAGCAGCAGGGTCGCCCGCGCGACGTGTTCAACGCGCCGCGCACGGAGTTCGTCGCCCGCTTCATCGGCGGCCACAACGTCATTCCCGCCGGCGGTGGCAGCCTGGTCGCGGTGCGGGCCGACAAGACCCAGCTCAGCCGAGTTCCGCTCCCGGCCGGCGCCAACGTCGTCGCCGCGACCGTGCGCGCGGTCGCGTACCAGGGCACGCACGTCGTCGTCACCCTCGTCAGCGACGCGGTCGCCGAGCTGAGCGTGATGCTGACCGAGGCGACCTTCGCCGCAGCGCCCTGGCAGCCGGGCGACAGCGCCTCGGCGCACTGGGCCGCCAACGACATCCACCCGCTCGCCGCATAGGCCCTGGCGGCACCCCATCGATGACACAGGAGGAGAACGACATGACCCGAAACACCACGCGCCGCACCCTGCTCAAGGGCACCGCCGGCATCCTCGCCACCGGCGTCTTCCCGGCAATCCACGCCCAGGAGAAGGTCGTGCTGCGCTACCTCGGCACGGCGGTCAACCAGGACAAGACCATCGCCGACAAGTTCAAGGCCGATACCGGGATCGAGATCCAGTACGTCGCCGTCAACACCGACGAGGTGACCAAGCGCGCCGTCACCTCGCCGAACAGCTTCGACCTGCTCGACACCGAGTACTTCTCGCTGAAGAAGATCGTTCCGACCGGCAACCTGAAGGGCATCGACACCAAGAAGATCAAGAACGCCGACAAGATCACCACCCTGTTCACCACCGGCATGGTCGGCGGCAAGCTGGTCGGCGACCAGGGCACGGCGCCGAAGAAGGTGATCTTCCTGGAGGGCGAGAAGTCGAAGGCGTTCGCCAAGGCGCCGACGCAGTGGATGTCGTTGATCCCGACCGTCTACAACGCCGACACGCTGGGCATCCGCCCCGACCTGATCAAGCGGCCGATCGACTCGTGGGCCGAGCTGCTCAATCCGGAGTTCAAGGGCAAGGCGGCGATCCTCAACATCCCGTCGATCGGCATCATGGACGCGGCGATGGTGGTCGAGGCCAAGGGCCTCTACAAGTACCC
>Ga0207682_10000921_pt1 | contig 13640 bp, 11 predicted proteins | sample KBSM63metaG_FD_184332 | JGI IMG/M metagenome (GOLD analysis project Ga0207682, IMG submission 184332) | Miscanthus rhizosphere microbial communities from Kellogg Biological Station, Michigan, USA - KBS M6-3 metaG (SPAdes) (version 2) | ecosystem: Host-associated > Plants > Roots > Rhizosphere >... | reverse complement strand
GGTGGAAGCGGACGTCCCGGGTCGCGCCGGATTGGTGCGTAGCCGACACGCGATCGTTCCAAGATGGTGCGCGTGCCGTGCGACCGCGCGCCGCCGTGATTTTTAAGCGGTTGATTTAAAGCGTTTTGCTCGCTGGCATTCGAATTGCTATACAGGTTGCGAGAGCATGGAGAGCACATCAGGCTCCATGTTTTCATCCTCCTCCTTTGGTAATTTTGGGCGCTCTAACCAGCGCCCATTTTTTTGGCCCGCGCCGGCGTTTTCGCGAGCGGCGGTCGTCGGCAAACGCGCATTGATGCATCAACTTGCGCCGCGCCGGGGACATTGCGCTCCCGCGGCACGCCCTGAAGGGCCGGGCGCGGCATGGTAGGATGAAAGCCTCCGACCAGTAACGCATCGACGTTACGGGCAAGCCGCAAACGTAAGCGCGGACGTGTCGAACCCGTCTTCGCCGTGCTGCCCGGGTGGCTGGCCCGCAGACCGAAAATAAAATGGCAACCTATCTTCAATCCCACGACGTCCCCGCGCCGGCCTCTGCGTCACCGATGACCCGCCCCACCTGGCGTACAGCCATGCTGCTGTTGCCGTACCTGTGGGAGTTCAAAGGCCGCGTTGCGGTCGCGCTGGTGTTCCTGGTCGCCGCCAAGCTGGCGAACGTCAGCGTGCCGCTGATCCTCAAGCAGATCGTCGACTCGCTCGACCCGACGCGCGCGGCGATAGTGCTGCCGTTCATGCTGCTGCTCGCGTACGGACTGCTGCGGCTGTCGACAACGTTGTTCGCGGAACTGCGCGACATCGTGTTCGTACGGGTGACCCAGCGCGCAGTACGGCGGATAGCTCTGACCGTGTTCCGCCACCTGCACGCGCTGTCGCTGCGCTTTCACCTCGACCGGCAGACGGGTGGGGTCTCGCGCGACATCGAGCGCGGCACCCGCGGCATCGGCACCCTGATGAGCTACATGCTGTTCTCGATCATCCCGGTGATACTCGAATTCATCCTGGTCGCCGCGGTCCTGCTCACGCACTTCGACTGGCGCTTCACTGCAGTCACGTTTTCCGCGGTTATCGTCTACATCGGCTTCACGATCGCGGTTACCGAGTGGCGCACGTCGATCCGGCGCGAGGCCAACGAACTCGATTCGCGGGCGAACACCCGGGCGGTCGACAGCCTGCTCAACTACGAGACAGTCAAGTACTTCAACAACGAGGAATACGAAGCGCGCCGCTACGACGAAAGCCTCACGCGCTACGAAACCGCCGCGGTGCGCACCGAAGCTTCGCTCGGACTGCTCAACATCGGACAGAGCTGCATCATTGCGATAGCGGTCACCGTGCTGATGGTCTTCGCGGCCGAAGGGGTGGTCGCGAAAACGCTGACGCTCGGCGACCTCATTTTGATCAACGGCCTCCTGATTCAGCTCTACATTCCGCTCAACTTTCTCGGCATGGTGTACCGCGAAATCAAGCAGGCGCAGATCGATCTCGAGCGCATGTTTCGCCTGCTCGCCGAAAACCGCGAAATCCGCGACCATCCCGACGCGCGCGAGCTCGCCGGCGCGCAGGCCGCCGTGCGGTTCGAAGACGTGGACTTTGGTTACGACGCCAACCGCCAGATCCTGTTCGGGGTGAGCTTCGAGATTCCGGCGGGCCACAAAGTGGCGGTCGTCGGGCACAGCGGCTCGGGCAAATCGACGCTCGCGCGGCTCCTGTACCGCTTCTACGACGTCGGCGCCGGCCGCATCGCGATCAACGACGACGATATCCGCAACCTGAAGCAGGCGAGCTTGCGCGGCGCGATCGGCATCGTGCCGCAGGATACCGTGCTCTTCAACGACACGATCTACTACAACATCCAGTACGGGCGGCCGCAGGCCACGCGCGACGAGGTGATCGCGGCGGCCCAGGCCGCGCACATTTACGATTTCATCGTGAGCCTGCCCGACGGCTTCGAGGCGCGCGTCGGCGAGCGCGGCCTCAAGCTCTCGGGCGGCGAGAAGCAGCGCGTGGCGATTGCGCGCGCGATTCTGAAGAACCCGCGCGTCCTGATTTTCGATGAGGCGACCTCCGCACTCGATTCCGCGACCGAACAGGCGATCCAGGCCGAGCTAGAACAGATTTCGCGCGGCCGCACGACGCTCGTCATCGCGCACCGGCTGTCCACCGTCATGGATGCCAATCAGATACTGGTGATGGACGCCGGCCGTATTGTCGAACGCGGCACGCATCGCGAGCTGCTGGCGAAAGGCGGCGCCTATGCCGAAATGTGGGCGCTGCAGCAGCAGGAGGAGGAAGCGGCGCAGGGCGAGCCGGGTGCGGCGGATGCCCGCCGGCTCGCGGCAGCGACGCGCTGACCCGATTGTCATGGGCGCTCGCGCAGGCGCGCCAACGCTTGGTATCATGGGGCCTCTCGCGCACAAGTCGCCGGCAGTCATGCGAATGTTCAACGTCGTTACATTGGTAGTCGGCGCACTTGCCGTCGCGACCGCGCCCGCGGCCGAGTTGCCGATATTCGACGCCCACCTGCATTACAGCCACGACGCGTGGGAGAGCGTGCCGCCGCCGCAGGCGATCGACTTGCTGCGCAAGGCCGGCGTCAAGCGCGCGCTCGTGTCGAGCTCCAATGACGACGGCAACCAGAAGCTTTACGCCGCGGCGCCCGATTTGATCGTGCCGTCGCTGCGCCCGTACCGCGCGCGCGGCGACATCGGGACCTGGATGCGCGACGATGCGATCGTCGTTTACCTCGAGCAGCGGCTCGCCAAATACCGGTATGCCGCGATTGGCGAATTCCATCTCTACGGCGCGGACGCCGATTTGCCCGTGCCGCGGCGCGTCGTGCAGCTCGCGCGCGAGCATCGGCTTTTCCTCCACGCGCATTCGGATCGCAATGCGCTCGAGCGGCTCTACCGGCAGGATCCCGACGCGCGCATCCTGTGGGCGCATTCGGGCTTCGAGCGTCCGGACGACGTGCGCGAAATGCTGAAGAAGCACAAGAACCTGTGGTGCGATCTCGCGTTTCGAACCGATCACGTCGCGGGCGGCAAGCCCACCCCCGAATGGCGCGCGCTGTTCATCGAGTTTCCCGACCGGTTCATGCTGGGCACCGATACCTACGTGCCCGAGCGCTGGCATTACGTTGGCGGCCACGCCAGTGCGGCGCGCGGCTGGCTCGCGGATTTGCCGGCGGACGCGGCCGAACGCATTGCGTGGCGCAACGGCGAAGCGCTGTTTGGCGGCATGCCCGCGCGCAAGCCATGAGAACGGAATGGCTGGCAGTGCTGGCCGCAGGCGCGTTAGCGGCGCCCGCCTATGGCTGCGTGCCCGATCTGCCCGGCGCCGCGCGCACCCTCAAAGCCGGCCGCTACAGCGTCGCCTACCGGGCCGTGCCGGATAAACTGCCGGTGAGCCAGCATTTCTCGCTGCTGATAGCGGTATGCGCGAACCCTGGCGCGCCGCCGCTCGAAACCGTGACGGTGGACGCCCAGATGCCCGAGCATCGGCATGGCATGAATTACAAAGCGAGCATCAAGCGCGAATCCGCGAGCCGCTACCGCGCGGACGGCCTGATGTTCCATATGCCCGGTCGCTGGGAGATAATATTCGAACTGCGCGCCGCCGGGCGCACCGACCGCGTAACGCAAAGCGAGGTGATCGAATGATGCGCAAACCGCTGTGCCTGGTTTTGTTTTTCGCCGCCGCGCTGCCGTGGCTGAGTCTCGCCAATGATGGCGGCGTGCTCGACTTCACCGCCGACGAGCTGCGCCGCATTCTCCAGCACGGGCCGTGGCCGCAAGCGTGGTCGCACGATCCGAGCAACCGCGTGTCGGGCAAGCGCGATGCCATCGATTTCGGCGAGCAGCTTTTTTTCGAGAACCGGCTGTCGGGCAGCGGCAAGCTCGCGTGCGGCTCGTGCCACGTGCCCGAGCGCGACTGGAGCGACGGTCTCGCGCGCGGCGAGGGCATGCAGACGGTCGACCGCAATACGCCGAACCTCGTCAACGTGCGCTACCACCGCTGGTACGGCTGGGATGGCGCCGCGGACAGCCTGTGGTCGCAAAGCATCCGGCCGATTCTGAATGAAAAGGAGCTCGCGTCGGATCCCAAGCGCGTTGCCGAACTCGTGCGCACGGACGCGGAGCTCGCGTGCCATTACACGCGGACCTTCGGCCAGCCCCCGGCCGCGGTGAAGGACGACGAGGCGCTGCTCGTCGACATCGGCAAAGCGCTCGCCGCGTTTCAGGAAACGATCGTCGCCGCGCGCACGACGTTCGACGAATTTCGCGACGCGCTCGCGCGCGGCGACCGCGCGGCCGCGGCCCGCTATTCGATACCCGCGCAGCGCGGGCTCAAAATTTTCGTCGGCAAAGGCAACTGTGCGACCTGCCATACGGGGCCGCGTTTCACCAACGGTGAGTTTCACGCAACCGGCGTGTCGTTCTTCGCCGGCAAAGGCCGCGTCGATCCGGGCCGCTACGAGGGCATCCGTGAATTGAAGAGCAGCCAATTCAATCTGCTCGGGCCGTACAACGACGATCCCGCGCGCTCGACCGCCGTCGCGACGCAGCACGTGGATCTCGTGCAGCGCAACTTCGGCGAATTCAAGGTGCCGTCCCTGCGCAATGCCGCGTTGACGGGGCCGTACATGCACAACGGGCAGATTGGCACGCTGCGTGAAGTGGTGGGCTACTACTCGGAGATCAACGTCGACCGCCTGCATGCCGACGGCGAGCAGCTCCTGAAGCCGCTCAAGCTTACCGCGCAGGAAACCGACGACCTGATCGTGTTTGTGGAAAGCCTCACCGATTTCCGCACCAACTGGAAACGCAGCAAAGGCGGCGAGCCGACCTGCAAGTAAGAGTCCGTTACGGACTCTAAGGCCGCGCGAATTATTTGCGGCTGTGCGCCTGATCGTAGAGCGGCATCACCGTCGGCAGCAACGCCTGCATCTGCTGGATGCGGCTGCTTTCCGCCGGGTGCGAGCTTAAGAACTCCGGGGACCGGCCGCCCGGATGGGCTTGCATCATTTTCTGCCATAGCGCGACGCCGGCGCGCGGATCGTAGCCCGCGCGCGCCGTGAGCTCGAGGCCGATGCGGTCGGCTTCGGCCTCGTCGACGCGGCTGAACCGCGTCGCGATGAGCGCGCCGTAGGCGGTATTGGCGAGATCCGCCGTGCCTTCGCCAAGCCCGAGCAGCGCCGCGCCGATACCGATCGCGCTTTGCGCCGCAATCGCCTGTGACACCTGTTCGCGCGAGTGCTCGCGCAGCGCGTGCGCGATTTCGTGCCCCATGACGACCGCGATTTCGTCGTCGGTCAGGTTGAGCTGCCTGATCAGTCCCGAATAGAACACGATCTTGCCGCCCGGCATGCAGAACGCGTTCAATTCGTTGCTCGAGATGACGTTGACTTCCCACTTCCAGCCCGGCGCGTCGGCGCGGAACACTCTCGTTTGCGGCTCCAAGCGGCTCGCGATCGCGCGCACGCGCTGCGTGAGAGCGGCGTCCGTATTGAGCACACCTTTTTGCGCGGCTTCCGCGCGCAGCTTGGTATAGGCTTGCGCCGACATCTGGTCGAGCTGCGCCGACGATATCAGCATCAACTGCCTGCGCTCGGCGCCGACCGCGCCGGCTTCGGTCGTGGTTTCGCAGCCGCAGAGGGAAAATGACAGCGCCGTGGCAAGTGCCGCGCCGGTTGCGCGCGTATTCATGTGATTACTCCTTATGTGCCTCGATCTGGATCGATATTTTCACGTCGTCGCCGATGCCGGTGGCGCCGCGCTTGATGCCCCATTCGGAGCGCTTGATCGCGACCGACGCGTCCGCGCCGCACAGGTCGCGCTTGTTCACCGGATGCTGGATGCAGCGAAACGACGTCACGTTGAGGCTCACGGGCCGCGTCACGCCCATCATGGTCAGGTCGCCGTCGGCCCCGGTGAGATTGTCGCCGGTGAAACGCAGGGCAGTCGACTTGAAAGCGATTACGGGAAACTTCTCGACGTCGAGATAATCGGGGCTGCGCACGTGCTTGTCGCGCGCCTCGTGGCCCGTGTCGACCGACGTCGCATCGATCACCACGTCGATGGTGCCTTTTTTGGCCGCCCGATCGAGGATGACTTTGGCGGTAGTGGTCTTGTTGAAGCGTCCGCGCACCCATGAAATGCCGAGATGGCCGGTTTCGAAATACGCGTAAGTGTGCGCGGGATCGCCGACGTAGACTTCCTGGGCGGCGGCGGGCAGTGCGCATGCAAGCGCAATCAGGGCAGCGACAAAGTTGCGTAACATCGGTTTCCTCTCCATAGGCGGGCCGGGCCGGTTATTTTTTTGCCGCGGCCTTGCCGGCCGCCACGACAATGTGAAACTTTATCTGCACTTCGTCGGCGACGGTGTCGGTGTCTTTCCACACGCCCTCGCCGATGTTGTATTGCAGGCGCTTGATCGGGAAGGCGCCGTCGTATACCGCTGTGCCCGCCTCTTCCTTGTAGCTGAACGGCGCGACGACTTCGTGAGTCCTGCCCTTGATCGTCAGCGGCCCGCGCACTTCGAATTTGCCGGCGCCGAGCGGCTTGATGCCGGCCGCCACGAACGTCGCTTTCGGAAAATTGCGCGCGTCGAACCATTGCTTGCCGCGCGCTTCGTCGTTGACTTCGGCATTATCGATATCGAAGCTGTCGAGCTCGATTTCAAGGCGCGCGGTGCCGGCGGCGGGCTTGGCGGGATCGAATGCGATTTGCGCGGTGAATTTTTTGAAGCGCGCTTCGACGGGCACGTTCATCTGGCGCGACACGCAGGTGATTTGGCTCTTGTCGTAGAGCACCGCCTGCGCGGCGGCCGGCGCCGCACCCGCTGTGAGCACTGCCGCGACCAACAGGCTAAAAGTGGCGCGATGTAAGTTATACATCGGCGGAGCCTGCGTTGCGCCGGCCCGCCCATGGGAGCATGCGTGCGAGTATTTGATCGCGCACAACGAAGTGATGGTGCAGAGCGGCCATGACATGCAGAAGCACCAGAATGAGCAGCGAGTAGTTTAATGTGACATGCACTGACTTCAATAGTTCGGCGAGCGCTTTGTCCTTGGCGAGTAAATCCGGCAGCGGCAGGACGCCGAAATATACCGTCGTCACGCCGGCCGCGGAACTATAGAGCCAGCCTGTCAGCGGAATGACGACAATCAGCGCGTAAAGCAGCGCATGCATCGCGCCGGCGGCGCGCCGCTGCCAGAGCGGAAAATCGGCGGCGTACGGTGGCGCGCGATGCGTGAGCCGCCACGCGACGCGCGCGAGCGCGAGAAAAAATATCGTGATGCCGGTCCATTTGTGCCATGAGAAGTATTTGAGCTTCGCCGGCGACAGCGGCAGGTCGACCATGTAAACGGCGAGCGCGAAGCCGCCGGCGATCAACGCGAAGATGAGCCAGTGCAGCGCGATGGCGGGGGCGGAATAGCGATCGTTACGGGGCATGGGCCGGCAATGGGCAGACGCGGGAAGTGCGATTCTATTGCATCTGCGCACGCGCCGGCCGCGTCGCGCACCGGCGCCAACGCAGTTACGTCGCGCGCGCGAAAGTTATGGTAACGAGCGTGCCCACGCCGTGCGTACCGGCGGTGAGCCGCACGTCCGCATTATGGCCCTGCGCGATTTCGCGCACTATCGCCAGCCCCAGGCCGCAGCCTTCGGCGCCGGTGCCGAGCACGCGATGAAAGCGCTCGAACACGCGCTCGTGTTCGTCGGGCGGCACGCCCGGTCCATTGTCCTCGACGCTCAACAGCACGCGTTCGCCGTCGCTGCCCACGCGCACCGTGACGCGCCCGCCGGCCTGCGTATAGCGAATTGCATTGTCGAGCAGGTTGCCGAGCAGCTCCCGGATGAACAGGGCGTCCGCTTCGATCATTGCCGGCGCCGCGCCATCGGCAGCTTCTTCAACCCCGAGATCGATGTCGCGCTCGAGCGCGCGCGGCACCCATTCGGTGGCGGTATCGCGCGCGAGCGCGGCCAAGTCGAGCTGTTGCATCGCCTGCGCGCGGGCCGCGCCCGGCTCCGCGCGCGCGAGGGAAAGCAGCTGGTTGACGAGGTGGGTGGTCTGGCCGGTGGCGGTGTTCAACTGCTGCAGCGTGTGCTGGACTTCATCGAGTTTTTGCTGGCGCAGCGCGAGCTCGGCCTGGGTCTTGATGCCGGCCAGCGGCGTGCGCAACTGATGCGCGGCATCGGCGATGAACCGTTGTTGCGCCGACAGCGCGAACGCGAGACGCGCGAGCAGCTCGTTCATCGCCCGGATCAGCGCGCGGACTTCCCCCGGCGCGTTTTGTTCCGGCAGCGGGGAGAGATCGCGGTGCGAGCGGCTGCTGATTTCCGTCTGCAGCGTCGCAAGCGGCCGCAGGCCGCGCTCGATGCCGAACCATACCAGCGCGCCGACCAGCGCAATGAGCAGGAACTCGGGCAGCAGCATGCCTAGCAGCACTTCGTTGGCGAGGGTGCGCCGCTTGTTGAGCGTTTCCGCCACCAGCACCAGCGCCGGCGACGCGGAGTTGGCGCCGCCGATGTTGGCGTAGAGGGCGGCGAGCCTGACCGGATTGCCGTGATACTGGCCGTCGTAATAGAGCGGCTTGCCGGGCGCTGTAGGCTCGGGCGGCAGCGGCAGCCCGCGGTGGCCGGCGACGAATGCGCCTTCGCCGTCGGTGACCATGTAGAAAACACTGTCGTGGGTATCGGACTCCAGCATGTCGAGCGCCGCGCTCGGCAGGTCGACGTGCAGCCGGCCGTCGCGCAGCCGCGTCTGGCGGCTTATGTCGAGCGCCGAGTCGAACAGCGAATAATCGTACGCGAGCGTGGCGAAGTTGAATGCGTAGTAATAGGTAACGACTGCGCTCAGCAGCGTCACGAGCACGATCGGGGCCAGCAGCGAAATCAGCAGCTGGTGGCGCAGCGTGGCACGTTCCGCGGCGGGCGGGGCCGCGTTGACGACCGCGCTCACGTGTCCTTTTCCAGCAGGTAACCCAGGCCGCGGATCGTGCGTATCTTCACGCCCGCGGGCTCGACTTTCTTGCGCAGGCGATGCACGTAGACTTCTATCGCATTGGCGCCGACCTCTTCGTCCCAGCCGTACAGCTGGCCGGCGAGCTGGTCTTTGTTGACGACGCGGCCGCTGCGCAACATCAGCACCTCGAGCACGCCGATCTCGCGCGCGGAGAGCTCGAGCGGCGCGCCGCGCAGCGTCGCGCGCCGGCCGCTGGTGTCGAGGACCAGCGGACCGTGCGTGAGGAACGAGCTGCCGCCCGACTGGCCGCGGCGGATCAGCGCGCGCACGCGCGCCTCGAGTTCGGGCAGGTCGAACGGTTTGGTCAGATAGTCGTCGGCGCCGAGGTCCAGCCCTTTGACGCGGTCGGAGAGCGCGTCGCGCGCAGTCAGCACCAGTACGGGTGCCCCCGAGCCACGCCGCCGCAGGCGCTTCAACACGTCAAAGCCGTCGAGCTTGGGCAGCCCTAGATCCAGAATGACCAGATCGTACGCCTGCGCCGTCAGGGTGTGGTCTGCCGCGTCACCGTCGTGCACGCAATCGACCGCGAAGTCGGCCTGCCGCAACGAGCGCGTGAGCCCGTCGGCCAGCACCGGGTCGTCCTCGACTATGAGTATCCGCACGCGCGTCTAAGTCCGTGAAAAATAAACATTTGCCATTTCATAGTGTAGCGCACTCGCAAAGCGCCGGCGGTGTGGTAGATTTCGCTTCCGCCGAGGGTGGGGCACCCTCTTGTAAGCTTGGCGTAAGAGACGATTGTTACGATAAAAACGTCATGTTGCGGCAGCGCGGGATGTCGCAGCAAGCCGTTCCGGGAAGTCACAACATGATGATGTCAGGTTTGCGAACTTTTGCTCTTGCTTTCCTCCTCGGGGGTTGGAGCGCTGTCGCTGCCGGAGCTGAACCGGCACCCAGCCTGGCCTCTTTGAACTCCGACCTGGCGCGGTTAACATTGCGCCAGGCGGAGATTTTTTTTGGCGGTCGCGGTTTGCATCGGCGACCTGCGGTGCGGGCATACCGCCCGCTCACAACCTTATCAAAATGGCTGGCGAATTTCGTGCGACTGAGCGTGCACGCGGTGCCGCATAGTCGGTACGAATGACGCGCGTTGCGCGACCGTTAGCGGCGCGGCCTTGGTCGGAACAAAACAAACGGCGGGCGCAAACAAAATGCGCTCGCTGTAATAAGGGAGGATGAGGGATGAACGCCTTCATTTTGGATTGCACGCTGACGACGCGGGCGCGGAAGCCTGACGCTGTACTTCATCATGCATCGATATAGTTCATTCATTGCGCCGGCCGTGCTCGCGCTGCTGGTAAGCGCATGCGGCAAAGACGGCACGCCCGAGGCGCCGGCCAAGGCGGGCGTAGCGCCGGATGCCAAAGCACTCCAATTGCCGGCCGTCCAGAAGCAGTTTCTGACCGTCGAAACGGTCGGCGCCACGCAGACCGCCGATGTGATTGCGTTGCCCGGACGCGTGACCTTTCGCCCGCAAGCGCAGTCCGCGGTGGGGGCCACCGCCGCCGGGCGCGTCGTCGCCGTATTGGTGCAGGCGGGCCAGGTGGTCAAGGCGGGCGCGCCGTTGCTGACCATCGAAAGCGCCGATGCAGGCGCGGCGCGCGCGGCACGCGACCAGGCGGTGACGCGGCTTGCCGCCGCCGAAAGCGTACACAAACGGCACGTCGAAATGGTCGAGAAGGGCGTAGGCGTCGAGTCCGAACGCCAGGAGGCCGACGCAAAATTGAAGGAAGCGCGCACCGAACATGCCCGCGCGGAACAGGCAGTCGCCTTGCTCGGCGCCGGCCATGGCAGCCAAATCAGCGTACGGGCGCCGTCCAATGGCGTTGTCATGTCGATCCGCGTCGCCGCCGGCGCGACCGTGACCCCGGGCGGCGAGGCGCTGCTAGAGCTGGGCGATCCCACGCAGCTGCAGATAGTCGCGCAGGTCGCGGAAAGTGATCTTGCCCGCATTGCGATGGGACAGGAAGCCGAAGTCGAGCTGCCGGCGCTCGCGGCGCGCGTCGCTGCGCGCGTGGAAAATATCAGTCCGCGCATCGATCCGGAGTCGCGCCGCATGCAGGTGTATTTCGCGTTGGCCAAGCGCGTCGAAGGTCTGCGGGCGGGCATGCTGGCCCAAGTCAGCTTGCGTATTGGCGCTGAGCAGGGAATTTCGCTGCCGGTTTCCGCGGTCCTGATCAAGGACGGCAAGCGCCGGGTCGTTTACGTCGAACGCGCCGACGGCAGTTTCGAGGCCCGCGAAGTAAAGACCGGACACAACCGCAATGGGTTCGTCGTGGTACTCGAAGGCCTCAAAAGCGGGGAAAAAGTAGTCGTGCGCGGGGCGCTGTTGCTGGATACTCAAGCCGAACAGCTGCTCTGAGCCCATGCTGCGTCTCCTGATCGAAACCTGCGTTCACCGCCGCGTGGCGGCGCTGTTCGCCACCCTGGTGGTCGCGGTGTTCGGCTTCCACGCTTACCTGGAAACGCCGATCGAAGCGTATCCGGATGTGACTAACACGCAGGTTACGGTCATTACGCAGTTCCCCGGCAATGCGCCGGAGGAGATCGAGCGCCGCATCACGGTGCCCCTCGAACGCGAATTGAACGGTACGCCGGGCATGACGCTGATGCGCAGCGAAAGCCTGTTCGGCCTGTCGTTGATCACGATGACATTTTCGGACGAGACGGCCAGCTTCCCCGCGCGCACGGTGGCGCTGCAGCGGGTTGCCGCCGCCGCGCTGCCTCCCGGCGTGACACCGGAGCTCGCGCCCGAGGCAACTCCGCTGGGCGAGGTTTACCAGTTCCGGATCAAGAGCGACCGCCACGACCTTTACCAGCTTCGCTCGGAAATGCAATACAACGTCGTGCGCGTGCTGCGCCAGGTGCCGGGTGTCGCGGACATCGTGCCGTTCGGCGGCTTTCTGAAAGAAATGCACGTGAGGGTCGACGCCGCGCGGCTCTTCTCGCTCGGCTTGTCGCTGACCGATGTCGAGCAAGCGCTCGCGAAGTCCAATCTCAACACCGGTGGCGGATTTCTCCCGAACGGTGACCAGGAATTCACGGTGCGCGGCATCGGCTATCTCGAATCGCCGGAAGACATCAAGCGCATCGTCCTGCGCAGCAAGGACGGTACCGCGGTGACCATCGGCGACGTGGCGACCGTCGTGCAGTCGTACACGCCACGGCGCGGCGCTGTCGGCGTCGGGTCCGAGAAGGAGGGCATCGAGAGTTTCATCTGGATGCGGCGCGGCCAAAACCCGTCGGTGGTGCTTGACGGCATACACGAGAAAGTCCGCGAGCTGAACGAAACGATCCTGCCGAAAGGCATGCAGATTGAAGTGTATTACGATCGCAGCGATCTCGTCGGCCTGACGCTGTCGACGGTGCACAAGAATCTGTTGAGCGGGTTCGTGCTCGTGGTGGGCGTGGTGTGGCTTTTCCTGCGCAGTGTGGCGGGCTCGATCGCGGTGGCGATCGTCATCCCATTGTCACTGCTGGTAGCGTTTCTAGGGCTATACACACTGGGCCTGCCCGCCAACCTGATTTCGATGGGCGCGATCGACTTTGGCATCCTGGTTGATGGCGCGGTGGTGCTGGTCGAGAACGTAATCCATGCACTGCGCCACGACCCGCCGTCAGACCGCCGCGGCGTGTTGCGCGTAGTGGTCGCGTCCGCCGTCGATGTCGGCCGGCCGACGCTCTACGCGATGCTGATCATCATAGCTGCGCTGATTCCGGTGTTCACGCTGCAATCTGTCGAGGGCCGCATTTTCCGTCCGCTTGCACTCACGTATTCGTTCGCGCTGATCGGCGCACTGGTCTTTGCCCTGACGGCGGTGCCGGCCGTGTGCGCGGCGCTATTTCGCCCGCGCGATGCCCAATTGAAGGAGCCCGGCTGGATCGAGCGTCTGCGCGTGGGCTATCGCCGCAATCTCGCGTGGGTGCTCGAGCGCCGCGCACTCGTGTTCGGCGCCGCGCTTGTTATGCTCGCGCTCGGTGCGCTGACCAGTACACGGCTCGGCACGGAGTTCCTGCCCGAGCTCGACGAAGGCGACATCCAGCTGTTTGTCGAGATGCCGCCCAGTATTTCGCTCGAAAAAGGGCAGGACATCCTGCTCGAAGTGCGCAAACGCATACTCAAGTTTCCGGAAGTCAGGAAAACCATGAGCGAGCAGGGCCGCCCCGAAGACGGCACCGACAATGAAGGCGTTAACATGAGCGAGACCTTCATTCGCCTGAAGCCTGTGCGCGAATGGCGGGCGGGCTACGACAAGAAGCGCCTGATCCACGAGATGCGCGCATCGCTGTCGGAAATTCCGGGCGTGCGCTACAACTTTTCGCAACCCATGAAGGACAACGTCGAAGAGGCGGTGAGTGGCGTGCGCGGCAAAGTCGTGCTGAAAATATTCGGACCCGATCTGGAAAAAATGCGTACCACGCTCGAGCAGGTGAAGGAGACCCTGAAACCGGTACCCGGCATCGTCGACCTCGACCTTTACCGCGATGCGTCCACGCCGCAATTGCAAATGCGCTTCGATCGCCAGGCCCTTGCGCGCGCCGGCATCACCATGGAGGACGCTCAGCGCACGCTCGAAACTGCGCTTGCCGGCCGCGTCGTGCCGACCATGTGGGAA
>Ga0207682_10000919_pt1 | contig 13647 bp, 10 predicted proteins | sample KBSM63metaG_FD_184332 | JGI IMG/M metagenome (GOLD analysis project Ga0207682, IMG submission 184332) | Miscanthus rhizosphere microbial communities from Kellogg Biological Station, Michigan, USA - KBS M6-3 metaG (SPAdes) (version 2) | ecosystem: Host-associated > Plants > Roots > Rhizosphere >... | reverse complement strand
CTGGCCTTCCGGAGGACACGGTCCGGGGCCGACGGCGCGGCCCTCGACCGCGAGAACCGGAGCGTCCTCGAAAGGATCAATGCCCGCCAGCGCGTCTACCTGACCGGCACAGTCGTCGGGGGCCGCTTCGCGATCCGGATCTGCGTCCTCTCGTTCCGGACTCACATGGAGCGTATGGAACAGGCTCTCGAAGACATCCGCGCCGCCGTCTCGGAGGAACCATGACGCCCGCGCCCGTCAAACCGGCCATTCCGTTCGCCGCACTCGAAGCCGTCGATGTCCGCGTCGGCACGATCGTCGCGGTCGAAGACGTCCCCAAGTCCGACAAGCTGCTTCGCCTGATCGTGGACTTCGGGGACCACACGCGGCGCATCCTCGCCGGAATGAAGCAGGAGAGGGCGAACCCCGCGGAGATCGTCGGCCGGCAGGCCCTCTTCGTCGTCAACCTCGAGCCGCGCCGCATGATGGGCGAGGTCTCCGAAGGCATGCTGTTCGATCTCGGGTACGCCGACGGGGTGGCCCCCGCGCTCGCCGTCCCCGAGCGGCCGGTTCCCAACGGGACGCGCGCCGGATAGGCTTGCGGCCGGAGGAATCCTCATGATCGTTCGGAATCGTCGACTCGCGGCAGCCCTGCTCTTTGCAGCCGCAGCCGCAGCCGCAGCCGCCCTGCCCGCGGCCACTCCCGCGAAGCGGCCCTCCCGGGAGTACACGATCGAGCAGTTTCTGTCGACGACGGCGATCAATCAGGCTTCGTTTTCCTTCGACGGCTCGAAGCTGCTGTTCTCGTCGAACGCCACCGGCATCGTGAACGTCTACTCCATTCCGACCGGCGGCGGCGACGCCGTGCCCCTGACGAAATCGGACACCGCCACGACGACGTCCGTGTCGTACTTCCCGTCGGACGACCGCTTCCTGTTCACCCGGGATCAGGGCGGCAACGAGCTCAACCACCTGTTCGTCCAGACGCCCGCGGGCGAGGAGAAGGACCTCACGCCCGGCGAGAAGCAGAAGGCCGCGTTCAAGAAATGGACTCGCGACGGCCGCGCCTTCTACGTCCGGTCCAACGAGCGGGACGCGCGCTTCTTCGACGTCTATCGATACGACGCCGGAAGCTATGCGCGGACGCTGTTCTACCAGGACGAAGTCGGGTACGACCTGGGCGACATCTCCGAGGATGCGAAGTGGATCGCGTTCCAGAAGATCAACACCACCGCCGACAGCGACATCTATCTCTGGAACGCGGCGGCGAAGACCATGACCCTGATCTCTAAGCACACCGGGACGGCGAGCTACGAGCCGGCGTGCTTCGACGTCGACTCGAAGTGGCTCTACTACCTGACGAACGACGGCGATGGCGACGGGTCCGAATTCACGCGGGTTCGCCGCTACGAGCTCTCGTCCGGCAAGTCCGAGGACGTCGAGAAGGCCGACTGGGACATCGCGTGGACGTTCTTCTCGAAAAACGGCAAATACCGCCTCTCGGCGGTGAACCAGGACGGGCGCAGCGTCCTGAAGGTCTGGAACGGCCGGACCGGCGCGCCCATCGCCCTGCCGGGGTTTCCCGCGGGCGAGGTCTCGGCGGTCCGAGTCTCGAACGACGAAACGAAGCTGGCCTTCCAGCTGGACTCGGACCGCGGACCCAACAATCTCTACGTCTACACATTCGGGTCGGACGCGCCGCGCCGACTGACCGACACGATGACGAAGGCGATCGATCCGACGGACCTCGTCGAAGCGCGGGTCGTGCGCTTCCCCTCCTTCGACGGCATGGCGATCCCGAACATCTTCTACAAGCCCTGGCAGGCCTCCCCTCAGGCCAAGGCTCCGGCGGTCATCTGGGTCCACGGCGGGCCCGGCGGCCAGACGCGGCAGCAATACAGCCCGTACATCCAGTACCTCGTGAACCACGGGTACGTCGTCCTCGGCATCAACAACCGCGGCAGCTCGGGCTACGGCAAGACGTTCTACACGGCCGACGACAAGAAGCACGGCCGCGAACCCCTCTGGGACTGCGTGGCCGGGAAGAAATACCTGCAGAGCCTGTCGTACGTGGACCCCGCCCGCATCGGCATCCTCGGCGGAAGTTACGGCGGCTACATGGTCCTCGCGGCGCTCGCGTTTCAGCCGGAAGAGTTCGCGGTCGGCGTCGACATCTTCGGCGTCTCGAACTGGCTGCGCACGCTGGAATCGATGCCGAAATGGTGGGAAGCCCAGCGCGCCGCGCTCTACAAGGAGGTCGGCGATCCGCAGGCAGATCGCGCATTCCTCGAGGAGACCTCGCCTCTCCTCCACGCCGACAAGATCCGCAAGCCGCTCTTCGTGATCCAGGGCGCCAACGACCCGCGCGTCATCCGGGGCGAGTCCGACGACATCGTCGCGGCGGTCAAGAAGAACGGTGTGCCCGTCGAGTACGTCGTCTTCGACGACGAGGGCCACGGCTTCACGAAGAAGAAAAACCAGATCGAGGGCTGGAGCGCCATCCTCAAGTTCCTGGACAAGTACTTGAGGGGCCCCGACAAGGGCTGAGGGCGAAGAGCGGAGGGCTGGCTACACCAGGACGCCCGCGGCGCGGCGGCGCTTGGGCTCGTCGCCGGCGTAGGCTTCCCAGGCACGGGCGAGGCGCTCGACGCCCTCGCGCATCGGGGCGGCCTCAAGCACGTAAGGGACGCGGAGGCGGTCGCCCCATCCTCCTCCGGGCGACGCGAGGGTTCCGGGCACGACGGCCACGCCGTGGCGGAGGGCCACTTGAGCAAAGGTGCTCGCGTCGCCGCGCGGCAGCTTGACCCAGAGGGAGAGGCCTCCCGCCGGCTCGATCCAGGTCCACTCCGGCAGATGCTTCGCGAGCAGGCCCGTCAGTCGCTCGAGACGCTCCCGCATCTCGCGGCGCCGTATGGCCCGGACCCGCTCGGCCTCGGCGAGAAGGCGGACGGCGACGAGCTGGCCGATCAGAGAGCCGCCGAGGTCCGCCATGATCTTCAAGCGCGTCATGCGCAGGAGGATCTCCTCGGAAGCCCGGATCCAGCCGATTCGCAGACCGCCCCAGAAGAGCTTCGAGAGCGACCCGATCGTCAGGATCGGCGCCTCCCGGTCGAACGCCGCGATGGGCGCCGGCGGACGGCCCGTACCCGTCAGGGCCAGGTCGGCGAGCGTGTTGTCCTCGACGATCGGCAGCCTCAACTCGCGCGACATTTTCGCGAGCACGCGCCGGCAGGTCTCGGGCATCACGACGCCGGTGGGAGTCTGGAATGTGGGCATCAGGTAGACCAGCCGCGGCGAGGTCCGCGCCACGGTCTCGCGCAGCCGCGCGATCCAGGCCGCGTCTCCCCCGACCGGCACGGTCACGAGGCGCGCGCCCTGTCCGGCAAAGATGTCGATCGAGCCCATGTACGTCGGGTCTTCCACGATGACGGTCTCGCCGCGCTCGACGAGCAGCGCGCCCGCCAGGCCGATGGCCTGCTGCGCGCCGTGCGTCACGAGGACCTGGTCCTCGCCCGTCTCGAGTCCCGACGCCGAGAGATGCTTCGCGATCGCCTGGCGCAGCGCCGGCAATCCCATCGGGAGGTAACCGGGGCTCCGGGCGAGCTCGCGCATCGCCTTCTCGTCGATGCGCGCGGCCTCCCGTGCGAGCACGTCGGGTGCGGGCAGGTGCGCGCCGAGAAATTCGATCGTTCCACCCGGCCCCTCCGTGAAGCTGCGCCAGACAGGGTGGCGGCGGAAGGAACCCGAGGGATCCTCGCGAAGGAGAAGCGCCGGCGGACGCTGGGCGGCTCCGCGCACCCGCGTGCCGCTGCCCCGAAGGCTCTCGATGGTGCGGTCCCGGCGCAGCTCCTCGTAGGCCGAGACGATCGTCGTGCGGGACACGGCGAGCCTCGCCGCGAGGGCGCGCTCCGACGGAAGCCTCTCGCCCGCGCGGATTTCTCCCCGCTCGATGGCTTCCCGGATCGCCCCGGCGAGCCGCCGGTACACGGGACCCGGACCTGCGGCGCCATCCGACCAGCGCCCGAGACTCGCCACGAACGCCTGCGGAGTCAGACGGCCCTGCCAGTCCACTTGAGCGCGATGTGGCTATTGATTCGGGCCTCTCTCCGGTCCATCTTGATGTCCACTTGGAGCATACACCCGAGATGGACTCTAAAAGTGGACTGGTGGGTTCCGGGAGGTCTCCGATGCCGCTTCCTCGCCACGCCTTCTTCCGCGGGCGCATCGTTCCCTACTCCGACGCGCGCGTCGGAGTCCTGACGCACGGCCTCAACTACGGGACCGGGTGCTTCGCCGGCATCCGCGGCTACTGGAACGAGACGGAGCAGGAGCTGTTCGTCTTCCGGCCGCAGGATCACTTCCGCCGGTTCCTCGAATCCACGCGATTGCTGGACATGACACTTCCGTATTCCGTCTCGGACCTCACCGAGGCTCTCCTGGCGCTCCTCCGCACCGAGCTCTTCCGCGAGGACTGCTACGCGCGCCCGCTCGCCTTTTACGCCGACGAGTCCATCGGCGTGCGGCTGCACAACCTCACGGCCGAGGTGTCCATCGTCGCGATGCCCTACGGACGCTACGTCGAGAACGAGGAGGGCGTGCACGCCACGATTTCCTCGTGGCGCCGCGTCGACGACAACATGATTCCGGCGCGGGGCAAGATCACGGGCTCGTACGTCAACTCGGCTTTTGCCAAGACCGACGCGCAGCGCGCCGGCTTCGATGAAGCGATCGTGCTCAACCAGGACGGCCACGTCGCCGAAGGCTCGGCGGAGAACTTCTTTCTGATCAAGAACGGCGCGGCGATCACCCCGCCCGTCACGGACAACGTCCTCGAGGGAATCACGCGCCGCTCGATCCTCGATCTCCTCGCGAAGGAGCTCGGCGTGAAAGTCATCGAGAGATCCATCGATCGCACCGAGATCCCGCTCGCCGACGAGGCCTTCTTCTGCGGCACGGGCGTGCAGATCGCCGCCATCACGCGCGTCGACCACCGGCCGATCGGCACGGGCCGCCTGGGTCCCGTCGTCGCCGCGCTGCGCGATCTCTACTTCGAGGTCGTGCGCGGAAAACGCGCCGAATACCGGAACTGGTGCCACCCCGTTTACGCCGACGCCACGCCCATTCCGGCGCGCGAAGGAAACCGCCGGTCAGAGGCCGCCGGGTAGACCTGGAATGAGGACAACCCCTTGAAATTTAGGGTTGCCCTCGGCGCCGACTATCCGTTAACCTCCGAATTAGTGACCGTGCCTCGTTCATCCTCCGTTGGTCTGTACTGGTTCCATCCGCTGGTCCTGCCGGAGTTCGAGCGTGTGGTGTCCGAAGGCGGTCTCCGGCTGGTCGCCCGCCGCCTCGAGCCGAACCGGATTCCGGATTTCGAGAACGTGACCGTCCCGCGGGCCTCGGCCTACGTCGTCGAGGCCCACCCCCAGCTGCCGGTGACCGAAGCCGTCGTGACGGGCATCCACGCCCGGCAGCCGACGGCGCGGATCCTGGTGCTTGCGGAGCGATTCGCCGACCAGACGGCGTTCGCCCTGCTGAGGCTCGGGATCAAGGGCCTCATGACGTACTCCGAGACGGCGCGGTCCATGATGGCCGCACTCCAGACGGTGACGACCGGAGGTCTCTGGGTGGGCCGCGCCCTGTTGTCGCGATTCGTGGACTCGGCCCTCTGCACCGTCCCGCTGCGGGTCTACGCCACGGGTTTCGAGGGCCTGACCCGGCGGGAACGCCAGGTCCTCGAGGCCGTCCTCGACAACCTCTCCAACAAGGAGATCGCCCACCGCCTCCACATGTCCGAGAGAACGGCGAAGTTCCACGTCTCGAACCTGCTGGTCAAGCACGGCGTCCGCCGCCGGGCCGACCTTCTTTTCTGCGCCCTGCGGAACGGTCCCGCCAGGCGGACTCAGGACGGCGACAGCCACGACTCGGTCCCCGGCGCCAGCGCGGCCTGAAGATTCCCCGATAAACCCCCGGCCCCCTTCCGCGTAAGGACCTCCAGAGCTCAAGGAGGTCGTATGAAGAGGTTTGTCCTAGTCCTGGTCCTCGCGGGGCTGGTCCTGTCCGGAGGCGTCGCCCTCGCGCAGCTGCCGCCGCTGAATCTTCCCCAGGCCAGCCCGGCCGCGTCCGTCAAGCAGGAGATCGGCCTGACGGACATCACGATCGATTACCACCGGCCCGCCGTCAACAAGCGGAAGGTCTGGGGCGATCTCGTCCCCTACGGGCAGACCTGGCGCGCCGGCGCCAACGAGAACACGACGATCACGTTCTCCTCGCCGGCCACCGTCGGCGGCAAGACGCTGCCGGCCGGCACCTACGGCCTGCACATGCTGCCGAACGAGAAGGACTGGTCCGTGATGCTCTCCAGCGTCGCCTCGGCGTGGGGCAGCTTCAGCTACGACGAGAAAGAGGACGTGGTCCGTTTCACCGTCGCGCCGAAGCCCGCGGATTTCGAGGAGCGGCTCGAGTACCGCTTCGAGAACCCGACCGAAAACTCGGTCGACGTCGTGATGCAGTGGGAAAAACTCACGGTGTCGTTCCCGATCACCGTCGATACGAATGCCGTGGTGATGGCGAGCCTGAAGGCGCAGCTCCGGGGCCTGCCGCGTTTCGGCTGGCAGGCGTGGAACACCGCCGCGAACTGGGCCCTGACGCATGACCAGGACCTCGACCAGGCGCTCAAGTGGGCCGACCAGTCGGTCACGACCCAGGCCACGTTCGGAAATCTCCGCACGAAGGCTGCGATCCTCGAGAAGAAGGGCGACACGAAGCAGGCCGAGGAGCTGCGCGCTCAGGCGATGAAAATCGCGACCGAGGCCGACATCAACGTGGCCGCGTATCAGCTGCTCGGCCAGAAAAAGTACGACGAAGCGATCGCCCTCTTCCGCAAGAACATCAAGGACTATCCCAACTCGTGGAACTGCTACGACAGTCTCGGCGAGGCGCTCGCCGCCAAGGGGGACACGAAGGCCTCCGTCGAGAACTATCGCAAGGCCCTCTCCATGACCACGGATCCGGTCCAGAAGAAGCGGATCGAGGACATCCTCTCGAAGATGAAGGCCTAGCGAAGAACCCGCGTAACCTCGCGAGGGCGGGAGCGTAGTCTGGGGGCATGAAGCCTCGCTACGCGTTCGCCCTCGCGCTGTTTCTGGGCCTGGCGACTCTCCTGCGGGCCGCGGGCCCCGAGCCTCCGGACACTCCGCAGGGCGCCCGCATGAAGGCCCTCCTGGCCGCGTTCGCGGCGGGCACGCCCGACGCGGTTCGCGCGTTCATCGCGGCCAACTTCGCCCCGAGCGCCCTTCAGCAGATGCCGCTCGAGCAGCGCGTCCAGCGCCTTTCGGGCATCGTGGCGCAGACAGGGCCCCTCGAGTACCACTCGATCCTCAGGCCCAGCGAGACGGAGCCGGTGTACCTGGTCCGCTCGCGCGACGGCTGGATGGAGCTCGGCATGATGCTCGACGCATCGGCGGGCTACGGCGTTCAGGGCCTGCGCTTCGACGAGAGCGAGGGACCCGGCGCCGTGCAGGAAGCCCGAATGGGGTCCGATGCGGAGGCCGCGGCCGCGGCCGACGCGCTGCTCCAGAAGCTGTCGGCGTCCGGCGACTTCTCCGGAGTCGTCCTGATGGCGAAGGACGGAAAACCGTTCTTTCAGCAGGCCTACGGCCTCGCGGACCGCGGCCTCGGTGTCCCCAATCGCCCGGACACGAAGTTCAACCTGGGCTCGATCAACAAGATCTTCACGCAGACAGCGATCGCCCAGCTTGCCGAGAAAGGCAAACTGTCGTTCACCGACACGATCCGCAGGCACCTGCCGGAGTCCCCGCTCGCGGCCGCGGACAGGATCACGATCCAGCAGCTCGTGTCCATGACTTCAGGCCTGGGGGATTTCTTCGGCGAGAAGTTCAACGCGACGCCCAAGGCGCGGATCCGTACGCTCGAGGACTACCTCCGCCTCTTCGCGACGGACCCGCTGCTCTACGAGCCGGGAACCAGCCGCCGGTACTCCAACGCCGGCTACATCGTGCTCGGGCTGATCATCGAAAAGGTGTCGGGGCAGAGCTACTACGACTACGTTCGCGAGAACATCTACGGGCCCGCCGGCATGACGAGCTCGGACTCCTATCTGCAGGACGCCGTCGTGCCCAACCGTGCCACGGGCTACACGTCCGAGGATGAGAACGAGAAGCGGCTCTCCGAGCCGCGCACCAACATCTACGAGCTGCCCGGCCGCGGCAGCTCGGCCGGAGGAGGCTACTCGACGGCCCAGGATCTTCTGCGTTTCGACGTCGCCATGCGCGCCGGAAAGCTCCTCTCCCCCGCCTGGACCGCCTGGTTCTATTCGGATCGCACCGCGCCGCCTTCGGGTCCGCAGCCCGCCGCCTCGAAGCCGCCGAAGCTCTCCGGAGGGCGCGGCGCGGCGGGAGGCACCTCGGGCGTGAACGCCGTGCTCGAGATGGACCTCGACACGGGCTACACGGTCGTCGTCCTGTCGAATCTCGACCCGCCGTCCGCGGAGAAGGTCAGCAAAACGCTTCGGCAATTTCTTGGCCTGAGGTAGGGCTCGGCCTGAAGTGAGGCCTCGGCCTCACTCCGCCAGCGCGATCCCCGCCATGTAGACGCCGTACGCGGCCAGCCCGGCCGCGGTCACGCCCATGAAGGCGGGACCGAGCGGCGTGTGGGCGAAGGCATCGAGAACGCCTCCGACCGTCCGGACCGCCGAGGGATCCAGCGCCTCGGCCGCGCGGATGAGGAAGTAGCCGAGAGCCGCGAGCGTCGCGCCTCTCGCCACGAGTCCGAACCGGGAAATCGCCGTGAGCAGTTTCGCCAGCGCGCGGGGCAGACGTCCGCGGCGGAACGGCAACCGCCCCGAGAGTCCGAGGCCCTGGCCGATCTCCCAGAGGCCGCCCAGGACGACGGCCGCTCCGGCGATCTCCAGAACGGCGGCGCCCCACGACTCGGACAGCAACCACGAGACGCCCGCACGCTCGAGCGAGCCGTCGCCCTCGTCCCGCGCGCCGCGGACGTGAAGGAACAGCCGTGTCGCCGTCCAGGCGAGGGCCGCGTAGCCGAAGCCGTTGACGAAGAGGCCGATCCGCTTGACGGCGCCGCCGGGACCCCGAAGCGACTGCACGAGGTGCGCGGCGGCGATCGCCGCGAGTCCGGCCACGACGGCGCCGAGAACCCATGCGCCGTGAGGCCGGTCGAGCAGGAACCGCAGCGCGCCAAGCACGCCGTGGTCCCGGTCGCGCGCGCCGAGGACGGCGATGCGCGCCGACACGTAGCCCATGGCCAGGTAAACCAGGCCGATCGCGAAATAGCCGGCGCGTTCCGCGGCCGAGCGCACGCCGGGAATCTCTCACAGGGGCCGCGGACGCCGCGCGCCCTGCGATAAGCTTTCCGCTTCCGGGTGCGACGGACTTTCACGAGAAAGGACACACAAAGATGAAACGGATTCACGGATTCCTCCCGGCGGCGCTCGCGGCGGCCCTGGCTGTCGCTCCGGCGCTTGCCGACGAGAAACCCACGCCGGCTCCCGAGGCCGCCAAGAAAAGCGAGATGAAGATGAACACGAACCCGAGCGGTCTTCAGTGGGCGGACACGAAGGAAGGCACCGGCCCCTCGCCCAAGCCCGGCCAGACCTGCGTCATGGACTACACGGGATGGCTGTGGGTCGACGGCGCGAAGGGCAAGAAGTTCGACAGCTCGGTCGATCGCGGGACGCCGTTCGAGTTCCCGATCGGTCAGGGCCGCGTCATCAAGGGATGGGACGAGGGAGTCTCGACCATGAAGGTCGGCGGCAAGCGGACGCTCCTCATCCCGCCGCAGCTCGGCTACGGATCGCGCGGAGCCGGCGGCGTCATCCCTCCGAACGCGACGCTGCTGTTCGAAGTCGAGCTGATCGCCGTCAAGTAACCCCGAATCCGAATTGGACAAAGAGGCGGAGGCGCTGCGCGCGCTTCCGCCTTTTTTTGTCACCAGACGAGCTCGTGCGCGGTGGTCGCCGGCAGCTGGCCCTTGTGATTTCAAACGGTTAGCGGAGGCAGCCTCTTCGGCGAGCCCACGGCATGGAAGCTGCTAAACTCTTTTGAACCAAGGCGAAACACAGCACAGACGATGGCCAGTCACGACATCCGGCGTGAGCCTTCTCCTCGGCTTCTGCGGCGAAGCCGCGTTGCCGAATGGCGGACGCCATGACTTCGCCGGCCCCGTTTCTTGCGCGACACTTCGGCGACTACACGCTCGTCGCGCAGCTCTCCGAGGACTCGCTCGGCACCGTGTACCGCGCGCTCTACTCCGCCGACGAACGCCGTTTCGTGCGGCTGCGCATGTTCCATCCCGACGCGGTGTCCGAGGCGGCGATCCAGCGGGCCATCCACGAGCACACCGAGCTCGCTCCGATTCTCGTGCACGACGCCGTGGTTTCGCATCCGCAGCTCGACATGGTCGACGGCGTGGCCTTCATGACGTGGGACGAGACCGCGGGCTGGACGCTCGACACCATGCTCGCGCGCGTGCGCGCTCTCGGCATCCGCATTCCCGCCGAGTACGCCCTCCTCGTCGCCGAGCGGGTCGCGGCGTGCCTCGAACACGCGTTTCGCGCCGCGCCCGACGGCCAGCCGACGCCGCACGGCCTCCTCTGGCCGGGATTCGTGTCGATCTCGCACGATGCGGCGGTGCGCGTGGGCGGTTTCGCCGTCGCGGACGCCGTTCTCCCCGCTCTGCACACCCCGAAGCTTCTGGCCGAGATCGGCCCGTACATCGCCCCCGAAGTCCGCGGCGTCGGGATCGCGGGCGAGAACTCGGACGTCTACTCGCTCGGGGCCATCCTGATGGAGCTTCTGACCGGCCGGAAGCCCTCGCTCGACACGCCGAGCGCAGAGCTGCGCGCCGGAGATCCCCGCTCCGACGATCTCGAGTCCTTCCTGAAGAAATGCCTGTCTTCGGTCGAGACGCGCTTCGCTTCCGCGGTCGACGCGCACCGCGCCCTGCAGCAGCTGGTCACGGCGAATCCGTTCTCGCTCTACACGGCGAACCTCGCGCTGTTTCTCTACAAGCTGCTCAATCCCGAGAGCCAGCCCACCGCGCAAACGTCGGACCTGGAGTCGACGAATCCCGTGGTCGTACACGGGGCATTGCCTGTGCCGCCGGCTCCCGACGCCGCTCCGCCGCCGCTGCCCGGAACGCCTCGCCGCCGGCGAGGGGACGCGACCGCGGATTCGGAAGACGTCTTCCCGGAAGGCCCGCAAGACGTCCCCGTCGCGATGGCGGTTGCGGCGCTCGGCCTCGAGGAATCGCCCGCGCCCCGGGACGGAGCGGACGACGACCCGCTCTCGGAAGCTCGTCGCCACGCCCGGCCGCCGCTGCCGCCTCTCACCCGGCCCTGGGCGCGGCCGGCGGCGACTCTGGCAGCGGCCGCGACCGTGGCCATCGGAGCGTTTCTCGTTGTGAGCCAGATCCACTCGATCCGCGGCGCGGCCGCGTCCGAGCAGCTCGCCCCGGCGTCGGGACGTCTCGCGGTCGAGGCCGCGGCGACGACCGCGCGCACGCCCGATCCCGTGCAGCCCGCGCGGATTGTTTCCGAGGCGGCGCCCGCGAACGGCCTTGTCGGAGCGGTCGGGGCTCCGGTCGCCGTCGCCGCCGCGAATTCGACCGCGAAAGCGTCGGGGGAAGCCCGGCCCGCGGCGAACAAGACCGCGCCGAAAGTCCGCAAGGAGCTCCGCAAGCCCGCCGAGGAGCTGCGCCTGCGCGCCGCCCTCGCCCGCATCGAGGCCGATCGCCTGAACGCGCGCGAAACCGCGGGCGCCATCTTCGTCCAGGGAAAGACGAGCGAGGAAGAAGGCGAGCGCCTCCTTCGAGAGCGCGACTACCAGGCCGCACAACTGGCCTTCAGCCGCGCCGCACGGCTCTTCCAGCAGGCACAGGAATTGAGCTGGGAAGAGCGCGTGCGCCAGGCCGACATCAGTCCGGCCAAGTAGCCTCGGTAAGGACCGCCGCCGGGCACGGTAGGATTACCGCCCGGTGAAAAAGCACACCCTCGGACCGGCGCGATTGAAGCCGGGCGTTCGCTTCGAAGACCTCCCCGGACCCAGACCCTCCGACACGCCCTCCCATGCGGACGCGCCACGTCTCGTGCGCGGGCGCGCGCTGATCTTCTGGGATCCGGCCCGGCCGGGCCGCAAGCGCGACGCCATCGACACCGACCAGATCACTCCGGCCGCGGACTGCGTGTCCGAGAGCCTCGACACGCTGGACGAGCGCTGGAAGGCGGGCTCCTTTCGGCACCTGATGCCGGACTTCCGCCAGCGTGTGCATGCCGGCCAGACGTTCCTGATTGCCGGCGAGCGCTTCGCCATCGGCTCCTCGCGGGAGATGAGCCCGGCGGGCCTGAAGGGCGTGGCCGAAGAGAAGGGCCTCGAGCTCGTCGTGGTGTGCAGCCACAACATGGGGGACATCTTCCGCCGCAACGCGTTCAACCTGGGCCTCCATGTCGTCCAGTCGCCGGAGGCCGTCGAGGATGCGAAGGATGACGACGCGTTCGCGTTCGATCCGGCGTCGCGGAGACTGACCAACGAAACGCAGGGCAAGACGTACGAGCCCGTTCCGCTCTCGGCGAAGGAGGAAGAGATCCGGGTCTCCGGCGGCATCTTCGCCGTGGGCCGCCGGGAGTTCCGCGACTCTGTCCGCGTTCGTCCCGACGTCCGCTTCCCGGATCCCGACATCGCGCGGCAAATGACGACGACCGAGCAGATCGTGTGGGCGCATCGCGTCGACAAGGACGCCGCGGTCGCGCCGGGCGCGACTCTGCGCGTCTACGCGGACCTCCTGCCCGCATCCGACGGGACGGCGCCGTTCGCAATCCATACGTTCAACCAGATCACCGGCGGACAGTCGATCGACCCGCGCCAGGCGGCGATCGCGAACGACCACTTCGTTTTCACCGGACGCGAGGACGACGCTCGCCAGACGGCGATCGGCCGGGAGTTCGCGAGGGTGCACGGCCTCGAGAAGCCGTATTACGCGACTCCGGGGGACGGGATCTTCCACTTCTACTTTCCCGAGCAGGGGTTGGTCCTCCCGGGGCAGTTCATCCCCGGAGCGGACTCGCACAGCCGCGCGTACGGGGCGTACGGCGCCGTGGGCTTCGGCGTGGGCTCGACGACCCTGGGGTTCGGCTGGTCGACCGGCTACATCTACTTCACGGTCGCCCGCCAGCGCCGCGTCGTCTTCCAGGGCCGGTTGCGCCCCTGGGTCTCGGGCAAGGACATCGTCCTCGAGCTCCTGCGGCGCTGGGGCGCGAAGCAGTCGCAGGGGATGTCGGTCGAGTTCGTCGACGCCGAAAAGCAGCTCCCGATCGCGTATCGCAACACGATCGCCAACATGATGGCGGAGGCCGAGGCGCTCAACGGGATCTTCGCGCCGGACGAGATCACCGAGGCGTGGTATCGCGAGAAGGGAATCCTCGAGCTCCCCTATCCCCGTATCGCGCCCGGGGCGGACGCGCGTTACGAGATCGACGAGACGCTCGCGCTGCCCGACGTGCAGCCCATGATCGCGAAGCCTTTTTCCCCCGGCAACGCCTTTCCCGCCGACGAGGTCGCCCGCGAGCGGCTCACCTTCGACAAGGCCATGATCGGCTCGTGCACCAACGGCAGCTACGCCGACCTGCTCTCG
>Ga0207682_10000916_pt1 | contig 13670 bp, 10 predicted proteins | sample KBSM63metaG_FD_184332 | JGI IMG/M metagenome (GOLD analysis project Ga0207682, IMG submission 184332) | Miscanthus rhizosphere microbial communities from Kellogg Biological Station, Michigan, USA - KBS M6-3 metaG (SPAdes) (version 2) | ecosystem: Host-associated > Plants > Roots > Rhizosphere >... | reverse complement strand
TGCGACGTGCTCCAGAGCGGCTTTGAAGTTGCTTGGGTCGGGCGTGTCCGGGTTCTCACGGAAGTAGAGACCCGTGCGGCGAAGAAACTCTTCAACCAGGTCGAATGCGACGAGATAATCGCGTCCGTCGTTCGCCTTCAGAAGGTAGTAAGTAACGGCTGGGTTGTAGGCGATGCCCTGGTTGACCGGGATGGTCCACGGCGTGGTCGTCCAGACAACCGCGTAAGCACCCTTCAATTCATCGATCGACGATTCAGTGATCTCGAACGCGACGTCGATCTGGGTCGAGACGATGTCCTCATATTCGATCTCGGCCTCGGCGAGCGCCGTCTTCTCGACCGGCGACCACATGACCGGCTTGGCGCCGCGGTAGAGCTGGCCGCTCTCGGCGAATTTCAGCAATTCCTCGCAGATCTTCGCCTCGGCCTCGTATTTCATGGTGAGATAGGGATCGTCCCACTCGCCCATCACGCCGAGCCGCTGGAACTGCTCCGACTGAATATTCACCCACTTTTCCGCATAAGTCCTACATTCGGCGCGGAACTGGGCGGTCGGCACCTCGTCCTTGTCGAGCTTCTGCTTGCGATATTGCTCCTCGACCTTCCATTCGATCGGCAGGCCGTGGCAGTCCCAGCCGGGCACGTAGGGCGCGTCCTTGCCGAGCAAAGACTGCGAGCGGACGATGATGTCCTTCAGGATCTTGTTCATCGCATGGCCCATGTGGAGGTCGCCATTGGCGTAGGGCGGGCCGTCGTGGAGGATGAAGCGCTCCCGCCCGGCGCGGGCGGCACGCAGCTGCTCGTATAATTTCTCATCCGCCCAGCGCGCGAGGATGGCCGGCTCCTTGCTCGCAAGGCCGGCCTTCATCGGGAAGTCCGTCTTCGGCAGGAAGACGGTGGAGCGGTAGTCGGGTTTTTCGGACATTGGCCGGGCTGCTTAGCCTAGCTGCCCAAGGAAGCAAACCGTTCGCTTGAGCGGTCCTTCGATACGGCATCTCGGCTTCGCTCAATGCCTACTCAGGATGAGCAGATGTTCTTTGCCGCTCATCCTGAGTAGCGGCTGAGCCTGTCGAAGCCGCGTATCGAAGGACGACCTCAGCGCACCACGATCCGGCCGACCCGGTCGGCGGCCATCTCGGTGAACCACATCGCGCCGCCGGCGCCCATGATGATCCGGTGCATCACCGAGCGCCGCGTCGGCACCGCGAAAGCGGTGAAATGCTCCGGCCCGATCGCGCCCGGTCCGGCGGCGAGGCCGGCGCGGTCGATCCGCACGATATGGTCGGGGCCTTCGGGATCCGGATGGTTCTGATCGACATATTGCTGGGCCCACAGATTGCCGGCTGCGTCGAAGGCGAGGCCCGCCAGGATGACGTTGGGCTGCGGCATCGGCACCGGATATTCGGCGAGGCACGCGGTGGTCGCTCGGCCCGCCGCCTCGGCGCGGGCGAGGCAGATAAGGTCGATCCGGCCGATCCGGTTGCCCGCCTCCTCGCTGAACCACATCGCCCCCTCCCCGGCGGGCCCGGGGACGATCGCGATCGGGCGGCTGTTGTAGGTCGGGATCGGATATTCGGTGATCGCCCCGCTCGGCGTCACCCGCGCGATGGCGTTGCCGACCAGCTCGGTCGCCCACATGTTCCCGTCCGGCCCCAGCCTGATGTAGATCGGCACCGAGCCCACGGTCGGCAGCTGCCAGTGCCGCACCTGGCCGTCGGGAGAGAGGCGGCCGATCGTTCCCGTCGCCTTGCCGGTGAACCAGATCGTGCGGCCGTCGGCGCCGATGCCGAGGCCGTGCGGATGCGGATTGATCGGCTCCGGGCAGGTGCCGCAGGCGAGCCGGATGTCGTGCCGGCCGACGATCCGGCCCTCGCCGTCCAGCCGGACGATCCGGCCGTGATATTCGAGGCTGGCCCAGAGCCGCCCGGCGGCGTCGAAGCCGAGGCCGTGCGGCCGGCTCCCCGCCGGCATCCGGGCAAAGCGCATCCCGCTGCCGTCCGCCGCCATGTGCATCAGCGCATCGAAATTCTGGCCGCTGATCCACAGCCGGCCGGAGCGCGGGTCGATGGCGATCTCGTGGGTCGAGCCGTGCGCCGCCGCGCCGCCGCGGGGCGCGTGATGGGGATGAACGCCGCCGCCCTCATGGCCGTTGCCGCCGTGGTGGGCCATGGGGCCCGGCGCCCCGGCGGGCCAGTGGATCGGATATTCGGTGATCGCGACCGCCGGCTCCGCGGCGTCCCGGCCGGCCTGGCCGGATCCGCCCGCCAGCAGGATTGCCGCGACCGCAATCGTCAGCCTCGAACCATGCCGCATCGCTAATGTCCCCCCGTCCCCGTTCTCAAGCCGCCAGCCGGCGCTTCGCCTCCTGCGCATCGGCGGCCATCTGCTCGACCAGGGCGTCGATCCCGTCCAATACCAGCTCGTCGCGAATGAAGGAGACCAGCGCGACCTCGATCACCTGATCGTAAAGGTCGCCCTCGAAGTCGAAGAACCAGGTTTCGAGCAATTCCTTCGGCGGATCGAACATCGGACGAACGCCGAGATTGGCGACTCCGTCGAGAATGCGGCCGTCGGGCAGTCGACCGCGCACCGCATAGACGCCGAAGCGCGGGCGCAGATATTTGCCGAGCTGGACATTGGCGGTCGGATAGCCGAGCTCTCGGCCCCTTTTGTCGCCATGCTCGACCACCCCCTCGATCGCGAACGGGCGGGTGAGCAGGCGGGCGGCGGTCTCGCAGTCGCCGGCCTGCAGCGCGTCGCGGATGCGCGAGGAGGAGACGGGTTCGCCGCCGTCGGCAACCGGGGCGACCGCGTCGACCGAGAGGCGGTTGGCCTGGCCGAGCAGCTTCAGCACCTCGATATTGCCGCCGCGTCCCTTGCCGAAGGTGAAGTCCTCGCCGGTGACGACGCCGGCAGCGCCGATCCGGCTGACCAGATGGTCGGTGACGAAATCGGCGGCGTCGACTTGGGCCAGCTCATGGCCGAATTGGAAGACCAGCATGGCGTCCGCACCGGCTTCCGCGAACAGCCGTTCGCGCTGGTCCAGGGTGGTCAGCCGAAAGGGCGGCAGATCCGGCTTGAAGAAGCGCACCGGATGCGGATCGAAGGTCGCGACCAGTACCGGTCGTCCCTCCGCGCGGGCGCGGCCGACGGCCCGGCCCACCACCGCCTGGTGGCCCTTGTGAAAGCCGTCGAAATTGCCGAGCGCGACGATGCCCCCGCGATATGCGTCCGGAACCGACGAGCCCCCGTCCAGGCGCTGCATGGGGCGGTTCATAGCAGACGCGATGGGGCGGGCAACGCGTTAGGGTCCGTACTCGATACCGGCAATGGTCGTGATCGCCCGGAGAGGCCCGCCGACGAGGAGCGCCGCGCAGTCGCGTAGCGGGGCTACGCGCAAGCAAGCGACGATGCTCGGCGGGCCTCTCCGGGCGACCCCTGCGGGGCGGGCCGATTTTGGCGCAGGTCAGCGTCGCTCGTCGGTCTCGATGAGGCCGCATCGCTCCCTCCTCGCTCCTCGTCCTGCGCCAAAATCGGCTCCGTCACGGCCGTTGCCGGTATCGAGTACGGACCCTCAGTTCTTGCGGCCGAGCGTGATGAAGCTGAACGCCGGCTGCCCGTTCCGCGCGGGATGCGCCTCGCGGCCCAATGGCTGCCAGTGTGCGGGGTCGAAGGCGGGAAGGAAGGTGTCGCCTTCGGGCCGGGCGTGCACCTCGGTCAGCTCGATCCGGTCGGCGAGGGACAGGAAGAGGCGGAAGATCTCCGCGCCGCCGATCACCGACAGGCGCGGCTCGCCGGCGAGCTCGACCGCGCTTGCCATGTCGGTTGCGATCTCGGCGCCGTCGGCGCGCCAGGCGGGATCGCGGGTGAGGACGATGTGGCGCCGGCCCGGCAGCAGCCGCGGCAGGCTTTCGAAGGTCTTGCGGCCCATCACCATCGGCGTGCCCATGGTGACGGCCTTGAAATGCTTGAGATCGTCGGACAGATGCCAGGGCAGGCCCCCGTCGCGCCCGATGACCCCGTTTTCGGCGCGCGCCACCACGAGCGTGATGATGCTCAAACCGCGACCTCGGCCTTGATGTGCGGGTGCGGATCGTAGCCGCTGATCTCGAAATCCTCGAAAGCATAGTCGCCGATATCGGTGGGCCGGCGCAGCAGCGTCAGGGTCGGCAATGGCCGGGTGTCGCGGCTGAGCTGCTCGCGGGCCTGGTCGAGATGGTTCGAATAGAGATGGCAGTCGCCGCCGGTCCAGACGAAATCGCCGGGCTCGAGCCCGCATTGCTGGGCGAGCATGTGGGTCAGCAGCGCGTAGGAGGCGATGTTGAACGGCACGCCGAGGAAGACGTCGGCGCTGCGCTGATAGAGCTGCAGCGACAGCCGGCCGTTCGCGACATAGGTCTGGAACAGCAGATGGCAGGGCGGCAGCGCCATCCGGCCGATATCGCCGGGATTCCACGCCGAGACGATCTGGCGGCGCGAGCCCGGGTCGCGCTTGATCAGCTCGATCAGGTTGGCGATCTGGTCGATCTCACGCCCGTCCGGCGTTTCCCAGCGCCGCCATTGCTTGCCGTAGACCGGGCCGAGATCGCCTGTTTCGTCGGCCCATTCGTCCCAGATGCTGACCCGATTCTCCTGCAGCCAGCGGACGTTGGTGTCGCCGCGCAGGAACCAGAGCAACTCGATGAGGATCGAACGCAGGTGCAGCTTCTTGGTGGTGAGCAGCGGGAAGCCCTTCGACAGATCGAACCGCATCTGGTGGCCGAATACCGACAGGGTGCCGACGCCGGTGCGGTCGTGCTGCTCGACGCCCTCGTCGAGGATGCGCCGGAGGAGGTCGAGATAGGACTGCATGCGGCCAATCTAGGGCGGGCGCCCGGCCCCGCGCCAGCGTTATTCCTCCGAAATGGACGCATCTTCGGCCAAAATGGCGGTCCGAAATGGCAGAAGCGGGCAATGCCCATCGCTACCGCCAAGGACGCCGCCGATCTGCTCGCGCCATTGTTCGTCGAGGGCGCGGAGGAGAAGCTGGTCGTGCTCTATCTCGATTCGGCGCGGCGGCTGATCGAGGTCGACGAACATCCGGTCGGTGGGGCGGACGGGACGGCGCTGCCGATGCGCGCGATCTTCGCCGCCGGCCTGCGGCACGGCGCCGAGGGCCTCGTCATCGCCCACAACCATCCGAGCGGAAATCCCGAGCCGAGCCGTGCCGACATCGAAGCGACGCGCCGGCTGGCAGAAGTGGCGGCGGCGCTCGGCATCCGCCTGCACGACCATCTCATCTTCGCCGGCGGCGAATGCTGCAGCTTCCGCGAGCTCGGCCTGCTCTAACCCACGAGTCATCCCGGCGAAGGCCGGGACCCATGAACACCGCGCATCGCCGAGAAGCGAAAGCGGTCTCGCCCACTACTTCTCGTCCGAGTTCCTAGGTCCCGGCTTCCGCCGGGATGACTCCTCCGGTTGGCTGCGACCTAGGGTGTGCAGTCGGGAATGTCGCGCGGCTCGGGGCGCGGGCCGCGCGGTTCGAACTGGGCGAAATAGGCTTCGCTGTCGGGCAGCCGCTCGAAGCGGGTGAGGCCGTAGCCCACGGCGCTGAACTCGCAGAGCAGCAGCCGCGGCGGGGTTCCGTGATTCTGCGTCGGCCGGTCCGCGTCGACGACGATCACCCGTCCGTCACTCTTGAGCGCGCCGCGCAGGTTCCAGAGGAACTCCGAGGGGCGGGCGATCTCGTGGTACATGTGGATCATGAAGACCCGGTCGAACGAGGCCGGCGGCAGCTGCGGATCGTTGGCCTGGCCCAGCTTGATCGCGACATTGTCGAGCCGCTCGCGCTGCACCCGCTGGGCGAGTGCGTTGATCGTCTCGGGCACGATATCCTCGGCGAGGACCCGGCCCTTCGAGCCCACCATCGGCGACAGCCGCACCGTATAATAGCCTTCGCCGGCGCCGATGTCGGCGACCGACATGCGGGGGGCCACCTCGGCCAGGCGGGTCACCGTCTCGAACTCGCCGGCGCCGTCGCGTGCGTCCTCGTTGAGATAGCGCGAGGAGACGATCGGCGCGACCGGGCGATGCGGCTCCGGAAAAGCCGATTCCTGTTCGCCGCCGCGGTTGCAGGCCGCGAGGCAGAAAAGCATGGCGGCGAGGGCGAGATGCCGCCTAAAGCCCCTCCCCCTTGTGGGGAGGGGTTGGGGGTGGGGGTGCACGGCCCCGCCGCGCGCGGCCCGCCGGGCCGCACCCCCCTCCCATGAGCCGGTTCGGATCGCCCCGCGATCCGAAGCCCTGTCCGGGGGACAGGGCGACCTGCTCATTCCCCCACAAGGGGGGAGGAGAGATTGTGCTGCACGCGCCAGTCTAATCGACATCTTCCACGTCGACTTTCTCGCCGGTGACCCGCTGCGAGAGCGCGGCGGCCATGAAGCGGTCGAGATCGCCGTCGAGCACGTCGGCGGGCGAGGTCGAGGTGACTCCGGTCCTGAGGTCCTTCACCAGCTGATAGGGCTGCAGCACGTAGGAGCGGATCTGGTGGCCCCAGCCGATGTCGGTCTTGGCCGCCGCGGTCGCGCTGGCCTCGGCCTCGCGCCGCTGCAGCTCGGCCTCGTAGAGCTTGGCGCGGAGCTGGTTATAGGCCTCGGCGCGGTTCTTGTGCTGCGAGCGCTGGTTCTGGCACTGGACGACGATTCCGGTCGGCAGATGGGTGATCCGGACCGCGCTGTCGGTGGTGTTGACGTGCTGGCCGCCCGCGCCCGAGGCGCGATAGGTGTCGATCTTGAGCTCGGTCTCGTTGATCTCGATGTCGATATTCTCGTCGACCACCGGATAGACCCAGACGCTCGAGAAGCTGGTGTGGCGCCGCGCGTTCGAATCGTAGGGGCTGATCCGCACGAGGCGGTGCACGCCGCTTTCGGTCTTGGCATAGCCATAGGCGTTCTCGCCCTTGATCATCAGCGTGGCCGACTTGATCCCGGCCTGCTCGCCGGCATGATGGTCGACCAGCTCGACCTTCATGCCGTGGCGCTCGGCCCAGCGCGTGTACATGCGCTGCAGCATCTCGGCCCAATCCTGGCTCTCGGTGCCGCCGGCGCCGGCATTGACCTCGATATAGGTGTCGTTGGCGTCGGCCTCGCCGGCCAGCAGGGCGGCGACCTTGTCCTTCTCGGTTCTCTCGGCGAGCTCGGCGAGCGAAGCGACGGCGTCGTCCACCAGCCCGTCGTCGCCCTCCGCCTCGGCCATCTCCATCAGCTCGGCGGTGTCGGCCAGTTCCTTCTCGATCGCGCGGGTGGCGCCGATCGCCTCGTCCAGCCGGCGGCGCTCGCGCATCACCGCCTGCGCCGCCTTGGGATCGTCCCAGAGCGCCGAATCCTCGACCCTGGCGTTGAGCTCGTCGAGCCGCTTCAGCGCCCGGTCCCAGTCGAGGAACCGGCGCAGGAGATCGAGGGCCGACCTTATCTGGTCGATGGAGGCTTGCGCTTCGGCGCGCATCGGTGAAATCTCCGTTTTCGTCACTCCAGCGAAAGCTGGAGTCTCACGACCTTGAAGAAGAGAGATTCCAGCTTCCGCTGGAATGACGCGTTCGGGGCGGACCTAATAGATGCCACCCTCCCTTTGCAAGAAGTCGCTGTCGCGGCGATCCGTTGCGACGGCGGTGGTGCGCCGCGCCTGGCGGCGGGCATTGGGGTCGACCGTCTCGGTCTCGGCGGTGCGCCGCGGCTCGCTTTCCGGCTTGAACGCCTCCCAGATCACGGCGGCGCGCGGGTCGCTGCCGGGCCAGATTCCGAAGGCGCGGCGGCCGGAACGGCGGTCGATGGCGACCATTCGGATGCCCTGCGGCGCCCGGAACGGCAGCACCGGCATGCCTTCGAAGGCGGTCCGGGCGAACTGGCGGAAGATCGGCGCCGCGACGGTGCCGCCCTGGGCGTAGCCGCCGAGGCTGCGCGGCTGATCGAAGCCGATATAGACACCGGCGACCACCTCGGCCGAGCCGCCGATGAACCAGACGTTGGTCGGGCCCGTCGAGGTGCCGGTCTTGCCGAACAGGGGCCGGCCGAGATCGCGCAGGATCGTCGCGGTGCCGCGCTGGACGACGCCCTCGAGGATGTGGACGATCTGGTAGGCGGTCATCGGATCGACGATCTGGCGGGTGCGCAGCGGCGGCCGCGGCATCGGCCGGCCGTTCCAGTCGGGTGCGTTGCAGCCCTGGCAGGGCCGGGTATCGGCGCGCCAGATCACATGGCCGCGCCGGTCCTGGATATAGTCGATCAAAGTCGGAGTGAGCGCCCGGCCCTGATTGGCGAAGGTGGCGAAGGCGTTGACCATCCGCAGCACCGTGGTGTCGCCGGCGCCCAATGAGACGGCGAGATAATTGGGAAAGTCGCCGACCCCCATCCGCCGCGCCATCCGGGTCACCCGGTCCATGCCGATCTGGTTGGCGGTGCGCACGGTCATCAGGTTGCGCGATTGCTCCAGCGCCCAGCGCATGGTCTGCGGCCCGGCGCCGGCGCTGCCGCCGAAATTGCGGAAGCATTTCTGCTGCGGCGTGCCCTGATTGGCGCAGAACGGGCCGTCGATGATGATCGAGGCCGGGGTCATGCCGTTGTCGAGCGCGGCTGCATAGACGATCGGCTTGAAGGTGGAGCCGGGCTGGCGGAGCGCCTGGGTGGCGCGGTTGAAGTTGGAGCCGCGCGCGTCGAAGCCGCCCTGCATGGCGAGAATCCGGCCGGAACCCACCTCCTCGACGACCATTCCCCCCGACACCTCGGGGATCGAGCGAAGCGCCCAGCTCTCCCCGTCGCGTTCCACGGCGACGAGCGCGCCGGGGCGGAGCGCGTCGAAGGCCGAGCCGCCGGTGCCTCGGCGCGGCATCGAGGCGAGCGAGGCCGGGAGGGTCCCGGTGCTGCCGTCGACGAAGCCCAAAGTGGCGCTGCCGCCCTCCTTGGAGAGCACCACCGCCGATCGCCAGGTCTCGTAGCCGGGGCCGAACGGCGCGATGGCGAGCTGGCTGCGCCAGTCGCCGGAAAGGTCGATATTGAGATTCGGATCGCTCCAGCCGCGGCCCCGCTCGTAGCGGGTGAGGCCGTCGCGAAGCGCGGTCTCGGCGGCGCGCTGCATCATCGGATTGTAGGAGGAGCGGACCCAGAGGCCGCCGGCATAGACGCTGTTGGGATGCTCGGGATCGGCCTGCTCGCCGTAGCGGGCGATCAAATTGCGGCGGACCTCCTCCATGAAATAGCCGCCGACGTTGCGGGCGATCTCGCCGCCGCCCCGGGCCGTGCCGAGCGGCTCGCGCCGCGCCGTATCGCGCTGGGCGGCGGTGATGAAGCCGTTGCGCGCCATCTCGCCGAGCACCCAGTTGCGCCGCTCCAGCGCCCGTTCCGGCCGGCGGATCGGGTCGTAATTGGCCGGCGCCTTGGGGAGGACGGCGAGATACGCGGATTGGGCCAGCGTCAGATCCTCGACATCCTTGTTGAAATAGGCGCGCGCCGCCGCCTGCACGCCATAAGCGTTCCGGCCGAGGAAGATCTGGTTGAGGTAGAGCTCGAGGATCTGCTCCTTCGTCAGCACCGATTCGAGCCGGCGGGCGAGGAACAGCTCGCGGATCTTGCGGGTGTAGCTGACCTCGTTGGTCAGGAAGAGATTCTTGGCGACCTGCTGTGTGATCGTCGAGGCGCCCACTGGCCGACCGCTGCTGGTCAGGTTGGTGAACATCGCCGAGATGATACCGGGAATGTCGACGCCTTCGTGGCTGAAGAAGGTACGGTCCTCTGCGGCGATGAAGGCGTTGACCAGCTGGGGCGGGAATTCGTCATAGGTAAGCTGCACACGTCTTTCGCGTGCAAAGCTCTGCACCGGCGCGCCGTTGATGTCGCGGACATAGGTGGGCAGCACCGGCTCGTAATTGAGCAAGGCCTCGGCCGAGGGCAGGTTGCGGGCGAAGATCAGCCAAAGGATGAAATAGGCGACGAACGGCAGCGCCAGGATGAACGCCAGCACCTTCACCCAGCGCCGCTTCCAGGCGCGGCGGACGAATTGCCAAGTCCGTCCAAGACGGCCCGTGTCACGGCGAAGGGTGATCCGCTCGGCGGCTTGCTCGGCACTCATCGGGGGCGGTCTAGCGGATGCGGCGGGCGGGGTGAAGGCGGTTCGGAGCCAGGGTCCGGGCCTCAATCAGCCGAATTGGTCCGCTTGGTCAAACCATGGAGTCATCCCGGCGGAAGCCGGGACCCATGAACTCGGAAGGGAACACAAGGGCGAGACCGTCTTCGCTTCTCTGCAATGGCCGGTGTTCATGGGTCCCGGCTTTCGCCGGGATGACTCTGGAATCATTCGAAGATCATCAACCGCTGATTGAGGATGAACTCTTAGCTCCGCCCGAGCGTCAGCCGCCGCGCGAAATGGGCCTCGATCGCGCGGCGCATGCCTTCCGCCATCTGCCGGCGGCCCTCGGGCGAGCTGATATAGGCCGCATCGGTCTGGTTGGTGAGGTAGCCCGATTCGAACAGGATCGAAGGGATGTCGGGCGCCTTCAGCACGACGAAGGCGGCGAAGCGGTGCCAGTCGGGCCGGAAGGGGAAGACCGGCGCTGCCTCCCGGTAGAGCAGGCGCGCGAAATCGGCCGAGACGTTCATGCTCTCGCGCTGGGCGAGATCGATCAGGATCAGGTTGACGTTCGGGTCGCGGCTCAGCCGCGCGCCGGCGACCCGGCCGGCGGCGTTCTGGCCTTCCGCGAGCAAGGCCGCCTGCCGGTCCGAAGCGACCTCCGACAAGGTATAGACGGTGGCGCCGCGGGCATTGTCGTTGAGCGGCGCGGCGTCGGCGTGGATCGAGATGAACAGGTCGGCGTCGAGCCGGCGGGCGATCTGGTAGCGCTCGTCGAGGTCCTTGTAGCTGTCGTCCTCGCGGGTCATCGCGACCCGCACCCGGCCGGTGGCGGCGAGCGCGTCGCGGATGGCGAGGGCGAGCGCCAGCGTGATGTCCTTTTCCGGCCGCTGGACGAAGGGCGAGGCGGCGCCGGGGTCGCGGCCGCCATGGCCCGGGTCGATCACGACGAGCGGGGGATTCTGCCCGCGCGCGGGGGTGACGCGGGGCAGCGGCCCCTGCTCGTCGGCGCCGAGCGGGGCGAGCGGAATGGTGACGCCCTCGCCCGGCCCGCCGGGCGCGACCGCCGGCGTGAGGCCCGGCATCAGCATCGCAAGCAGCAGTGGCAGCAGCCAGTTCATTGCGATTGTTTGCAGCGCCTCTTATGCTCCGGTCCAGCAGAAATGCGCGATATTCGTGACCCGCGGCGGTTGCCGCTCGCGTCCCTTGATGCTAGCTGACACCATCGCGCCGATCGCGGCGCGATTGAATTTCGCCGGCATGCCATGCCGGCCCTCTAGGTTGACGCTGTATGTGGCATTTTTCCCCCAGGCTGACGCGCCGCCTTTTCGGCGACGGCGTGCTTGGCGGGACGCCGGCCTTTGCGACCGGCTTCGCCCAGCCAGCAGACGCGACTTTTACCCTTTCAACCCGGACATTTAACGCGCGTGCCCAATCCGCCGCGCGACCGTCCATATTCGAGCGCCCGCACCGCCCCCTCTTCGAGACGGCGGTCAGGGCGTGGAGAGACTTTAATGACCATGCGCATGCTGATCGACGCGCGCCACCAGGAAGAGACCCGGGTGGCCGTGATCAAGGGAAATCGAATCGAGGAATTTGATTTCGAGTCCGCCGAGCACAAGCAGCTCAAGGGAAATATCTATCTTGCCAAGGTGACCCGGGTCGAACCGTCGCTGCAGGCGGCGTTCGTCGATTATGGCGGCAACCGCCACGGCTTCCTCGCTTTCTCCGAAATCCACCCGGATTATTACCAGATCCCCAAGGAGGACCGCGAGGCCCTGCTCAGGGAAGAGGCCGAGCATGCCGCCGAGGAAGAGCGTCTGCGCGCGGCCGAGATGGACAATGAGGACCATCAGGGCAGCGTCGTCGAGGTCGACGATGAGCCGATGTCGGCCGAGCACGACGCCTCCGAAGCCGAGTTCGCCGAATCCGACGAGGAAAGCGACCCGGCGCCGGCCGAGGAGGCCGAGGGCGCCTCCGACGAGAGCGCGGCCGAGACGCTTCGCCGCAAGCGGCAGAATCTCAGGCGCCGCTACAAGATTCAGGACGTGATCCGCCGCCGCCAGGTGCTGCTCGTCCAGGTCGTGAAGGAGGAGCGCGGCAACAAGGGCGCGGCGCTGACCACCTATTTGTCGCTGGCCGGCCGCTATTGCGTGCTGATGCCGAACACCTCGCACGGCGGCGGCATCAGCCGGAAGATCTCCAACGGCGCCGACCGCAAGCGGCTGAAGCAGATCATGGCGGATTTGAATCTGCCGATGAGCATGGGCCTGATCGTCCGCACCGCCGGCCTGTCGCGCACCAAGCCCGAGATCAAGCGCGACTTCGATTATCTGGCCCGGCTCTGGGACGAGATCCGCGAGAAGACGCTGAAGAGCGCCGCCCCGGCGCTGGTCTATCAGGATAGCGACCTCATCAAGCGCGCCATCCGCGACATCTACAATCGCGACATCGACGAGGTGATCGTCGAGGGCGAGGAAGGTTACAAGGACGCCCGGCAGTTCATGAAGCTGCTGATGCCGAGCCACGTCAAAAGGGTGACGCAATATGCGGACCCGGTGCCCCTGTTCCAGCGCTACGGCGCCGAGGACGAGCTCAGCGCCATGTACCAGCCAGTCGTGCAGCTGAAATCGGGCGGCTATGTCGTGATCAACCCGACCGAGGCCCTGGTCTCGATCGACATCAACTCCGGCCGCTCGACCCGCGAGCACAATATCGAGCAGACCGCCTACGCCACCAATGTCGAGGCGGCGCACGAGATCGCGCGGCAGCTCAGGCTGCGCGACATGGCCGGGCTGGTGGTGATCGACTTCATCGACATGGAATCGAACGGCCATATCCGCAAGGTCGAGAAGGCGATGAAGGACGCGCTGAAGAACGACCGCGCCCGCATCCAGGTCGGCCGGATCAGCTCGTTCGGGCTGATGGAGATGAGCCGGCAGCGGCTTCGCACCGGCGTGCTCGAGGCCTCCACGCGGCCCTGCGCGCATTGCGAGGGCACGGGCCTGATGCGCACCGCCGCGTCGGCGGGCCTGTCCGCGCTCAGGATGCTGGAGGACGAGGCCGGCCGCGGCCGCGGCTCCAGGATCGTGCTTCGCGCCGGCCGCGAGGCGGCGGTCTATCTGCTCAACAAGAAGCGTGCCGAGATCGCCGAGGTCGAGGAGCGCTACGGCGTTTTGATCGAGGTCCTGATCGACGACAATCTCGAAGGCGCCCGGATGAGCGTCGAATCGCACGGCCCCCCGCCGGTCGAGCGTCCGCGCTTCGCCCCCATCGCCGCCCCCGAGCCGGAAGAGGATGACGAGCCGGTCGAAGAGGACGAGGACGAAGAGGAAGAGGCGGCCGAGGAAGAGGAAGAGCGGCAGCCGCGCCCGCGGCGCGGCGAGCGCGAGGAGCGCGGCGCCAAAGAGGACGGTGCCCGTCGCCGGCGGCGGCGCGGCCGTCGCGGCGGCCGCCGCCGCGAGCGCCCGGAGGGCGAGGAGCAGCCCGCCTCCGAGGACCAGGCGGTCGCGGCCGAATCCGCCCCCGAATCCGCCCCCGCCGAGGAGGCGGAGGCCGCGCCCGAGAAGAAGACCCGCC
>Ga0207682_10000914_pt1 | contig 13687 bp, 17 predicted proteins | sample KBSM63metaG_FD_184332 | JGI IMG/M metagenome (GOLD analysis project Ga0207682, IMG submission 184332) | Miscanthus rhizosphere microbial communities from Kellogg Biological Station, Michigan, USA - KBS M6-3 metaG (SPAdes) (version 2) | ecosystem: Host-associated > Plants > Roots > Rhizosphere >... | reverse complement strand
GCCCGCTTCGAGCCGGGAACGCCCCACGTGGTCGGCGTGATCGGCCTCCATGCCGCGATCGACTATGTCGACGGCATCGGTCTCGACGCCATCGCCGCGCACGAGGCGGCCTTGGTCCGCGACGCGCGCGGCGCGCTCTCCAGCCTCAACTCGGTCCGCCTGTTCGGGCCCGAGGACAGCGCTGGCATCGTCTCCTTCGCGGTCGAGGGGGTGCATCCGCACGACGTCGGCACCATATTGGACGAGGAGCGCGTGGCGATCCGCGCCGGCCATCATTGCGCCCAGCCGCTGATGGCGGCCTTGGGCGTGGACGCGACGGCGCGGGCGAGCTTCGGCGTCTATAACGGCCGGCAGGATGTCGAGGCGCTGCTGCGCGGCATCGAGCGGGTAACGAGGATTTTCGGGTGAACGAGGAACGGAAAATCGCGACGGAAGAGGTGGAGACGGTGACTCCGCCCCCCAAGGCGCGCGTCTCCGGCGCTCTTGATGGCACCCATGCCGAAACATCGGCGGGCACGCGCGAAACCTTCGAGCGGAAGCGCGACTATCTCGAAGGCTTCCTCGCGCAAAAGCCGGCCGAAGCCTCGGAAGAGGCGGCGGGCGGAGACCTTTACGAGGCGGTGATCGAGGCGCTGAAGGAGATTTACGACCCGGAAATCCCGGTCAACATCTACGATCTCGGCCTGATCTACGACGTCGAGATCACGCCCGAGCATCACGCCAAGGTGAAGATGACCCTGACCACGCCGCACTGCCCGGTCGCCGAATCCATGCCGGGCGAGGTCGAGCTGCGCGTCGGCGCCGTCCCCGGCATCGGCGACGCCGAGGTGGAGCTGGTCTGGGACCCGCCCTGGGACCCGCAAAAGATGACCGACGAGGCCCGCCTCGAACTGGGGATGTTGTGATGGTCCTTCGAGACAGGCCTTCGCCAAGCTCAGTCCTTCCTCAGGATGAGCGGGAAAGGAAGTTAGAGAATGAATAGTGAGTCCGCTCATCGTGAGGAGCCGCTGAGCTCGTCGAAGCGGCGTCTCGAACGACCAGCCGCCGTCACCCTGACGCCCGCTGCCGAGGCCCGCGTCGCGGCGCTGATGGCCCGCGCCCCCGACGGCGGGATCGGCGTCAAGCTATCGACGCCCCGGCGCGGCTGCTCGGGCCTCGCTTATTCGGTCGATTACGTCACCGAGGAGCAGAAGTTCGACGAGAAGATCGAGACGCCCGCCGGCCCCTTCTACATCGACGGTGCTTCGGTCCTCTATCTGGTCGGCTCGGTGATGGACTGGGTCGAGGACGATTTCGCCGCCGGCTTCGTCTTCGACAACCCCAACGCCAAGGGCGCCTGCGGCTGCGGCGAGAGCTTCACCGTTTAGTCCGCCGCAATGTCCCCTGAGCTTGCGCACGTCGAAGCCTGGATCTTCGATCTCGACAACAGCCTCTATCCGCACGACTGCAACCTCTTCGAGCTGATCGACGAGAAGATGGGCGCTTACATCCAGCGCCTGCTGGATGTCGACGCGGTCGAGGCGCGCCGCGTGCAGAAGGGCTTCTTTCACGAGCACGGCACGACGCTCGCGGGGCTGATGGCGCATCATGGCGTCGACCCGCACGACTTCCTCGACTTCGTCCACGACATCGATCTCGCCCGCCTCGCCGCCGACCCCGCTTTGGTCGCGGCGCTCGACCGGCTGCCGGGCCGCAAGTTCGTCTTCACCAACGCCAGCGAGGATTATGCGAAGCGCGTGCTCGACCGGCTCGGCCTCGCCAACGCCTTCGATGGCATGCACGACATCCACGCCATGGCCTATGTGCCCAAGCCCGACCCCTCCGGCTACGCGGCGATCTGTGACTTGCACGGCATCGATCCGGCCCGCGCCTTGTTCGCCGACGACATGGCCCGCAACCTCGCCCCGGCCAAGGCGATCGGCATGGCGACCTTGTGGGTCGACAACGGCTCGGAGCAGGCCGGCGCGGTCGCCATGCCCGACTTCATCGATTACAGGACGGCGGACATCGCCGGCTGGCTGAACGGGATTTTGGGGGAGAAGGTAGCATGACGCCAGCGCTCGAGCAGGTCATCGACGCCGCCTGGGAAGAACGCGACGGGCTCGGCATCTCGACCAAAGGCGAGGTCCGCGACGCGGTCGAGGCGGCGCTCGATAGGCTGGATTCAGGCGAGGCGCGGGTCGCCGAGAAGGGCGCGGACGGCGTTTGGACCGTCAACCAGTGGCTGAAGAAGGCGGTGCTGCTCTCCTTCCGGCTCAACCCGATGGAGGCGATTTCCGGCGGCCCCGGCGGCGCCAGCTGGTGGGACAAGGTGCCGTCCAAATTCGCCGGCTGGGACCAGGACCGCTTCGCCGAGGCGGGCTTTCGCGCCGTCCCCGGCGCCATCGTCCGCCGCGGCGCCTTCATCGGCCGGAACGCCGTGCTGATGCCGAGCTTCGTCAACATCGGCGCCCATGTCGGCGAGGGGACGATGGTCGACACCTGGGCCACCGTGGGGAGCTGCGCCCAGATCGGCCGCAACGTCCACATCTCCGGCGGCACCGGCATCGGCGGCGTGCTCGAGCCGCTGCAGGCCGGGCCGGTGATCGTCGAGGACGATTGCTTCATCGGCGCCCGCTCCGAGGTGGCGGAAGGCGTGGTGGTCGAGCAGGGCTCGGTGATCTCGATGGGCGTCTTCCTCGGGGCCTCGACCAAGATCGTCGACCGCGCCACCGGCGAGGTCGGCTATGGTCGCGTCCCCGCTTATTCGGTGGTCGTCCCCGGCACCCTGCCGGGCAAAGACGGCGGCCCCGGCCTCGCCTGCGCGGTGATCGTCAAGCGGGTGGACGCGCGGACCCGCTCCAAGACCGGCATCAACGAGCTCCTGCGGGACTGAGGTTCTCCGCAATCGTCACCCCGGGCTTGACCCGGGGTCCACCTTCTTCAAATTGCGCGGCAGGAAGAAGGTGGATGCCGGATCAAGTCCGGCATGACGAAGGAAGCAGGCCTGTGTCCCCGGCCGCCCATAAGCGGCGCTTATCGCTTTGACCGCATGTTTCGTGACGCGGCCGCCGTCCGGCCCGCTATAGCCCGCCCATGACCGCCCCCGCGCCGAGCATGAACCGTCAGGACTGGGCGATCCTGCTCGTCCTCTCCGTCCTCTGGGGCGGCTCCTTCTTCTTCATCGAGATTGCGATCGAAAGCGTGGCGCCGTTCACCTTGGTGCTGATCCGCGTCGCCATCGCCGCCGCCTTCCTCTGGTTCTGGCTGCTGGCCCGGCGCGAGCGCATGGCCCTGCCGCCCGGCGCCGCCCTCGCTCTGCTCGTGCTCGCCTTGCTCAACAACGTCATTCCCTTCGTCCTGTTCGCCTGGGCGCAGGCGGAGATTACCGGCGGCCTCGCCTCGATCCTCAACGCCACCACGCCGATCTGGGGCGTGATCGTCGCCCACGCCTTCACCGCCGACGAGAAGGCGACGCCGGGCAAGGTCGCCGGCGTGCTGCTCGGCTTCGGCGGCGTGGCGGTGATGATCGGCGCCGACCTGCTCGGGGACATCGGCACCGGCGCGCTCGCCCAGCTCGCCTGCCTCGCCTCGACCCTCTGCTATGCGCTCGCCGGCGTCTGGGCGCGCCGTTTCCGCCGCATGGGCGTGCCGCCGGTCGCGGTCTCGACCGGCCAGCTCACCGCCGCGGCCCTGGTGATGCTGCCGCTCGTCCTCGTCTTCGAGCCGCCCTGGCTCGCCCCGGCGCCCGCGCCCGCGGCCTGGCTCGCTCTGATCGCGCTGGCGCTGTTCTGCACCAGCATCGCCTACATCCTCTATTTCCGCCTGCTCGCCTCGGCCGGCGCGACCAATTCGCTGCTGGTCACCTTCCTCATCCCGGTGACCGCGATCCTGCTCGGCGCCCTGGTTCTGGGCGAGGTGCTGGAGCCGCGCCACTTCGCCGGCATGGCGCTGATCGGGCTGGGGCTGGCCGCGATCGACGGGCGCTTGTTTCGCCGCCGCGCTTCGACCGCCACCCCGAGTCATCCCGGCGAAAGCCGGGACCCATGAACACCTTGCTTGGAGAACGCTCGAGGACGTTTTCGCAAACTTCCACCACTTCGGTTCATGGGCCCCATTGAGGAGGTGCGGATGTCCCCCGGACATCCGCAGCCCTGTCCGGGGGACAGGGCGGCCTCGTCAATTCCGCCGGGGTGACTCGGAGGGGTTTCAGCCGCCCTCGGCCTCGGTCAGCAGCCTGGCGGCGCGCTCGCCCTCCCATTCGGCCATGCCGGTCATCCGCCAGACCTCGCGGCCTTCTGCGTCGTAGAGGATGGTGGTGGGCAAGGTGTCGATGCCGAGCGCGGCCATCAGCGCCATCTCGCCGTCGAGATAGGGTTCGAGCCGCCTGAAGCTCCGCGCGGCAAAGAAATCGGTCACCTTCTGCCGCCCGCCGCTATCCTGGCTGACCGCCAGCACCTGCATCGTCTCGCCCTCGCGCGCGGCGAGCCGGTCGAGCGACGGCATCTCGACCACGCACGGGCCGCACCAGGTCGCCCAGAAATTGACCAGCAGCGGCCGGCCGCGGAACACGGCGAGATTCACCGGCCGGCCCTGCGGATCCTCGAAGCTCACGTTCGGCGCCGCCGTGCCGGCATGGCTGCGGTCGAGCCGGCCGGTCGGATAGGCCGGCGCCGCCGCGGCGGCATTGGCGGCCTCGGGTGCCGTGCCTTGCGGCTCCGCGGCCTTTTGCCTATCGCATCCTAAGAGCGCGAGGACGGTCAGCAGGGCCGGGAGACAGGCGATTACAGGCCGCAAGGATCAGGACTCCAACGCCATGTGGGGCGGGCGCTTCGCCGAGGGCCCGTCGGCCGTGATGCGCGAGATAAATGCCTCGATCGGCTTCGACAAGCGGCTCTGGCGCCAGGACATCGAGGCGAGCCGGGTCCATATCGCCATGCTCGCCGCCCAGGGCATCGTCGCCCGGGAGGATGCCGACGCGATCGAGGAGGGCCTCGACCGGATCGAGGACGAGTTCGGCACGAACGGCATCGCCGAGGATTCGGCGCTCGAGGACATCCACATGCACGTCGAGCACCGGCTAGCCGGGCTGATCGGTCCGGCCGCCGGCCGCCTGCATACCGCCCGTTCGCGCAACGACCAGGTCGCGACCGACTTCCGGCTCTGGGTGCGCGATGCGATCGACGCCGCCGACGCGGCGCTGGCGGCGCTGCAGCGCGCCCTGGTCACCCGCGCCGGCGAGCATGCCGAGAGCGTGATGCCGGGCTTCACCCACCTCCAGGCGGCGCAGCCGGTCACCCTCGGCCATCATCTCATGGCCTATTACGAGATGCTGCGCCGCGACCGCTCGCGCTTCGCCGACGCCCGCGCGCGGCTCAACGAATGCCCGCTCGGCGCCGCCGCGCTCGCCGGCACGAGCTTTCCGATCGACCGTGAGGCGACGGCGCTGGCGCTGGGCTTCGACCGGCCGACCGCCAATTCGCTCGACAGCGTCTCCGACCGCGATTTCGCGCTCGATTATCTGATGGCGGCCGCCCAATGCGCGCTCCATCTCTCGCGCCTCGCCGAGGAATTGATCCTCTGGGCCAGCCAGCCCTTCGGCTTCGTCCGCCTGTCCGACGCTTATTCGACCGGCTCGTCGATCATGCCGCAGAAGCGCAATCCCGACGCGGCGGAATTGGTCCGCGGCCATTCGGGCCGGATCGCCGGCGCCCTGGTCGCGCTGATGACCGTGATGAAGGGTCTGCCGCTCGCTTATTCGAAGGACATGCAGGACGACAAGCAGCCGGTGTTCGAGGCGCACGATCTGCTGTCGCTGAGCCTCGCCGCGATGACCGGCATGATCGAGACCGTGACCTACGATTCCGATCGGATGCGCGCGACCGCCGAGGCCGGCCACGTCACCGCCACCGATCTCGCCGACTGGCTGGTGCGCGAGGCCGACGTGCCGTTCCGCGAGGCGCATCACATCACCGGCCGGGCGGTGAAGCTCGCCGACGATATCGGCGTGCCGCTCTGGGCATTGCCCTACGATACGCTGAGAGGCCTCGACGAGCGGATCGGACCCACCGTTTTCACGGTGCTCTCGCCGGACGATTCGGTTAAGAGCCGGACCAGCCACGGCGGCACCGCGCCCGCCCAGGTGAGGAAGCGGATCGAGGCGGCGAGGAAGAGCCTGGGGATGGACGAATGAGGCGCGCCTGGCTGCTCCTGCCGTTGCTGCTCGCCGCCTGCGGCCTGCGCGAGCCGCTCCGCCTTCCGGCCGGCGACGAGCCGCCGCAGGCGCCGGCCATGGCCCGCCGTGCCCAGACCACCGACGAATTGCTCGCTCAGCCGCCGATCGCCCGCCCGCAGCGCGTCGACGAGCTGCTGCGCCGGTCCGAGGAGCGGCGCGACGACCGCTTCGACCTGCCGCCGGGCGACGTCCCCGTCGACGCCGGCAACACCGCCAGCAGCGATCAGCCCGAATGACGTTTCATGCGACGAACAGGTGCAACGTGCCTCGCAGGTTGCAGTCATGCCGGGGGCATGACGTGCCTGTTCGCCACACATCCGAATCCGAGCAGGATCTGGAGACGATCGCATGAAACCCGTCCGCAAGGCCGTCTTCCCGGTCGCCGGCCTCGGCACCCGTTTCCTTCCCGCCACCAAGGCGATGCCGAAGGAGATGCTGACCGTCGTCGATCGCCCGCTTATTCAATATGCGGTCGAGGAAGCGCGCGAGGCCGGGATCGAGCAGATGATCTTCGTCACCGGCCGCGGCAAGGACGCGCTCGAGGACCATTTCGACATTTCGTACGAGCTCGAGGCGACCATGACCGCCCGCGGCAAATCGCTCGATGCGCTGGCGGGGACGCGCGCCAGGCCGGGCAGCGTCGTCTCGGTGCGCCAGCAGGAGCCGCTCGGGCTCGGTCACGCCGTCTGGTGCGCGCGCGACATCGTCGGCGACGAGCCGTTCGCGGTCTTCCTGCCCGACGAGCTGATGCTCGGCACTCCGGGCTGCATGGCGCAGATGGTCGAGGCCTATGCGAAGGTCGGCGGCAATCTCGTCGCCGCGCTCGAAGTGCCCGCCGGGGAGACGCACAAATATGGCGTGATCGACCCCGGCAAGCGCGACGGCCGCCTGACCGAGATCAAGGGCCTGGTCGAAAAGCCGGCGCAGGGGACGGCGCCGTCCAATCTCATGCTCCCAGGCCGCTACATCCTCCAGCCGGAGGTGATGCAGGCCCTCGACAAGCAGGAAAAGGGCGCGGGCGGCGAGATCCAGCTCACCGACGCCATGGCGAAGCTGATCGGCGCGCAGCCCTTCCACGGCTTCACCTTCGACGGGGAGCGCCACGATTGCGGCAGCGCCGCCGGCTTCGTCATCGCCAATCTCGCTCTGGCCCTCGCCCGCGACGAGGTCGCTCCGGCGGTGCGCGCCTGGCTGGCGGAGCGCGGTTGAGCGCCGCCCTCGTCGCCGGCGACGGGCCCGTCCGGCCGCTGTCGGAGGAAGAGGCCGCGGCCTATTCCGGCGCCGGCTTCGTCTGGATCCATGTCGAAGGGCAGGACGGCCTCGCCGCCGCGGTTCACCATGGCGACGAGACCATTCCCGACGTCGCCGCCAGCGCCCTGGTCGCGACCGAGACCCGGCCGCGCTGCGATCCCGTCGAGCAGGGCGCGATCATCAATCTGCGCGGCCCGGGCCTCGAAGGCGTCGACCAGGCCGACCGGCTGGTCTCGATCCGGATGTGGATCCGCGCCCACCGCGTCGTCTCGGTCAGTCGCCATCCGATGGCGGTCACCGCGACGGTGCGCGCGAAGATGGAGGCGGGCCATATCCACGACAGCGGCGATCTGGTCGCCGCTTATGCCTGGGCGATCTCGACCCAGCTCGATCCCGAGGTCGCCGCCTTGGGCGACCTGCTCGACGACGTCGAAAGCGACCTCGAATCGACCAAGCTCTATCGCCTGCGCCGCACGATCACCGAGGTCCGCTCGGAAGCGATCTCCTTCCGCCGCTTCGTCGCCCCCGACCGCGACGCGCTTCGCACACTGGCCGGCCTGGAGTTCGAGTGGCTGGCCGACGACGACCGGCTGCACATCGTCGAGGCGGCCGACCGCTTCGCCCGCATGGCCGAGGAGCTGGAGGCGGTTCGCGAGCGCGCCGCCCTGCTCCACGAGCAGATCACCGACCTGCGCGCCGAGCAGGTCGATCAGCGCGCGCTCTACATCTCGATCGTCGCCTTCATCTTCCTGCCCCTGACCTTCATCACCGGCCTCCTGGGTATGAACGTCGAAGGCATACCCTATGCACACCATCCGGGCGCGTTCTGGGCGATCGCCGCCTTCTGTGTGGTGGTCGGGCTCGCCGTCTTCGCCTGGTTCTACTGGCGGCACTGGATCAACCGGTGAGCCTTCCGCGTCGCCCCGGCGAAGGCGGGGCCCCGGGACAAGACGTCTCGGCCGGCCTCGCTGAGATCCCGGCCTTCGCCGGGATGACGGGTTAAGGCTCCAGCTCGATGTCCCAATAGAGATAGTCGCGCCAGCTGTCGTGCAGGTAGTGGGGCGGGAAGCTGCGGCCGTGCTCCTGCAGCTGCCAGCTGGTCGGCCGGAACGGATAGCGCTGGATGTGCATGTGCGCCTGCTTGGGCGTCCGGCCGCCCTTCTTGAGGTTGCAGGGGGCGCAGGCGGTGGCGACATTCTCCCAGGTCGTGCGCCCGCCTTGGGCGCGCGGCAGGACGTGGTCGAAGGTCAGCTCGCGCGGATCGCCGCAATATTGGCAGGAGAAGCGGTCGCGCAGGAACAGGTTGAACCGGGTGAAGGCCGGATATTCGCTCGGCCGCACATATTGCCTGAGCGCGATCACGCTCGGCAGCTTCATGGCGAGGCTTGGACTATGCACCTCGCGCTCATAGGCGGCGACGATGTCCACCCGTTCCAAAAAGACCGCCTTGACGGCGGTCTGCCACGGCCACAGGCTCAGCGGATAGTAACTCAATGGCGTATAATCCGCGTTGAGCACCAGCGCGGGGCAGCCTTCGGGATGACGGAGAAGGTCCGGATGGTACAAGGCCAAACAAGCTCCCGTTTCACGGAGAAATCCCGCGAAACGCCGCCCCCGACACCTGTCGCACCCAGAACGCGGGAGACTGGGCGCTTGCGCCGTCCTCTCCTGGTCCGCCACGCAGTCGCCAATCCGCGTGACGCTGTCATGACACCATAAGCATCGACTCCCGGTCAAGGGCTTATGCACGCCGTCACCCGTTTCGCGCCAAGTCCCACTGGACGGTTGCATCTCGGCCACGCTTATTCGGCGCTGCTCGCGCATGATTATGCACGGTCGCGGGACGGCACCTTCCTGCTCCGGATCGAGGATATCGATCCGGGCCGCACACGGGCCCAATATGTCGACGGAATTTTCGAAGACCTCCTCTGGCTCGGCCTCGAATGGGACGGGGAGCTGCTCTATCAGTCGGAGCGGCTGGATATTTATGCAGAAGCGCTCGAGCGGCTTAAGGTCGAGGGGCTGGTCTATCCCTGCATCTGCACTCGCGCCGAGATCGCCGCCGAGATCGCGGCCAGCGCCTCGGCGCCCCAAGGGCCCGACGGGCCGGTCTATCCCGGCACCTGCCGCGGCTCGGCCGATGTCGGCAGGCCGCACGCCTGGCGTCTCGACGTCGCCAAGGCGATGACTCGAGTAGGGCCGCTCTATTGGACGGACGACCATACCGAGGTCCAGGCCGAGCCGCAGCGGTTCGGCGACGTCGTCCTCGCCCGCAAGGACGCGCCGGCCAGCTACCATCTCGCCGTCACCATCGATGACGCCGCGCAAGGGGTGACCGACATCGTCCGCGGCCGCGACCTCTTCGCCGCGACCGACGTCCACCGTTTGCTCCAGGCTTTGCTCGATCTGCCGACGCCGACCTACCACCATCACGCGCTGCTGACCGACGCCGCGGGCAACCGCCTCGCCAAGCGCCACGATGCGCCGACCATCGCGGCGCTGCGCGAGGCTGGCGCCGATCCCGCCGCCTTGATCGAAGCGCTGCGCCGCGGCGAATTGCCGGCTGGATATTCGCTGGCGCAGGCGTAAAGGACGGGCATGAAGATCGTCCTCATCATCCTGATCGTCCTCGCCGCGCTCGCCACCCTGTTCGTGCTGATCAAGGGCGTGGTCACCATGGCGGGCGGCAAGGACATTACCGGCCAGCGCTCGCAGGAGCTGATGCAGAAGCGCATCCTCTTCCAGGGCATCGCCATCCTGCTCGCCATCGCCTTGCTGGTCGTCGCCGGCAGCTGAGGCGCCCCTGGTCCGGCTCAACAAGATCTACACCCGCACCGGCGATGCCGGCGAAACCGGCCTCGTGGACGGCTCGCGCGTGTCCAAGGCCGATCCGCTCATGGCCGCGATCGGCGACGTCGACGAAGCGAACAGCGCGATCGGCGTCGCTCTGCTGGCGGTCGAGGACGAAGCGGCGCGCGCAATGCTCGGCCGGATCCAGAACGAGCTGTTCGATCTCGGCGCGGACCTCGCCACGCCGGAGGGGATCGACGGCGCGCTGCGTATCCAGCCCGATCAGGTCGAGCGGCTCGAGCGCGAGATCGACCGGATGAACGAGGAGCTGGACGCGTTGCGCAGCTTCATCCTGCCCGGCGGCCCGGTTGGGGCGGCAGAGCTCCATCTCGCCCGCGCGGTGGTGCGGCGGGCGGAGCGGTCGGCCGTGGGCGCCGCGGCCGGGTTCAGCCAGACGGCGCTCACCTATCTCAACCGGCTTTCGGATCATCTCTTCGTGCTCGGACGTTGGGTGGCGCGTGATCGGGGCGACATTCTCTGGCAGCCCGGCGCGACGAGAGGCGGGTGACACGCGTTCCCCTTTTGTGCTAAAGCCGCCCGGCGGGAGGCGATGATGGCGACACAAGCCCGGCCGGAGAGCAGCGACAGCCTCGCCGCGCGCTATGCCGCGGTGCGCGGCTTGACCGCCGCCATTGCCGAGCCGCTCTCCGATGCCGACGCGTCGCTGCAGCCCATGCCGGACGCCTCGCCGGCGAAATGGCATCTGGCCCACACCACCTGGTTCTTCGAGACGTTCGTGTTGCGCGATCATCTGCCGGGCTATCGGCTGTACGACGAGAGCTACGCCTACCTCTTCAACTCCTATTACGAAGGCGAGGGCGAGCGGCATCCGCGCGCCGAGCGGGGCATGATCTCGCGCCCGTCGCTCAATGAAGTCCGGGCCTGGCGCGCGGCGGTGGATGAGGCGCTGCTGGTGGCGGTCGACGATCTCCCGGCGGACCTGATCACGCTCGGCCTCAACCACGAGCAGCAGCATCAGGAATTGATGCTGATGGACCTCACTGCGACCTTCTTCGCCAACCCGCTTCGTCCCGCGCTCTGCCAGCGCGGCCCGATCCAGCCCGCCGCCTTGCCCGGTCCGGCGGGCTGGCGCGGGGGCGCGGAGGGCCTGGTCGAGATCGGCCATGACGGCCCCGGCTTCGCGTTCGATTGCGAAGGCCCGCGGCATAGGACCTTCCTCCACCCGCACGCGCTCGCCGATCGCACGGTCGCCAATGCCGAATGGCTCGGCTTCATCGCCGACGGCGGCTACGAAAATCCGCTGCTCTGGCTCGCCGACGGCTGGGCGTGGGTGCGGGAGAACCGGGTCGAAGCGCCGCTTTACTGGGTGAAAGGCGAAGAGGGCTGGTCCCGCTTCGCGCTCGACGGCCTCCTGGCCCTCGATCTCGCCGAGCCGGTCAGCCACATCTCCTATTACGAGGCCGATGCTTATGCCCGCTGGGCGGGCGGGCGCCTGCCGACCGAGGCGGAATGGGAAAGCGCCGCCGCCTCGCTCGATCCCGACGGCGGCAACCAGCTCGACGCCGCGGGTCCGGTCCGGCCGATGGCGGGCGAGACCGGCCTGTTCGGCAATGTCTGGCAATGGACCGGCAGCGCCTATCTTCCCTATCCGGGCTTCAAGCCCGCCGCGGGCGCGGTCGGCGAATATAACGGCAAGTTCATGTGCTCGCAGATGGTGCTTCGCGGCGGCTGCTGCGCCACCCCGCGCGGCCATCTGCGCGCCAGCTACCGCAACTTCTTCTATCCGCACCAGCGCTGGATGTATTCCGGCCTGCGCCTGGCCAAGGACCTTTAAGGATGGACGCGCCCCGCGCGACGCTGGGGGCCGATCCCGCCTTCCGTGCCGACGTGCTCGCCGGCCTCGCCGCGCCGATCCCGGCTATTCCGGCGCGCTGGCTCTACGACCATCGCGGCTCCGAGCTGTTCGAGGAGATCACCAGGCTCCCCGAATATTATCCGACGCGGACCGAGACGGCGATGCTGAAGCGCCACAGCGCCGACTTCGCTCGGCTGTCGGCGAAGGGCGCGGCAGTGGTCGAGTTCGGCTCGGGCTCCTCGGCCAAGACGCCGATCCTGCTCCGCGCGGTCGAGCCTTCGGCCTATGTCCCGATCGACATCAGCGGCGATTTCCTGCGCGAATCCGCATTGGCGCTGCAGACCGAATTTCCGGATCTGCCCGTGCTTCCGGTCGAAGCGGACTTCACCCGTCCGCTCCAGCTTCCCGCCGGGATTCTCGAAACGCCCAAGCTCGGCTTCTTCCCCGGCTCGACGATCGGCAATTTCGTCGCCCGAAGCGCGGTCGACCTGCTTCGGGCAATGAAGGAAACGCTCGGCGAGGGTTCGCGCCTCCTGATCGGCATGGACCGGATCAAGGACGTCGACCTGCTGGTCCGCGCTTATGACGATGCCGCCGGAGTGACCGCCGCGTTCAACCTCAACCTGCTGCATCGGATCAACGCCGAATTGGCGGGCGACATCCCGGTCGAGGCCTTCCGCCACCGCGCCATCTGGAACGATGCGATGAGCCGGATCGAGATGCACCTGGAAGCGGTGCGCGACGTGGCCTTCACAGTCGCCGGCGCGACCTTCGCCTTCAGGACGGGCGAGACTATCCACACCGAGAACAGCCACAAATACGGCCATCGCGACAGCCGGCTGATGCTTCGCGCCGCCGGCTGGGGCGTGGTCCGCGAATGGACCGACGACGATCAGTGGTTCTCGATCGTCCTCGCCGAGGCCGAGCCGCCGCGCTTCGCGCCCTGAAATAGCCACAGCGGGGGGCGCCATTGCCGCCCCGCAGCCCCATCGCTACATGACGGGCCAACGCTCCTGCGGAGGAACCATGGTCCTTTCCCTTTTCGCAATTCTCGACGTTCTGCTGCAGGTGATGATGTGGATCATCATCATCCAGGCGGTGCTGTCCTGGCTGGTGGCGTTCAACGTGATCAACACGCACAGCGATTTCGTCCGTTCGTTCCTTTACGCGCTCGACCGGATCACGGCGCCGCTCTACCGGCCGATCCGCCGCATCCTGCCCGATTTCGGCGGGCTCGATTTCTCGCCGATGGTCGTGCTTCTGCTCATCTACGTGATCCGTATCCTGCTCGCGGGCGTCGCCACCGACATCGCCCTCGCCGGCTGAGGATGAACGGCATGTCCGCCGCCCTCATCGACGGAAAGGCGTTCGCCGAGCGGCTGCGCGCCCGCGTCGCCGCCGCGGTTCCGGCCTTCGTCGCGGCGGCCGGCCGGCCGCCGGGCCTGGCGGTGGTCCTGGCCGGCGCGGATTCGGCGAGCCAGGTCTATGTCCGCGCCAAGGGCAAAGCGACCGAGGCCGTGGGCATGGCGAGCTTCGCGCATCATCTTGCCGCCGGC
>Ga0207682_10000909_pt1 | contig 13718 bp, 12 predicted proteins | sample KBSM63metaG_FD_184332 | JGI IMG/M metagenome (GOLD analysis project Ga0207682, IMG submission 184332) | Miscanthus rhizosphere microbial communities from Kellogg Biological Station, Michigan, USA - KBS M6-3 metaG (SPAdes) (version 2) | ecosystem: Host-associated > Plants > Roots > Rhizosphere >... | reverse complement strand
CGACTGGCCGGACATCGCGGCGACCAGGCCGAGCTTCAGGGTGTCCTGCGCCAGCGCCGGGACGGCGAAGACGGTGACGGCGGCGGCGAGCAGCAGGCGGCGGGTGAGGTGGGGACGGCGACGGCGACGGCGAACGGACATGGCGCTACCTCTCGGGTGAATTTTCGGACCGAATTTCAGACTTTCCGTCGCAAGGGACATGCCAGCGCGCGTCGCCGATGAATCCTTGCGAATCTGCTATTTTTCGGGGCTTTCCTGCTCAAAAACGAGGCAAACGCGGCGCGGATTGAATTAATCGTATGCACTATTGTATACGATTTCTCAGCCAACCCAAAACCGCCGGACTGGCGGGAATTATGCATGGAGACGGGCGCCGAGTCGCCCGCCAAATTCCGAGATCAGGAGCCGAACCATGTCCGCCACCGCCCTCAAGGCTAGCGTGATCGCCCCGTCCGACGAGACCGCCGCGGCGGCCGAGATCGTGGAGAAATTCCTCGTCGCCTCGATGGTGCCGGACCCCGAAACCGCGGCGCGCTACATCGCCGAGCCGCTCAAGCTGACCTTCACGGGCGGACGGAAATTCTCCCACCCGCGCGAGAGCACGGCGTTCAACGCGAAGCGCTACAAGTGGGTGAAGAAGGCGATGGAGCGCTCCGACGTCGTGCCGGGGCGCGGCGAGACGATCGTCTACAACATCGGCACGCTCTACGGCGAATGGCCGGACGGCACGCCGTTCGAGGGCAACCGCTATGTCGACCGTTTCGTCGTGCGCGGGGGCAAGATCGTGCAGATGGACGTGTGGAATGACAGCGCGGAACGGATTTTGACCAGCCGCGGGATTGAGGCGTAGTCCTCGCTTCCGCTCGTCCCCGCGAAAGCGGCGACCCAGTTCTTTACCGAGTTCTTGGCCCTGGATTCCCGCTGCAGTTTATCCCCGAAGGGGGCGGGAATGAGCGGATCACTCAATGCTTCCGCCTGCCGGCCTTCGGCTCCTCGGCATACAGCGCGAGCACGTCCTTCAGCTCGCGGTTCTTCGGCGCCCTCGCGACGATCAGCGCGCGGCTCGCGACCGCCTCGAGATGCTCCTCCATCAGCACGGAGGCGCGCGGCGCATCGCCCGCGGCCAGCGCCGCGATCACGGCGCGATGCTCGTTGACTGCGCATTCGGATGAATGCGGGCGGCTGTAGAGCGCGAGAATCAACCCGCAGCGCGAGGAGACTTCGCTGACGTAGCGCGCCAGCACCGGGCTCCCGGTCATCTCGGCCAGCAGGATATGAAACTCGGTCGCGAGGCGGATCGAGAGCGGCTCGTCGTTGCCGCGCGCGCGCTCTTCCTGCTCGACATGGGCTTCGAGTGCCTTGATCTCCCCAGGCGTCAGCCGGCCTGCCAGCCGAGACATCACCAGCCGCTCCAGCCCGAGCCGCACGTCGAACGTATCGCGCGCTTCTTCCCAGGCCGGCGTCGCGACCGCGGCGCCGCGATTGCGGCGCAGTTCGACCAGGCCCTCGGCTGCGAGTTGCCCGAGCGCCGCGCGCACGATGGTGCGGCTTGCGCCGAAACGCTCGCCGATCGCGTCCTCGGGCAGCTTGGCGCCCGGCGCCAGCGCCTGCTCGATGATCGCGTGGCGCAGCGCGCGGTAGATCAGCCCCCTCCGGTCGGCGCTGGGCTTCGGCTTTCTCGCCATGGAGAGGACAGCCCCCGTTGAATCGTCGCCCAGATGGTCACGATCCGGGCGGCGGCGTCAACGGTGCACACCCTTGCGGCGAACCGCAACGATCTCGGCGAGGATCGACACCGCAATCTCGTCCGGCGTGATCGCGCCCAGATCAAAACCGGCCGGCGCCTTGAGCCGCGCGAGCCGCTCCGGCGCGACATGCGTGGCGAGTTTCGTCTTCAGCGCTTCGGCCTTCTTGCGGCTGCCGACGAAGGCGACGTATTCGGCTTCGATCGCGAGCGCCGCCTGCAAGGCCGCCTCGTCGCCGCGCCCTTGCGTCGCGATCACGACATAGCGCGCGGCCGCGTCGTCCACCGGCAGCGCGTAGCCTTCGATGCGCTTGTCGGCCTCGGAGAAGCTCGCCTGCTCGGCGGCGGGCGCGCAGACGGTCAGCGCAAAGCCGATGCGGCGGCCGAGATCGGCGACCGCGACCGCGACCGGGCTCGATCCGCACACCAGCAGCTGCGGCAGCGGCAGCACCGGCTCAACGAAAATGTCCATCGTTCCCTGGCTCGGGCACATGTTCTTCACGAAGCGCACGCCCGCGCGCTCCTCTCCGGCGGCAACGCCCTGATCCTGCAGCGCGTCGGGCGGCTGCACCGAGACGAGTCGCGCCTTGCCGTCCGCGATCGCCTCGCGCGCCGCTTTCAGCACGGCCGCGCGCGCACAGCCGCCGCCGATCCAGCCTTCCGAGACCGTGCCGTCGGGCAGGATCACGGCCTTGGCGCCGGCCTTCGCGGCGGTCGCCGACACGGTGCGGACAACGGTCGCAAGCGCGAACGGCTCGCCGGCCGCGCGCTTCGCCGAAATGAGCTTGAGGATGTCTTGCGCGTGATCCATCACAGCCTCGCCAGATACGGCTCAAGCGCCGCGAGGCTGTCGAGATTGTGCGCGGGCGCGAACAGGTCGACATACGGCAGTGCCGCCTGCATGCCGCGCGCCTGCGGAGAGTAATCGCGCCAGCCGATCAGCGGATTGAGCCAGACGATGCGGCGGCAGCGCTGCCGCAGGCGGCGCATCTCGGCGCCGAGCCGTTCCGGCTCGCCGGTGTCGTAGCCGTCGGAGACGATCATCACGGCGGTGCGCGAGTTGATCACGCGGCGCGCGTGCCAGCGATTGAAGGTGGCGAGGCTCTCGCCGATGCGCGTGCCGCCGCCGATGCCCTGCGCCATCAGGGCGAGCTTGTCGACGGCGCGCGTCACGTCGCGGTCGCGCAGCGAGGGCGAGACATGCGCGAGTCGCGTGTGGAACACGAACGCCTCGGCTTCGCGGAACGCATCGACCACGCCGTGCAGGAAGCGAACGAAGAACGCCGTGTAGAGCTCCATCGAGCCGGATGCGTCGAGCAGGATCACGAGGCGCAGCGGCTTGATCTTGCGGCGGCGCCACGCGAGATCGATCGGCGTGCCGCCATGGCTGACATTGCGATGGATGGTGCGGCGCAGGTCGAGCCGCCGCCCGCGCCGGCGCACCTGTTCCCGGCGTACCAGCCGCGCCCGCATGCTGCGCGCGAGCCGCGCGGCAAGCTCATGCGCGCGCGCGATGTCGGCCGGATCGGTGATATGGCGCAGGTCGGTCGCGGCGAGATTTTCGCCGCGCGACGCGCCTTCGCGACGAGCCTGTCCGCCGGATGCGTCGCCGCGCTGCGCGCGATCTGGCTGACCGAAAGGACCTTGCGTCTGCGCCGCTTTGCCGATGGCGCGCGCTTTCGCTTTGGCGGTGTTCACGCCGCTCAAGGTGCGCGCGCTGCGCATGTCTCGCCCGCGCCAGAACGCGTCGAAGACGTCGTCGAATTTCTCCCAGTCGGAATGCGTGGCGCAGAACAGCGCGCGCAGCGCGGACTGCAGCGACGATGCGCGGACGGCGGGCGGCGATGCCAGAACGGCGAGTGCATCGCGCGTCTCGGCGAGACCGACGCGAAAGCCGTTGTCGCGCAAGATGCGGGCGAAGCCCGCAAGGCGGCGGCGCGTTGAGAGGCCGATGCCGCGGTCTTCGTTTCTTGCGATGGCGGTCATCACCGCTCTCTCGACTCCCCTCCCCCTTGCGGGGAGGGGTTGGGGGTGGGGGTCGATGTTGTCGCGGACGATATCTCCACCTCGCGCCCCCCCTCCCTAACCCTCCCCCGCAAGGGGGGAGGGAACACACCGAGTTTGCGGCACGAGCAACCCATCTCACGCCACCTTGCCCAATAACCGCTCGGTCACCTCGCGGGTGAGCCGCGCGCGATCCTCGTGCGTCTTCAAAAGGCACATCATCGTCTCATGCACGGCTTCCGGTTCCTGCCGCAGGTCGTGCAGCTCGAGGCCGGCGAGCGTTGCGGCCCAGTCGAGCGTTTCGGCGACGCCCGGCACCTTGCGCAGGTCCTCCTTGCGCACCGCGTTGACCATGCGGGCGACCTGCAGCGCGAGCGCGGTATCGATACCGGGCAGGCGCGCCAGGATGATGCGCGCTTCGCGATCGACGTCGGGGAAATCGACGTAGTGATAAAGACAGCGGCGGCGCAGGGCGTCGGACAGTTCGCGCGTGCCGTTCGAGGTCAGCACCACGCGCGGGATCGACACGGCCTTGATCGTGCCGAGCTCGGGAATGCTCACCTGGAAGTCGGACAACAACTCGAGCAGGAACGCCTCGAACTCCTCGTCGGCGCGATCGACCTCGTCGACCAGCAGCACCGGCGGCTTCTCGCGCCTGATCGCAGCGAGCAGCGGGCGCTCGAGCAGGAAGCGCTCGGAGAAGATGTGCTCCTCGATCGCCGCGGCGTTCTCGCCCTCGCGCGTCTTGATGGCGAGCAGCTGGCGCTGATAATTCCACTCGTACAGCGCGGCGTTCTGGTCGAGGCCTTCGTAGCATTGCAGGCGGATCAGCTCGGCGCCGTGCACCGTGGCGAGCGCCTTGGCGACCTCGGTCTTGCCGACGCCGGCCTCGCCTTCGAGCAGCAGCGGGCGCTTCAGGAACTCCATCAGCCAGAGCGCGGTCGCGATGTCGCGGTCGGAGATGTAGCCGGCGGCGGCAAGGCGGTCGGAGATGTGTTCGCGATCGAGGGTCACGATATTCTCTCTGCTCGTCATACCCCGCGAAAGCGGGGTATCCAGTATCCACCGAAAATAGGTGTCGGCCTCCGCCTCTTCGAGAGGCCAGTGGTTACTGGATCGCCCGCCTTCGCGGGCGATGACGGCGTCGCGTTACCCATGCAATCCCATCTTCTCCGCCGCTTCCCAGGTGCGCCAGTGATCATGCGGCATCGGGATGTTGGTGCTGCCGAGGAACGCGAACGCGTCGTTCACCGCGTTGGAGAAGCACGGCACGCCGCCGACATTCGGGCTCTCGCCGACGCCTTTCGCGCCGATCGGATGATGCGGCGACGGCGTGGTGGTCCAGTCGGTCTCCCAGTGCGGCGTCTCGACCGCGGTCGGCAGGAAGTAGTCCATCAGCGACGCGGTGGTGACGTTGCCCTCTTCGTCGTAGTGGATTTCCTGCCCCATCGCGATGGCGAAGGCTTCGGTGAGGCCGCCGTGGATCTGGCCCTCGATGATCATCGGGTTGATGCGCGTGCCGCAATCGTCGAGCGCGTAGAAGCGGCGGATTTTCGTTTCGCCGGTGTCGACGTCCACGTCGGCGACGCAGATGTAGGCGCCGAACGGATAGGTGAAGTTCGGTGGATCGTAATAGTTGATCGCCTCGAGCCCCGGCTCCATGCCGGGCGGCACCTCGTGATAGGCCGCCCAGGCGAGCTCCGTCATGGTCTTGAAGCGCTCCGGGTTTCCTTTCACCTTGAAGCGGTCGACGTCCCATTCGAGATCGTCGTCGTGCACCTCGAGCATGTAGGCGGCGATCATCTGCGCCTTGGCCTTGATCTTGCGGCAGGCCATCGCGGTCGCGGCGCCCGACACCGGCGTCGAGCGCGAGCCGTAGGTGCCGAGCCCGTAGGGCGCGGTATCGGTATTGCCCTCCTCGATCATGATGTTGTCGGCCGCGATGCCGAGCTCGGTCGCGATGATCTGCGCGTAGGTGGTCTCATGGCCCTGCCCTTGCGACTTGGTGCCGAGCCGGCAAATGCCGCTGCCGGTGGGATGGATGCGGATCTCGGCCGAGTCGAACATCGCGATGCCGAGGATGTCGCAGGCGCGCGACGGACCGGCGCCGACGATCTCGGTGAAGAACGCCACGCCGATGCCCATCACCTCGCGCGTCTCGCCGCGCCGGAAGGCTTCCTGCTTCGTCTTCTGCTCCTCGCGCAGTTGTCTGTAGCCGACACTTTCCATCGCCTTGTTCATGGCGACGTGATAGTCGCCGGAATCGTATTCCCAGCCCATCGCCGAGGTGTACGGAAACTGCTCGCGGCGGATCAGGTTCTTCAGCCGGAATTCCGCCGGATCCATCTTGAGCTTTGCCGCCATGATGTCCATCGCGCGCTCGATCGCGTAGGCGGCCTCGGTGACGCGGAACGAGCAGCGATAGGCGACGCCACCCGGCGCCTTGTTGGTGTAGACGCCGTCGACCGAGCAATGCGCGGCCGGGAAGTCGTACGAGCCGGTGATGATGCTGAACAGCCCGGCCGGCCACTTGGTGGCGTTGGCGCAGGCATCGAATGCGCCGTGGTCCGCGATGGTGTAGCAGCGCAGGCCGGTCACCTTGCCGTCGCGGGTGCAGGCCATTTCGGTGAGCATGAAGAAATCGCGCGCGAAGGCGGTGGTGGAGAGATTCTCGATGCGGTCCTCGACCCACTTCACCGGCTTGCCGGTAACGATCGAGGCCACGATCGCGCAGATGTAGCCTGAATAGGCGCCGACCTTGTTGCCGAAGCCGCCGCCGATGTCGGGCGCGATGACGTGGATCTTGTGCTCGGGGATCTTCGAGATCAGCGAGCCGACGGTGCGGATGACGTGCGGCGCCTGGAAGGTGCCGTAGAGCGTCAGCTCGCCCTTGATCTTGTCGAACGACGCGACGCACTGGCAGGTCTCGAGCGGGCACGGATGCACGCGCGGATAGGCGATCATCTCCTTGATCGTCACCTCGGCCTTGGCGAAGGCCGCGTCGGTCTCGGTCTTGTTGCCGGCCTGCCAGTTGAAGATGTGATTGTAGTGCTTGCGCGTGCCGTGCGCGCCGTCATGCTTGTCCTTCAAGTCCTCGCGGATCATCGGCGCGCCGTCGGCCATCGCCTTGAACGGATCGACGTTGCAGGGCAGTTGCTCGTATTCCACTTCGACCAGATCGGCGGCGTCGGCCGCAACATAGCGGTCGTTCGCGATCACGAAGGCGACCTCCTGGTTCTGGAACAGCACCTTGCCGTCAGCCAGCACCATCTGCACGTCGCCGGCGAGCGTCGGCATCCAGGCGAGGTTCACAGTCTTGAGCGTCTCGGCGGTCAGCACCGCGACGACGCCGGGCACCGCCGCAGCCTTGGTAGTGTCGATGTTCTTGATGCGCGCATGCGCATGCGGCGAACGGGTGAAGTCGCCGTACAGCATGCCGGGCATCTTGATGTCGTCGACATAGTTGCCTCGGCCTTGCACGAAGCGGATGTCCTCGACGCGCTTGCGCCGGCAACCCATGCCTTCGAGTTTCTCGGCACGTTCCGCGGAGGTGGGGGTCATGTCGTTCATTCTGCGGCCTCCTGGAACGGCACGCCGTTGAGCTTGGCGGCGGCGTATTGAATCGCCCGCACGATGTTCTGGTAGCCGGTGCAGCGGCACAGATTGCCGGAGATGCCGTAGCGGATTTCGCTTTCGCCCGGATTGGGGTTCTCCTGCAGCAGCCGCCAGGCGCGCGTGATCATGCCCGGCGTGCAGAAGCCGCATTGCAGGCCGTGCATCTCGCGGAAGGCTTCCTGGATGACGTGCAGCGTGCCGTCGGCATTCGCCATGCCCTCGATGGTGCGGATGTCGGCGCCGTTCGCCTGCACGGCGAACACGGTACACGACTTCACCGACTTGCCGTCGAGATCGACCGTGCAGGCGCCGCAGTGGCTGGTCTCGCAGCCGATATGCGGGCCGGTGAGATTGAGTTGTTCGCGCAGGAAGTGGATCAGCAAGGTGCGCGGCTCGACCAGCGCGTCTACCGACTCCCCGTTCACCGTCAGCGCGATTTGCGATTTCGCCATGTCACCCTCCCCGGGCGCGCTGCGCCGCTTGCGCGAGAGCGCGCGCGACCATCACGCCGGCCATCTTGGTGCGATACTGCGGCGTGCCGCGCCGGTCGGATGCCGGCGCGGTGATCGCCTCGGCGGCCGTGACGGCCTGCTTCACGGTCGCGGCATCGAGCTTCGAGCCGACGATCAGCCGCGTCGCGGCTTCGGCGTAGAGCGGCGTCTCGGCCACATTGGTGAGCGCGATCGCGGCACTGCCGATCTCGCCGGTGCCCTTCATGGTCAGCACAACAGCGGCTGCCGCGGTCGCATAGTCGCCGATCTTGCGCTTGAGCTTGTGATACGACCACCCGTGCCCCTCATCCGGCGGTCGGATGCGGATCGCCGTCAGGATTTCGCCCGGCTCCAGCGCGGTGAAATAAGCGCCCTGATAGAACTGCCGCGCCTGGATGCGGCGCTCGCCGCTCTTTCCCGCGACCTGATAGGTCGCATTGAGGCACATCATCACGGCCGGCATGTCGTTGCCGGGATCGCCGTTCGCGACATTGCCGCCGAGCGTGCCGAGATAGCGCACCTGCGGGTCGGCGATCTGCAGCGAGGTCTCGCGCAGCAGCGGGATCTTCTTGCCCAGCAGGTCGGAGCCGATCAGTTCGTGCTGCGTCGTCATCGCGCCGATGACGATGTCGCCGCCGTCGGTTGCAATGCCCTTGAGATCGGAAATTCCGCCGAGATCGACGAGGTTCGGCGGCGCCGCGAGCCGCAGCTTCATCATCGGGATGAGGCTGTGGCCGCCCGCCAGCACGCGGCCGTCCTCGCCGAAGCCGGCAAGCAGGCCGATGGCGTCCTTGACCGATGACGGGCGATGATAGGCGAAAGACGGAGGTATCACGGGCATCCTCCCTTTAGGCGTCTATCGCGTTTTCTGCGGCGAACCGGTGTCCAGTTCGCCGGAAAACGCTATTGGCGCCGCCGTTCGGATCGCGGTCATCACCGCGGCCGCGACGGCGCCCAATACCGATTTTCTGACGGGGGAAATCTTGTTCTCGTGTGCGGCGCAGCAACAAGAGACGGTGCACGAGGCAGCAAGGTTCCGCACCAAATGCAGCCGGTTTGCACGAATTGCGTCAGGTTTGTTGACGCAACTCGGTACGGGACGCCGCGGTGAGCCCGCCGGGCAACAATCGCTATTGCGATGCGGCGTGCTGGCGGCGGCGCTGGCCCAGTTCGGCGCCGGTGATGGCGGCGACCCGCGACTTGAGCGAGCCGACACGGCTGCGGCTGACCGGCACCGCGTAATGCTCGGCCGCCTGCATCTCGACCAGTTCGTTGTCGCCGGAGCGCTTGTAGCCGATCACCCGCTCGATATTGACGATGTGGCTGCGGTGCACGCGCACGAAGCGGTTGCTGTCGAGACGCTGCTCGACATCGCTGATCGCGAGCGGGCAGAATAGCCGGTCGTTTCCGTTGAACACGTAAGTGTAGTGCGCGTTGGCGTGCACCGCAACGACGCTGTCCACGGCGACGAACTGGGTCGCGCCGTCGCGCTCCACCGGCAGATGGCGCGCGAAACGGCGCGGCGGCCCCCCGGCTCCACCGAGCGGCGCGTAGGCGCCGCGGCCGAAGTCCGGGGCAGTGACCGGCTCAGCTATGACGGGTCCCGCGACATCGGCGCCCACCGGTTCGACGCGAGCCGTCGCGGCGCGCTCCGGCACGAGGAACAGCAGGAAAATCCCCGACACGCAGAACGCCACGACCGCGACCACGATCGCCAGCAGATCGGTCGAGAGCGCGGGCGCGGTTGATACCGCGGTGACGTGCGGGAACAGACTGACCCCTTCCATCGCGGTGTAATGCATGCCCGACACCGCGATGCCGAACGCGATCGCGGACAGCACCAGCGGCGGCCGCACTCCCCGCCCCGTCGCGAGCCAGAGCGCCAGCCCCGAGGCCGCGATCGCGACCGCCATGCTGGCCGCGACGAAGAGCTGCGCGTGGATCATGTGCGCGCTCGCGTGCAGCGCGCTCATGCCGAGATGGTGCATCGAGAAAATTCCGCCGCCCATCAGGCACGCCGACAGCGTCAGCCGCAGCGGCGTGAGCGGCCCGGAACTGGTGGCATAGACCGCCACGCCCACGACGATCGCGCAGACAAGGAATGACAGCAGCGTCGGAAAGACCAGATAGTCGACAGGAAACGAGAGACGCGCCGCCAGCATGCCGACGAAATGCATGGTCCAGATCGCGACCGCCAACGAAAATGCCGATCCGGCGAGCAGCATGCGCCGCCGCATGCCGGCCGCATCCCCGATCTGAACCGACAGGCTGAGGCCGACATACGCTCCCTGGACCGCCATCACGATCGAGAGCAGAACCAGCCACGGTTCATAGCTTACCGGCATGACGCATCCTCGGCATCCGGCGCATGTCGCCATCCGCTCCGGAACAACTATAAACGAGAGATTGCACGAAGCCCATCCGGTCGATGGTCGGCTGTGGCCGTTTCTCCGCCGATGCCGCCCTTGCGCGCGGCGCCGCTTTGGTGAGACCGTCGCGCTTTCGCGCGGGGACACCTGACATGCTGCGTTTGATCGTGCGGCGTCTGGCGGTCGGCCTCCTGGTCGCACTCACCGTGATGACGCTCGCGTTCATGCTGACGCGGCTGTCCGGCGATCTCGCAATCTCGATCGCGGGCCCATCCGCGACCCAGGCCGACGTCGAGATCGTGCGCAAGGCCTACGGCCTCGACCGCCCGCTCACCATCCAGTTCTTCGACTGGGTCGGCCGCGCCCTGATCGGCGATTTCGGCCAGAGCTATTTCTTCAAGGACAGCGTCGCCAACCTGATCGCGAAGCGCATGCCGATCACGCTGACGCTGGGCCTGGTGGGCCTGAGCCTCGCGCTGATCGTCTCGATCCCGCTCGGCATCCTGGCGGCGGTGCGCGAGAACACCTGGATCGACCGCGCCGTCACGATGCTGACGATGGTCGGTCAGGCGATCCCGAGCTTCTGGCTCGCGCTGATCCTGATGATTGTGCTTGGCCTGCACCTCGGCATCCTGCCGATCTCCGGCACCGGCACCTGGCAGCACTTCGTGATGCCCGGCATCGTCCTTGCTTTCACTGCGATACCCGCACTCACGCGGCTCACCCGCTCGGGCATGATCGAAGCCATGGCGTCCGACTATATCCGCACGGCGCGCGCCAAAGGGCTTTCGCGTGCGCGCATCATCTTCAAGCACGCGCTGCGCAATGCCGCGATCCCGGTGGTGTCGATCGCCGCGGTGCAACTCGGCTTCATGCTCGGCGGCTCGATCGTGATCGAGACCGTGTTCGCGCTGCACGGCGTCGGCTATCTCGGCTGGGAAAGCATCGCCAAGAACGACTTTCCGGTGGTGCAGGCGGTCGTGCTGGTCCTGGCGGCGATCTATATCGGCCTCACGCTGCTCGCCGACATCCTGAACGCGTTGCTCGATCCCAGGCTGCGGACCGGATGAGCGCGCCCGTCGTCGTTGCGGCGGCGCCGGCGCTGCGCGTCGGCAAGGCGGGCTTCGCGATCGGTATCGCGATCGTCGGCGTCATCGCGCTCGCGGCGCTGTTCGGCAACGCGCTCATCCCGCAGGACCCGTTCGTGCAGGATCTCGGCAAGCGCCTGATCCCGCCGTTCTGGATGGAGGGCAGCAGGCCCGAACATCTGCTCGGCACCGATCAACTCGGCCGCGACTATCTGGCGCGGCTGGTCTACGGCGCGCGCATCTCGCTGCTGATCGGCATCATGACGGTGATCACGTCGGGCCTCATCGGCATCACGCTCGGCGTGCTCGGCGGCTTCTTCGGCGGGCGCATCGACGACGTCGTGCTGTTCGCCATCACCACGCGGCTCTCGATTCCCGTGGTGCTGGTCGCGCTCGCGGTGGTTGGGCTGATGGGATCCGGGCTGGGTCTCGTCGTCGCGACGCTCGGGCTGCTGCTGTGGGACCGCTTCGCCGTGGTGGCGCGCGCGACGACCCAGCAGGTGCGCAATCTCGACTACGTCAATGCCGCCTGGTGCGCGGGCGCCTCGACGCCGCATATCCTGATCAAGGAGATATTGCCCAACATCGCGAGCCACCTCGCCGTTGTGGCGACGCTCGAAATGGCGCTCGCCATTCTGCTGGAAGCCGCGCTGTCGTTTCTCGGCCTCGGCGTCCCGCCGCCGCTGCCCTCCTGGGGACTGATGATCGCCGAGGGCAAGGACTACATGTTCTTCTCGGCCTGGGTGATCATGATCCCGGGCGTCGCGCTCGCCGTGCTGGTGCTCGGCATCAACCTGGTCGGCGACGGATTGCGCAACCTGCTCGGCACGGAGCGGCTGCGATGAGCGCCCTGCTCGAGATCGAAGACCTTCAGGTGACCTTCGGCGGCACCGCGGCCGTGCGCGGCGCCTCGCTGCGGGTCGAGAAGGGCGAGACGCATTGTCTGGTCGGCGAATCCGGTTGCGGCAAGTCGGTCACGGCGCTTGCCGTCATGAGCCTGCTCGCGCGCGGCGGGCATCGCTCGGCGAAGCGCATGAGCTTTGCCGGCACCGATCTGCTGTCGCTATCGGACCGCGCGATGGCGCGCATCCGCGGCAACCGCATGTCGATGATCTTCCAGGAGCCGATGACGAGTTTGAATCCGGCGTTCACGGTCGGCTCGCAGATGGCCGAGGTGCTGACCCGCCACAAGGGCGCCTCGCGTGGCGATGCGCTGGAGCGCGCGGTTGCGCTGATGGGCCGCGTCGGCATCACGGCGCCGGAGATGCGGCTCGGGCAGTTTCCACACCAGCTCTCCGGCGGGTTGCGCCAGCGCGTCATGATCGCGATGGCGCTGATGTGCGATCCGGAACTGCTGGTCGCCGACGAGCCGACCACCGCGCTCGACGTCACCGTGCAGGCGCAGATCCTGCGCCTTCTCGCCACGCTCAAGCGCGAGCTCGGCCTCTCCATCCTGCTCATCACGCACGACCTCGGCATCGTGGCGCGCGTCGCCGACCGCGTGTCGGTGATGTATGCGGGCGAAGTGGTCGAGCGCGCGCCGACCGCGGCGCTGTTCCGCGCGCCGCAGCATCCTTACACGCGCGGGCTGTTGTCCTGCGTGCCGGCGCCGGGCCGGGTGCGGCGCGACAAGCCGCTCGGCTCGATCCCCGGCGTGGTGCCGACCATTTCGCCGGGCTTTGCCGGCTGCGCATTCCGCTCGCGCTGCGCGCATGCGGACTCGACCTGCGAGCACGAGATCCCGCGCCGTGTCGCCGGCGCCGCGCATGACTATCTCTGCCGGCTCGCGCCGACCCTCGCCGAGCCGCTGCCCGCATGAGCGCCGCAATCGAAGTCGCCGGCTTGCGGCGCGAGTTTCGCGTACGCGCTGGACTGTTCGCGGCGGATCGGCATGTGATCGCGGTGGACGACGTCACGTTCAGCATCCCGGCGGGAAGCGTGCTCGGCATCGTCGGCGAGTCGGGCTGCGGAAAGACCACGCTGGCGCGGCTGATCCTCGGGTTGCTCGCGCCGACTGGAGGCACGGCGCTGGTCGACGGAAAGCGTCTTTTCGAGTTGGACCGCAAGGCGCGCGCGCGGCTCATCCAGCCCGTGTTCCAGGACCCGTTCGCCTCGCTCAATCCACGCCGGCGCATCAGGGACATCGTCGCGCTGCCGCTCGCCGCGCAGGGGACGTTTTCGCGCGGCGAAATCGACAAGCGCGTCGCGCAAATCCTCGAACGCGTCGGACTTTCGGCCGAAATGGGCGAGCGCATGCCGGCGCAGCTGTCCGGCGGGCAGCGCCAGCGCGCCGCGATCGCGCGCGCGCTCGTGCTCGAACCGCGCATCGTGATCTGCGATGAGCCGACCAGCGCGCTCGACGTCTCGGTGCAGGCGCAGATCCTCAATCTGCTTGCCGACCTGCGGC
>Ga0207682_10000908_pt1 | contig 13720 bp, 10 predicted proteins | sample KBSM63metaG_FD_184332 | JGI IMG/M metagenome (GOLD analysis project Ga0207682, IMG submission 184332) | Miscanthus rhizosphere microbial communities from Kellogg Biological Station, Michigan, USA - KBS M6-3 metaG (SPAdes) (version 2) | ecosystem: Host-associated > Plants > Roots > Rhizosphere >... | reverse complement strand
ATGACAAGCCACATGCGGTGCGGAAAATTCACAGTTCTGCGATCAAAGACACGCTACATTTGCGGCCCGAGAGGAATCACCCAATGTCCGACTCCCTGATGACGTCCCGGCGCTTCGCACCGCTGTTCTGGTGCCAGTTCTTCTCGGCATTCAACGACAACTTCCTGAAGAACGCGCTCGTCTTCCTGATCCTGTTCAGGGCCGGATACGACGCGACCACGGCGGGCTCGCTGGTGACGCTGACGGCCGCGGTGTTCATCGGGCCGTTCTTCTTCCTGTCGGGTTTGGGCGGGCAGCTGGCCGACCGCTTCGACAAGGCGATCATGGCGCGCTGGGTGAAGCTCGTCGAGATCGCCGTCTCGGCGCTCGGCGTCGTCGGCTTCTGGCTCCATTCCGTGCCGATCATGTTCGTCACGCTGTTTTTGTTCGGCGTGATCGCCACGCTGTTCGGACCGATCAAATACGGCATCCTGCCCGATCACCTGAAGAAGGAAGAGCTGCCCGCCGGCAACGCGCTGGTCGAAGGCGCGACCTTCATGGCGATCCTGCTCGGCACCATCGTGGGCGGGCTCGCCGCGAAGGAAGGCACCCATCCGGCCTATTTCGGCGCGATGATCGTGATCTTCTCGCTGCTCTGCTGGGGCGCGAGCCTGCTGATCCCGCGCACCGGCCAGGGCGCGCCCAATCTCTATGTCGATCCCAACATCGCGCGCTCGACCGGCTCCTTGCTGAAGGACCTGTGGTTCGACAAGCGGCTGTGGTGGGGCTCCATCGTCACCAGCTGGTTCTGGCTGATCGGTGCCGTGGCGCTTTCGCTGCTGACGCCGATGGTGAAGGGCGTGCTGAGCAACACCGAGGAAGTCGTCACCGCCTATCTCGCGGTGTTCTCGATCGCGATCGCGGTCGGCTCGCTGCTCGCCGCCTGGCTCTCGCACGGCCGGATCGCGCTGTTCCCCACGCTGGTCGGCGCGTTTTTGCTCGGCGTGTTTGCGATCGATCTCGGCTTTACCATCTCCGGCGCGCCGGAGGCCGCGAAGGCAACCGTCTTCCAGGTGTTCACATCCTGGCGCGGCATCCATGTGGCGATCGACCTCGCGGGGCTCGCCATCGCGGGCGGACTGTTCATCGTGCCGGCCTTCTCCGCCGTGCAGTCGTGGGCCGGCGCGGACAAGCGCGCGCGCGTGATCGCGGCCGTGAACGTGCTCAATGCGCTGTTCATCGTGGGCGGCACCGGCGTGGTCGCGGCGCTTCAGGCGGCGCATGTCACGATCCCGCAACTTTTCCTGCTGATGGGGGTGCTCAACCTCGTCGCCATGGTCTGGATCGCCCGCACCATGCCGGCGAACGGCATGCGCGATTTCCTCACCACGATGCTGCGCGCGATGTACCGCATGGAGGTGAAGGGCGCAGAGAACCTCGATAGCGACAAAGCCGGCCCGAACCCGATCGTCGCGCTCAACCATGTGAGCTTCCTCGACGCGGCCGTGGCGCTCTCGCTGATGGACAAGGAGCCGGTGTTCGCGATCGACTACCAGATCGCGCAGCGCTGGTGGGTGAAGCCGTTCCTCAAGCTGACGCGCGCGATGCCGCTCGATCCCTCGAAGCCGATGGCGACGCGCACGCTGATCAACGCGGTGAAGGCGGGCGAGCCGCTCGCGATCTTCCCCGAAGGGCGCATCACCGTCACCGGCAGCCTGATGAAGGTATACGACGGCGTCGGCCTGATCGCCGACAAGTCGGGCGCGATGGTGGTGCCGGTGCGCATCGAAGGGCTCGAGGCGACGCCGTTCTCGCGGCTGTCGCGCAGCCAAGTGCACCGCCGCTGGTTTCCCAAGGTGACCGTCACGGTGCTCGAGCCGGTGAAGCTCGCGGTCGCCGACGAGCTGAAAGGCCGCTGGCGCCGCCAGGCCGCGGGCGCGGCGCTGTACGAGATCATGTCCGACCTCGTGTTCCGCACGACCTCCACCGATCGCACCGTGTTCGACGCGGTGGTCGAGGCGGCCGAAGTGCACGGCTGGAAGCGCATCGCTGTCGAGGACCCGGTGACCGGCTCGCTCACCTACAAGCGCCTGCTGCTCGGGGCCGCGGTGCTCGGCAAGAAACTGATGCCGCTTGCGAGCGAAGGCAAGGCGCTCGGCGTGATGCTGCCGAATGCGAACGGCGCGGTCGTCACCATCCTCGGCGTGATGTCGGCCGGCCGCGTGCCTGCGATGATCAACTTCACCGCCGGCGCGGCGAGCATTCTCGCCGCCTGCAAGGCCGCCGAAGTGACGACGATTGTCACCTCGCGCGCCTTCGTCGACAAGGCGAAGCTCGGCGCGGTCGCCGAGCAACTCGCGCAAGCCGCGAACGTCGTTTACCTGGAAGACGTGCGCGCCACCGTCACTACCGGCGACAAGCTGCGCGGCCTCCTCGGCTACAGGAAGCCACTGGTCGCGCGCAAGCCGGACGATCCGGCGGTGATCCTGTTCACCTCGGGCTCGGAAGGCACGCCGAAGGGCGTCGTGCTCTCCCACCGCAACATGCTGGCGAATGCCGCGCAGGCGGCCGCGCGCATCGACTTCGGCCGGAAAGACAAATTATTCAACGTGCTGCCGGTGTTCCACTCGTTCGGGCTGACCGCCGGCACGATCCTGCCGCTGGTCTCGGGCGTGCCGATCTATCTCTATCCCTCGCCGCTGCATTACCGCACCGTGCCGGAGCTGATCTACGGCACCAACGCCACCATCGTGTTCGGCACTGACACGTTCCTCGCCGGCTATGCACGCGCCGCGCACCCGTACGATTTCCGCTCGCTGCGCTACATCCTGGCCGGCGCCGAGCCGGTGCGGGAATCGACGCGCCGCACCTACATGGAAAAGTTCGGCCTGCGCATCCTCGAAGGTTACGGCGTGACCGAGACCGCGCCGGTGCTCGCGCTCAACACGCCGATGTTCAACAAGTTCGGCACCGTCGGCCGGCTGATGCCGGGCACCACGCCGCGGCTCGAGCCGGTACCGGGTGTGGACGAAGGCGGGCGGCTCTACGTGAAGGGTCCGAACGTGATGCTCGGCTATCTGAAAGCCGACAATCCGGGCGTGATCGAACCGCCGCCGGAGGGCTGGCACGACACCGGCGACATCGTGACGATCGACGCGCAAGGGTTCGTGACGATCAAGGGCCGCGCCAAACGCTTCGCCAAGATCGGCGGCGAGATGATCTCGCTCGCCGCGGTCGAGTCGCTGGCCGCGCAGCTCTGGCCCGACGTGATGTCGGCGGTCGCGACCGCGCCCGACGCGCGCAAGGGCGAGCGGCTGGTGCTGGTGACGCAGAAGAAGGGCGCGACCCGCTCGGAATTCCAGACATTCGCCAAGTCCAAAGGCGCGTCCGACCTGATGGTGCCGGCCGAGGTGGTTTATCTGGAAAAAGTACCGGTGCTCGGCACCGGCAAGATCGACATGGTCGGCGTCGCCAAACTGGTGAAGGAGCGTGCCGCGAGTGCGCCGGCCGAGGCGGTGGTGGCGTAGGTTCCGATTGTCCAGGAGCTGCGGCTCCGCCGGACCTGTTTCGCTTCAATCGACTCAGCTCGGGGCCGAGTGGCGCGTTTCGGCAGGCGCTTGCGGCGGAATTCCTTGCAGTGGCAGCGGCTGGTCGCCCAGCATGCCCTGCACGATGACCTTGCGCGCCGTGTCGGGATCGACGCCGTGATGCGTCAGCAGGTCGGCACTATCGGCCACGATGGCATCGACGTCCTGCTTGATTTTCAGATTCTTGTATTGGTCTTCTCGGCGGAAGCCCATGCTGTCGCCGACGATCTCGAGAACGTTCACAATTCTGAACGGCCAATCGCGCTCGTGTGCGCAGAGCTCGCGATGGTCGGAGTGATAGACCGCGACCAGCGCATCGACGCCTGCCGCCCGCGCGGCCTCCAGCTCCTCGAGCTGCAATTCCTTCTTGAAAAGGGGCAGTGTTGCGAGATTGACGCTCTGCAATCCGACAGCCGGAACGTCGAGCCGCACGACCTCGATGCCCGGTATGGCACGCACGATGTCTTCTGCGGCATCCATGACGCCGGCGACGCCCGGGTGCTTATGCAGTGCAATTTTCATATCGACGCGCTTCTTCAGGAGGAGTCGCAGCGAGTCGAGATTGCGGTGAAGGAACCGCATGAACGGGGTCATGTCGAACGGCTTCTCGCCGGTTGCGCGCTCGAACGTCGGCAGCATGTTCTCGGTGAACTGCACGAAGCAGCTCGGGCACCATGACAGCACCTCGCCGGTCCTGGACCGGGCGAGTTTGTCGATGGTGTTGCCGGCAAATCGCGACGACGTGTCGGCGTCGCCGGTCCGCAACTGGATCACGCCGCAGCAATGGCTCGGCCCGCCCATCACTTTGTAGCTGGTGCCGAGCGCATCCATGATGTCCAGACACAGCAGCGCAATGTGCGGCGTCTTGAGCACGTTGCAGCCGGTGTAGAAGACCACGTCGGGCAGTTCGCCGCTGTCGGCGGGAGGCCGGCCGGTCGGCCTCTGTCCGAGGCGCTCGAGTGCATCGTCGCTGAGCTGCAGATGCGACAGGACGCCGACATCTTCGCTCATCTTGCGGAAGTTCTGCACCCCGGCCTGGCGGCGCTGTCGCGGCTCGGCCCGCCTGGTCATGGCAAGCCGCGCCATCGCGAGCAGGAACCGCGGGTTGACGCCGTAGTCGCAGGCCTTGATACACTCGCCGCTCAACATGCAGGCCCTGGCCCACTTCTCGGATTGGTCCGGGCCTTGGCCCAAGCGCAAGATGTCGAGCACGCCAGACACGACGGCTTGGGGATTGGCATCGGCAAGCCCGGCCGGGCCCGCAATCGGGCAGGCGGTGAAACACGCACCGCATTTGGTGCAGGCATCGAGCATGTCGCCGACGCGACCGGCGAGGGCCGCTTCGAATCCCGTGTTTTCCATGACCTCGAACTCAAGCTTCGGCGGAATGGTAGGCGCATTTCGGGCCGGCTGAAACCCCGCGCCGGTCGGGGTGAGGCAAAAACCGGTGTCCACTTTTCGGGATCATGCTCTAGAGTCATCCGTGCGTTTGCAGACCGGACCCAGCGTATGACGGAAACCCCCGTGATCATCGCCGGCGGCGGCATCGGCGGGCTGGCGACAGCCCTCACGCTGCACCAGATCGGCGTGCCCTGCGTCGTGTACGAAGCGGTGCGCGAGATGCGCCCGCTCGGCGTCGGCATCAACATGCAGCCGAACGCCGTGCGCGAGCTCTACGATCTCGGGATCACCGAGAAGGACCTCGATCGCGTCGGCCTGCCGGCGCGCGAATGGGCGCTGGTCGGGCTCAACGGCAACGACATCTATTCGGAGGTGCGCGGGCTCGCCGCCGGCTACCACTGGCCACAGTACGCCGTGCATCGCGGCCAGTTCCACATGCTGCTGCACGACAAGGTGGTGGAGCGGATCGGGCCAAACGCAATACGGCTCGGCAGCCGCGTGACCGGCTACCGCAACAATTCCGGCGGCGTGAGCGCGCTGATCGAGCACGCCGACGGTTCGACCTCCGAGGAAAGAGGTGCGCTGCTCGTCGGCGCTGATGGCATCCACTCGGCGATCAGGGCACAGATGCACCCCGCCCAGCCGCCGATCCACTGGGGCGGCGCGATCATGTGGCGCGGCACGACCGTCGCGAAGCCGATCCGCAGCGGCTCCTCGTTCGTCGGCCTCGGCACGCATCGCCAGCGCATGGTGTTCTATCCGATCTCGCATCCGGACCCCGAGAGCGGCCTCGCGACGATCAACTGGATCGCCGAGGTCACGCTGGACAACACCGAGGGATGGAAGCAGAGCGGCTGGTTCCGGCAGGTGAGCATCGACGACTTCAAGCACCATTTCGCCGACTGGATCTGGGACTGGCTCGATGTGCCGGCCCTGATCGCCAGGGCCGACAGCGTGTTCGAGAACCCGATGATCGACCGCGATCCGGTGCCGACCTGGCGTGACGGTGCGGTCGTACTCATCGGCGATGCCGCGCATGCGATGTATCCGACCGGCTCCAATGGCGGCAGCCAGGCCGTCGTCGATGCGCGCGTGCTGGGCGCAGCAATAGTCGCACACGGCGTGACGCCGCAGGCGCTGGCGGCCTTCGACGAGACACTGTGCGGCCCGATCTCGCAGCTGGTCCTGCGCAATCGCGGCGCCGGACCGTTCGGGCTGCTCAACATGGTCGACGAACGCTGCGGCGGCACGTTCGACAACATCGACGACGTCATCCCGCCGCGGGAGCGCGCCGACTTCATGGCGGGCTACAAGGCTGCCGCCGGCTTCGCGATCGAAAAGCTGAACACCGCGCCGCCGACGATTGCGCAGGGTGTGCGGGCGCGGAGCGCGGCGGTAGCGGGCTGACGGTCTCTCCGCTCATTTCCGCGCAAGCGGGAATCCAAGGCAAAGAACTGGGTCCCCGCTTTCGCGTCGCGAAAGCGGGGACGAGCGGAGCTTAATACGCCCGCTTCACGCCGTTGATGTCCTCGACCATCGCACCGGCATCGCCGCACATGTCGACGTATCCCGGTCCGACCGGGACCTTGCCGTAGCCGCCCGGGATATCGAGGACGTAGGTCGGCTGCGCGAGACCCGAGACGCGGCCGCGCAACGCGCGCATCAGCGCCTGGCCGTCTTCGATGGTGGTGCGGAAATGCGACGTGCCGGGCGCCAGGTCGGCATGGTGCAGGTAGTACGGCTTGATGCGGCATTCGACGAAGGCGCGCATCAGCGCTTCGAGCGTCGCGGCATCGTCGTTGACGCCGCGCAGCAGCACCGACTGGCTCACCATCGGAATGCCGGCATCGACGATGCGCGCGCAGGCGGCGCGCACCGCCGGCGTCAGCTCGCGCGGATGGTTGGCGTGCAGCGCCACGTAGGTGGTTTTGCCCGGCGCTTTCAGCGCGCGAACCAGCGCGGGCATGATCTTCTCCGGCGAGACGACCGGCACCCTCGTGTGCAGGCGAACGATCTTCACATGGTCGATCGCGGCGATGCGGCGGATGACCTCGCCGAGACGGCGCGCCGACAACACGAGCGGATCGCCGCCGGTCAAAATCACTTCCCAGATCTGCGGATGCGCCGCGATATAGGCGAGCGCCGCGTCGAGCTTGCCGGGCGACAGCATCTGCTTGCCCGGCCCGACCATCTCGCGGCGGAAGCAGAAGCGGCAATAGACCGCGCACACGTTCACCAGCTTGAGCAGGACGCGGTCCGGATAGCGATGCACGATGCCCTCGACCGGCGAGTGCGCATCGTCGCCGATCGGATCGGCGCGCTCGTCCGGCGAGGTGGTCAGCTCGGCGATGTCAGGCACGAATTGACGCGCTATCCGGCCGTCCGGATCGGCGCGGTCGATCAGTGCGGCGATCTCCGGCGTGATCGCGATGGCGTAACGCTGCGCGACGCGCGCCAGATCGGCGAGCTTCTCCGGCGGCGCGAGGCCGGCCGCGACCAGTTCCGAAGGAAGGCGGATCGTCATGGGGGCTGTCTACTGCGGTTCCGCCACCGGCGTCCACAGCACCTGCTCGATGCGCTGCGCGCCGGTTGCCAGCATCACCAGCCGGTCGAAGCCGAGCGCGATGCCGGACGCGGGCGGCATCTGGGCGAGCGCCGCGAGGAAGTCCTCGTCGAGCGGATAGCGTTCGCCGTGCACGCGCTCTTTCTCGGCCATCTCAGCTTCGAAGCGGCGGCGCTGCTCGGCCGGATCGGTGAGTTCGCCGAACGCATTGGCAATCTCGACGCCGCAAACGTAAAGCTCGAAGCGTTCGGCGACGCGCGGATCGTGTGCCGCCGGCCGCGCCAGCGCGGCTTCGGACGCCGGATACTCGTCGAGGATCGTGGCGCGCCCGATCCCGAGCTTGGGCTCGATGCGCTCGACCAGCACGCCAGAGAAGATGTCGACCCAGGTGTCGTCAGCGGCGACGCGGATCCCCCGCCCTTTTGCGGCGATAGCGAGCGCGTCGCGGTCATCGAGGGTGGCGAGCAGATCGATGCCGGCGTAACGGGCGAACGCCTCCGCCACCGTCAGACGCTCGGGCGGCGCGAACGGATCGGCCTCGCGCCCGCGGAACGCAAAGCGTTTCGCCCCGACTGCTTCAGCGGCAGCGGCGAGCAGCGCCGCGCAATCATCGATCAGCACATCGTAGTTCTCGTTCGCCCGATACCACTCGAGCATGGTGAACTCGGGATGATGCAGCGGGCTTCGTTCGCGGTTGCGGAACACGCGCGCGAAGGTAAAAAGCCGCGGCTCGCCTGCCGCCAGTAGTTTCTTGGCTGCGAACTCCGGCGAGGTGTGCAGATAAAGCGGCGTGCGCTGCCCAGCGTCACCGATCAGCTCGGTCGCGAAGGCATGCAGATGGGCCTCGTTGCCGGGCGAGACCTGCAGGATCGCGGTCTCCACCTCGACGAAGTCGCGCGTGGCAAACCACGCCCGTAGCGCCGCCGTGACCCGCGCGCGGCCGATGAGAAACGGCCGCCGGTCGGCGTAAAGGTGCGGCGCCCACCACGGTGAAACGGTCATAAAGCCCTGTCCTGCCTTGCCAATCCGGCGGCATCAAAACACTGGCGCGCGCAGCCAATATCAGTATGTTGCGCCCCGACATTCCGGCCGTTTCGGCCGGGCATACCATCCGGAAGGTTACCTCGTGAAAATCATCGCCAGTTCCGTCCGCAAGGGCAACGTTCTTGAGATCGACGGCAAGCTCCTGGTCGTGCTCAGTGCCGAGAGCTTCTTCCCCGGCAAGGGCACGCCGACGACCCAGATCGACATGCGCCGGATCAGCGACGGCGTGAAGACCACCGCGCGCTACCGCACCACCGAGCAGGTCGAGCGCGCCACCGTCGAGGAGCGCGAGCACCAGTTCCTCTACCAGGACGGCGACGGCTTCCATTTCATGAACATGGAGAACTACGACCAGGTCACCATGCAGGACGACGTCATCGGCGATCAGTCCGCCTACCTGCATCCCGAGATGAAGGTGATGCTCAGCATGCACGAAGGCACCGCGATCGCGATCGTGCTGCCGCAGAAGGTGACGCTGGAAGTGGTCGATACCGAGCCGACCACCAAGGGGCAGACCGCCTCGTCGTCCTACAAGCCGGCCACGCTGTCCAACGGCGTGCGCACCAACGTGCCGCCCTTCATCGGGGTCGGCACGCGCGTCGTGGTGATGACGGCGGATGGCGCCTATGTGGAGCGCGCGAAGGATTGAGCACATACTCCGCTCATGCCCGCGAAAGCGGGCATCCAGTTCTCGGCCCCTGGGTCCCGCTTTCGCGGGGACAAGCGTCGGTGAGTGAAACAAAAAGGGGCGCCGGAGCGCCCCTTTCGCATTTGTAAGGACTGCGCTTACGCCGCCACGCCGGTCCCGATCGGGCAGCTCACGCCGGTGCCGCCGAGCCCGCAGTAACCCATCGGGTTCTTGGCGAGATACTGCTGGTGATAGTCCTCGGCGAAGTAGAACTCGCCGGCATCGACGATCTCGGTGGTGATCGCGCCATAGCGGTCCGCCGCCAGCGCCTTGTTGTACATCGCCTTCGACTCCTCGGCGGCCTTTCGCTGCGCCGGCGTCGTCACATAGATGCCGGAGCGATACTGCGTGCCGACGTCGTTGCCTTGGCGCATGCCCTGGGTCGGGTCGTGGCCTTCCCAGAAGGTCTTGAGCAGCGTCTCGTAGGAGATTTTCTTCGGATCGTAGACCACCAGCACCACCTCGTTGTGGCCGGTGCGGCCGGAGCAGACTTCCTCGTAGGTCGGGTTCGGTGTGATGCCGGCCGCGTAGCCGACCGCGGTGGTGTAAATGCCGTCGCCGAGCTTCCAGAACATGCGCTCCGCGCCCCAGAAGCAGCCGAGCCCGAAGATCGCGGTCTCGAGGCCTTCCGGATACGGAGCTTTGAGCGGACGGCCGAGCACATGGTGCCTGGCGGCGGTCGGGATCGGGTTGGGACGGCCGGGCAGCGCGTCGGCGGCGGACGGCATTTCCGGCTTCTTCCTGAACATGAACATGCTGATCTCCTCTGCCTGGCCCAATATAATGAGTGCGCGAGCGGCGCGCACGCCTTGCGTTTTCACATCCTGAACCCAGCGCGGCCGTGAGCCGATCACGAAAACGAGAGGCGGCCGCTACGCCCACGAAGGGGATACCGCACAGCGATGCAGCGCCCTATGCTGGCAACGTGAAGCTGCAGGCGCCGACGAGCGCTTCGAGAGAAACATGATTTGGGAGGAAGGCTGATGCGTAAACTGGTACTCGCTTTGTCGATGGCGGCTTTCGCCACTGTGGCGCAGGCCGAAATGGTGGCGCCCCCCACGCCGGCGCCGCCGCCGCAATACGGCCAGCCCGGGGTCACGCTGGAGCAGGCCACCAAGGCGGTGGAGGCAGCAGCAGCCGAGGCAAAGAAGAACGGCTGGTTCCTGGCCATCGCGGTCGTGTCGAACGGCGGCCACCTGGTCCATTTCAGCAAGATGGATCAGACGCAATTCGCTTCGGTGCAGATCGCGATTCACAAGGCCAAGGCGGCCGCGATGTTCCGCAGGCCGACGAAGGTGTTCGAGGATCGGGTCGCGGCGGGCGGCGCCGGCCTCGCGGTGCTGTCGCTCGATGGCGTCATCGCGTCGGACGGCGGCATTCCGCTGATGCGGGACGGCAAGATCATCGGCGCGATCGGCTGCAGCGGCGCGCTCGGCTCGCAGGACGGACAAGCCTGCAAGGTCGGGGCCGACACGATCAAATAGTCGTCCGTGCAGACCGGGCAGGGCCGCGGGCAAGCCCGCGGCCTTCGTCGTTTCGGAGCAGTATCAGTCGCGGCCGTAGCCGATCAGGGGCTTTTTCTTGCGGCCGATGAGGATGAAGATCGAGCCGATGATGCCGAGCACCAGCCAGCTGGGCGCACCGAGCAGATAGGCCGACGCAAGCTCCCAGACCGACGGCCCGGCATGGCGCTCGACCAGCACCTTGAGCTGCTCGAGGCTCGTTTCGTGGATCTCGGTCCAGTCCTTGGCGAGATTGGTGACGATCAACGCGTTGCCGGCAATCGACTTGGTGCCGTCGCGCACCAGCGCCACGAACCCGGCCGCCAAAATCCACAGGCCGATGAAGCGGAATACAAAACGGATCATGCTGCCCCTTCGCGCCGCGCACCGCGAGCGACCCTTCGATTACTCTGGCGCGGCGCCAGGTTCAATCGTGGGAATCAGACGGGATCCCGCCCTGTTCCCGATAGGGCAATGGCAGGAAGCGCCAGCCTGCACGGGGGCCGCCTGCGGCCGCCCGACCGGCCCAGACCGCGCGCGCTGTCACTTGAAAAAGGTCCCGCCGCCCGTCACAAGAGCGCTCCAGCGGAGAGGTGGCCGAGTGGCTTAAGGCGCACGCTTGGAAAGCGTGTGTACGTGAAAGCGTACCGTGGGTTCGAATCCCACCCTCTCCGCCAGATATTAAGCTATTGATATTGATGGTGTTTTTCACTTTCTGCTAGCCCGAATTCTCCCGAAAATTCCGCGGCTTTGCGGCATGTCGCGAGAGTGCGGTTTCGCGCGGAGACGAATTCACTCGATGTTTGCGGTCGTCTCATCGCTCGCGTCTCGTTTCGGCGTTTTGGTGGTGCGGCGGTCTCTGCCGAACGGCGCCGATTTCTGGTGAGCGAGACAGACGCGAACACGATAGAGACGCGATGCGAACGGTCGGCGCGTATGAAGCGACATCAATGAGACTGAGCGAATCCGAGAGCGCGTCTCTGCTCGTTCCAATCGAGCGGCAGGCGCGTGTCGTCCATCAGCTTGCGGGCGGTGAGATCTGGCGGCTGCAGACCGCCGAGCAGGGCGGCAACGATGTCGGGAGCGAGCAGCGTGAGGCGGAAGAGCCGGGTTGCGTAGGACGGGACGAAGCCGTGTGACTTCGCGATCTCATCGAGCGTGAGGCTGCGATCACTGAGCAGTTGATCGCGAATCCCGTGAGCACGGATCACAAGACGAATGAGAGCCGGATCTGGGAGGGGCGGTTCGGAGCCGTCATCGACAACCAGTCGCATCTCCTTGCCGGCGCGCCTGAGGCGGACCTGAATGGAGAGGATGATAGGGTCCGGTTCTGACTCCGATGGCTCTCTGCCCGTCGATCGGTCCTCGTCCTGCTGTTTGCAATCGAGCCAGCGCAGCAGCCGGGCTCGGTCCAGCGCCACCTCGATCCGCTCGGCGTGAACCTGCACGCGGACCGTAACGGTACGGATGAAGGCGTGCACATCGTGCGCCGGCAGGTCATTCCACGCGGCGGCGAACTTGATCGCCCGTTCAATGAGGCGTTTCTGCGTGATCGCGTGGGGCACTTCGTTCCCAATGACGTGATGAACCCTGCCGGGGTCGGCGAGCCAATCTCGCGTGCTGCGAGTGATGAGCGCCTCTAATGCGGCGGCGGGAATGCGCTGCCCGCCGGTCGAAGTACTGGCGGTTCCGTCGATTAACGACCGTGAGACGTAATATCGATAACGCATTCCTCGCTTGGTGGCATGGCTCGGGCTCATCCGGTCGCCCTGCGCATCAAACAGAACGCCGGCCAACATGCTCGGCCGGTTGTCACTGCGGCCATCAGCTCGGTCGATCCGGTTAGTGCGGAGGATGACCTGGACCTCGTTCCATAGGCGCTCGTCGATGATGGCATCGTGCTCGCCCGGGTAGCTCTTGTCCTTGTGGACGGTCTCGCCGCGATAGACCCGGTTCTGCAGCATGAGATAGAGAGCACCGCGGGCGAGCGGCTTGCCGCCGTAGGCACTGCCATCCGCTGCCCTGCGAGCCTTGCTGACGATTCCCCGCGCATCCAAGTCCGCCTTGAGCAGCCGGACCGACTTCAGCTCGAGGTAGCGCCGGAATATGTGCCGGACTGTCTCGGCCTCTTGCGCATTGACGACGAGCTTGCGGTCCTCGACGTCATAACCGAGCGGCGGCTGACCGCCCATCCACATTCCCTTCTTCTTGGAGGCTGCGATCTTGTCGCGAATGCGCTCGCCCGTGACCTCGCGCTCGAACTGGGCGAAGGACAGAAGAATGTTCAGCGTCAGCCGTCCCATCGAGCTGGTGGTGTTGAACTGCTGGGTCACCGACACAAAGGAAACGGCGCTTTTGTCGAACACTTCGACGATCTTGGCGAAGTCCGACAGCGAGCGGGTGAGCCGGTCGACCTTGTAGACGACCACGACGTCCACCTTGCCGGCGCTCACATCCGCCAGCAGCCGTTGGAACGCCGGTCGCTCCAGGGTGCCGCCCGAATAACCACCGTCGTCGTATAGCTCGGGCAGAAGGATCCAACCTTCGCGTTTTTGGCTGACGACGAAGGCCTCGCATGCCTCGCGCTGGGCGTCGAGCGAGTTGAAGTCCTGCTCCAACCCTTCCTCACTGCTCTTGCGGGTGTAGAGCGCGCAACGGAGTTTGGCCTGGCGGCCGTCATTATTGATAGGGCGTCGCTCAGCCATGGGACGCCTCCGGCACGACCTGATGTCCGCCCGAGCCTCGAGGCGTATCGGTCTCTTGCTTCCGATTGAGACCAAAGAACCGTGGCCCCGACCAGTGTGCGCCCGTGATCTCATGGGCGATCTTGGTCAGCGACGCATAGGCCTTCCCCGCATACTCGAAGCCGTCGTCGGTCACGCTGACGGTGTGGGTTCTGCCGCGCCATTCCCGCACCAGCCACGCGCCCAACCTGACGCGCAGGTCGGGCGCGATG
>Ga0207682_10000907_pt1 | contig 13724 bp, 16 predicted proteins | sample KBSM63metaG_FD_184332 | JGI IMG/M metagenome (GOLD analysis project Ga0207682, IMG submission 184332) | Miscanthus rhizosphere microbial communities from Kellogg Biological Station, Michigan, USA - KBS M6-3 metaG (SPAdes) (version 2) | ecosystem: Host-associated > Plants > Roots > Rhizosphere >... | reverse complement strand
CCCACGCCGGACGAACGTCGCTCTCGAGCGCCGCGGTGGCGATCGCCAGCGCGCGCGCTTGGCGTTCGCGGAGTGTCCCGGCCGGAAGCGCGTAACGGCGCGAGGACGCCAGATCGTCCTCCCGCGCGATCCGGGTCGCCCATCGCGCGGCGGCTACGGGCTTCCCGGAAACGATCGGCGATTTCCGGCGTCTGGCGGTGACCCGCTACGACAGCGAAGGCCTCGATCTCAGCGCCAATTATCAGCTGGTTCGCCCCGACGGGCAGGTCCGCGCCACCATCTACATCTATCCGGCCGCTCCGTCCGCAGCGGCGCCGACCGCCCCGGCTGCCCGAATTCGCTTCTGCCGCGAGCATTTCGAAGGGGTCGAAAACTCGATCCGCCAGACCTACAAAGGCGCCGACCGCCTCGACGGCGACCCAACGCCGGTCCGCGGCGGCGTGGCTCCGGGTCTCGCCCACCGATCCTCCTTTCGCTTCTCGGCCGATATCGGTCGTGGCATTGAACGCCTGGTCTCCGAAGCCCGGCTTTATTGCTTCGTTAGCGGCAACTGGCTGGTGAAATACCGGATCAGCGCCTCGGAAGGCATGGACGCGCGCGGCGCGATCGAAAGCTTCGTCCGCCTCGGCCCGTGGCCCGGACAGGCGCCCGGAGAGATCGCGCTCCGTTAACTGCCTTCTTCCGGAACCGGCGGATCGGCGGCGGCGTTCTGGCCCCGCAACAATTCGGAGCCTGAGCGATGGACGAGAGGGAAAGGCCGGTCGAGGTCGAGCGCGAGACCACGGTGATCAACGCCGGCGGCGACCGCGGCGGCGGCGGTACCATCGCGGCGGTGGTGGTTCTGCTGCTGATCGCGGTGCTCGCCTTCCTGTTCTTCGGCGGCTATTTCGAAAGCGCGGCCGACGAGGTCGGCGTGAACGTCAATGTCGAGGCGCCGGACGTGAAAATGCCGGACATCAACATCGACACCGGCAAGGGCGAGAGCACGCCTTCCAACACGTCAGGGCAGTGACAGCACGACCCTAAGCCAACGCGTTAACCGGTTCCCAAGAGTCGGCGGCTAGAACCGGACCCGATCAGCGGGTCGGGTTTGTTCATGCGCCTTTCTTTCGGAATCGGTCTTGCCATCGCGGCGGCGCTCGCGCCGGCGCCGGCGCTCGCGTTCGAGTCGGCCCAGCCGTTCGTGGCGAGCCGCGACCCGGCGGCGTTCGGACGTGCCCTGCACTGCCTGACCGAGGCGATCTATTACGAGGCGCGCAGCGAATCCGACGACGGCCAGCGGGCGGTCGCGCAGGTGGTGCTGAACCGCGTGCGCCACCCGGCCTATCCGAGCAGCGTCTGCGGCGTCGTCTATCAGGGTTCGCATCGCTCGACCGGCTGCCAATTCACCTTCACCTGCGACGGCTCGCTGGGCGGCTGGATCGAGCCTTATGCCTGGGATCGGGCGCGGAGCATCGCCGAGGCGGCGCTGAGGGGCGATGTCTATCGCCCGGTCGGCCTCGCCCTCAATTACCACACGACCGCGATCCGCCCTTATTGGGCGCCGAGCCTGATCCCGCAGATCACCGTGGGCGCCCATATCTTCTATCGCCAGCCAGGGAGCGGCACGGCCGAAGCTTTCAACCAGGCGCCGTCGGATTACGAGCCCGAGAGCATGGCGCAGCCGCGTTATGCGGTCGCCCGGAGCGAGATCCGGCGAACGGTGCGGCCGGGGCGCGATCGCTATGCCGAAGTGCCGGTGCTCGAAATCCCGGTGGTCGAGCGGCCCGTCCTCGCCCGCACGCTGGGCGGCCGCCGGACCGCCGCCTCCGCCTCCCGGCCCCAGCCGACGCGCACCGCCGCGGTCCGGGTCGCCACGCCGAAAGTCGCTTATCAGGGCGGCATCCGGATCGTCCGCGGCGGCGGCGCCTCCAATTAATTGCGCGGCGCCAACCGCCGGTAGCTGAGCGCTTCGGCGACATGCACCCGGCCGACGGTCTCGCTGCCGGCGAGGTCGGCGATCGTCCGTGCGACCCGCATCACCCGGTGATAGCCGCGCGCCGAAAGCCGCATCGCTTCCGCCGCCTGGGCGAGGAGACGCCGGCCCGGCTCCTCGGGCGTCGCCACCGCATCCAGCAGCTCGCCGTCGGCCTCGGCATTGGTGCGGATGCCGTGCGCTTGGTAGCGGCGGGTCTGCACTCCGCGCGCCTCGGCGACCCGCCGGGCGACCTCGGCCGAGCCTTCCGAAGGCGGCGGCAGCACCAGATCCGCGGCGGCGACCGCGGCGACCTCGACATGGATGTCGATCCGGTCGAGCAGAGGCCCCGAGACCTTCGCCTGATAATCGGCCGCGCAGCGCGGCGCGCGCGAGCAGGCCAGCGCGGGATCGCCGAGATGGCCGCAGCGGCATGGGTTCATCGCCGCGACCAGCTGGACCCGTGCGGGAAAGGTCACATGCGCGTTGGCGCGGGCGACCTGAACCTTGCCGGTCTCCAGCGGCTGCCGCAGCGAATCGAGCACCGAGCGCTGGAATTCGGGCAGTTCGTCGAGAAACAACACGCCGAGATGAGCGAGGCTGACCTCGCCGGGCCTGACCTTAAGCCCGCCGCCGACCAGAGCCGGCATCGAGGCGCTGTGGTGCGGCGCGCGGAACGGACGGGCGCGGACCAGCCTTCCGTCCTTCAATTCCCCGGCGACCGAGGCGATCATCGAGACTTCCAGCGCCTCGGACGGAGTCAGCTCGGGGAGGATCCGGGGCAGGCAGGCGGCGAGCAGCGACTTTCCCGCGCCCGGCGGGCCGGTCATCAGGAGGTTGTGGCCGCCGGCCGCGGCGATCTCCAGCGCGCGCTTGGCGGTCTCCTGGCCTTTCACCTGGGCGAGGTCTGGACCGAAGCCAGGCGGATCAGCCTCGCCCGGTTTCGGCGGACTCAGCACGGCACTGCCGCGCAGATGGTTGAGCAGGGCGATCAGGTCCGGTGCTGCCACCACCTCCAGCTCGCCCGCCCAGGCCGCTTCGGGTCCCTGCTGCGCGGGACAGATCAGCCCCAGCCCCTCCGACGAGGCGTGGATGGCCGCGAGCAGCACGCCCGGCGACGGCGCGACCCGACCGTCGAGGCTCAACTCGCCGACCGCCAGATATCCCGCCAAAGTCTCCCGGTCGATCGCGCCCATCGCGGCGAGCAGACCCAAGGCGATCGGCAAATCGTAATGCGAACCTTCCTTGGGCAGGTCCGCCGGCGACAGGTTCACCGTGATCCGCTTGGGCGGCAGCGACAGACCGATCGCGGCGAGCGCGGCGTGCACCCGCTCGCGGCTCTCGCCGACAGCCTTGTCGGGCAGGCCGACGACGAGGAACTTCGGCAGCCCGCTGGCGATTTGCACCTGGACCTCGACCGCGCGCGCCTCCAGCCCAAGAAACGCAACCGTGGCGACGTGCGCGACCATCAGAACAGCCCCTCCGAAACGGAGTCCGTTTTGGAGAGTCGCCCGGTCGAAGTCGAGTGGCTCCATTTGCCAAAATGAAGTTTCGTACCCAGATGGGAGCGATGAACGGCGACAGACCCAAGAAAGGCTGGACCGACAATTATCTGGTCCGCCAGTGCCTGGTGGGCCTGGGCTTCGTCCTGATCGCGCTGACCCCGCTGGTCGGTCCGATTCCGGGGCCCGGGGGGATCATCGTCTTCGGCGCGGGGCTCAGCCTGATCCTCAAATATACCGGCTGGGCGAAGCGGCTCTACGTCCGCTTCAAGCGCAGGCATCCGAACAAGGGCCGCTGGGCCGACTGGAGCCTCAGGCGCGCCAGCGCCCGCCGCCGCGAGGAAATCCGCAAGCAAAGCGACGCGGGCGATGCCCCTCTCTCCGATTGACTTTGCTGGAGAGCTTCCGTATCGGCGCACCCAACGAGGCCGCCTGTGGCGGCCGTTTTCTTTAGATTCGAATGACGAGGAATGAGCGATGAAGCGCACCTTCCAGCCGAGCAATCTCGTGCGCAAGCGCCGGCACGGCTTCCGCGCCCGGATGGCGACCGTCGGCGGGCGCAAGGTCCTGAACGCGCGCCGCGGCCGCGGCCGCAAGAAACTGTCGGCCTAAACACGCGCAAAATCGGCAAGCTGACCCGCCGCGCGGATTTCCTCGCGGCGAACGGCGCCCTGCGCGCACCGGCCCCCGGCTTCGTCCTCCTCGTCCGCCCGCGTGACGACGGCGATTCCGCCATCCGCCTCGGCCTCACCGTTTCCAAGAAGGTCGGCAACGCCGTGATCCGCAACCGGATGAAGCGGCGCCTCCGCGAGCTTGCCCGCAAGATCCTCCCGGAAACCGGCGTCGCCGGCGCCGACCACGTCCTGATCGGCCGCCACACCGGCATCGAGCGGCCCTTCGACCAACTCGAAGCCGACCTGCGCCGCGCGCTTGCGAAGCTGACCAAATGATCGCCAGGCTGCTGATCCTGATCGCCCGCTTCTGGCAATTGGGGCCGTCGCGGGTGCTTCCGCCGAGCTGCCGCTACCAGCCGAGCTGCTCGGCCTATGCAATCACCGCGCTTTCCCGCTATGGCGCGCTGCGCGGCAGCTGGCTGGCGGCCAGGCGCCTGCTGCGCTGCCACCCCTGGGGGGGATCCGGCTACGACCCGGTGCCCGAAAAGCCGGTGCCCGAAATGGATGTGTGAGGGGATTTGAGTGAACGACAATCGTAACATGATCCTGGCAGTGGTGCTGTCTGCCCTGGTGCTGCTGGGCTGGGGGCTCCTCTCCAACACCTATTTCCCAACCGCCAACCCGCCGGTCACCAAGATCGAGAAGGGCAAGCAGGTGCCGGTCGCGCAGCCGCAGGCCAGCCCCGCCGCGGAGACTCCCGCCGCGATCCGCGACCGCCGGATCGTGCTTCGCGAAACGCCGCGCGTGGCGATCGCCACGCCCCGGCTCGCCGGCTCGATCAACCTCAAGGGCGCCCGGATCGACGATCTCGTCCTCACCACCGAGCGCGAGACGATCGCCCGCAACTCGCCGCCGATCCGCCTCTTCTCCCCGTCGGGCGCGCCGGATTCCTATTTCGGCGAGTTCGGCTGGATCGGGCCGCAGGGCGCGGTCCCCACCGCCGACACCGTCTGGCAGGCGAGCGGCAGCCGCCTCGCCCCCGGCGCTCCCGTCACCCTCTCCTGGGACAACGGCCGCGGCCAGCTCTTCCAGATCGTGCTCGGCGTCGACGAGGGCTACATGTTCAGCGCCGAGCAAAGGATCGTCAATCGCGGCGCACAGCGCTTCGCCGCCCAGCCTTATGCGCTGGTCAGTCGGGTCGGCCCGTCGCGTGACGTCGACAGCTGGACCAACCATGTCGGGCCGATGGGCGTGTTCGACGGCGCCGCCGACTATGACAGCAATTATGCCGACGTCGCGGAGGCCGGCCAGCGCCGAATCTCGAGCAATGGCGGCTGGATCGGCTTCACCGACAAATATTGGCTCGCCGCCGTCATCCCGGTCCAGGCCGGGCAGGTCCAGGCGGAGTTTCGCCACCTCGCCGCGACCAACCGCTTCCAGGCCGCGTTCGTCGCCCAGCCGGTCAGCGCCGCGCCGGGAACGGCCTCACGCTACGTCTCGCACCTGTTCGCCGGCGCCAAGGAGGTCCAGCTGCTGGACCGTTATTCGGCCGAGCTCGGCACGCCGCTCGAGCAGGCGATCGACTGGGGCTGGTTCGAATGGTTCATGATCCCCATCTTCGCGCTCCTGAACTGGCTGTTCGCGACGATCGGCAATTTCGGCGTCGCGATCATCGTCCTCACCATGATCGTTCGGGCGATCCTGTTCCCGGTCGCCCAGAAGCAATTCGCCTCCTTCGCCAAGATGCGGGTGATCCAGCCCAAGATGAAGGCGCTGCAGGAGCGCTGGGCCGACGACCGCGCGCGCCTTCAGGAAGAAACGATGAAGCTCTACAAGGAGGAGAAGGTGAACCCGGTCGCGGGCTGCCTTCCGATCCTGCTGCAGATCCCGATCTTCTACGCGCTCTACAAGGTGCTGATGGTCTCGGTGGAGATGCGCCACAAGCCGTTCGTCCTGTGGATCCAGGATCTTTCGGCGCCGGATCCGCTGACGCCGATCAACCTGTTCGGCTATCTCGATTTCACGCCGCCGCACTTCCTCGCCATCGGCGTGCTGCCGATCCTGCTCGGCATCACCATGTGGCTGCAGATGCGCTTGAATCCGCAAATGCCCGATCCGGTGCAGCGGCAGATTTTCGCCCTGATGCCCTGGGTCCTGATGATCGCGATGGCGTCCTTCGCCGCCGGCCTGCAGCTTTATTGGGTGACCAACAACATCCTCACCATCGCCCAGCAGAAATGGCTCTACAGCCGCAATCCGACGCCGAAGGCGCCCGAGCCGGTCCCCGCGCCGCCGCCGCCCGCGCCGGCGCGCAAGCGCAAGCGGCCGCGGGCGTGAGCGAGTCGGAAGCCGAACTGGACGAGGCCGCCCGGAAGCTCTTTTCCGGGCCGGTCGCATTCCTGAAATCGGCGCCGGAGCTCAAATTCCTGCCCGATCCGGAGGTGCCCGAGATCGCCTTCGCCGGCCGCTCCAACGTCGGCAAGTCCTCGCTGCTCAACCGGCTCACCAACCGCGGCAGCCTCGCCCGCACCTCGAACACGCCGGGGCGGACGCAGGAGCTGAACTTCTTCGACGTCGGCGAGCCGCTCAGGCTGCGACTGGTCGACATGCCCGGCTACGGCTTCGCCAAGGCGCCAAAGGACGTGGCGAAGCGCTGGCGCTTCCTGATCAACGACTATCTGCGCGGCCGCCAGGTGCTGAAACGCACCCTGCTCCTGGTCGACAGCCGGCACGGCCTCAAGGATGTCGATCGCGAGGTCATGAAGATGCTCGATGACGCGGCGGTCAGCTACCGCCTCGTCCTCACCAAGGCCGATAAGATCAAGGCGAGCGAGCTCGCCGGCGTCACGGAGCAAACCGAAGCGGAAGCGCGCAAGCATCCCGCCGCCCACCCCGAAATCATCGCCACGTCGAGCGAGAAGGGCCTCGGCATGGACCGGCTGCGCGGCGCGGTGCTAGAGGCGGCGCTTTCGTAGCGCCAGACCGTCATGCTGAACTTGTTTCAGCATCCATCGTCGAGCGGCGGCGCGGATGGAGAAATGGACCCTGAAACAAGTTCAGGGTGACGAGAAGGCACGAACCGGATGCTCAAGCTCATCATCGGCAACAAGGCCTATTCCTCCTGGTCGCTGCGCGGCTGGCTGGCGGTCAAGCAATCGGGCCTGCCGTTCGAAGAGATCACCGTGCCGATGTTTGACGAGGCCTGGGACAAGCGCACCGAGGGCGACGAATTCGCGCCCTCCGCCGGCAAGGTGCCGATCCTGTGGGACGACCAGACCGTGATCTGGGACAGCCTCGCGATCATCGAATGGCTCGCCGACAGGACCGACAAGGCGCGCTACTGGCCCAAGGATGACACCGCCCGCGGCATGGCCCGCTCGATGGCCGCGGAGATGCACTCCTCCTACCCGAATTTGCGGCGCGAGCTTTCGATGAACGTGCGCAAGCAATTCCCGGAAGCGAAGCTCAGCGATCCGGTCCGCGCCGAGATCCTGCGGATCATCGAGCTCTGGGCGCAGGCGCGCGCCCGGCACGGCAGCGGCGGGCCCTATCTGTTCGGCGATTTCGGCGCGGCCGACATCATGTTCGCGCCAGTGGTGACCCGCTTCGTCACCTACTCGGTGCCGGTCCCCCGCTTCGTCGCCGCTTACATGGAGGCGATCCTGGATCTGCCTTGGATGCAGCAATGGATCGAGGCGGCGCAGGAAGAACCCTGGGTGATCGAGCAGTACGAGGCGCCTCAGGCGTAGGGGCTGCCGTCCCGGTGGACATAGGCGCCGCTCGCCGCCTCCAGATGCAGGTCGATGTCGGGATAGTGGCAGTCGCTTGCCGCGGGCTTGCCGATGGCGACGAACACGCAGCGCGCCTCCGAGCGATTGACCAGATGGTGGCCGTTGGCGACGCCCTTCGGAAAGGCGGCGACGTCGCCCGGCCGCAGGATCGTCTCGCCCCCGTCCTCAATCAGCACCGCTTGGCCTTCCAGCATGACGACCAGCTCATCCTCGCCTTCATGCCAGTGCCGCTGGCTGGAAATGCCCCCCGGTTCGAGCACGACATGGCTGATTCCGAAATCCTCTATCCCCGCCGCAGGCGCGAGCCGGCGATAATGCCGTTTCGCCATCGGCGCGCCGTAAGGCGGCGGATAGCCGGTGCGGTTGATCTGTTCGATCGCGGCGAGGTCGAGCTTCGGCATGGCGTTTCTCCGGCGCGGGATGCTAGGCGGGTCGCATGACCGCCGCAATCGATCCCGTCGACCTCGCCGCCCGCCTCGCCGCCTGCCCCAGCGTCACGCCGGCCACTGGCGCGGTGTTCGACGTGCTGGCGGCGGCGCTGTCGCCGCTCGGCTTCGAGGTGCATCGCTTCGTCAACGGCGAGGCACCGGACGGGCCCGTGGAAAATCTGTTCGCGACGCGCGGGGCCGGAGCACCGCATTTCGGCTTCGCCGGCCATCTCGACGTGGTGCCGCCGGGCGAGGGCTGGTCGACCGACCCCTTCGTCCCCGAGATCGAGCGCGGCCTGCTGCACGGCCGTGGAATCGTCGACATGAAGGGCGGGATCGCCGCCTTCGTCGCGGCCTGCGCCGAGGTCGCCGACCACGCCGGGACGCTGAGCCTGATCATCACCGGCGATGAGGAAGGACCGGCGACGTTCGGCACCCCGAAGCTGATGGAGTGGATGGCGGAGCGCGATATCCGCCCCGACATGATCCTGATCGGCGAGCCGACCTCAGAGGCGCGACTCGGCGATATCGTCAAGATCGGCCGCAGGGGCTCGGTCAACATGTGGGTGACCGTGCCCGGCGTGCAGGGCCATGTCGCCTACCCGCACCGCGCCGATAACCCCGTGCCGAAGCTGGCAGCGGCAATCGCCGCGCTCGAGGCACTGCACCTCGACGGCGGCACCGAGTCGTTCCAGCCCTCCAATCTCGAGCTCACCGCGGTCGAGACGTCGAGCAAGGCGACCAACGTCATCCCCGGCTGGGCCCGCGCCCAACTCAACATCCGCTTCAACAACCTCCAGCGCGGCGCCGACCTGGTCGAGCTGGTCCGCCGCACCGCCGAGCAGGCCGCGCCCGGCGCCACGGTCGAGGCAAAAATCTCCGGCGAGGCCTTCCTGACGCCCGCCGGGCCGATCTACGAGATCGTCAGCGCCGCGATCGAGGCGGAGACCGGCGTCAAGCCGAGGCTCTCCACCCACGGCGGCACCTCTGACGGACGCTTCCTGATCGCGCTCTGCCCGGTGGTCGATTTCGGTCTGCCCAATGCGACCATGCACAAGCTCGACGAGGCGGCGGCCGTCGACGACATCCGCGCCCTCGCCCGCATTTACGCCCGGGTCATTCGCTCAGCGCTTGCGCCGCAGGACGATGTAGAGCGCGCCTGAACCGCCGTGGCGGGGATGGGCGCCACGGACGGCGGCGATCGCGCCGGCATGGCGCGAGGCGGCGAGCCAGTCGCCGACCGCGGCCCGGATCGCGCCGCGCCGCTCGGTGCCGGAGCGGGCCTTGCCGGTGATCAGCAGCAGCACCCGGTCTCCGGTCGTCACCGCCTGCTCCAGCCGCCGGTCGAGCAGGTCGTAGGCGGTGGCGAGGCTATGGCCATGAAGATCGACCGTCCGGTCCGGCTGGACGAGACCCCGTGACAACCGAATATCCCAACTGGCGTCGAGCGTAGTGCCGGGCGCAGCCTTGCGCGGCATGGCTCTCGGTGGAGCGGATGAGGTCGCGATACGAAGCGCCGGAGCCTCGGCGACTTCGATCTTCTTGGGTGGCCCATGCAGCGGTCGAACGCTCTCCACCACCCGCTGCCAGAGCGCCTGCTCCTCAGCGCTGAGACGGCGCGGCACGGCTTCGGATCCGCTCGACGGCGCCGCGCGGCAGCAGGATGTAGGCCCGGCCCCGCGCCGACATGCCGCCGGCGATCACGGCGGCCTCCGCGCCGGCGCCCCAGAAGGTGTCGAACCGGTTGGCCCCACGGATCGCGCCCCCCGTATCCTGCGCGACCCAGAGGCCGTTCGCCTGGGGGTTGTCCATACCGGTCAGCAGCACCGGCGCGCCCAGCGGCACGAAACGCGGGTCGGCGGCGACGGTAACTCTTCCAGTTACCGGCCGCCCTAGCGCGCCGAGCGGCCCCGGCCCGGTCAGCTCCTGGAAGAAGATGTAGCTTCTATTCTCGCGCATCAGCGCCCGGCCCGCGTCGGGATTGGCGCGCAGCCAGCCGCGAATGCCCTGCATGGTCACCGGCGACTGCAGGATGCCGCGCTCGCGCAGCAGCCGGCCGATCGCCACATATTCGCGACCGTTCTGGCCGGCATAACCGATTCGCATCACGCCGCCGTCCGGCAGCCGCAGCCGCCCGGAACCCTGGATCTGCAGGAAGAACAGGTCGACCGGATCGGCCGCCCAGGCGATCTCCAGCCCACGTCCGGCCAGCGCCCCGTCCTCGATCTCGCCACGCTCGTAATAGAGGACATAGGCCCCACTCTCGTCCATCCGGCCCCGCCCGCGCGCGCCCGTGGCCGGATTGGCGTCGAGCAGATCGGCCGGCTTGGCGTAGATCGGAACCTCGCAGCCCGGACCGCGCGTCCGACAGCCCTGGATCTCCGGCTCGTAATAACCGGTCGCGAACGCCGCCCCGTCGCCGACCTCGACCAGCTCGAATCGGGTCTGGAAGAATTCGACCAGCGCCGACGGCGAAACCTCGGCCGGCAACGGCGCGCAGGCCTGGCGCCAATCCTCGGGCCGGGTCAGGCCGCTCGCGTCCGCTCGGCTGACCAGCGACGGACAGCTGATCCGGAACGCCCGATAGGCGCGCTCGGCTTGGGTGGGATCGAGAGCGAAGGAACCTGGACCGCGGCGGCCGCCGAGTTGGAGCGCCGTTTCGGCGGCGGGTCTGACAGAGGGGGAAACCGGGGCAGCGGACGTGGGACGCGACGCCGGAGGCGCAGCCGGCTGCCGCTCGGGCGGCGGGATTGGGGCCGGCGGCACCACCTGAGCGCAGGAGGCCAGCGCCAGCATCAGGCCGAAAAGGAAAAGGCTGCGCCGCAAGGCGCGCTCAGGCGGCTTCGTCGGTCTCGACCAGGCGCCAGTTCGGGTCCTTGCTCGAAAGGTCGCGCTGGAAGGTCCAGATGTCGTTGGTCGGCACCGCGTCGGACATCGAGCCGGCGACGAGGCTGCCCTCCTTGTCGCGGGTCACCGCCGCGACGAAGGCATCGAAGCGGACCTCGATCTCGGCGATTCGGCCGGTCAGCCGCGCATCCTCGATGGCGGCGCGTTCGATCGCGACCAGCCGATTGTCGAGCGTGTGGCCGGCGGCGTCACGCTCGTCGATCGCGGCCTCGAACGCTGCACGGACCTCGTCATTGGCGAGGAGGGCCAACTCCTCGCGGTCGCCCTTCCAGAACGCCTCGAGCACCATCTTATAGGCGGCCTGCGCGCCTTCCAGGAAGCGGGCGACGTCGAAGCCGGGATCGGCCGCGATGATCGCGCGGATGCCGGTGGCGGCGCCCTGCTCGTAAGCGAGGCCGCTCGGCTCCGGGGTGTTGGCGGCGATATCGGGAGTCGCGGCGGCCGGCGGCGCTTCGGGCGTGGCCTCGGGCCGGGTCACCGGGCGCTGCTCGTGGCCGGTGCGCTGGCCGAGGACGGAATAGAGCCTCAAGCCCACGAACAGGGCGATCATGGCAAGCAGGACAATCTCGACGGTCAACCAATTTCTCCCGGGGGGACCGGCTTTACATAGGCCCGATACGGTCCGGTTTCAAATCCGCATTGGCCGCAACGATCGGCGGTCCCGGATGTTGCGCCGTCAGGGCGCTCCTGCTACCCGCCGCCGCACAATTTCGTGCGCGTCACGCGCCTCTCGTTTCACCCAGTTCGAAAGATCATCAGCAATGGCCGAAGAGAATGGCGCCACCGGCGCACAAGACCAGGATTTCGCCGGCGGCGACACGCTGCCCCAGGTCGGCGTGGTCGCCCAATATGTGAAGGATCTTTCCTTCGAGAATCCGAACGCCCCGGCGGTCTATCAGTGGCAGACCCAGCCCCAGATGGACGTCCAGTTCAACATCGGCACCACCAATGTCGGCCAGGACCTGCACGAGGTCGTCCTGAAAATCGACTGCAGCGCCCAGGCGACCGAAGGCGTCGCCTTCAAGATCGAGCTGCTCTACGCGGGCCTGTTCGCGCTCCGCAACATTCCCGACGAGCAGTTGCAGCCCTTCCTGCTGGCCGAAGCGCCGCGAATCCTCTTCCCGTTCGCGCGCAAGATCATCGCCGACGCGTCGGTCGAGGGCGGCTTCCCGCCGCTCCGGCTCGACCCGATCGACTTCGCCGGCCTCTACATGCAAAGCGCCGCCCAGGCGCAGGCGGAAGCGACCGGCGGCCAGGCCGGCGACCAGACCGGCCAGGCCTGAGCGGACATCCCGTCATTCCGGCGGAAGCCGGAATCTCACTGAACTCTTCGACCTCCGTCGAAGGAAAAGAGATTCCAGCTTTCGCTGGAATGACGGGCTGCTCTGTGCACAATCCCGCGCCATGGACGCCCGGGGGGAACAAGGCCGAATGAGCGAGTCCCGATGAGCCTCGTCCGCTCCTTCTCCTCGATCGGCATCTTGACGCTGGCCAGCCGGGTGCTCGGCTTCGTGCGCGACATGCTGATGGCGCGCTTCCTCGGCGCCGGCTTCGCCTCGGACGCCTTCCTGATCGCCTTTCGCCTGCCCAACATGTTTCGCGCCCTCTTCGCCGAAGGCGCCTTCGCCTCGGCGTTCGTGCCCTTGTTCAACCGCAAGGTCGGCGAGGATTCCGGGCGGTTCGAGCGGGCCTATGTCTTCGCCGAGCAGGCGCTGGCGATCCTGCTCCCCTTCCTGATCCTGTTCACCGGCCTGCTGATGCTGCTCGCCGGGCCCGCGGTGCTGGTGCTGTCGGGCGGGTTCAACGACGTCACTCCCGAGCAATTCGCCTTCGCCACCGAGCTCGCCCGGATCACCTTCCCCTATCTGCTCTTCATCAGCCTGGTCTCGCTGCTCGGCGGCATCCTCAATTCGCTGCACCGCTTCTGGGTCAACGCCGCCGCGCCGATCCTCCTCAATCTCACCCTGATCGTCGCCCTCCTCTTCTTTCACGGGCCGGACGATTACGGCACCGCACGGGCGCAGGCCTGGGGCGTCACCATTTCCGGGGTGCTGCAATTCCTTTGGCTGTGGCTCGCCTGCCGCCGGGCGGGCGTGAAGCTGCGCCTCCGCCGGCCGCGGCTCAACGACGACGTCAAGCAGCTGCTGAAGCTGATCTGGCCCGCCGCGGCCGGTGCCGGGGCGATGCAGATCAACCTCGTGGTCTCGACCATGCTCGCCGCTCGCTTCCTGCAGGAAGGTTCGGTCTCCTACATCTATTATGCCGACCGGCTGAACCAGCTGCCGCTCGGCCTGATCGGCATCGGCCTCGGCACCGTGCTGCTGCCCACCATCGCCCGGATGATCTCGGGCGGCGACGAGCGCGGCGCGATCGATTTCCAGAAGAAGGGGCTGCAGCTCGCCCTCTTTCTCACCCTGCCCGCCACCGCCGCCCTCATCGTCAGCGCCGAGCCGATCATCCGCGGCCTGCTCCAATATGGCGCGTTCACCGAAGCCGACACGATCGCCACCGCCTGGGCACTCGCCGCC
>Ga0207682_10000906_pt1 | contig 13730 bp, 12 predicted proteins | sample KBSM63metaG_FD_184332 | JGI IMG/M metagenome (GOLD analysis project Ga0207682, IMG submission 184332) | Miscanthus rhizosphere microbial communities from Kellogg Biological Station, Michigan, USA - KBS M6-3 metaG (SPAdes) (version 2) | ecosystem: Host-associated > Plants > Roots > Rhizosphere >... | reverse complement strand
GGCAGGTGTACGGCCCGCCGGTCAGGTTCACGACCTGGTTGGCCTCGATGCCACTGGTGCGCGGGTAGACCGAATACGGCCCGATGCCGGTGAGATCGTCGATTTCCCACGCCGTGATCGTGCCGTCGCGTTTGACGCCGATCCTGCCCTTCACGCGATGATCGCGCGCGTGAATGTCGGTGACGAAACTTTCCAGCCGGTCGGCGACGAACTTCACCGGACGCTTGAGCAGCTTGGAGAGCGCCACCGTCGCCATTTCGTCGGCATAGGTGTGCACCTTGATGCCGAACGAGCCGCCGACATCTTTCGTGACGACGCGTACCTGCTGCTCTTCCAGGCCGAGATGCTTGGCGAACAGGTTCTGCATCATGTGCGGCGCCTGCGTCGCGTGATACGCGGTCAGCCGCTGCTCGGCCGGATTCCAGTCGCCGATGATCGCGCGCGGCTCGTTGCAGACGCCGGTATGGCGGCCGAAACGGAACGTGGCCTCGATCACCTCGTCCGCGTCGGCGAAGCCTTTGTCCGGATCGCCCGCCTCGTGCTTGCGCTCGAAGGTGAGATTGTCGCCCAGCTCCGGATGGATCACCGGCGTGCCGGCATCGAGCGCGGTCTCGGCATCGGTGACGGCGGGAAGCTCCTCGTAGGTCACCTCGACCAGTTCGCACGCGTCCTCGGCCTGCGCCCGCGTCTTCGCCACCACGGCGCACACCGCCTCGCCCTGCCAGCACGCGCGCTCGGTAGCGATCGCGTATTGCGGCGCCGACTTGATGCCCTTCAGATGCGTCAGCACGCCGACCCACGGCGTGATGACCTTGGCAAGCTCCGGTCCGGTCACGACCGCGATCACGCCGTCGGCCTTCTTCGCCGCCGCCGTCTCGATACTCACGATGCGCGCATGCGCGTGCGGCGAACGCACGTAGGCCACGTGCGCCATGCGCGGCAGCACGACGTCGCTGACATACTGCCCGCGCCCTTCGGTGAGGCGCGTCAGGTTCGGCCGCGGCACCGAGCGGCCGATATAGGAATTCGGCCGGTCGAGCGCCGTCAGGGCGGACGGATTGTCCTCGACGATTTTCATCCGCTCACAGGAACCGGTTCGGCCACATCATGGTGCGCCACATGTGCGCCGACGGACTGTCGTCGAGGCCGAGGCCTTCCTCCGGCTGGCGGAAGTTGCGCCCGACGATATCGACGAAATCGTCGAGATTCACCTTGGCGTTCGGATCGAACGAATAGATGTCGTTCACGCAGATCAGCCGCGAGGTCATGTACCATTTGTGGTTCCGCGCGCGCTCGTATTCGGCAACGATATACGGCTCCGGCTTGTAGGCGTCGCCGAACAGCTTGATGTACATGTCCGGATACTTGTAGCCCGCCGCCTCGTCGGGGAAGAAGCGCAGCGCCTGATGCGTGCGCACCGCCCAGCTCACTTCCTCGTCGACGTAAGGCTCGATCATCTGCGCGCCCCAGTAGCCGTGGTCGCAGCGGATGAAGCTGACCACGCCGATGTCGTGCAGCAGGCAGGCGAGGATGACCTTCTCGTTGTGCCCGGCTTTCAGCGCATGCGTCGCGCTCTGCAGCAGGTGCGCATGCGAGGCGAAGCGGTGGCGGAAGTAATCGATCAGCGTGGGCTTCTCGGGCATTTTCGGCAGCCGCGGGTCCGGCCCCATGTTGAAGACGGCGCCCGGATGCTTCGCCCACATGCCGACGCTGGTGTCCATCTCGACCTTTCCCTCGGCGAGATAGTGCAAGGTCGACTTGGTCACGACGCGCTCGAGCTCGTGCATCATGTGCTCTTCGAGCTCGTCGGCCTGATGCGAGATGCTCTGCGGCTTGGTGTGCTCGTTCATGGCGTCACCTCTTTGCGCGCGCTTGCGCGACCGATTCGATCGCATCGACGATCGCCTGATAGCCGGTGCAGCGGCAGTAGTTCCCCGAAATGTGCTCGCGGATTGTGTCGCGACTGGGTACGCCGCCCTGGGCGAGCAAGTCCTGCGCGGTGAGCAGCATCGCCGGCGTGCAGAAGCCGCACTGCAGCGCGTTGCGCCTACGGAACGCGTCCTGCAGGTCGGCGATGTCGCCCGCGTCCGAGACGCCCTCGATGGTCTCTACCTTTGCGCCGTCGCACTGTGCCGCGAGCGTGAGACAGCCGCGCACGATCGCACCGTCGAGCCGCACCGTGCAGGCACCGCACACGCCGTGCTCGCAGCCGACATGGCTGCCGGTCAGCCCCAGGGTCTCGCGCAGGAAATCGACCAGGGTCAGGCGCGGCTCCACCGTCTCGGCGACGCTCTCGCCGTTCACGGTCAGGCGGACGTCGAGCGTACTCACGCGTCACCCATGAGCTGAGCGGCGACGCGGCGCAGCAGCACGCCGGCCAGATGTTTTTTCACGTCCCCGGTCGCCTGGATGTCGCTCTGCGGATCGAGATCGAGCGCCTTGATGGCGTCGTCGACGGAGCGGCCCGCCAGCGCGGCCTCGGCCTTGCGCACGCGCACCGGCATTGCGCCGACGCCGAAATAAACCAGCCGCACATCAGACAGCGATTTGCCGCTCCCCTTCGCGACCGCCGCCAGTCCGACCATCGCGTAATCGCCATGGCGCCGCGCGAGCTCTGCAAAGCCGACCCGCGTGCCCGCGCCCGTCGCCGGGAAACGCACTGCCGTCAGAACGTCATGCATGCCGAGCGCCGTTTCGAACAAACCTTTGAAGAAATCGCCCGCCTTCACCGTGCGCTTGCCGCCCTTGCCGGCGATGTCGACCTCGGCGTCGAGCGCGACCAGGCACGCCGGCAATTCCGCCGCCGGGTCCGCATAGGCGACAGAACCACCGATGGTGCCACGATTGCGGATCGCCGGATGGGCGATATGCGGCATGGCGCGCGCGATCAGCGGCGCGTGTTTCGCGATGTCGGAGGAGCGCTCCAAGGTGACATGGCGCGTCATCGCGCCGATCTCGACCGTGCCGTTCTCGACCGAAATGCCGTCCAGCCCGGCGACACCGTTGATGTCCACCAGCAGCGAGGGATGCGACAGCCGCATATTCAGGGTGGCGATCAGGCTTTGCCCGCCGGCGAGCAGCTTGGCCTCGCCCTTGTGATCGCCGAGCAGGCGAATCGCGTCGTCCACGGAGCGTGCTTTCGCATAGGCGAATGCTGCCGGTTTCACGCCGCCTCCCCGTGCGGATCATGGGCCCGCTTGTCTTGAACGCCTCCAGATTGGCGGGGAATGCGGGTGCGAAGTCAAGAGCTTGCCGTCATGGCGCAAGGCGCCAAGATGCCGTACAGAAACGGCGGCAAAAGCACAGGGGAGACGCGTCAGGTGAAGCAGGTCGAGGTGGGATGCATCGGTGTCGGCTGGATCGGCGGCTTGCGCGCCGAAACATTGGCGCGCACCGCTTTGGTCGACAAGCTGCATCTCTGCGACATCCGGCCGGACCGCTTGGCCGAAGTGAAGGCGCTGTACAAGCCCGCCACCACGACGCTCGACTACAACGACATCATCAACAATCCGAACATCTCGGTCGTGTTCGTCTCGACCACGCCGGAGGCCAATCACTACCCGATCGCGCGCGATTGCCTGAAGGGCGGCAAGAACGTGATGCTGGAGAAGCCGATCGCGCTCGAGCTGTGGGAAGCCGACGAGCTGATCATGCTGGCCAAGCGCAACAACCTGAAATTCACTATCGGCTATTCGCAGCGCTTCAACACCAAGATCGCCTACGCCAAGAAGAAGATCACCGACGGCACGCTCGGCCAGGTCGTCTCGGTGCTGGTCAGCCGGCACCTGTCGCGCGCGCTCGGCAAGAAGATCGCCAAGCGTGTCCGCCTGTCGCCGGTCGTGATGGAGTCCACGCACGATCTCGACTTCGTGTTCTGGCTGCTCGAGCCGGCCAAGCCCGTGCGCGTCTACTCGCAGGGCGCCTACGGCTACATGCAGCCGGTGAACGGCTCGCACGACGTCATGTTCACCACCGTCACGATGGACAACGGCGTGGTGGTGATGATCGGCGGCGGCTGGAATTTCCCCGAAAGCTACACGAATTATTGCTCGACCTGGATCGAGATCACCGGCACGGACGGCGCGCTCACGCTGGACGACACGCAGCGCGACAACTGGCTCAACACCGAGAAGACCGGGCAGGTCTTTCCGATGTCCACGATGCCGGGCGAGATGGTGGATCACGTGTTTGCCGGCGGCATCGGCCCCGAGACGATCCATTTCGTCGAAGCCTGCATCCGCGACACGCCCGTGATGGTGACACCGGAAAGCGCGCGCCGCGTGATGGAGACCTACAGCGCGGCGGATCTCTCCGCGGATCTCAACGAGCCGGTCGATCTGCCGCTGACCAATCAGACGATCTCGCAGATCGCCGAGTTCAAGCAGAAGATCCGTGCGGGGCTGAACAATTGAAAATGCTCGCAGCGAACGCGATGTCCGCCACGTTTGCCCTCTCCCCTTGCGGGAGAGGGCATCGCCGCCGAGTCAGCACACTCGATCCGGAGAGGGGTGAAGCACGCGCCCCTCTCCCGACTTTCATCGTTGAACTATCGAGCTGCCCTCTCCCCCCAAAAGGGCGTTTACGCCCGTCTTCGACGGGCTATGGGGAGAGGGCACATCAACACGCACCGCGCTCGCGGCAGCATTCCAACGCGGGGCAACCATGAGACCCCAAGCCAAAGAGCTTGGTCTCGCGATCATCGGTGGCGGCCGCGTCGGGCTGTTCCGCGGCGAGGTCGCGAACCGTCATCCGGCGGTGAAGTGGATCGGGCTTGCCGAGAAGAACCCGAACCGCGCCGGCGAGGTCGCACCGAAGGTCGGCGCCGATTTCGTGACGCAAAGCCACGTCGAGCTGCTGCGCCGCCCCGAGGTCACCTGCGCCATCATTGCGACCGACGAGCATCTGCACGTCGAGCCGATCCTGGCTGCGGCCGAGCGCGGCATTCCGCTGCTGATCGAAAAGCCGCTGGCGACCGATCTCGCGCAATCAGCCAGGGTGCTCAAGATCATCAAGGACGCCAGGATCGACGCGGTGGTCGGCTATACGCAGCGCTTCCGCCGCAAATGGCTCGCCGGCAAGGAGAAGGTCCGCTCCGGCGCACTCGGCGATGTCACGCTCGTCACCTCGCGCGCCTTCATGAACCGGCTGGTTGCGATCGACAATTACAAGCGCACCGACGATCCTTCGACGATCTCGCCGATGGTGATTTCCGGCACGCATGCACTCGACATGTGCATGTGGTACCTCGAAAAGAAGACGCCGGTCGAATGCTACGCGCGCTCGATCGACAAGGTGCTGGGCCCGCTCTACCAGGGCATCGACGCCACCGCCGGCATGATCATGATGAGCGACGGCACGATCTATCACCTCAATATTTCGTGGGCGCTGCCGGTGACGTGGCCCGGCGCGGTGTATTCGCTCGAGGTCGGCATCACCGGCACCGACGGCGTGCTCACCATCGACGACACGCATCGCGACATGGTCCTCGCGGTCAGCAAGCCGCAATCGGAAGGCTACGCGCCGGACCAGACGCGGCTGGTCGATTTCCTCGGCTCCTATCCGCCGGGCGACATGGCGCTCGGCGAACTGCGCGGGCCGATGGCGGATGAGACGATGTCATGGCTCAACCGCGTGGCGCTCGGCCTGCCGACACCGGCCGCGACCGTCGAGGAGGCGCACAAGAACCTGATGCTGACCAAGGCGCTCGATCTGTCCGCGAAGCGCAAGCAGCCGGTTCAGTTGCCGCTGGAGCCTTAGCGCGCGGCGAGCGGCTTGATCGAAAGCTCAGCCGCCAGCTTGTCCAGCTGCGCCACCAAAGGCGCCGCCAGCGGCACGCCGTCGCGCAGGCGCTCTTCGCGACACTGACGGCGGCGCTCGCCCGGCATGCGGATTTCTTCGACACCGGGCAGGCGTTTCGACTCCTTCAGCTCGCGGATATGGCGGTCGACCTCGGCCTTGTAGGCATCGAGCGGCAGGAAGCGCGCGATGTCGAGCGCGACGATGAAGTGCCCGGTATTGGTCTCGCTCGAATCGTCGGCGTTGAAGTCGACCACGTCGCGGCCGAACGCCGCGCGGTTGAGCGGGCCGCCGATCAACCCGAGCATTACCGCAAGGCCGCTGCCCTTGTAGCCGCCGATCGGCAGCAGCAGGCCTTCGGCGGCGCGCTTGGCATCGATGATGTCCTGGCCGGTTGCGGTGTTCACCATCCAGCCGGGCTGCATCGGCTTTCCCTGCAGCGCGTAGTTCTTCACCGTCCCGTACGAGACGACGGTCGTCGCCATGTCGAGCACCAGCGGCCCCGCGCCCGACGGCACGCCGAACGCGAGCGGATTGGTGCCGAGCAGCGGATCGGCGCCACCCCACACCGCCATGTGGTTCGCGTTCGCGACCGCCGCATACATCCCGATCATGCCTGCGGCCGCCGGCATCTCGGCATAGAGCCCGGCAGGTCCCGCATGGTTCGAGCGGCGCACCCCGACCCACGAGACGCCGGTCTCGCGCGCGACCGCGATCGCTGTCTCGGCGGCGCGCGACATCACGAGATGTCCCATGCCGTTGTCGCCATCGACCAGCGCGGTCGCCGGCGCGCTGCGCGTCACCGTGATGCTCGGGCGCGGATTGAACCCGCCGGCCTTGAGCCGCCGCACATATTGTGGCAGCCGGAATACGCCGTGCGCGTCCGCGCCGGTGAGGTCCGCCTCGCTCATCAGTTCGGCGCATTGGGCCGCATCTTCGCGCGGCAATCCGGCAGCAGTGAGCGCATCCGTGATCAGCGCGCGGACCGCCGCCACGGGCACTTTCGACTGGCTCATTCCGTCCCCCAATTCGCCGCCCCGTTTAGCACACCGATACGCCCGCGCTATCGGCTCGATGGCATCACGATACTTCAGAGCGTGAGCCCGCCGGGGCACGATGCGCGGCAAATGAAATTGTCCTATATGCAATGAGAGGCTTTCGGGAACCCAGCCATGACCGATCCCCGAATCGTCATCGTCGGAGCCGGCTTCGGCGGGCTTTCGGCCGCAAAAGCGCTGGCCGGAAAGCCATTCGACGTCACGGTCATCGACCAGCACAATTATCATCTGTTCCAGCCGCTGCTTTATCAGGTCGCGACGGCGAGCCTCTCGCCCGCCGAGATCGCCTCGCCGATCCGCGCCATCCTGCAGCGCGCGCAGAACGTCAACGTGATGCTCGGCAAGGTGTCCGGCATCGACCTGGAACGGCGTGAGGTTCTCGCCGAAGGCCGCCGCATTCCCTACGACTCGCTGGTGCTCGCGACCGGCGCGCAGCACGCCTATTTCGGCCACGGCGACTGGGCGGCGTTCGCGCCCGGCCTGAAGACCATCGACGACGCGACGTACATTCGCCGCCGCATCCTGCTCGCTTTCGAGAAGGCCGAGACCGAGACCGATCCGGCCGAGCGCGCGCGGCTGTTGAACTTCGTCATCGTCGGCGGCGGCCCGACCGGCGTCGAGATGGCGGGCGCGATCGCGGAGCTTGCCAACCGCGCGCTCGCCGAGGATTTCCGCTCGATCGATCCGCGCTCGGCGCGCATCATTCTGGTCGAGGCCGCGCCGCGCCTGCTCACGCCGTTCGATCCGCCGCTGTCGGAAGCCGCCAGGACATCGCTCGAGCAACTCGGCGTCGAGGTGCGGCTCGGCACACCCGTCACCGCGCTCGATGCCGCCGGCGTCGCGGTCGGCACCGAACGCATCGAGGCGCGCACCGTCATCTGGGGCGCCGGCGTCATCGCCTCGCCCGCGGGTCAGTGGCTCGGTGCCGATACCGATCGCGCCGGCCGCGTGAAGGTTGCGCCCGACCTGTCGGTGCCGGGGCATCCGGATATCTTCGTGATCGGCGATACCGCGGCGATCGATGACGCGAACGGCAATCCGCTGCCCGGCGTCGCGCCGGTCGCCAAGCAGCAGGGCAATTACATCGCGGCGCTGCTGATCGCGCGCCGCAACGGCAAGACGGTCGCGCCGTTCCGCTATCGCGATCTCGGCTCGCTCGCCACCATCGGGCGCAAGCGCGCCGTCATCCAGATGGGCCGCTTCAAGATGAAGGGGTTCTTCGCCTGGCTGCTGTGGTGCGTCGCGCACATCTATTACCTGATCGGCTTTCGCAACCGGTTCGTGGTCGCGATCAGCTGGCTGTGGAACTACATCACGTTCCAGCGCGCGACGCGGCTGATCACCGGCATGTCCGGCGCCAGCATGGAGGCGCTGCCGTTGCCGGAGGATGAAAAGGAGATCCTGCGGCGGGCGCACGACGAACCGCGGCTCACCCCCGCCACAGGTCCGCGCGCCAGCGCAGCGCAATGATCAGCGTGAACACGATGCCGACGATCGCGTAGAACGACGCCGTGCCGCGGAAGCCGATCCAGCCGATCAGCGGCCCGGCGGCGAGCAATCCAAGCGGCAGGCTGTAAATCGCCATCATGCGCACGCCCATCACGCGGCCACGGAAGCGCTCGCCGGACTCGCGCAGCAGCATGATCTGCAGCGACACCATGCTGAAGCTCTGCATGATTCCGCCAAGGATGAGGCACGGAATGCCGTAGCGCGGCGACGGCATCTGCGCGAAGGCGAGCAACATCGCGTACCAGATCGCGGTCGCCACAATCATCAGCCGCGTCAGCCGCACGCGGTTGCTCACGTTGCTGAGCACGATGGACCCGATCAGCGCGCCGCCCGCAAAGCTCGCCACCAGGAAGCCCAGGCCGGTCTGATCAACCAGATAGATATTCTTGGCGACGTAGGGCAGCAGGCCGGTCGTGACCGGAAACGCCGACAGGTTGGTCAGGAACGCGAGCGACACCAGCGCGAGCAGGACCGGCGTGTTCCAGGTGTGCGCGAGGCCTTCCTTCAGGTCGCGCCACGGCGATTTGCCGGCCGCCTCCTCGGGCGTCATCGCCAATGAAATGTGGCGCAGCGGCGCGGTATCGCCGAACATCAGCAGCACGCCGACGACATAGAAGCTCACGATGATCACATAGGCCGGCGCCATGCCGAAGAACGTGAACAGCGTCGCGCCCGCGAGCGCGCCGGCAACGCGCGCCGAGTCGGTCGTGGTGCGGGACATGCTCAGCGCACTGACCATCGTATTGGTCGGCATGGTCTCGGCGATCAGCGCGCTGCGCACGCCGAGGTCCGACGGGCGCACCAGCCCCATCAAGGTCGCGACGATCAGCACGACCATCGGCGTGACCGCGCCGAGCAGCGCGAATGTCAGCAGCGTGGCTGCGAACACCGCGTAGGCCGCGCGCATGCCGAGCAGCAGCGACTTGTGTCCAAGCCGATCGCCAACCACGCCGTAAACCGGCGCAATCAAGGTGCCGAGGTATTGCAGTGCGCCGAACGCCGTGAGCCAGAGCACCGATCCGGTCTCGACCAGCACGTACCAGGCGAGGATGATCGTCTCCATCTCGAACGCCCACGAGGTGAGCAGATCGGCCGGCCACTGGAAACGGAAGCTGCGCGTCGCGAACGGCGCAAGCATCGCGAAACGCGCGACACCGGAAACGGGCGCGTCAGGCGAATGGTCGGGCTTGCGTGGGGTCTCGGTCCGGCGATCGAGCATCGTCAACAAATTTGCCGGATCGATCCGGCATACGCGACCTTACCCGATCATGCCCGCCATGCGACCGGCAAAACCGCATGGGCACCGTGCAGCCCCGCGATGCTGCGATGCAGCGAGCGAGCCTGATCCCGAAACAGCTTTGTCCCGGACTTGATCCGGAATGGGAACCGGTTTTCGGATGAGACCATGCTTCCAAAGAAAGGTTACGCGGCGCGCCCGAGCACATTGCCGAGGTCGTGATAGATCGTGTGCAGATGCTGCGCGGCTTCGTCCACCGATCCCATCTCGATCACGAAGCCGTCGCCGATCACGCGATAGCCGAACGCCTTCTCAGGCGTGTTCGGGCCGTACCACGCGAAATGCACCGCGTCGGCGTCGCCCGCACGCACGCGCGCCTTTTGCGCGCTGGCCAACTCCGGCGTCAGATGGACCACCGAGTAGGTATCGACGACCTGCCACAGCAGGTCACGCTGCGCGGCGCTGAGTTCCGCGGCGGGAACGCCGATCTTGCCGCCGTTCGCGCGCTCGCGGCCGGCCCAGGACATGATGTTGTAGAGCGGCGAATCCGACTGTTTTGCGCGCGGCTTCTTGGCCAGATCGGCCGCAAGGCGGCGCGCCAGCGCCTCCTCGTCCTTCAGCGTGATCAGCCCCGCGTGCTTGCCGGTCGTGATTCGATTGGGCAGCGCCGAGAACGACGATGGCGTGACGGAAACGATCTGCCCGTCGCGCACGCTGATCGATTGCGTGAGATGGTGGCCTTCGAGCCGGAAACCCCATGCGCCGGTCTCGGCCGGCGTGCCGTAGATCGCGAAGGAAAACCGCTGCGAGGAACGCTGGCCGGCGCCATTGCCGCTTGCCGCAAGAACGTCCTGCAGCAGCATCACGTGGCGTGTCTTTTCGAGGCCCGCCGGCGAGAACAACACCTCGAGCAGATCCCAGGCAGCCGCCTTCTGCACGGCATTCATCTGCTCGAGCCGCAGGCCCGGCTTGATGTAGCCCGCCACGCCGAAATAATTCCAGTTGCGCCATTCGGGACCGTCCCACGCAAACGACGCGGCCTTGCGCTGGTCCGGCTCCAGGCTGCCGAGCAGCCTGCGTGTGGCGGCGAGGAGATCGGCGGCGGGCGCGAGCCCGGTCTGCGCGGATGCCGTGGACAGCGCGGCGCTCGCTGCCAGTGCGGAGCCGGCGAGGATGACGCTGCGGCGATCGAAATGGTTCGGCATGGACGCCTCCGTTCGCCATTAGTCGAACCAGAATACGCCACGCCCGAGCGCGGCGATGTCGCTCTCACGCGAACGTGAACGTCATAGCAGCTTCTCTTCGCGCAGCACGTCGGCGGCGATGCGATGCGCCTCGTTCGCCGCCGGTATCCCGCAGTAGAGTGTGAGCAGCAGCAGGATCTCCTGGATCTCTTCGACCTTGCAGCCGTTCTTGATCGCACCCTTCAGGTGCACGCGCAGCTCGTTGGCGTGGCCCGCCGCCGCCATCATGGCGATCATCGCGAGCGACTTCGTCGCAAGCGGCAGCGCCGAGCGGCTCCACACGTCGCCATACGCATAGGCATTGATGATGTGCTGCAGCGGCTTGCCGAACTCGCCGAAGGCGTTCGAGCGCTTCTCCACCGCATCGCGCCCGAACAGCTCGGTGCGCAGCGCGAGCCCGCGGTCGTGTTGCTCCTGGATATCCATCCTTGTCTCCCGTGATTGCCGTTGCGATCATGGCACGACCGCACGCCTTCCCGTACATCCCGGACACACATGATCGACGCAGCCATTATCGGCCTCGGACGCTGGGGCAAGGGAATCGTTCAATCCGTGCAGGGCAAGAGCAAGCGCCTGCGCTTCATCCGCGGCGTCAGCAAGGAGCCCGAGCAGGTCCGCGACTTCGCCGCCGCGCACGGGTTTGAATTGTCAACCGAGTTCGCCGATGCGGTCGCAGATCCGCGCGTGAAAGCCGTGCTGCTGGCGACGCCGCATTCGCTGCACGTCGACCAGATCGCCGCGGTGGCGGCGGCGGGCAAGCCCGTGTGGTGCGAGAAGCCGCTGGCGCTGACGCTCGGCGAGGCGAAGCGCGCGGTCGCGGCGGTGCAGAAGGCCGGCGTCGTGTTCGCACTCGGCAACAACAAGCGCTGTTTTCCCTCGATGCAGGAGCTGCGGCGCGTGGTGGCGGATGGCACGATCGGCGAGGTGCTGCACATCGAAGCGCATTTCTGCAACGAGCACTCGACGCGCGTGATCCCCGGCGGCTGGCGCGACGATCCGGCCGAATCGCCGGGCGGCGGGTTGACCGGCGCCGGCCTGCATCTGATCGACGCGCTGGTCAGCCTCGGCGGACCGGTCGCCGAAGTGCATGCGCGCCTGTTCGAGCACAAGCCGCCGCCCGATCCGCGCGACGTGATCGCGCTGCAGGCGCAGTTCGCGAGCGGCGCCACCGGACAGCTCGCCAGCGTGCGCGCGGCGCCCGCCTATTGGCGCGTGCATGTGTTCGGCACCAAAGGCTGGGCCGAGGCGCGCGACGAGACGACGCTGACTGTGGCGGTCAATGGCCAAAGCCCGCAGACGCAGACCTTGCCGCAAGCGGACTCGCTCGCCGTGCTGCTCGAAGCGTTCGGCGAAGCGATCGAGCTCGGCACACCGTTTCCGGTGACGACAAACGAAATGCTCAGCGTCGTCGCCGCCTTCGAGGCTGCGATCGCGTCGCTTCGCTCCGGGAAGCCTGTCGCGGTTTTCCGCTAGAACTCAATCGACAAATTGGGAATCGCGTCAGGCAGATGTGCTCCGAACAAGCGGCGAACTCCGCTGTGCTCCCCTCCCCCATAGCCCGTCGAAGACGGGCGTGAACGCCCTTTTGCTGGGGAGGGGTTGGGGGTGGGGGTCGTGAGATTTTGCACTCACTCTCCCGACCCCCACCCCGACGCTTCGCTGCGCTCGCGTCGACCCTCCCCCTTCGGGGCAGGGGAATCGCAGATGAGTAGATTGCTTGTTGCGAGCGCGGTGTTGAATGATTCTGTAAGAGCTTTCCTTTTGTCGAGGAGGCTCGATGCAGTCTTATATTTCGATTCTGCAAGAAGTGCGCGATCCGCGCGATATGAATGCTCGCCATCCCGTCGAGACGATCCTGTTTTTGACTTTGGCTGCGACGCTGTGTGGCGCGAAGAGCTGTGTGGAAGTGGCGGAGTTTGCCGCAGATCGCGAGGAGGAGCTGTCCGAGATCGTCGAACTGCCGTACGGAGCGCCAAGCCACGACACGTTCAGCCGCCTGTTCCGGCTGCTCGATCCAACCGAATTGGCCAAGGCCTTTACGGCCTTCATGACGGCGTTGCGGGCAGAATTCGGGCTTGGGGCGACGCAGGGCGTTGTGGCGGTCGACGGCAAGAGCCTGCGGCGGGGGTACGAGAAAGGCCGCAGCCACATGCCACCGCTGATGGTCAGCGTGTGGGACAGCCAGACCCGGGTGGCCATTGCGCAGGCGCGGGCGCCGGGTGGCAACGAGGTCGCCGCAACGCTTCAGTTGCTGCGCAATCTCGTGCTCAAGAGCTGCACGGTGACTGCGGACGCTCTGCATTGCCATCCGGCAATGGCCCAGGCGGTGTTGGATGCCAAGGCCGACTATGCTCTCGGGCTCAAAGCCAATCATGGGCCGCTGTATGCCGAGGCCGAGCGCATCTTTGCGCAAGCCGGTGGCGATGCACCTTCGTTCGCCACCGAGGAAAGGGCCCACGGTCGTCTCGAGCGACGCCGGGCAAGCGTGCTGGGGGCGCCGATTGCGGCGCGCGCATTGCTGCCGGGGCTCAAGGCCATCGGCCGTCTCGAAGCCCAACGCACCATGGCGAACGGCAAGACCGAGACCGACACGCGATATGTCGCGCTCTCGCGCAAGCTCACCGCGGACAAATTGGCCGAAGTCATGCGTGCTCATTGGGGCATCGAGAACCAATTGAACTGGATCCTCGACGTTGTGTTCGACGAGGACGCCGCTCGCACCCGCAAAGACTACGGGCCGGAAAACCTCGCCGTCATCCGCCGTCTTGCCCAGAACATCTTGCGAATGCATCCGTCCGATGACTCGATTAGCCGAAAAATGCGTCGCGCTTCGTGGAGCAAAGACTTCTTCTTCGAAATCTTTGCTCATATGCGATAGCCCTGCCC
>Ga0207682_10000904_pt1 | contig 13735 bp, 10 predicted proteins | sample KBSM63metaG_FD_184332 | JGI IMG/M metagenome (GOLD analysis project Ga0207682, IMG submission 184332) | Miscanthus rhizosphere microbial communities from Kellogg Biological Station, Michigan, USA - KBS M6-3 metaG (SPAdes) (version 2) | ecosystem: Host-associated > Plants > Roots > Rhizosphere >... | reverse complement strand
AAATCGTAGGACCAAGAACCAAGGACCAAGGACCAAGGACCTACTTGCCCATATGGGCCCGGTCCCTCTCGTTCTCGTTGCAGAAGTATTCGAGGATGTCGGTGTCCGGCTGCAGCAGGTGCGTCACGTTGATCGTGAACGGTTTCGTGTAGTTGACGGGATCGTCGAACGTGATTGCGACATCGAGGTGCCCGACGTCGCGCCGGCGGTATCGTTCGGTGATCCGCATCGACTCGCTTCGTGGATGGCCGATGATGTCGAGAGGCGCTTTGCCGTTGAAGCCGATCGTCTCGACGACCAGCGTGTCATTGTCCCATCTGCTACTCGAATACCCCAGCCATGATGGGTTCGGATCCACCGGGTGCGGGCGTCCATCGGTGTAAATCTGCCGCGTGGCGTTGTCGAGTTCGTGCATGATGAGCGTCAGGCCCGGTGTCTGCACGATCTTCGTTACCTCTGACAGGAGCGTTGCGAGAGGAACGCTTGCAGGTAGACAGCGACTGAGGGTGTCGAGGCCGGAGTTCGACTGCTGTTGCCAGCGGGCGATTGAGTCTCCAACGTGCGTCCGCAATGGCTCTTCACCGCGCTTGAAGTCGGCGAAAATACTGATGCCATACTTCGAGACGGTGTCGATCTCCATACCCGGCACCTGCACGACATCGATGTCGTTGCCGAACAAGCGCTTCATCTCGGCCACCCCGGTGGGCTGGACGTGCCAGACTCCCGACAAATCAGGCTTGCCGTCGGCCGTCTTCGGCATGGGGGCGGTCAGCTTCACTTTGCCGTCCTTGGTGCGCGGCACGCCCGGTGTCGGGTAGTTCAACCACTGCGCATGGGCGGCTGTCACGAATAGACTGCAGACAACGAGCACGAGAACGCTTCGCATAGCTCGACTGTAGCCTTGCCCGCCGTCGAGGTCAATCGAAGTCGGCTCACCTCCGGGAGCCGGTGAATTGTCTGATCCTGGTGGTCGCCTGTGCGGCAGCGGACGAGCGGCGTCCCGGAGGCGAACGGTCGGGATTTCGCGCGTCAGACAACGTGTGTAAACACACTGGTTTTGGGCGACTCTCGCGGCACGCAGTTTGAGACTGCGCGCGCGCATGGACGTACGCGCGTGGTTCGACAACCTCCGAACGGACGTAAGGCTTGCCGTCCGCAGCCTGCGCCGATCTCCCGGGTTTGCCGCAGTGGCAATCCTGGCGCTGACCGTCGGCATTGGCGGCACTACTGCGATCTTCAGCGTCATCGACGCGACGCGGACGCAGGCCATTCCGTACCGCGAGCCGCACCAGCTCGTGTATCTGATCGGCACCGCCCGACGCGCGACGGTTGAAAGACGAGGCGCGTCCTATCCGGACTTTCTTGATTGGCGCGCGCAAGTCACGCGCATCGACGATCTCGCCGCCTTCGATGCACAGCTGATGACGCTGGCCGGGACCGATGAATCCGAACGCCTCGGTACCGAGTTCGTCTCCGCATCGTATTTTTCGTTGCTCGGCGTGACACCGGCGCTCGGCCGGACGTTCGGTGGCGACGAGGACGACGTGGCGAAGCCAGTGGCCGTGGTTGTATTGAGCGACGGTCTGTGGCGCCGCCGATTCGGTTCCGATCCGCACGTGGTCGGCCGTTCCATCACGCTCAACGGTCAACCGTTCACGGTGGTCGGCGTGATGGCGCCTGGATTCACCGGCGTGACCGACGAAGCACAGATGTGGATTCCGTTCGCGCAATACGCGCCGCCGCGCACGATGGCCGATCGCGGAAACCGCGGATTTACGGTTCTCGGGCGCCTCAGCCCCGGCGTAACGCGGGAGACCGCGCAGGCCGAGCTCGACGCGATCGCCAGCCGGCTCGAGCGCGCGTATCCGAAGACTAATGAAGGCCGCGGCATCGAGGTGAGCCTGTTGGCGACTGAGGTGTACGGACCACTGCGTCTGGCCCTTCAAGTGTTGATGGGCGCGATCGCGCTCGTACTCGTCATCGCCTGCGCCAACGTCGCGAATCTCCTGATCGCTCGCTCGGAGGTGCGGCGCCGGGAAATCGCGCTGCGCGTAGCGATTGGCGCGGGCCGCGGCCGGTTGCTCCAGCAACTCGTCACCGAGAGTTGTGTGCTCACGCTGTTCGGAGCCGCAACAAGCCTCCCACTGGCTGCGGCCACCATCCGTCTGCTCGTCACACAGGCTCCAGTGACGTTTCCCAGCATCCTGACGCCGGCTCTCGATGCGCGGATGGCTGCCTTCACGACTGGAGTCGCACTGATTTGCGGCCTGTGCATCGGCCTCGCGCCGTGGTGGCAAATTCGTTTCGCCGATCTGGTCAGCCGTCTTCGTGAGTCGTCGCGAGGCAGCGTTGGCCCCGTTTCTCAACGACTTCGAAACAGTCTCGTGGTTGCGGAAGTGACACTTGCCGTGGTGCTGCTCGTCAGTGCCAGTCTGATGATTCAGTCGGTGCGCAAACTGGCGGCAATCGATCCGGGATTCGACGCCGACTCGTTACTGACGATGCATATCAGCGTGCCGCGTGTCGCGCCGCCAGGCGATGGGCAGCCAGCGAGTGGAACGCCAGCGCCACCGGTCGCCACCGGACGTCAGTTGCTCGATCGCATCGCGTCGGTGCCAGGAGTCGCATCGGTTGGGCTCGGCAATGACGTGCCGCTCGACGGCAATGCCGCCGCCAACTTCTATTCCGTTGAAGGGCAGCCGGCCTTCACCGCCCAGGATCGCCCGCGCGCATGGGTCCATCGCGTGTCGCCGGAGTTTTTTGCTGCGCTACAAATTCCTCTCGTCGCTGGACGGACGTTTATCGACACGGAGCTCACGCCGTCGCCATCGTCTGTGATCGTGAGCGAGAAGGTGGCCGCACGCTTCTGGCCCGGTCAAGATCCGATAGGAAAGCGGCTGACACTCGGATCAGGGGACGCGAACGTCCAGTGGCTCTCGGTCGTGGGCGTCGTCAGCGATGTCCGATATCGTACGCTGAGGCAGAACGCCAACACGGACCCGGATCTCTACCTGCCGTTCGCGGATCGCAATGCGCAGATCGCGTTCGCGATCCGGACCTCTGTGCCGCCCTCTTCAGTCGCCACTCAAGTGCGCGCCGCCATCCGCGCGGCGAGCACCTCGATTGCCATCTATGACGTCGAGTCGATGGGGAGCCGTGTTTACGCCCAGTCGTCACGCGAGCGATTCACGACGTGGGTGATGAGCGTCTTTGCGGGCATCGCGCTCTGGCTGTGCACGCTCGGCATCTACGGCGTGATGTCGTATGTCGTCACACAGAGCACGCGGGAGATCGGCATCCGTCTGGCCCTGGGCGCACAGCGGCGCGAGGTGTTGCAGAGAATCGTCGGCAATGGTTTGCGGCTGATCGTGACTGGCGTGGCAATTGGCGGCCTCGCGTCGATCGCGCTGCGCCGCGCGGTGAGCGCGACGATCCTGGACGTGCCGCTGAGCGATCCTGCCACCGGTCTGGTGCTCGTCCTGTTCGTGCTTGTCGGCCTCGCCGCATGCCTCGTGCCCGGATTGCGCGCGACGCGCCTCGATCCCGTGCGCGCCCTTCAGCAGGAGTGAACAACCAGTCCTTGGTCCTTGGGCCTCGGTGCTAGGTCCGTCCTGCACGACGGGACCAGGGACCAGGCACCAAGAACGGACCAGGCACTAAGAGCCAAGGACAAAGGACCCAAACGCGGCGATCACGTCAGACGGCGGCTGATGAATTCGATTCGACGCTCGAAGCTTCTTCCGGCATATTGCAGCGAGCCGTAGTAAGCCGCCATCGTCACCACGACGATCGCCGCGATCGAGAGCGTCGTGGCTGGTGAATCGGAACGGTGCAGGACGATCACGCCCGCTCCCGGAGCGCTGCCGATCAGCACGCTCATCATCACCGTCACCGGATCACCGCCCGACGCGAACCTGTGCGGTTCAGTCCTGCGTGGCTCGAAGACCGAGACAAGGTTGCCCCACGCGAGGTGCGCCAGAAGCAACACGGTCGCGACCACGACGTCCCCTCCGAGCTGCACGACGCCGGACTGCCATGCGCCAGTCGCGAGGAGCAGCATCAGTTGCGGTGCGACAAGAGCGGTTACCGCCACGTTCTTTGCGAGAAGGAGATCCTTCCCGCGAATCGGCAGAATGCGATATCGCGTCAACCCCGTGGGTCGATCCAGGCCAAGGCAGTTCAGTGTCAGGTTCGCGATCAAGGCGCACACAATCACCAGGACCGCCTGGCGGGCAGTCGACGAAAGCGATACAGAGAGCGAGAGTGCTGCGGCCATTGACACCAGCAGAAGACCCATCCAGAGATCCAGCACGGTCCGCACCGACCGCTGCTCTTTTTGCACAAGAGGACCCAGGCGCCCAGGAAACCAGGCGATGCTGGTTTCGCGGCGGGCTGCCCGTTCCGTCGTTTCGTCGTAAAGACTGCGGGCAAAGCTCCACAACAACAGCGACCAGACGATGGAACCGGCAACCAGCAAGGTAGCCACCGGAAAAACCGTCGCCGCCGGTGTGCTCGCGACTGCGACCGTCGTGACCAGGATTGCCGGGTTCGCCGCAGTGAGACTTGCGATCAGCGAACGGGCATCGTGCGGCAGAAAGGTCAGCGCGAGCGTCAGGACCGTGACGGCAACTGCCGCGACGGCGACCCGCAGCCTGTTCCTCCGGCGAGCGACCTCGAGCAGCTGGGACGCAGTCACACCGACACCAATGGTCAGGGCAAGGAAGAAGAGCGCCGTGAGGCTGCCAAGCAGTGGATGGCGTGCCGAGAGAAATGGCGAGAGGGCGAGCAGTGACACGATGGTGGCCAGCCACGCAATCGGCGACAGGAACAGCGACGACAGCTTGAGTGCGACCAGCGAGCGCTGGTCGATCGGAAAACGCCGCAGTCGATCGCTGCTCAGGCTGACGTTCAGGCTCTCGCCGAGAACGACGACCCAGAGCAGGCAGATCACCAGCAGCGACCGGTCCATCGTCGCCGTCTGACCCACGGCGAGCTCACTGGCGGCTCGGGAAAGACGATCCGGCAGCGCGCCAGCAGTGACCCACCCAAGCATCACCAGTACGCTGATGTAGAACTTGACGCGCCCGGCGCGGAGGGCGCGCCGCCAGAATGCGCGCCACTGGTAAGGAAAGATCAGCGATGTCCGAGCCACACCAGGTTCCCCGCCTCGGGCTTGCCGGCGTACCTGAGATACAACTGTTCGAGCGTGGTCCCATCACGCTCGAGATCCGAGACCGACTGGCAGCAGACGACTTCGCCCTTGACGATGAGGGCAAATCGCTTGGCGAGGCGTTCGACGATCTCGAGGATGTGGGAGGTCAGGAAAACCGTCACTCCTCGCTCTGCGAGCGCGAGCAACAGATCCTTGATGTTGCGCGATGAGCCGGGATCGATGCCCTCGAATGGCTCATCGAGGAAGAGCACGCGCGGGTTGTGCAGCAGGGCCATCGCCAGGGCGCACTTCTTCCGCATGCCAAACGACGCCTTCTCGACAACGGTGGTTCGGCCCTGTTCCAGATCGAGGTGTCGCAGCAATTGAACCGCCCGCGCGGCAGTCTCATGACGGCTCAACCCGTAGAGCCGTCCGCACAATTCGAGGTGCTCCCAGATCGTCAGGTCAGGAAAGAGCGCATCGTCTTCAGGCAGGATGCCGATCTCGCGGCGCAACTCGAGATCTTCGACCGATACAACGCGACCGCTCACGCGCGCTTCTCCTGCGGTGGGCTTGAGCAGGCCAGTGAGCAGCTTGACCGTTGTCGACTTGCCGGATCCGTTGGGACCCAGGAAGGCGAAGATCGTGCCGGTGGGCACTTGCAATGTGACACCGCGTACAGCGCTCACCTTTCCGAAGGTCTTGGTAAGACCACGCGCGTCAATCGCCCAGGGTTCACTATCGGTCGGCATCGAGAGTGGTTACCCTTCAGTCGCCTGACTCAAACCAGGTCGAGATGCAGGAACTGATTGAAGGGACTCTTTTCGTAACCGTCGAATGCGCCGCCTTCGATGAAACCGTACTTGCGATAGAGCTCGAGCGCCGGCTCGAAAGCGGCGCCAGACCCGGTCTCCAATGAGAGGCGCTTGTATCCTCGTCGCAGGGCCTCGGCGATGATGTGATCGAGAATCGCCGCGCCAACACCCTTTCGTAGATGCGCGTCGGCTGTGCGCATGGATTTGATCTCGCCGGCGCCTGGCTCCAGCTCCTTCAGTGCTCCGACCCCAAGCAGGTCTTCGCCTTCCCATAGCGCATAAAAGCTGATCTCCGGCTGTTGCAGTCCCGACCAATCGAGCGCGAAGACGTGGCCCGGCGGCGAGTTGGCGTGCATGCCTTCGAGGTGGCGGGTCAGCAGAGCCTTCACGCGGTCATCTTCAAAGTCTCCTGGCCTGACGATACGCATTGTCTCGATTGGTCCGTTTCTCAGCTGAATCTGCGCGTATGGTCATCTATACGCGTCGTTCGATCAAGACGCGCCCAGCACGTTCTCGAGTTGCTTGAGCTTCTGACGCTCGCCCATCGCGATAAGGACGTCTCCGGAGTCGAGCCGGACGTGTGCCTGCGGGTTGAACTGCATCGTGCCGTTCTGACGACGCACAGCGAGCGCGATCACCCCGTAAATGCGCCCGAGCTGCGCTTCCTCCAGCGTCTTCGAGGCCAGAAAGCTTCCGGGGGTGACGAGCAATTGCTCGAGCGCGAGGTCCAGGTCCGTTTTGCCGAACGCCGACGCGAGGTCCAGAAAGCTCAGGACATGCGGCCGCAGCAGTGACTGCGCCAGCCGATGGCCGATGTAGGTATACGGCGTCAGCACGGTGGTGGCGCCCGCGCGCTGCAGCTTCTCTTCCGCCTGATCGTCGCTCGCCCTGACGGCGACGTGAAGCGAAGGATTGAGCACCTTTGCCGACAGTGTCACGTAGACGTTTTCAGCGTCGCTGGCAATCGCCGACACGAGGCCGGCAGCGGTGTCGATGCGGGCTTGCCGGAGCGTTTCATCTTTGGAGGCGTCGGCGGTCAATGTCGGGATGCCGAGTGCCTCGGCCCACTTGACTCGTTCGGCGTCGTTGTCGATGAGGACTACCCGCGCTCCGGCGTGGAGCAGTTCGAGCACGACGCTGCGGCCGACACGGCCGGCGCCGCAAACGATGTAATGTCCAGCGAGCCCCTCGAGCATGCGAGTTCTCCGTCGTCGGCCGAAGTAGTCGGCGAGCTCCAGGCGCAGCAGGGTGTCGCCCAGAATCGCGAACGAGATAAAGACTGTCGCCACACCCACGAGCATCAGGAACGACGCGAACAGCCGGCCGCGGAACGACAGAGGGTGAATCTCGCCGTAACCGACAGTCGTCAGCGTCATGAGCGCCATGTAGAACGCATCGAAGAGCGGCCACCCCTCGACGATGCGGAAACCGGCTGTCCCGATCAGCGCGGCCGCCACCAGTACGCCGCCGACTGCCAGGACTCTCCACTTCAGGATCGTTGTCGTGGGATCCAACTCGCCCGCCACGCGAGCATCGTAATCCATGCGAACACGAATCAATGTCACGAAGCGCGCGCGTCACGCACCGCGTGTGCCGTCACGCGCCGCGAAACCAGGCTCTGATAGTCAAATATTTGAGTGGTTCTAATATTTGATCTAGCATGTCGTGTGGTCACGCGCGCGGCAGATCTCCTTCGGCAGCGCGGCATTCAGGTAACAGCTCAGCGGTTGGCTGTGATGCGAGCGGTATCGAGCGAGCCGCACATCACGGCCGACGCTGTGGCCGATGCCGTGCGCGCCGAGATCGGCGCCATTTCACTCCAGTCGGTATACGACGCGCTCAGCGTGCTGGTCACCGAGGGGCTGATCCGGCGCATCCAGCCCGCGGGTTCACCGGCGCGCTTCGAGGATCGCGTTGGCGACAACCATCATCATCTGATCTGTCGAGCCTGCGGTCGGGTCGTCGACGTCGACTGTTCAGTCGGCAAGGCTCCCTGCCTCACGGCCCACGACGACAACGGCTATCAGATCGACGAGGCCGAGGTCGCATATTGGGGACGTTGCCCGGATTGCCAGGGGAAGTCCAAAGTGAGAGCGACGCGTGGCACAGTCCGATTAACCGCTGCGAAAGCTTCGGTGGTCAAGAAGCCGGACACATCGGCCACGGTCCGGCTGAAGCCGGACACTACGGGTACGCGACGTTCTCGTCAACGAACTCAGAAAAGAATCGCCCGGAACAAGTAATGGCGAGTCTCTGAAGCAAGACCCGCCCTACGAGCAACCCATCACTCGAGAGGTCAATACACATGGCAGACGAAAGCAAGTGCCCGGTCTCGGCCCCGTCACGCAGTGGGAGATCGAATCGCGACTGGTGGCCGAATCAGTTGAATCTCAGCGCCCTGCACACGAACCACCCGGCAGGCGATCCGATGGGCGAGGCGTTCAACTACGCAGAAGAATTCAAGTCGCTCGATTTGAGTGCCGTGAAGAAGGACATCGCGGCGGTGATGACGAACTCGCAGGACTGGTGGCCGGCAGACTTCGGCCACTACGGGCCGCTCTTCATCCGGATGGCGTGGCATAGCGCGGGTACGTATCGCATCCACGACGGCCGCGGCGGCGCGGGGTCAGGTCAGCTCCGGTTCGCCCCTCTGGGCAGCTGGCCCGACAACGCGAACCTCGATAAGGCACGCCGTCTGCTGTGGCCGATCAAACAAAAGTACGGCCGGAAGATCTCATGGGCCGACCTGATGGTTCTCACCGGCAATGTTGCCCTCGAGTCCATGGGGTTCAAGACATTCGGCTTCGCCGGCGGACGCGAGGATGTCTGGGAGCCCCAACAGGTCAACTGGGGCTCCGAAGCCACGTGGCTCGGCGACGAGCGTTACAGCGGCGACCGCCAGTTGGCGAATCCTTTCGGCGCCGTTCAGATGGGTCTCATCTACGTGAACCCGGAAGGTCCGAACGGTAGCCCCGATCCCGTCAGGGCGGCTCGCGACATCCGCGAGACGTTCCGCCGCATGGCGATGAACGACGAGGAAACGGTGGCGCTCATCGGCGGCGGACACACGTTCGGCAAAACCCACGGCGCGGCGCCCGCGGACAAGCATGTCGGCCGTGAACCCGAGGGCGGCAACCTCGAGGAGCAGGGCTTCGGCTGGAAGAGCAGCTACAACACGGGCGTAGGAGCCCATGCGATAACAAGCGGACTCGAGGTCACGTGGACGACGACCCCGACGAAATGGAGCAACGACTTCTTCAAGCACCTCTTCGAGTATGAGTGGGAACTGACAGAAAGTCCGGCTGGCGCCAAGCAGTGGAAGCCGAAGAACGGCGCCGGTGAGGGCACCGTCCCCGCTGCACACGACCCGTCGAAGAAAATTGCCCCGAACATGCTGACGACGGATCTCGCGCTCCGGCTCGATTCGGCTTATGAAAAGATCGCGCGCCGCTTCAAGGACAACCCGCAGGAGTTTGCGGACGCCTTCGCCAGGGCGTGGTTCAAGCTGACGCACCGCGACATGGGTCCCATCACGCGTTACCTGGGCCCGGAGGTTCCGAAGGAGCCGCAGTTGTGGCAGGACCCAGTTCCCAAGGTCGATCACGAACTGCTCAATGAGAAGGACGTTGCTGCCCTGAAGAGCAAGATCCTCGCATCGGGTCTGTCCAGCTCACAGCTCGTCTCGACGGCATGGGCGTCGGCATCCTCCTTCCGCGGCACTGATAAGCGCGGCGGTGCCAACGGCGCACGCATCCGCCTCGCGCCGCAGAAGGATTGGGCCGTCAACAATCCGCCGGAGCTGGCGAAGGTGCTCAAGACACTTGAAGGGATCCAGAAAGAGTTCAACGACGCGCAGGCCGGTGGAAGGAAGAAGGTTTCGCTGGCCGATCTGATCGTGATCGGCGGCGACGCAGCCATCGAGCAGGCGGCAAAGAAGGCCGGCGTTGATGTGAAGGTGCCGTTCACGGCGGGCCGCACGGATGCATCGCAGGAGCAGACCGACGTGGAATCGTTCGCTGTCCTCGAGCCGGACGCGGACGGATTCCGCAACTTCCTCGGAGAAGGGCACGACGTCCCGGCCGAGCATCTGCTGATCGAGCGCGCCTTCAGGCTGACGCTGAGCGCGCCAGAGATGACGGTGCTCGTCGGCGGCCTGCGTGCACTCAATGCGAACACGTCGCAGTCGAACGTCGGTGTGTTCACCAGGCAGCCCGGCGCGCTGACCAACGAGTTCTTCGTGAACCTGCTCGACATGAACACGGAGTGGGTGCCCACATCCGGCGCCGCGGAGACGTTCACCGGCCGCGATCGTAAGACCGGCGCCGCCAAGTGGACCGCAAGTCGCGTTGACCTCGTGTTCGGGTCGAACTCGGAGCTCCGTGCGCTGTCGGAGGTCTACGCGTGCAACGATGCGAAGGACAAGTTCGTGCGCGACTTCGTGGCTGCGTGGGGCAAGGTGATGAATCTCGATCGATTCGATGTTGCCTCGCCGGCCGTCGTCTCGGCGGCCTGATCCCGGCGCTCAGGTCGGCCTCTTGCCGGCCGGCCTGAGCGTTGTCTGACGCTAATACAATAACCAGATGATTCTCACGCGTGACGTGATCCGCCGCGAGATCGCGGCGGGCCGGGTCGTGATCGACCCATTCGTGGACGACCAGGTCGGGCCGGCTTCGATCGATTTGCATCTCGGCGACGAGATCCGCGTCATGCATCCCGGGCCCGCGCCGGTACCCGTCACTGACGATGTTGACTATCGCGCCATCACCGACGTGCGATCGCTGGTAACGCCGTACCCGCTGGCACCTGGTGAAACCATCCACGGCATCACGCGCGAGCGAATAACGCTGCCCGGCGACATCGGCGGATGGCTCGAGGGCCGCAGCCGGTTCGCGCGTCTCGGCCTCATGATCCACGTCACCTCGGGCTTCGTGCAGCCGGGCGTCGCCAGTCGCCAGGTGCTCGAGATGTCAAACGTATCCGGCAGGACCTTGGTGATTCACCCAGGCGTACGACTCCTGCAGATCGTGCTGCAGCGCTGCGAGGGAAGCGCCGTCTACCTGGGACGCTTCGCGCGTCAAGACAATCTGTAACTTTTTCAGGCGATGTAGCGGCGGGTCTTGAGACCCGCCGTCAAAGCGTAGAGGGATCGAGGCGGGTCTGCCTTCGACATGGCTCAGGCCAAGGAAGACCCGCCTCTACCCCGTGGGACGGCTTACGCGCAGCTTTCTGCCACGACCTTCACGGATTCGACGACGATCAGAGGCGGACGCACGACGTTCGCATTCGCCCCGGCCTCCTTGTCCGCGCCTACCGGTTCCTGGACCGCCCCGCTCACTTCAACCCTCTTGTTGACGTTCGTTGACCAGTCTGATTGCGCCGATCCGCCAAGCACGTACATCGACGCCGATCCGCCCTGGACCTTGGTCAGGACGAACGCAGTACCGCCGTCAGTCGTCTTGGCCTGCACCACGCAGCCGGTGAGAGTTGATTTCGGCGCCTGCTCTTTTGCCGGTGGTTGTGCCGGCGCCTGCTCCTGCGCGAACACGCTGACCGCGCTGGCGAGCGTGAAGGCGGCTATCGTCGAGGTGACATATCGCATGGGAACTCCTCGTGAATGAGCTTCCGACTATCGACGTCCTCCTTCAGCACTATTCCTGCCAAGTTCACAGTCGCCGCTGCTGCTGCGCGCATTGCTGACGATACAGCAAGCGCCGAGCGTCACACAGTGAAAGATCTTCACGATGCCGGTACCGTGCGAACCAGTCCAGGTCGGGGCATAGCCTGACGTTGGCGCTTGTTAAGATTTCAAAGTTTCTCGATCGCAGTATGTGTCGTATTCAGGAGCTTCTGGCTGATCTTTGGGAGTTGTAGCCACACATGGATTCATTGTTGAAGGACGTCCGCCAGGCAGTTCGCACGACGGGAAAGAGCCCGGCGTTTGCGATCGCGGCTGTTGCGATGCTCGCGGTCGGCATCGGCGTCAATGCCATCGTCTTTTCAGTGACCAATGCGGCGCTCTTCAAGGGATTCCCGCTCGTCGCCGGCAACGATCGCATTCTCTACATCAGCAATAACGGCAAGTGCTGTGTGTCGTATCCGGATTTCAACGACTGGCGTGCGCAGACGACGATGTTCGACGACATGGCGCTCGTGCATGGCCTGGGCATCACGCTCTCCGACGGCGCCGGTTTTCCCGAGGACTACACCGTCACCGAGGTCACGTCCAACACGTTCGGATTGGTGCGCCAGCAGCCGGTTCTCGGACGTGATTTCACGCCCGCCGACGAATTGCCCGGCGCACCGCCGGTCGTCATCCTCCGTTACAGCTTCTGGGAGCGCCGATTTGCGAAGGACCCCGGTGTGATCGGCCGCAGCGTGCGGTTGAACGGCGTGCCGACAACCGTAATCGGCATCATGCCGCGCGGCTTCTCGTTTCCGCAGAATCAGGATCTGTGGGTGCCGCTTGTACCGACACCTGAGGTAATGCGACGAGATCGCCGCAACACCTGGTTCGTTTTCGGCCGTCTGTCCGATGGCGCCACGATCGAGAGTGCGCGCGCCGAGATGGACACGATCGGTCAGCGACTCGCGCGTGCGTGGCCGGCGAGCAACGCGTCGCTGCGCCCCGAGGTTCGCACGTTCGAGGAATTCTTCATCGGGGAGAATGCCGCGCTGATTTACAGAGCCATGGTCGGCGCCGTGGGATTCGTGCTGCTGATTGCCTGCGCCAACCTCGCGAATCTGCTGCTCGCGCGCGCCGCAGGGCGCTCGCGTGAGATGGCCATGCGTGTCGCTCTCGGTGCCAGCCGATGGCGAATCGTGCGCCAGCTGCTGATCGAGAGCGCTGTGCTCGCGAGCCTTGGCGGGTTCTTCGCGTGGTGGCTGGTGCGATTCGCGATGCCGTTGTTCGCGGCGGTCGTCGGTGCGTCGGGCATCTCCGACGAGCTCGGAAGCTGGTTCGACGAAGTGCTCGACTACTCGATCGACTACCGCGTCGTCCTCTATTTTCTTGCGATGACCGTCGGCACCGCTGTGGCCTTTGGCCTCGTGCCCGCTCTCCGGCTGTCACGCTTCGATGTCAATGAGGCGTTGAAAGAAGGCACGCACAGCAGGGTGTCGAATGGACACGGCCGGCTGTCGTCGCTGCTCGTGACCGTCGAAGTTGCGCTCGCGGTGATACTCCTGGCCGGAGCCGGTGTGATGATCCGGAGCTTCCTGAACTTCTACACAGCCGATCCCGGCTTCCGCGCCGAGAGGCTTCTCACGGCGCACGTCAGCCTGTCGACAATCAGGTATGACGACGCCGCATCGCAGGCGTCCTTCTACGATCGGCTGCTGAAAGGGCTCGAAGCCACGCCAGGCATCGAGTCGATTGCGATTGCGGACGCCGTTCCCGGATCGGATCCTGTGCGCCTGGCATTCGAGATCGCAGGCGCGACGCCAGTTGACGAACAGCAGCAGCCGCGCATCGGACGAGTGCTCATCACGCCGTCGTATTTCCCGACGCTCGGGGAGGGGATGGTGGCGGGGCGCGATTTTACTGACCTGGAAGTGGAGTCTGGCGCGCTCGTCGCACTCGTGAACCAGCGCTTCGCGAGCCAGCACTGGCCCAACCGCGATGCGATCGGTCAGCGGCTCCGGATCGTTGGGCGTCAGGACGACGGCACATGGATGACGGTGGTCGGGATCGCTCCGAACATCGCGCAGAATCGCCTCACGAGACAGTTCGATCCGCTCGTCTATCTGCCGTACCCGCGGCGTGGGATCG
>Ga0207682_10000899_pt1 | contig 13769 bp, 13 predicted proteins | sample KBSM63metaG_FD_184332 | JGI IMG/M metagenome (GOLD analysis project Ga0207682, IMG submission 184332) | Miscanthus rhizosphere microbial communities from Kellogg Biological Station, Michigan, USA - KBS M6-3 metaG (SPAdes) (version 2) | ecosystem: Host-associated > Plants > Roots > Rhizosphere >... | reverse complement strand
GAGATCGTTCGCTGGCCGCCCCGCTTCTCGGAACGCGGTCGGTCATTGTCTGAATCTTGTAGGGATCAGGGATCGGGGATCAGGGATCAGGGATACGCGAGAGTTCGCGTTGACGCCAGGCCGTAGAGCGCCGCGCCCATTGGCGTCAGGATTGAAATCCTGCCCACGGCGATGTTCGCCTTGGCCGGCAGTACGAGTTCGATGCTGCGCATTTGCGACGTCTTCTCATCGACGAAGTCGACCTGCGAGCCGATCGTTACCGCCGTTTTCGGAAGCGTATCGGGGTCGTGCAGTTCTGCCCGCTCGATTTCCTCGAGTAGCATAGCGGCAACGACGGGGTGGCGATGCTCAGCCTGCAGCGCCAGATTGGCGACCATGTTCGATTCCGCGGCGAGCAAGTGAATTGGCGGGCGTGCGTCGCCCGCATGGGGAATGCCCATGTTCATGTCTTTCAAATTGAAAATGTTGGGATGAGTGAACTCCCCGAGCCACGCCGAATGCTGACCCGGGGCTAGGCTCGCGCGGGAATCTGTCCCGAATGGGCGACGAAGCGCCGGAAGGTGTTGAGTCCCGTCATGCGCTGAAGATGGTGACCCGGGTGGAGGAAGTCAAAGGCGGAGCGCTAAAGCGTGTCCAGCGCGTGAAGGATCAGTCCAACCAGCCCGCCGACCAATGTCCCGTTGATGCGGATGTACTGAAGGTCGCGGCCGACCGCAGCTTCCAGCCGGGCGGTGACGGTCCGCGCGTCCCAGCTCCGGATGGTCTCGGAGACCAGCTTCACCATCGAGCCGCCATAACTCGCCGACATGCCGACCACCGCGCGCCGAGCGAACTGGTTGATGGCGGCGCGGATGCGGGCATCGCTTTCCAGCGTCGCGCCCATCGACTTCAGCACCTCGCCGAGCTTTCCGGCGAAGGCCGCATCCGGGTTCCGGGCTGCGCGGATGATCGCCTCGCGGCCCTTTTGCCAAAGCGTGTCGATCCACAGGCTCACCGACTTGTTGTCGAGCAGCTGTTCCTTGATCGCTTCCACTCGCTCGCGGGTTTCGGGGCGCGTCTGGAGATCGTTGGCGAGGTGGGCGAGCGCCTCCTCGACTTTGATCCTTACCGGATGCGCGGGGTCGGTAGACATCTCCACCGTCAGTTTCCGGAGCCCGTCGATGATCGCGTCGGCCAGCTTGGCGTCGAGCCCGGCGAGCTTCAGTGCCCAATTCGCCTTCTTGTGCACCATTTCCCGTATCAGCGGCTCGTTCGCCTCCAGCGCCCGGGCGGTCCAGCGAATACCCGCTTCGAGCATCGGCACATGCCGGTCTTCATTGATCGCCGATGCGAGGGCGTGGCCGAGGAGAGGCGACACCTCCATCTTGCGGATTCGCGAGGAAACCGCGCCCTTCACGATGCCGCCGAGGCGTTCGTCGTCGAGGCTTTCGAAAATGTCCGCGATCAGGCGCGAAGCTCCCGTGCGGATTCGCGTGCCCTGACCCGCCGGCGTCTGCAGGAACCGCCCGGTCGCGCCTGCTACGTCCATATTGCGCATCCGCCGGGCGACGACCGACGGGATCAGGAAATTGTCGCGGATGAAGCTGGCGAGAGTCTCGCCGATGCGGTCCTTGTTGCGTGGGATGATCGCCGTGTGCGGGATCGGCAAACCGAGCGGATGGCGGAAGAGGGCGGTAACCGCGAACCAGTCGGCAAGGCCGCCGACCATCGCTGCCTCGGCGAATGCCTTCACGAATGACAGCCAGGGATATTGATGCTCGTAGACGCGCGTGACGGCGAAGATCACGGCCATCAGGACCAGCAGTCCCGTGGCCGCGAGCTTCATCCCGGCCGCGCCCGGCTGGGCCGGATTGAATCGCGCTAGCGGCGAACGAGTCCGAGAGATCGTTGCGTCCATCCGCTCATCAATAGACGAGCGGGCCTCCCGGTTCACTCCGCCGGTTGCGGCGAGTGACCGGGATGCGTCGCGTGCGCGCCCTGGCCGACCATGCGGTGGAACTTCTTCCCGAACCATTGCTCGACATCTATGGCGATCGAGAAGAAGGCCGGCACGAGCACCAGCGTCAGGACGGTCGAGAAGATCAGCCCACCGATCACGGTGATGCCCATCGGCGCGCGCCAGCTGGAGTCGCCCGCGAGCGACAGCGCGATCGGAAGCATGCCCGCAACCATCGCCACCGTCGTCATCACGATCGGCTGCGCACGCTTGTGCCCCGCTTCGTAGATCGCCTCGTCCTTCGGCATGCCGTGGTTCATCATCTCGACCGCGAAATCGACCAGAAGGATCGAGTTCTTGGCGACGATTCCGAACAGCATGAGGATGCCGATCAGCACCGGCAGTGACAGGGGATTACCTGTCACATGGAGTGCGATGGCTGATCCAAGAGGCGCAATGAGCAGCGAGCCCATGTTCACGAACGGAGCCAGGAAACGCCGGTAGAGAAGAACCAGCACCGCGAACACGAGCAGGACACCCGAGCCCAAGGCGATCGCGAAGTAGTACATCAGCTCCGCCTGCCACTTCTGGTCGCCCAGGTTCAGCTTGGATACCCCGCGCGGAAGGTTCTTCATCGTCGGCAGCTGGTTGATTTGCGGCCAGACGTCGCCGGTTACGAGGCCCGGAGCGAGGTCCGCGCCGACCGCGATGCGGCGGATTTGGTTCGTGCGCTGGACCGTGGTCGGACCCGCGCCGAAACCGATATCCGCGACTGCCTTGAGCGGGACCGAGCCGCCGTTCGACGTCGGGACCGGAAGGTTCTCGAGGGTTGCCAGGTCGCGGCGCGAGTTCTCCGAGAGCGCGACCGTGATCGGCACCTGGCGGTCGGCCAGCGAGAATTTCGCGCTGTTCTGCTCGATGTCGCCGAGCGTCGCGATGCGGATCGTCTGGCTGAGCGCGGTGGTCGTCACGCCAAGGTCGGCAGCAAGGTCGAACCGCGGCTTGATTACGATCTCCGGACGGACGAGGTCGCCCGCGACGCGCGGTGCCCGCAGGCCCGGCAGGGTCGCCATCTCGTCGGCGATCTTGTTCGCGGTCTCGGTGAGGATCACCGGATTGTCGCTGCCGAGATAGAGCATGATGTCGCGGCCGCCGCCCGGCCCGCCGCCGTTCTGGCTGAGGAAGTTGACGCGCGCGTCAGCGATCGTCGCAAGTGCGGGGCTCAGGCCGCGCTCGAACTCGGTGCTGGTTTTCGCGCGATCCTTCTTGAGGACGATGTTGATATAGCCGGAGCCCACGAACACGCGCTCGAACACGCGGTCCACGTCGGGATCGCGCTTGATGATGTCGGCCGCCCGATCGACTACCGCTTCCGTCTGCTTGAGCGTCGAGCCGGGCGCCATCGACACCTGGACCCGCGAGAAGTCGAGGTTAAGCGGCGGCTGGAAGGTCATGGACAGATTGGAGAACAGCAGCGCCTGGATGACGAACATCAAGGCTCCGACGCCGACCATGTAGAAGCGGTGGTCATGGATCCAAGGAACGACCCGTGCGGCATGCCACTCGGCATAATTGCCGCCAAACCTGCGAAGTCCCCAGCCCGTCAGCTTGGCCGCGCCGTAGACCACGGCGGCGCCCACGATCAGCGCCAGCGGCAGCACGATCAGCGAGGTCTTGATGAAGGACATGGTCAGTTGCCAGGTCAGGACGGTCCCGGCGATGAAGGCGATGCCCATCAGGAGCGTGAGGACCGCGGCGATTCCGTAATAGTAGAAGCGCGAGTGCGCGTTCGGAGCGGCGTCGCGAAGGGCGTTCGCACGCTTGGTGCTGAGGCTCCACTTCAGAAGGTCTAGATACTTCTCCATCGCCCAGCCTGATGCGTGGGGCTGGATGCCCTTGGCGCGCAGGAAGAAGGCCGCGAGCATAGGCGTGATCATCCGGGCGACGAGCAAGCTCATCAACACCGCGATGACGACGGTGAAGCCGAACGCCTTGAAGAACTGGCCGGAAATGCCGGGCATCAGTGCGACTGGGAGGAAGACCGCGACGATTGCCATGGTTGTGGCAAGCACGGCGAGGCCGATCTCGTCCGCGGCGTCGATCGACGCCTGGTAGCCGGATTTGCCCATGCGCATATGGCGGACGATGTTCTCGATTTCCACGATCGCGTCGTCGACCAGCACGCCGGCGACGAGGCTGAGCGCGAGCAGGGACAGGCCGTTCAGCGTGATCCCCATCAGGCTCATGAACCAGAAGGCAGGGATGGCCGACAGAGGGATTGCCAGCGCGGAGATAAGGGTTGCGCGGATGTCGCGGAGGAAGAGGAAGACCACTAGAACCGCGAGGACCGCGCCTTCCCACAGGCCGTCGATGGCCGAATGGTATTGCGCCTTCGTGTAGTCGACCTGATTGACGATCTCGGTGAAGTGGATCCGCGGATCTTCCTTCTCAAGCTTGCGCAGCTCTTCCCAGGCCTTGTCGTAGGTCGTGACTTCCGAAGAGCCCTTGGAACGCTGGACGTTGAAGCTGATGACCTGACGGCCGTTCATCTTCGCGATCGTGCGCTGCTCCGAATAGGCGTCCTTCACCTCGCCCAAGTCGGCGAGCCGGACGGTGCGGCCGCCAGGGACCACGATCTGGGTCTGCGAGAGCTCATAGGCGTCGCGCGCATTGCCGAGCACGCGCACAGACTGTTCGGAGCCCGCGATCTCGGCACGGCCGCCTGCGGCGTTGAGATTGGTCTGGCGAAGCTGCTGGTTGACCTGCGCTGCCGTGATGCCCTGCGCCTGAAGCGCCGCCGGATCGAGAACGACGCGGATCTGGCGATCGACCCCGCCTTCGCGCGAGACTGCGGCGACGCCTTCGATGCCGAGAAGCCGCTTGGACACCGTATTGTCGACGTACCAGCTGAGCTCCTCGAGGCTCATGTCCGTCGTTTCGGCGGCGACGAAGAGGATCGGGTCGCCGGCGATGTCGATGCGGCTGATCTGCGGTTCCAGGATGCCTTCCGGCAGATCCCCGCGGATCTGCGCGATGGCGTCGCGGATGTCGTTCACCGCACGGTCGGTCGGAGTGCCAATCTCGAACTGGACGAAGGTGTTGCTGTTGCCTTCACGGACGGAGCTGTTGATCTCGTCGACGCCGTTCACTCCGCGGATAGCGGACTCGATGCGCTGCGTGATCTGCGTTTCCATCTCGCTCGGCGCCGCGCCGGGCTGGGAGATGTTCACTTCCGCCGCCGGGAAATCGATGTCCGGGTTGTTGTTGACCTGCATCCCCATGAAGGAGACGATGCCGGCCAGCATCAGCCCGACGAAGAAGACGATCGGCGGAACCGGGTTGCGGATGCACCAGGCGGAAATGTTACGGAAGTTCATGGCGACGGAGCCCTACTCGCGTTCACTGAGCGCTTTGGCGCTTCGGTGAAACCTTCTGCCCGGGATTGAGGAACGGCCCCGCCGACAGGACGACCGCTTCCTGGCCGCTCAGGCCTTCGGCGATCGTAACTCCGGCGTCGCTGACGGTGCCGATCGTGACGGCGCGGCGTTCGACCTCGTTCTTGCGATTGACGATGTAAACGTAATTGCCCTTCTCGTCGCTCAACACAGCGCTCTGCGGGAGAAGCGGTGCGGTCGTCGCACCGGCGCCGATACGCGCTTCGGCGAAGCCGCCCGGCCTGATGGATGCGTCAAACGGGACGGAGATGCGCACTTCGCCCTGGCGCGACTGCGGATCGATGACCGGCGCGACCTGCCAGACCTGGCCGGAGAAGCTCCGGTCGTTTCCGATCGGGGTGACGCTGGCGGGCATGCCGGTGCGAACGAAGGCAAGATCCTGCTGCGATAGTTGGGCCCGCATTTCCATCTGGCCGCCCTCCGCGATGCGGAAGAGGGCGCCGGTGCCCGGGCCGACGATCTGGCCCACCTCGACGTTGCGGGCGAGGATCAGGCCGCTCTGCGGAGCGCGGATGTCCAGCCGGCCGATCTCCGCGCGAGTGGCGTTCAGCTGAGCCTGGTTCACGCGCACCTGGGCATTGGCAGCGTCGCGTGCCGCGCGCTTGGAATCGATCTCTGCCTTCGAGACGAAGCCGCGTCCCTGCAGGGCGACGGCGCGCTCGTAATTGTTCTGGGCGAGCTCGGCATTAGCACGCGCCGCCGAAACCTGGGCAGCGAGCTGCGAAGCCTGCTGGGCCTGCACGGAGCGGTCGACGGTCGCGAGCACCTGTCCTGCACGGACCCAGGTACCTGCGTCGACGAGGACGCGCGTGACCCTGCCGCCCGAGCCCGGAATGCCGACCGGCTGGTCCCGGCGCGCTGCCAGGGCGCCGCTCGCGGTGACTGTGCGTGCAACTTCGCTGCGTCCGGGTACGACCACGGTGACGGTCGGGATCTGCCCCCCGCCCGGACCGCCGGCGGCCGGCGGTGTTTCTTCGCTTCCGCCGCGCATCAGCATGAACGCGACCAGGGCGATGATGAGCGCCAGGCCCGCCGCGATCAGCATGGTCCGCCGGCGGCGTGAACGGTCCACGACCACCAGCGTGTCGGAGCTATCGAAAGCAGATGTTTCCCGGTTCATTCTCACTTCTTTCGCCTAGTTCGCGAATCCTGACAGCGGTTGCGGCACTGTATTACGCGAATAAGTCAGTACCCGCAACTGACCCTCTGCTTTCACCTGCCGCCACTGATTTTCGACCAACGGCGGCACTTGCTTTGCGAAGGCGCGTTGGCCCAAACTGCAGTGCACTGCGCAGTCGCGCCTGAGCGGACGGAAAGGGGAAGCGGAGATGGAGTCATACGGGATTCTGGGCTGGATTGTCATCGGCGGATTGGCGGGGGCAGTCGCCAAACTGCTCATGCCGGGGCGTGATCCGGGGGGCTGCATCATCACCATCCTCCTCGGCATTGCCGGCGCGCTTCTGGCCGGATTCATCGGCCGCTCCGTCGGGTGGTATACCGAGGGCGAGGGCGCCGGTTTCATCGCAGCGATCGTCGGTGCGTTCATCATCCTGCTCATCTACCGGATGGTTCTTGCCCGCAGGCGATAAGCGCCTGAATTTAAGGGCTATTCTGACGTTCAGCAAACAGCCATAGCGCCGATGGAACGTTTCCTCCTGCTTAGCTGGGTTTAGGAGGAACGAATGAAGAGCATTTGGTTGGGACTGGCGCTATGCGCCGCGGCTCCGACGGCTGTCGCGGCGCAGGCCGTGCAGGCGCCGATGCCCGCAATTGCCGGCACCCGGCTGGAAGTCAGCGCTACCGGTGAAGCCACGCGGGTGCCGGACCTGGCGATCATCTCGGCGGGCGTGGCCACCCGTCAGACTACCGCTTCCGCGGCAATTCAGGAAAATGCGGCCCGAATGGACCGGGTCCTCTCCGCATTGAAGCGGGCCGGGATCGAGGAGCGCGACATCCAGACGAGCTCGATCAACCTGAACCCCGAGTATCGCTATCAGGACAACCGGACGCCGCAGCTCGTCGGCTACAGCGCTTCCAACCAGGTCAGCATCCGGTTCCGCGACATCCGCAATACCGGCAAGATCCTCGACGCCTTAGTTGCCGAAGGGGCCAACCAGATCAACGGTCCGACGCTGACGATAGACAAGCCCGAGGCCGCGCTGGACGAGGCCCGTCTGAAGGCGCTCGCAAATGGCCGAGCCCGTGCCGAGGTCTATGCGCGGGCGCTTGGCAGGCGCGTCGCCCGCATCGTGTCGATCAGCGAGAGCGGAGGAAGCTACCCGGTTCCTCCGCCCATGCCGATGATGATGGAGGCGCGCGCCCAGGGCGGGGATTCCAAGATCCTTCCGGGCGAGCAGAAGCTTCAGGTCACGCTCTCGATCGTGTTCGACCTGCAGTAAGCGGACAAGAAGAAGGCCGCCCGGATCTCTCCAGGCGGCCTTCAAATTCCAATGGAGCCGTCTTAGCGGACGGAACCCCTACGAATGAGATTCACGATCGCCAGGAGGATCACCGCTCCCAGCAGCGAGTACAGGAATGACTCGACCGTGATGCCGTCATTGATGTTTGCACCGAAAATGAGCCCGGCGATGACGGCGCCGATAATGCCCACCACGATGTTCAGCAGGATACCCTGTTGCGCGTCGGTCCGCATGATGAGGCTGGCAAGCCAACCGCAAATACCACCGACTACTAGCCAAATGATGATACCCATGTAGCGCTCCCTCCTGTTCGTGGACCGCCAAGTACACGCGGCGGCCTTCCGGCATCCAAGACGCGCGATGCGCGAAACTTGTTCCGGATTCGGAAGGAACTGTCCAGCCCTAGGTTAACAACAGGCCGAATTTGCCTGCCGCAGGAAGGAGCGGAAATCGCCTCAGTAGCGCTGCTGGCGCTCGTACTGGTCGCGATAATGCTTGATGCGGGTCACGCGCAGGCCGGGCATTCCGCTGCGGTCAACGGCGCGCTGCCAGCTCGTGAACTCTTCGAGGCTCAGCGTGTAGCGCTGGCAGGCCTCGTCGACCGTCAGCAAGCCGCCGGCAACCGCGGCAACAACCTCTGCCTTGCGGCGGACGACCCAGCGGGTCGTGGACGCAGGCGGAAGGCTCTCGAGCGTCAAAGGCTCGCCGAGGGGTCCGATGACCTGTGCTGGCCGAATCTTCTGGTTCTCGAGCATCTCTTCGTCAAACCTGCTTAATCATTACCGATGGCCATGGTCTTAAGGGCCAGCCGTTGAAGATATTCTGAAACGCGCTGGTTAATTTCCCCCTCACGACCCCTTATCGTCCTTTAACCCTTCTTCCGGACGGCCTTCCGCGAAGGCGCCGCCCAGGGAATCTCTCGCTTCCCGCCATCCAGGACCTGCCGCCAGAAGCTGTGCGATCGCGAGCCTGCGATCGCCACGAGCATTGGCCAGCTGCGCCTCGAACGCGGCGACGAGCTCCGCGGCATCCAATCCCGCGGGTCCTGCAGCAGTGAATTTCGACTCAGGCCGAGACAAACCTTACCTCTCGCGACAGCCCCGACTGACCCCGGCCTAGCTCACAGGGGTGAAATTCGGGTAAAGAGACCCCAGAAAGTTCCAATGCAGATTGATTTCGGCCTCCGTCGCGCACCGCGCGAAGCAAGGATCGTCGTCGCCATGTCCGGCGGCGTCGACAGCTCCGTCGTGGCTGCGCTCGCCGCGCGCACTGGCGCGGAGGTGATCGGCGTCACTCTGCAGCTTTACGACCATGGCGAAGCGGCGAAGCGCTCCGGCTCCTGCTGTGCGGGACAGGACATTTACGACGCGCGCACGGTCGCCGACCGGCTTGGAATCGCGCATTACGTCCTCGATTACGAAAGCCGCTTCCGCGACAGCGTGATCGAGCATTTCGCCGATGAATATGCGCGCGGGCGGACCCCCGTGCCCTGCTCGCTCTGCAATCAGGGTGTGAAGTTCCTGGATCTGGTGGCCTTTGCCAGGGATCTTGGAGCGGATTGCCTCGCAACCGGCCATTACGTTCGTCGCGTCGTGAACGAAAAGCATGTCGAGTTGCACAAGGGCGCGGACCCGGCGCGCGACCAGAGCTACTTCCTCTACGGTACGACGCGAGACCAGCTCGACTTCCTCCGGTTTCCGCTCGGTGACTTGCCGAAGAGCGCGGTTCGCCGGATCGCGGAAGAGGAGGGTCTTGCGGTCGCCTCGAAGCCCGACAGCCAGGATATCTGCTTCGTCCCTGACGGCGATTATGCCGGCCTCGTTCAGCGGTTGCGGCCGGAAACGATCGCCGCCGGTGAGATCGTAGACCTTGAGGGCCGCGTCCTCGGCACGCATCGCGGCGTGGTCCATTTCACGGTGGGCCAGCGTCGGGGCATCGAGGTGGGCGGCCAGAAGGAGCCGCTCTACGTCGTCCGGATCGACCCGGATGCTCAGCGGCTGGTCGTTGGACCCCGCGGTGCTCTGGCTGTCGACGCCATGCGTATCGACCAGCTCAACTGGATCGGCGAGGACCAGACCGACGTCGGCGTAAAGGTGCGTTCGCTTGCCCCGGCGGTGCCTGCGAGCATCGACGGCGACCGGGTGCGCTTTGCGTTGCCGGAATTCGGCGTGGCTCCAGGACAGGCGGCGGTCTTCTATGAAGGGACGCGCCTGCTGGGCGGGGGCTGGATCGCGGATACGTCGTCGCCCGCCCTGAGCGCGATGAATGCCGCAGCCTAGCGCCGGAATCCTGCTTTTCCGTGAGCGGGGGGAGCGGGTCGAAGTCCTGTTGATCAGGCCCGGCGGTCCCTTCTGGCGAAACAAGGACGCCGGTGCCTGGATGATACCGAAAGGCGCGATCGAGCCGGGCGAAACCGCGGTCGAGGCGGCCGTGCGCGAATTTCGGGAGGAAATCGGCCAGCCGCTCAAGGCCGTTCCGTTTGCTCTCTGCTCTATCAGGCAGTCGGGCGGCAAACATGTAGAGGTCTTCGCCTGCGAGGGCGATGTGGATGCCTCCGCGATCGTAAGCATCGGCTTCGAGATGGAATGGCCGCCCAAGAGCGGCGAGGTCCGGACGTTCCCCGAGGCCGAGGAGGGTCGCTGGATTCCGATCGACGACGCCCGGCGATTGATGCTTCCGAGCCAGGTCCCGATCCTTGACGCGCTCGAAGCGAAGTTAGCCGGCGGCTGAGCGCCGCGGCGTCAGAAAGTAGAGCAGAAGGCCAGCCGCGGAGAGTGCGCCGAGAGTCAGCCATGCGGTCCCGTCCGCCTGCGCGGCGACAATCGCGCAGACGAGCAGGCCGATGACGGCAATCGTCCAGTACGACGCGCCGATGCGCGCAGGACGGTGCGGCGCTCGCGGAAGCGCGATTATGGTCGCGGCATAGACGATCATCCGGGCGAGCGTGCTGATCACGGCAAGCCAGACGAAGCTCCCGCTGACGGCGAGGGCGGCCACGATCGCAGCGAAAAACAGGATCGATGAGGCTGGAGTTGCGAAATCGCGATGCACTTTGGCCAGCCAGCCCGGAAGTTCCCCGCGTTCGGCCATGGCGTAGGTCACTCGCGGCGTGGCGGCCATGTTGCTGTGGAGGTTGCCCGCGAGCGAAAAGACCGCCGCCAGCCCGAGGATCAGCGCTCCTGCCGGGCCGATCAGCCGCTCGCCCAGTGCCAGCAGCGGGGTTTCGAAGCCCTCTTCAAGCCCGTTCGGAAAGAAGGCGACGAAGGCCAGCTGAACGATGAAATAGAGCAGAGCGACGGTGCCGATGGTGCCGATGAGAGCGCGCGGGAGCGTCCGTTGCGGCTCGCGCGTCTCACCCGCGGTCACGGTCGCATTCTCGAAGCCGACGAAAGCATAGAAGACAAGCAGAACGCCCGCTTCCAGCTCGCTGACCGGCGGAAGCGGGCCGGGCGCGGGCACTCCGGCGATGGCGAGCGCGGCGAGTGCGGCAAAGACCAGAGGGACAGTTTTGAGGAAGGTGAACCCGCCGAGCACGCGCATCGCGGCCCGAACTCCATAGATGTTGACCATGGCGAAGCCCGCTACGACCGCGAGCATGAGCGCGATGCGCGCCGGGCCCGCGTCCGCGCCGATCAGCCATCGCGCGAGATAGGATATGAGCACGTTGAGGTTCGCCGCGAAGGCCGTCGCCCGGGCAACATAGTAAATCCAGCCGAGCTCAAAGCCCGCGAGTCCGCCGAACACCCGCCCATAGGTCGCTGGACCGCCGTTGTCGGGAAATGCCGCCACCGAGCGGGCGAAGGGGATAGCAATCAGGAGCGAGGCGAGCCCGACCAGCGGAAAGAGCCAGGGTGCCGACGGCCCGAAATCCGCAGCCAGCGTCGCCGGAAGCGCGAAGATTGAAGCGCCGATGGCCCCGTTGAAGGCAAGCATGAGCGCCCCGCCGACGCCGATGCGGCGGGGAAGCGCTTGCCGTTCGCTCAAAGCTGGAACGTTCCGGCGATAACCGTGAAGCAATGTCCGCCCAGCACGACGCGGTCGCCTTCAAGCCGGCAGTGCAGGATGCCGCTGCGCTTGCTCGCTTGCAGCGCAGTGAATCGCTCGCGGCCAAGGCGTTCGGCCCAGAAGGGCACCAGAGCCCCGTGCGCCGAGCCTGTCACGGGGTCCTCGTCGATGCCCGCGTAAGGGACAAACACGCGGCTCGCTATGTCCTGCTCGTCGCCTCTGGACGTGACGATTGCCATCCGATGGATGGTCTTGAGTGCGGCGAAGTCGGGCGACGCGGCCAGCACTTCTGCTTCATTCTCGACCTGAACTATGGCGCTGTCGTTGAAGCCGGGCGATGCGATCCAGACTGGACGAGGGCTCAGGCCCAGCGCGGCGCAAAGATCGGGCTCCTCGACCTCGGTCAACCGCGCCGCCGGAAGGTCGAGCTCCAGCACATCGTCGCGCTTCGTCACCGTCAGGATCCCGGACTTCGTGCTGAAGCGCACTTTGCCGGAGCGGATGAGGATGTGCCCCGCGGCCAGGGTCGCATGGCCGCATAGCGGTACCTCGACCGCGGGTGTGAACCACCTCAACTCATAATCGGCAGCGTCGTTTTCGGACGGGACCGTGAAGGCGGTCTCCGCGAGATTATTCTCTGCGGCAATGGCCTGCATCACGTCGTCGGGAAGCCAGCGATCCAGCGGCATTACCGCCGCCGGATTCCCGGTCAGCGGCCGCTCGGCGAAAGCGTCCACCTGAAAGAAGGGGATTCCAGTCACGATGCTTTCTCCGTGATTTCCGGCGGCAACAAGGTCTCGCGGTCGGTGTGACCTTCCGGGTCGAGATGCATGAGGATCTCGGTTCCCGGGAAGCGATGCTGCAGCTCTTCCTCGACGCGGTCCATGCGTTCGTGCGCTTCCGAGATGGTCCAGTCGGCGGGCACCCAGACGTGGAATTGCGCGAAATGATGGGTCCCACTGGTGCGCGTGCGAAAATCGTGGAGACCAGCCAGCTCCGGATATTCGCGAGCGGCCGCGAGGAACCTCTCGCGCTGGTCCTCGGGCCATTCCCGGTCCATCAGCTGGTCGAGCGAATGGCTGGAAGACCTCCAGGCGCCCCACAACAGCCAGGCGGCGATCAGCAGGCCGAAGACGGCGTCGGCGCCGGGCATGCCCGCAAATTGGTCGAGCACGAGCGCGGCGATGACGGACGTGTTGAGCAGGAGGTCGGATGCGTAATGAAGCCGGTCGGTGGAGATTGCGACCGATCCGGTCCGCCGCACGACGTAGCGTTGATAACTGATCAGCGCGAAGGTGAAGGCGATGGCGACGAGCGAAACACCGATCCCAAGCTCCGCATCCGTGGTCTGGGCGCCGTTGATCAGCCGTCCGACTGATCGGTATCCGATGAACAGGGCGGAAAGGGTGATGATGATCACCTGGATAAGCGCGGCCAGCGCTTCAGCTTTTCCATGGCCGAAGCGGTGATCCGCATCGGCCGGTTGCGCAGCGATCCGCACCCCCGCCAGCACCACGAGGCTGGCGAGCAGGTCGAGGCCGCTGTCGGCAAGGGAGCCGAGCATCGCCATCGACGATGTGTGAAGCGCCGCCCACGCCTTCAGACCGATGAGTATCAGCGCCATGGCGATGCTCGCCATCGCCGCACGTGCGGTCAGCGTGGAGCGCTCGTCGCCATGGGCGCGGCCATGGTGATGGCCGTGATGATGTACGCCGCTCACGGGTAGAGAAGGCCTTCCTGCCAGCCGCCGTTGGTTCCTGTGAAGACGCGGCGCTCATGGAGCCGGTGCGGCCGGTCGGACCAGAATTCGAGCAGCTCGGGCGTCACTCGAAACCCGCTCCAGCGCGGCGGGCGCGGCACCGTTCCACCCTCGAATCGGCGAACCATTTCTTCGTATCTCTTCTCGAATGTGGCGCGTGCGTCGAGTGGACGCGACTGCCACGACGCCCACGC
>Ga0207682_10000898_pt1 | contig 13770 bp, 11 predicted proteins | sample KBSM63metaG_FD_184332 | JGI IMG/M metagenome (GOLD analysis project Ga0207682, IMG submission 184332) | Miscanthus rhizosphere microbial communities from Kellogg Biological Station, Michigan, USA - KBS M6-3 metaG (SPAdes) (version 2) | ecosystem: Host-associated > Plants > Roots > Rhizosphere >... | reverse complement strand
GGCACCAGTACGAGCACCGGCATCTACAACCTGGCCGCGGGCGCGTCGCTCGAGTTCAGGAACGGCAGCCACACGCTCGACAACGCGACGATCCAAGGCGCGGGCACCTTCGTCGTCAGCACGGAGAACGTCGGCGCCGACGCCGTCGTGACGCTGAACGGCGGCACCCTCACCTCGCCCTTCCTGTTCAGCGGCAGCACGATCACCGGCACCAGCCGCACCTTCCAGGGTCCGGCGACGTGGACCGGCGGCGCCTTCTCCGGAACGGCCGTCACGACCTTCGCCAACGACCTGACGATCTCGGGAGCCAACACCAAGGTGATCGTCGGCGGCGGCACGGTCAACCTCGAGAAGACCACCACCTGGTCCGGCAACACCGGCGCCAACAACAACGCGATCCAGTTCTGGAACGGCGCTACGGTGAACAACAAGGGCACCTTCAACGACGCCAACGCGTTCGCATCCTTCATCGAGCACAGCGTCGGCAGTCCGCACAACTTCAACAACATCGGCACCTACAACAAGATCGCCAACACGATCACGACGGTCGACCTCGGCGTCGCCTTCAACAACTCCGGCGTGGTCAACGTCGAGGCCGGCTCGTTCCGGCCGTCGGGCGGGGTCAGCGACGGCGGAACGTTCAACATCGCCGCGGGCGCGGTGCTCGACTTCAAGAACGGCAACAACGTGCTGAACGGGGTGACGACGCAAGGCCTCGGCACGCTCGCGATCAGCACCGACAACGTCGGCGCCGACGCCAACGTCACGATCAACGGCGGCACGCACACGGCGCCGCTGATCCTGAGCGGCAGCAGCCTGAGCGGCGACGCGCACACCTTCGCCGCTGCGGCCCAATGGACCGGCGGGTCGATCGAAGGCGTCGGCACGACGACATTCGCGAACGACCTGACGATCTCCGGGGCCACCACGAAGGTGGTGTTCGGCGGACGGGTCGTCGAGCTTCTCGGCAAGACCACCTGGAGCGGCAACACCGCCGCCAACAACAACGCGATCCAGTTCTGGAACGGCGGGACGATCAACAACCGCGGCACCTTCGACGACGCGAACGCCTTCGCCTCGTTCATCGAGCACAGCGTCGGCGGCCCGCACAACTTCAACAACATCGGCACCTACAACAAGATCGCCAACACGATCACGACCGTCGATCTCGGGGTTGTCTTCAACAACTCCGGAACGCTCAACCTCGACGCCGGAACGATGCGCTTCGTCAGCGGCACGCAAGGCCCGACCGGCACCGTGAAGGTGGCGAGCGGCGCCACCTACCAGCACGACGCGAACAGCACCATAGGCAGGCTGACGACCGCCGGCACGCTCAACCTCGGCGCCAACACGCTGACGATCTCGACCGACTACGACAACGCCAACTTCGGCAGCGGCAACGCGTTCAACCGGCGCGCCAACGTCGTCACGACCGGCGCCGGCAACCGCCTTCTGGCGGCCGGCGATGCCAACCAGGGCATCTCCGGCGTGGGCGTCGTCAACGGCAACACGGCGGCGCCGACCCTGCAGATCGGCAACGTCCACGTCGGCAGCACGACCTACAGCTACAACATCGGCAACACCGGAACGAGCGGGCCAGCGCTGCGCGGCGCGATCCAGACCAGCGTCAACGGCGGCAACATCACCGACCCCCGCCTCTCGGGCAGCGGCGTGACTGCCGGCAACTGGGGTCCGCTCGCGACCGGCGGCTCGCTCTCGCGCGATGTCGTCGTCACGGTCGGCGCTGCCGGCTCGCTGGCGCCGCTCACCGGCCAGTCGGTGGCGATCGTCAACAACTTCGAGAACACGCGCAGCCAGGTCGTCACCATCGGCCTCGCGCCCGGCGCCGCAGCGTATCGCCTCGCCGATCCGGGCATCGTCGCGCCGGTGGCGTTCGGCAACGTCCATGTCGGCGACGTCGTCAGCCGCAACCTGACGATCAGCAACCTGGCGCCGAACGACGGCTTCTCCGAGCGCCTCAACGCCAGCTTCGGCAGCGCCAACGATCCGCGCATCACCTTCGCCGGTGCGGTCAGCGGGCTGGGCGCCGGATCGAGCAACGCGAGCAGCATGAGCGTCGGCCTCAACACCGCGGCCGCCGGCGGCGTCAACGGCTCGGTCGTCGTCAACTTCGCGTCCGACGGCGCCGGCACGAGCGGGCTCGGCGTCACGGCGCTGCCGAGCCAGTCGGTCGGCGTGACCGGCACGATCGAGGCGACCGGCAGCGTCTTCAGGCTGGCGAGCGCGAGCCCGGTGGCCCCGAACCCGGTGAGCTTCGGCAACGTCCGCGTCGGCAGCGTCGCGCAGCAGGCGCTGACGATCGCCAACACCGCCGCCAACGACGGCTTCTCGGAACGGCTCAACGCCTCGATCGGCGGCGCCACCGCCGGCGTCACGGCGGCGGGCTCGTTCAACGGGCTCGCGCCGCAAGCGAGCAACAGCTCGAGCCTGGTCGTCGGCATCGACACCGCCAGCGCGGGCGTTCGCAACGGCACGGCGACGATCAGCCTCGCCTCCGACGGCACCGGCACGAGCGGCCTGGGCGTGACGCCGCTGACGGCGCAGACGGTGGCCGTGAACGGCACGGTGTACCGGCTCGCCAACCCGACGCTGGCACCGCCGTCGCTGACGTTGGCGGCGCGCGTCGGCGACGCCGCGCCGGTGGCCTCGCTCTCGGTCGCCAACGCCTCGCCCGACGCGTTCACGGAACGGCTCAACGCCGCGTTCGGTGCGGTCAGCGCGGGATTTACCGGCTCCGGCTCGATCACCGGCCTGGCAGCCGGCGCGACGAGCAACGCCATGGGCGTCGCCCTCAACACCGGCGCTGCCGGCGTCTTCAACGGCACGGCCGGCGTCAACTTCGTCTCCAGCGGCGCCGGGACGACGGGTGCCGCCGACCTCGCGTTGCCGGGCCAGAGCGTCGCCCTCGCCGGCCGCGTCTACACGCCGGCCGCGGCACAGGTGAACACGACGATCGTCGACTTCGGCATCGTCCACCGCGGCGATGCGATCACCGACCGCGCCGTGTCGGTCACCAACTCTGCACCGGTCTCGTCAGCGAACGACACGCTGCAGGCATCGCTCGCCACCGCGTCGGCGGGATTCAGCGCCGGCGGAACGCTGGCCGGCCTCGGCGCGGGCGCGACCGACGCGAGCAGCCTGCGCGTCGGCCTCGCCACCGCGAACGCCGGCGTCTTCACCGGCACCGCGACCGCGACCTTCTCGAGCCACGACGCCGACCTCGCCGACCTCGCCCTCGGCAGCACGACGATCGCCTTGCGCGGCCAGGTCAACAACTTCGCGCAAGCGTCGCTGACCAAGAGCGGCGCCGGCACGCTGACGCAGCTCGGCAACACCTGGACGCTCGACTTCGGAACGATCGCGCTCGGCGCCGGATCGCTGGCGACCAGCCTGGGCGTGCTCAACAGCGCGATCGGCCCGGCCGACCTGCTGAGCGGCGACTTCGACCTCAGCGGCGCGGGCCCCGGATTCGCGCTCTCGGGCTTCGGCTCGTTCGCGAACCTCGTCGCCGGAAGCTCGTTCGACGGCCTCGGCGTGTCCTTCGGCGCCGACACCGCCGGCACCTTCCTGGCGACGCTCCTCCTGCATGCCACCGGCAGCAACGCGAGCGGCTTCTCCGGCCGCCTCGACGACACCGTGCTGGTCCTGCGCGGCGACGTCGCGGGCGCGGTCGCGGCCGTTCCGGAGCCCGAGACCTACCTGCTGATGCTCGCCGGCCTGGCCGCGGTCGCGGGCGTCGCCCGCCGGCGTGGGCAACGTCGCGACGAACGCGTGACTCCGGTGTGACGTGACCTATCGATCCTCGAGGTGCTCGCTCTGCAGGAACAGCAGCGCCGCGGCCCACGCGAGCGAGACGTACACGGCGATCGCGCCGAGCGCCTTCATCGCCATCGCCCAGCCGCGCGCATGACCGAGCTGGCCGTAGCGCTCGAACAGGAAGACGAAGTCGTGGAAGCTGTCGCTGCCCGTGCCGCCGCCGATCAGCGGCAGCAGCGGGTCGACGGCGTCGTAGGCGTACACCGACGCGTCCATCAGGCTCATGCCCATCCACGCCGCGCAGATCGCGGCGCCGAAGTTGTCGCCGCGACGATGCAGCGCGACAGCGCAGATGAGCGGCATCAGCAACTGCCCGAGCGTGCCGCCGGCGACGCGCACGGCTTCGCCGAACGGCATGAAAATCACGTGGCCGGCCTCGTGGAAGAGGATCACGGTGAGATGCAGCAGCGTCGGCGGCTCCGTCATGCGGCTGAGCAGCACGCTCGTGGCCCAGACCGCGACGACGGCGAGCAAGGCGAGGCGGCCGTACCAGACCGGGCGCGGCACGTCCCACGGGACGTCGAGGAGGCGCTCGCGCAGCGAGGCGCGATCCTCGCCCGGATCGGATCGGTCACGTGCTGCGACGATGTCGCTCCTTCTAGGAACCCACGCCGCGCGCCATCAGGCTGGCGCACAGCGCCGTCGCCAGCAGCAGCAACAGCTCGATGCCCAACACCGCCACGATCGACTTGTACTCGTTGGCGGCGAGCACCGGGGCCAGCCCCTGCTTCGTCCGCACGCGCCACTTGAGGAAGCGGATCGTCGGATAGATCGACAGCAGCCCGACGCCGAGGAAGAGCATGAGCTTGGCCTGGAAGAAAGGATTGGCGGCGTAGAACGCCTTGCCCTTCTCGAAGTGGTAGACGCGCAGGAAACCGACCACCAGGACGACGATCGCAAGCATCCCGTACACCCGGTCGCTCGCCTGGATGCGCCTGGCTTCGGCGAAGGTCGGCGTGCGGCTCATCGTCCGCCATTGCAGGAACACCGCGGCGAAGATGCCGAACACCGCGAGGAAGTGGAGGAAGGCGAACAGCGCGCTGATCACGACGGAGGGTCCCGAGTCGTCGGATCGACTGAGCCCGCGGCGAGGGGCAGCTCGTTGCGCTCGGTGATCATCAGGACGGTTCGCAGGCGTCGACGACGTGATCTTTCGGCGATCGTATCGTGAAGGCGGATCGCGCCCGTCGCTGGCGATGGCGCAGTCGCGCGCGGGCCGCGCCAACGCGCGCGGCGGCGACCGGGCGCCGCCGCCGCGTCGTTCGGCGAACGACTACCAGCGCGAACCGTGGCCGCGCGAGTTGTCGCGGCGGTCGTAGCGGTTCGGCACGCCGTCGCCGTCACGATCCCAGCGCGGGTTGTAGACGCGGTCGTAGCGATTCGGGATGCCATCGCCGTCGCGGTCCCAGCGCGTCTGCTCGCGGTAAGAAGGCGCGTAGCGGCCAGGGGCGTGACCGTAGGCCGGGGCGACGAACCCCGGGCGCAAGACCGGCACCGGCGGGATCATCCACGCCGGGCTGGCGATCGTGACCGAGAACTGGACGTCGTCGCGACCGCGCGCTTCGACCGATGCGGCGGCGAGGACTCCGGCGAGTGCCACCGAAACGATGGCGAGCTTCCTGGTGTTCATTTGCGTCACTCCTTGAATCGCGCCCTGCGGTGGGATACCGCAGCGCTGCACGTGACCATTCAACGCACGACGGCGCTGCCGAGTACCTTCTCGCGCGTGAACGCCTTGTAAAGAAGTTGGGCCGAGTGCGGCCGAGTTCGAAGCCGGCGACGAAATTCGCTGCATTACCATGCGTCGAACCTGCCCAGCCCATCGGCCCAAGGATCCTCGGCGCGGCGCGTTCACTGGTTGTCTTCCAGATCTGGAGTCCCCCATGCAGCATCGTCCTCCTGTTCGCGCGTCGGCCCTCGTCGCCGCCCTCGCCCTCATCCTCAGCGCGCCGGCCTGGTCGCAATCGTCGTCGTTCGCGGAGCCGCAGGCCCGCGTCGTGCGCGCCGGCCCGGGCCAGTCGCTGGCGCGCGGCGCATCGGCCTCGCGCCAAGCCGCCGTCGAAGAGTCGCTTCGCAACCGCGGCGCCAGCGACGCCACCGCGCGATCGCTGGTCGAGGTCGACGGCGGCGTGGCGAAGTCCGGCCGCACCCATGTGCGCCTGCAGCAGCAGGTCGCCGGCCAGGTCGTCTACGGCACCTCGGTCAAGGCGACGTTCAACGAGCGCGGCGAGCTCGTTCACCTGATCGAGAAGCTGGCGCCGGTGCCGGCGACGGCGCCGGCACCGGCGTCGATCAACGAGCGGCAGGCGCTCGACGCCGCCATGGCGCTTATCCACCCCGACGTGCGAGCCGGCTTCCAGCCCGGTCCGCGCGCCGGCCAGACGATGCGCTTCAACGGCGGCTCGTTCTTCCATCAGGATCCGACGGTCACGCGCGTGCTGGTGCCGCAGGCCGACGGCAGCCTGGCGCAAGGCTTCCTCGTCGAGACCTGGACGCAGCGCGCCAACCTGCTCGATCACACGCTCATCGGCGGCGACGGCGCGGTGCTCGCGGTCGAGCGGCGAACCGCGAGCGACAACTACAACGTGTTCACCAAGGACCCGATCAAGACACCGCAAGCCATCATCGCCGGGCCAGGAGCCGGCAACGCCCAGTCGCCGTCGGGCTGGCTCGGCACCGGCGCCCAGACGACGATCAACATAAACGGCAACAACGCCAGCGCCTACCTCGACGTCGATTCAAACAACAAGCCCGATACCGGCGGCACGGCGGTGACCACGGGCAGCTTCCTCGCGGCGGCGAACCTCGGCGTGTCTCCGACCGAGATCACGAATCGCGCCGTGGCCGTGCAGAACCTGTTCTACCTGAACAACGTGATCCATGACGTGCTGTATCGGCACGGCTTCGACGAGGCCGCAGGCAACTTCCAGGTCGACAACTTCGGCAAGGGCGGCACGGGCACCGACCCCGTCAATGCCGAGGCGCAGGACGGCGGCGGCATCGACAACGCCAACTTCGCGACGCCGAAGGACGGCTCGCGCCCGCGCATGCAGATGTACCTGTGGACCGGCCCGGGCGCCACGCACGAGGTCGTGGTCGGCAGCACAGCCTACGGCGCAATGGGCGCAGAGTTCGGTCCCGCGCTCACGACCACGGGGCTGATCGGCCAGATCGTCGCCGCCGCGGATGGCGTGGGGACGACCACTGACGGTTGCGAGGCGCTCACGACGAATGTCAGCGGCAAGATCGCACTGGTCGACCGCGGCACCTGCGATTTCGTCGTCAAGGCCAAGAACGCCCAGACGGCGGGCGCGATCGGCCTGATCGTCGCCAACAACAACCCCGACACCGCCATCTTCACGATGGGCGGGACGACCAAGGTGAAGATTCCCGCAGTCATGGTCAGCCTCGCCGACGGTGCGACGCTGCGCGGCCTGGCTCAGCCGGTGAACGGCACGATGCGCAAGAAGGCGCTGCAGCCGCTGCAGCTCGACGGCGACGTCGACTCCGACATCGTCTATCACGAGTACGGCCATGGCCTGACGTGGCGGATGATCGGCGGCATGAGCGGGCCGCTCGCCGGCGCCATCGGCGAAGGCGCCAGCGACGTGGTCGCCTTCATGGTCAACGGCGACGACGCCATCGGCGAATACGCGTTCGCCAATCCCAATGGAATTCGGCGTCAACGGTACGCGGGCTATGTAGGCGACTATTCCAAGGTCACCGGCGCCGAGGTGCACGACGACGGCGAGATCTATGCCGCGGCGATGTGGAAGCTGCGCGAGCTGTGGCTCGCGAGCGGCCGGACAAGCGACTCGTTGTTCGATCACTTCGTCGACGGCATGAATTACACGCCGTCGACACCGGCCTACGAGGACATGCGCAACGGAATGCTCGATTCGATCAATGCAACGGGCGGTGACGCGGCGGCGCGTTGCGCACTGGTCTGGGAGGCGTTCGCGGTGTTCGGGATCGGCGACGGCGCGATGGGCGTCGTCTCCCAGCACACCAGGGTGACGATCACGACCTCGAAGGTCGCGCGCGCGAACTGCTCGCACTGAACGACCCGGTCGATCCGGATCGCGACTCGCGCGCAGAGCGCGAGCCGCGCCAGCGCGTCAGCGCCGCCCGAAGGAATTCGGGCGCCTGCCGCGTTGCTCGACTGCTGCCGACAGCTCGGCAGGCAGGCGCGCGAGCAGCCAGCGGATCGCGAGCGGCACGACGATCAGGTCGTCGACGACGCCGATGACCGGCAGAACGTCGGGGATAAGGTCGATCGGCGAAACGACGTAGAGGACGATCAGCGCCGTGCCGAGCTTCAGCCAGGCAGGCGCGGCCGGGTGGCGGACGGCGAACCAGAGGCGCCGGGCGTCGCCGCGCAGCACGGTCCAGAGGACGGTCAGACGTTTCCACATGGCCTACGGCTCCTGTTCGAGTCCAGCGCTTGATGTGGGGGCTGGGGTCGGAGCTGCAAGAGAGGCGGGGGCGCCAAGGCTTTCCGGATTTGGCGGAGATGGTTCACGGCTAGAGTCGCCTCCATGGATAGAAGCGAGGAACCCTTTGATGATGTGCCGCTCGCTCCCGGGCGAAGTGATCCGGCCCGGCTTGCGGAGCTGAAGCGTCTATGTGTCCTCGACTCCTCTCCGGAGCGCGCCTATGACGACATCACCCGGCTCCTCGCGACCGAGCTGGCTGTGCCGATCACGATGGTCAACCTGCTGGACGAGGAGCGAGACTGGTTCAAGTCCTGTTTCGGCGTGCAGCAGACACAGTCGCCGGCCGTGACGTCCTTCTGCGAGATGTTCTTCACATCAGACAGTGACCTGATTGTCGTGAACGACACCTTGCTCGACGAGCGCTTGTCGCGCCACCCTCTCGTCGTCGGCCGCCCATTCGTTCGCTTCTACGCAGCAGCGCGTCTGGTGGTAAGAGGCCACACGGTTGGCACGCTGTGCGCCTATGACGTCGCGCCTCGAGAAATCACTCCCGACCAGGTACAGCACCTTCGCCACATGGCGGCAGCGGTGGTCGAGTTTCTTCGGCAGCGCATCGCGTCGCACTGACGAGAGTTTTCCGTACAGGTTCTGAAAGCTCCGGGCAGGTCAGGACGCCAAGAGCGGACCAAAGCCTTTGAGGGCGACTCGGATTCAGCCTAGCTGCTGTCGTTCGCACTCGACGGTTCAATGGCTTTATCGGCCACCTGCTGCCGTTTGCGACCGTCCGCTTATTGGTGGCTCGGGGATGTCGTCGGCAAGCGCGGCAACAATGCCGCTTGGGGCGTTCGTCCACCGGAGGAGGCAGCTTGAAGTTCCGAATGGCGAAGAACTCTCTCTTCGCGATGTTGCTGCGATCGCCATGGTGGATCAGCGCAGCCATCGCGGCTGCGCTGGTGCTGCTCGGCCTGGCCGTGCTGTCCGATCCGTTTCGGATCATGGCGATCCTTTCGGGCGTGCCGTTCGCGGTGATCGGCGCCGTCGCCGCACGTCGTCAGTGGCACGTGCCCAGCACAGCGCGGGTTTCCGAAACCCGGGATGCGCTGGCCGGGATGCCATGGCCTGCGTTCGCCGAGCTGCTCGAGCAGAGCTTCCGCAGGGATGGCTACACCGTGTCGCGAAGCAAGGCAGCCGCCATCGATTTCGAGCTGAGCCGAAGTGGCCGGCAGACGCTTGTCTGCGCGCGGCGCTGGAAGTCTGCTCGCACGGGACTCGAGGTCCTGCGGGCGCTGCAAGCCGCGCGTGATGCGTTGGACCAGCCAGACGGGCTGTACATCGGCTTGGGCCCCCTCACCGATACCGCACTGCCGTTTGCCGCAAAGCACGGCATCGCTGTCTGGGGTGCCGCCGACTTGGCTCGAGTGCTTCGAGGCGTATCGTTGGGCGACGCGTCGAAGAGGTGACTGGACCGCCGCTCTGCAGCACGCCGCCTTCGGCCGGAACCGGTCGGCGACGAAGTTCCGGCGTCGAGCACACCCGCGCGTGGTCAGCTTGATGCCGAGGGACCGAGGCCGCCCTGCTTTCGCTTGAACACCGTGATCGCCACGGTGGCCCCGCACATCGCCGCGTTGCCCAGGTTCAGGCACAGACCGAGCACGTCGGATTGAAGCATCCACATGTACAACCCGGTCGATGCGTTGGCGATGATTGAGGCTGTCTCGGGTGAGCGTCTCCAACCGCTGCGTAGCCGTCGTTCACCCGTGCGGCCGGTTGCGCCGGGCATACTGCGCTCGCCACGCGATGACCGACGCATCCGTCGACGCCGGATCGGCTTGCCGCGCATGACCAAGGGAAACACACGATGCAATCCTGGTGGATGCAGATGACCGACTCGGGCACGACGCTCGACCTGCGCGACAGTCCGGTGCCGTCCGCCGGCCCCGGCCAATTGCTCGTGCGCCTGCACGCCGCCGCGCTCAACCGTGGCGAGTTCCTCCTCGCTCACGGGCTGCACGGCCAGCCCGGCAGCTGGAAGGCGATCGGCAGCGAAGGCGCAGGCGAGATCGTCACCCTCGGCGCCGGGGTCGCCGGTTTCGATGTCGGCGATCGCGTCATGGGCCGCTGCGCAGCAGCGTTCTCGCAGTACGCGGTGATGGAGGCGAACGAGGCGATGGCGGTGCCTGCCAACCTGTCCTGGGAGCAGGCCGCGAGCATTCCGCTCGCCTTCCTCGTCGCCTTCGACATGCTGGTTCTCCAAGGTCGGCTCAAGGCCAGCGAATGGCTGCTCGTCAACGGCGTGTCGTCGGGCGTCGGCGTCGCGTCGCTGCAGCTCGGCAAGGCTCTCGGCGCGAGCGTCATCGGCACGTCGGGATCGGCGGAGAAGCTCGCCGCGCTCGCGCCCCTCGGCCTCGACGTCGCCCTGTGCACGCGCCAGCCCGACTTCGCGCCCGCGGTCCTGACGGCGACCGGGAAGCGCGGCGCCGACCTGATCGTCAACACGGTCGGCGGCTCGGTGTTCGCCGAAGATGTTCGCGCCCTCGCCTTCGAAGGCCGGCTCGCGACGGTCGGCTATGTCGACGGCGTGGTGCAGGCCGAGATCGACCTCGCCGCCCTGCATGCGAAGCGCCTGACGCTGTTCGGCGTCTCCAACAAGCTGCGCAGCAAGGCGCAGCGTTCGGCTGCCGTGCCGCGCTTCGTCGCCGAGGTCGTCCCGCTGATCGCGTCCGGCCTCATCGAGCCGCGCATCGATCGCGTGGTCGACTTCGCGCGGCTCGCCGACGCCAAGGCGCGCATGGAAGACGGCGCGCATGTCGGCAAGATCGTCCTGCGCATGCCGAGCCCGTCCTGACCGATCGCTTCATCGAGGAGAGCTCGCCATGAGTCGCCACCCCCGCATCCTCGCGCTGGCGCTGGCCGTCTTCGCCGCGGCGGCAGGCGCGCAGCCCGCGCCGTATCCGAGCAAGCCGATCCGGCTCGTGATCGGCTTCGCGCCCGCCGGCGCGGCCGACTTCGTCGCGCGCTCGATGAGCGACGCGCTCGCCAAGGCGCTGGGCCAGCCGGTCGTCGTCGACAACAAGCCGGGCAACGGGTCGAGCATCGCCGCCGAGATCGTCGCCAAGTCGCCGCCCGACGGCTACACGCTGCTGATCGCCAGCCCGAGCAGCATCTCGGTGAACCCGGCGCTCAATCCGAAGCTCGCGTACACGCCGGCCGATCTTCTGCCGGTCACGAAGATGACGACGTCGCCGCTCGTCCTCGCGGTCAATCCGGCGACCGGCATCCGCTCGCTGCCGGAGCTGATCGCGGCGGCGAAGAAGGACCCGGACAAGCTCAACTATTCGAGCTCGGGCAACGGCTCGGCGCCGCACCTGGGCGCTGCGCTCTTCATGCAGCTGACCGACGTGCAGATGATGCACGTGCCGTATCGCGGCGGAGCCCTCGCGATCCAGTCGGTGATCGCCGGCGACACGCAGGTGACATTCGGCACACCGCCCTCGGTGCTGCCGCAGGCGAGCGGCGGCAGGCTGCGCGCGCTCGCCGTCAGCACGCGCGAGCGCTCGCCGCTCGTTCCCGACCTGCCCGGCATGAAGGAGGCCGGGCTGCCCGACTACAACCTCGAGTTCTGGTACGGCATGTTCGTGCCGGCAAGCACGCCGCCGGCGATCGTGAAGAAGATCTACGACGCGACCATCGCCGCCATGCAGCAGGCGCCGATCAAGGCGGCGCTGGCGCGCGAGGGGACCGAGGTGTCGCTGTCCGCGTCTCCGGAACAGTTCGCCGCTTTCCTTCTCGAGGACGGCAAATTCTGGGTCCAGCTCGTCAAGAGCGCCAAGGTCAAGGTCGAATGATCCTTCGACGGTCGGACGACGCGCGGAAGCACCGATCCGGAAGCACGATCCAGCGGATCGCCGCTCGCTGACTCAGTTGTCGGACGACGGCGTCTCGTCGCCGTCCGCGGCTGCCTTCGCCGAAGCGGCCGCATGACTGATCGGCACCGGCCCAGGCCGAGTGGAGGCCGGCGCGGTCACCACCGGCTGGGTGTCGGTGTCCGAGAGCTCGGCCTGCAGCGCCTCGGGCCGTGGCACCGGCGCGCCCGGCTTGGCGAGCGAGACGAAGCGCACCTCGCAGGCGCTGCCGGCGCAGGCGATGGCGAAGTTCGCAACGTCGCCGAACACCGCTTGCCACGCCTCGCGCGGCGACGTCGTGACGACCGATCGAGTCAGCCGGAGCGCGCTGCCGCTGAAGATGCCGCTGCCGGCCACGTGCGCCTTCGTCGCCTCGGCCAGCATCGCCAGCGCGGCGGCCGGCGCCTCGTCGTGGAGGTCGACGACGTAGCGCCCGCGCTCCTGTCGGACCCGGCTGACTCGCGCCACGGCAGGCTGCGCGCGCACCGCCCCCTGTGCGGCGTCGGGCTCGCGCGGGAACGAGAACGAGGCCACGTAGGCAATCCCGGGGCTCGGCTCGGCGCCGCGCGCCCCCGGCACGCCGTTCAGCGCGACATAGAGGACGGCGAGCGCGACCGCCTCGAGCAGGATCGCAAGCAAGAGCCAGCGCCACCAGCCAGGCTGGGTCAGCGACCGAGCTCGCGGCTCCACCGGCGGCGGTGCTGCCGCCACCGGTTCGTCGAGCACGTACTGCTTCATCGTTCCTTCTCGATCGCTGCGTTGCGCGCCGGTCTCAGGGCACCGCGACGTGCGAGACGTCCCGGCCAGGCGAATAGATGTCGTTGATGTTCCAGTGCCCTGCCGTCGGCACCGGCTCGTTGAGCATGGCGACGTCGATGACGAACGGCTTGTCGGATTTGACGGCGCGCGCCAGCACGGTCTTGAACTCGTCGGCCGTCTTGATCTGCACGCCTTCGGCGCCGTAGGCACGCGCCACCGCGGCGAAGTCGGGCGAGTACGGCTCGCCGTCCTTCTTGAACACGCAGCCGATGGTGGTGCCGTAGTGGGCCATCTGCAAGCCGGCGATGGTGCCGTAGGCGAAGTTGTTCATGATCACCCAGATCACGGGGATGCCCATCTCGACCGCGGTCGCGAGCACCGATGGATTCTGGCCGAAACCGCCATCACCGACGAGGGCGACCACGACCCTGTCAGGGCAGGCGAGCTTGGCGCCGATGGCAGCCGGTGCGCCGAAACCCATCGTCGCGTAGCCGCCCGGCGTCAGGATGCTGCCCGGCGTGTAGATCGGGAACTGCTGGCCGACGCCGTTCTTGTTCCAGCCGACGTCGGTGGTGACGATGCCGTCGCGCGGCAGCACCTCGCGCACCGCGGCGAGGATGCGCTCGGGACGCATCGGGAAGGCGGCGCTCTTGACGTGCTCCTGGTTCGAGGCCACGAAGCCGGTGCGGTACTCCCCGATCTCCTTGGTGAGCTTGTCGTTCGTGCGGCCCTTCGGCACGAGCTTCCTGGCGACGCGGTTGAGGACGACGAGCGCCTCCTTCAGGTCGGTGACGACGCCGATCTCGACCGGGAAGTTGCGGCCGATCTCGTTCGAG